>SXGT01350768.1_pt1 | contig 21332 bp, 19 predicted proteins | sample 3176221 | NCBI WGS metagenome assembly SXGT01 (sample SAMN11356862, study PRJNA531348) | freshwater metagenome | isolation source: freshwater sample F1-120 | place: China: Fuxian Lake, Yuxi | collected 2017-12-25
ACCTTGGCAAGGTGATGCGCTACCACTGCGCCACATCCGCATTTCGCGTCCCGTTGCCGGGCTGCATCGAAACTCTAGCCCACATTTTCATCGACGGCCAAACCGGCGCGCGCAGCAATGCCGATGGTCGACGGGCAGGCCGGATGCTCTCCCCCGTTTGTGGCAAGATGGTGTCGCACGGGCGATTGGCGCAGTTGGTAGCGCGCTTCCTTCACACGGAAGAGGTCATCAGTTCGAGTCTGGTATCGCCCACCACGACCTACTCTTCGGCGTTGTTCACCTGCGACGCCTGCTGCTCGACAGGTGTCGACCGCCGTTCGGCAATGACGATGGCGACCAGCGCGGCACCTGCACAGAGCAGCCCCGTGCCGAACGCGCCGACCGCGATCGCGATCACGGCACCGAGCTGCCCGGCGACGAGCGCGGTCGAGCCCGTGGCGGCCATCCCGAAGCCGTCGGCGAGCAAGGCCAGCACGATGCCGCCCACGGCGACCGCCACGATGATGCCGATCGACACGCGTCGTTCGAGCACGGCCCCTGCGGGGGCGCGCACGACGATGGCAGCCCCGGCCGCTGTGGCGATGACAGCTGTCGCGCCGAGAGCTGTCGGCGCCAAGAAGGGCACCCCGAGCCCGATAGCGCCCCAGGCGACGACCACGCCCATCGTCAGACCCCAGGGCGAGAAGGGTCTGCCCGCGATGCGCTCGATCAGCCACCACATCGCTGCGCCCAGAACGAGGCCCACGAGCGCGTTCGCGAGCGTTCTCCCCGTCGCAAGGCTCAGCACCCGCTCTGCGCCGACCATCCAGGCCGTGGCTCCGATCCCGACCACCGCGGCCGACACCATCGCTCGGGACAAGCTCACCCGAGCTTCGGCAGGCGCCGGTCGTCGACGGACCGCCGGCAACAGCGTCGCAGCGATCATCGAGGCCGAGGCTGCAACGTGGGTCGCGAGCACAGCAGAGAAATCGACCGCACCGAAGACGATCTGCACGAGCGAGGGCACAGAACCCACTGTGGCGGCGAAGACCGGCTGAAAGACGAGCACTGACCACAGACTGGCGAAGACAGCCGCTCCGACAGGCCCGAATCGGCGAGCAGCGAGCAGCGCCACCGCCCCGGCGATCGCGCCGGCGAAGGACGCGTCGAGCACTCGTGCTGCAAGGTCGCCCGGGCTCGAGAGCACCGCATCCACCGCCGCCGAGCTGACGATGCCGAAGACGACTGCAACCGCTGCGCTCGCCGCCCGAGCTCGCATCGAACCGGCGTCGAGCACCAGCAGGCCGAGAGGGATCAGCAGAACGAGCAGCGCGGCGACGAGCTGCAGCAGCGGATCGCTCGACGACATGGTCGCCCCCTCTCTGAGAAACACCGCGGGGCGCTACTCCCTTGCGAGAGTAGCGCCCCGGTTTCCCGCGAGCGGGAGGGTGATCGTTGTGCCTACTTGGCGTCGAGCACGTAGCCCGCCTCGCCGTGCACGATCGGGTCGATGCCCGCGATCTCGTCTTCTTCGGTGACCCGGAAGCCGATGGTCTTCTCGATCGCGAAGCCGATGATGAAGGCGACCACGAAGGAGTAGATCATCACACCGAAGGCAGCGATCGCCTGGACGGCGAGCTGACCGAAGTCACCGCCCGTGAAGAGACCGGTGTCGATGGCGAAGAAGCCCAGGTACAGGGTTCCGATAAGGCCACCGACGAGGTGGATGCCCACGACGTCGAGCGAGTCGTCGAAGCCGAGCTTGAACTTCAGCTCGATCGCGAGGGCGCAGAGCACACCGGCGAGCACACCGAGCAGTAGCGCCCAACCCGGAGCGAGGTTCGCGCACGCGGGGGTGATCGCGACCAGGCCGGCGATCGCACCCGAGCCGGCGCCGACCGAGGTGGGCTTGCCGTCCTTGATCTTCTCGACGAGCAGCCAACCGAGGATCGCGGCGGCCGTGGCGACGAGCGTGTTGGTGACGATGAGGCCGACGTTCGCCAGGCCGTTGAGGAACTCGGCGCCAGCGTTGAAGCCGAACCAGCCGAACCACAGGATTCCGGCACCCAGCAGCACGAAGGGCGGGTTGTGAGGAACGTGCGCACCCTTGGCGAAGCCGACTCGCTTGCCGAGCACCAGGGCCAGCGCGAGCGCAGCAGCACCGGCGTTGATGTGCACCGCGGTACCGCCGGCGTAGTCGATGACGCCCGGCAGACCCATGACCTCACCGAGGTTGAGGATCCAGCCGCCACCCCAGACCCACGCGGCGACCGGGAAGTAGACGAGCGTCGCCCAGATGCCGGCGAAGATCATCCACGACCCGAACTTCGCGCGGTCGGCGATCGCACCCGAGACGAGAGCGACGGTGATGATCGCGAAGGTCGCGCCGAAGGCGGCTCCGACCAGCGTCTCGTTGTCGCCTGCCGCAGCCATCAGGCCGAAGTCGGAGAACGGGTTGCCCGCGAACTCCCACACGCCGCCGACGGCAGACATGTTGAAGCCGTAGAGCACCCAGAGGACGCTGATGAGGCCCATCGCGCCGAAGCTCATCATCATCATGCTGATGACGCTCTTGGCCTTGACGAGACCGCCATAGAAGAACGCGACGCCCGGGGTCATGAACAGAACCAGGGCGGTGGCCGTAATGGCCCAACTGAGTTCGCCGGTATCCATCTGTTTCTACCTCTCATAGTGGAACGTGGGTCGTGACCGTCGGGTTAGGGGAACCCAGCACGACGGTCAGCCGTCGCGGTCACGTGCCCAGTGTTGAGGCAGGAGGTTTCAGTGCCGGTGTCGTGATGTTTCCCCGGTGTTACGCCGATGCGCCCCAGGTAAACATCGCGTTTCGGCGATGTGCGGCGGGGCTATGAAGTCGCCGAGTCGTCCCCGAGGGCTCGACCGTCATCGATCTGACGATCGCGTGGTGAGGCTGCGGAGTCGGCGAGCTCGTCGGGAGCTGTCGTCGCCACAGGTCGACTGCCGGTCAGGTAGCCCGATCGGGCGAGCGCGAAGCTTCCGATCGCGCTCGTCAGCAGCTGGGCGACGATGGCGATGACGCCCTTGAGCAGATTCAGCGCGCTGAAGTCGAGCACGACGACACCCACGATGATGAGCGATACGCCGAGCCCCGCCGCGGTGCCGATCGCACTGGTTCGCGTGTAAAGGTCGGGAAGCCTGATCAGCCCGATAGCGGCGCTCGCGATGACGAACGCACCCAGGATCAGCAGGGCGCTTCCGACGATCGTCACGGCGAGCTCGGCGGTCATCGCTGGCCCCCCTGCAGCAGTCGAGCGAGCGACAGGATCGACAAGAAGCCGAGAATCGCCGCGATCAGCACGATGTCGATCACGGCGTCGATCGAGAAGGCCAGACCGAAGACCGCGACGATACCGATGAAGGCGAAGAAGATGAGGTCACCGGCAACCGCGGTGTCGCCCGGGGTGGGTCCGCGTACGATTCGCACGACGGCGAGCACGACGGCGATGGCCAGAAGGCCGATGACGATGGCGGCGACGACGTCGGGAATCACGGCATCTCCTTTCCGGTGCGAGACGCCGGGGCGCGCCAGCGCACCCCGCGCACGAGGCGCGCTTGCGTGTCGAGAAGAGACGACCGGAATGCCTCCGCGTCACCCGCGACGAACATCCCGTGCACGAACATGGTGCGCGCCTGTCGGTCGACGGCGATGACGAGCGTGTCGGGCGTGATCGTGATGATCGCGACGAGCAGCGTGAGTTCGGCGTCGCTCAGTTCATCGAGCTCGACCCGCACGATGCCGGGCTGCGGCTGGCGGCCCGGGGTGAGGATCAGTGCGCTCACCTGCACACTCGTCACGATGAACTGCCGGATGAACCAGCCGAGCAGCGCGAGCGCCCGTACAGGGAGGCTCCAGGGCGAGGTCGTCATCGGTCGATCACCGCCCGCACGTAGTCGCTCGTGTCGGTGAGCCCGCCGGCGGCCTGCTCGGCGAGCTGCAGCAGCGGTTCAGCCCCGAGACCGAGGCCCACCGAGATCGCCGCCAGCACGAGCGAGGGCACCAGGAGCCGCACCGGCACTCGAGTGCCCCGGTGCTCGTGCGGGTCGTCGTCGGCCGTCTCGGCGCCCCGCGGCGGGTCATGGCGCTCTACCGCGAGAGCCGCCTCTTCCGCGACGGCGTCGGCGTCGACCGGCGCGTCATCGAGCAGGTCATGCCGCTGACGGATACGCGCCTCGGCCGCGAGAAGCTCGACGTCGGCGTGCCGCTTGCCGTTGAACATCTCGGCCCAGATCTTCATCATCGCCACGAGAGCCAGCAGGCTCGCGACGATGAGCAACCCGGCGACGAGCACCTGGCCGCCGCCGGCCGTGGCCTGCACGAGGGCGTACTTGGCCACGAAACCCGAGAACGGCGGCAGCCCGGCGAGCGAGAGCGCGCCGACGACGAACGCCGCCGTCAGCAGCGGCTCGCGCGTGCGCAGGCCCGACACGCGGTCCAAGCGCCCCGACCCGTAGGTGTGCTCGATCGCACCCGCGATGAGCAGCAGCGATCCCATCACGATCATGTGATGCACCATGTAGACCACGCCCGCGGCGAGTCCGGCCGGAGTGAACACGGCGACCCCGACGAGGATGAAGCCGATGCCGCTGATCATCTGGAAGACCAGCAGAGGGCGCATCTCGCGCTCTCCCAGGGCCGCCAGCGCACCGACGAGGAGCGTGACGGAGGCGACGATGATGATCGGAGTCATCCAGGCGGGGTCGCCCTCGAAGATCACCGCGCTGATGCGGAAGATGATGTAGACGGCGACCTTCGTGTGCAGGCCCGAGAACAGGGCGGCTACCGCGGGCGAGGCGGCGCCGTAGGTGCGGGCGAGCCAACCGTGTGCCGGAAAGACTGCGGCCTTGACGGCGATCGCGCTGAGGCACACGGCAGCAGCGATGGCCGTGGCCGGGTCATCGCCCGTGCCCGCGAGCTCTGCCAGGTTGACCGTCCCCTGCACCGCGTAGAGGAGACCCACGCCCGCGAGGAAGAGGGTCGATGCGAGCAGGTTCACCGTGACATACAGCCGCGACCCGCCCAGATCTCCGCGCCGGCTCAGAATCACCAGCAAGCCGTACGAGGGCAGCAGCATGACCTCGATGAACACGAAGAGGTTGAAGAGATCGGCAGTCAAGAGCGCCCCCGCGACGCCGCCGGCGAGCACGAGCACGAACGATGCGATCGACGGGCTTCGGGCCTCGCCGCTGGCGATCAGGTAGCCGAAGGTGACCGCCGAGAGAATCGCGGTCACGAGCAGCAGCAGGCTCGAGAAGGCATCGGCGACGAAGGGGATCGCGATGCCTCCGGGCCACAGAGCGACCTGATGCGCGAGCACGGTGCCGTCTGCGGTGATCAGCACGAGCACCGCGGCACCGCCGAGCAGCGCCACGAGCGACGCTGCGCCGAGCACCTGCCGCAGGCGGTGGTGCGCAGGGGCGACGAAGAGGGCGCCGCCGACGAGCAGGGGCGCGCCGACGAAGAGGGGCAGCAGGGCCTCGATCACGGGGGTCATGATGCGGCCTCCGACGTCGCCGACGGCGCTTCGTCGCCCGAAGGCGGGGGCTCGGTGTCATCGTCGCCGCGACCGACCACCGCGAGAGTCGCCATGACGACCGTGATCGCGAAGGCGATGACGATCGCCGTCAGCACGAAGGCCTGCGGCAGCGGGTCAGCGGCGCTCGACGTGTCGCCGCCGAAGAACGGCGCGTCGCGGCGCGCGACTCCCCCGGCGGCGATCAGCAGAAGGTTGACCGCGTGCGTCAGCAGCACGAAGCCGAGGATGATGCGGATCATGCCGCGTTGCAGTACGAGGTAGACGCCCGCCGCAGCGAGCAGTCCGATACCGAGGGCGAGGCTCATGGCGCCACCTCCGCCCTGCGCACGCCCGCGCGCTCGGGAATCTCGCCGGGACGGTCGCGCACCCCGCCGAGTTCGTTGAGCACGGCGATGATGATCGCGACGACGGCGAAATAGACCCCGAGGTCGAAGATCAGAGCGCTCGTGAACCCGTACTCGCCGCCCCAGGGCAGCGGGATGTCGACGCGCACCGGCTTGAGGAACGAGCCGACGATGTAGCCGCCGATGCCGCTCACCACGCCCACGACGACGCCGGCGGAGAGCAACGCTCGATAGGGCCAGCGCACAGGAGCCTGCCGGTCGGACGATGCACCGAGATACGCGAGCGCGAAGCCGGTGCCGCCGACGAGCGCGGCGATGAAGCCGCCGCCCGGCTCATAGTGACCCCTCAGCAGCAGGTAGATCGAGAGCACGATGACGACGGGCGCGGCCCAGCGCGCGACCACCCTGATGGGCAGTGTGTTGTCGGCCTCGCGCAGGAGAGCGGTGCCCGCCCACGGCCGCAGATCGGGGGTGAGCTCGGGCAAGATCGGTCGAGCGGCGAGCACCCCCATCAGCACGATTCCCGCCACGGCGATGACGGTCAACTCGCCGAAGGTGTCGAGGGCGCGGTAATCGACGAGAATCGTGTTGACGATGTTCGTGCCTCCCGTGTCGGTGTAGGCCTCGTCGAGGAAGTACTGCCCCGCCGCCGAGATGTCGCGACGGCCCGTGAAGGCGAGCGTCACGACGGTCGCCAGCGCTCCGACCCCGAGGGCGATCGCCGCGGTGACGAACTGACGCGACCGACGCACGCGGTGAAAGACGGCGGGCAAACGGCGCAGGACGAGCACCAGGGCCACGACTGTCAGGAGCTCGACCAGCAGCTGGGTGAGCCCGACATCGATGGCACCGAGCGCGAAGAACCAGAGAGCCACGACGAAGCCCGCGCCGCCGACGAGGATGAGGGCGGTCAACCTCGACCGCGTGATGACGGCGGGCACGACGGTGGCGAGAAGCAGGGCGAGAAGCAGGGCATCTGTCCGTGGCTCGCCCGGCCCGACAACCGGTCCGACGACTGGCGCGAGGGCGATCGCGGCCACGGCGGTGATGCCGAGGAGGACCCAGGGGGTCGCAAGGTGGAGGGGCTGTGCGTCGGTGCGTGTCAGGTCTCCCACTCGGGCGCCGAGAGAGATCGACCCCGTGCGGATGCGTTCGACGACATCGATCGCGGTGAAGCGCAGGATGCGCCGTTCGAAGAAGCGGTCGAGTGCCCGACGGCGGCTGATGGCGACAAGGCCGAGCACGATGATCGTGAAGGAGAGCGCGAGCTCGACGGTGAGTCCGCCGAACAGCGCGAAGGTGGCGTCGTAGGGCGTGCCCGCGGCGGCACCGCCCGCAGCCCCGATGAGCGGGTGCAGCCAGACCACAGCGGGACCGAGCACGAGCCCGAGCAGCGCGGGCAGCAGGGCGGGCACGAGGATTCCCGGGCCCGCCTCGGTGACGAACTGCGGCATGCGGTGCGTGTCGAGGTCGTCGTCGACGCGCTCGCTTCCGCGGTAGTCGGTGAACCCGCCGAGCAGGATGCGACCGGTGTAGGCGAAAGTGGCAGTGGCGCCGATGACGGCGGTCGTCGCCAGAAGCAGGCCGAGCCACGCTGGTCCGCCCGGCTCGAGCATCTGCCCGAGCAGGTACTCCTTCGAGATGAATCCCAGCAGGGGGAAGACGCCGGCCATCGAGAGGCCGGCGAGCAGCGTGACCCAGAAGGTCACCGGCATCGATCGCCGCAAGCCTCGCAGCAGCCGAATATCGCGGCTTCCTGCGCGCTGGTCGACGATGCCGACGACCATGAACAGAGCCGACTTGAACAGTGCGTGAGCGAGTGTGTAGAGGGCAGCGGTCGCCAGCGCCGAGGGCGCGCCGACTCCGATGAGCGCCACGATGAAGCCGAGCTGGCTCACCGTCGAGTAGGCCATGATCTCTTTCAGATCGAAGCGTCGCAGCGCGAAAACCGCCCCCATGATGGCGGTGATGAGACCACTCGTGACGAGGATCGACTGCCAGACCACCGTGCCGGCGAGGGCTGGCGAGAAGAGCAGGAGAAGGTAGATGCCCGCCTTCACCATGGCGGCAGCGTGCAGGTAGGCGCTCACCGGGGTCGGCGCGACCATCGCATCGGGAAGCCACATGTGGAACGGGAACTGCGCCGACTTGGTCATCGCCGCGAGAGCGATCAGTACGGCGACCGCGGCCGTGAAGCCGGGGTCGGTCTGCCACGCATCGCTCGCGAGTGCGTCGCTCACGACCGTCGTTCCGGTGCGGGCGATGATGAGCACGACCGCGAACAGCAGCGCCAGCCCACCCATCGCCGTCACGAGCAGCGTGCGCACGGCAGGGGCGCTCGCACGACGGCCCGATCGGTTGATGAGGAAGAACGAGCAGAGCGTCGTGAGTTCCCAGAAGACGAAGAGCAGCACGAGATCATCGGCAAGAACGAGCCCGGTCATCGAGAACGCGAACAGCAGCATCCAGGCGAAGTAGCCGGTGTGCCGGTGCACCGTCATGTCTGAGAGGTAGCGAGCCGAATAGGCCATGACCAGAGCGCCGATGCCGAGCACGATGAGCAGGAACAGCGCGGCCAGCCCGTCGAGCCGCAGACGCACAGCGACGTCGAGCGTCGGCATCCACGGCACCACCTCGCGCACGACGCCCGAGCCCTCGAGAAGCTCAGGCACACGCAGGCCGACGAGAACCGCGAGCACGGCGAGCCCGCCTGCCGCGACCCACCCCGCATTGCGACCGATCGCCATCGTGGCGACCATCGTGATGACGACGACCGCGAGAGTCGCGACCAGCAGCGCCGTGAGCGTCACGACGCCAGGGCCTTGCAGGGGCATGCGGGGCTCATGGTCTCCTCACGAGGGGGCAACGTCGGTCGCACCGCCGCATCGACGGTGACGTGGAGCGCGTCGACCACGCTCCACTACGCCGACCAGGCTTCCCGGCACACCAGCTTCCAGGGTACTGGGTGAGACCTGGAGCCTCGCACAGCCAGCACCCAGCGCGAAAGCGTTAGGCGCCCGCGGTCAGGGGGCGACGTGCTCGTGCGCGGCCGAGGTGAGGGCGATCATGCGCGAGGTCGCCCGCAGGTACTTCTTGCGGTAGCCCCCCGCGAGCATCTCGTCAGAGAACACCTGATCGAGGGGAACGCCCGTGGCGTGGATGCGCACCTGCGCGTCGTACAGCCGGTCAACGAAGGCGACGAGCCTCAGTGCGTCGGTCTGGTTGTGCAGCACCTCGACATCGCGGATGCCGACGGCGGTGATTCCGTCGATGAGGCCGATGTAGCGGCTGGGGTGCACTGTCGAGAGGTGACGCAGCACGTCGCGGAAGCCGTCGACCGTGACCCCGTCGCCTTCGGCGCCGATGCGCGCGTCGAAAGCCTCGTCGCTGAGCGACACGGCGTGGCCCTCGATGTCGCGCTTGCGGTAGTCCTCTCCATCGATGCGCACGGTCGTGAAGCGGTCGGCGAGCGCGTTGATCTCGCGCAAGAAGTCCTGCGACGCGAACCGGCCCTCGCCGAGCGCGTGGGGAGGCGTGTTCGACGTGGCAGCGATGCGCGACCCGCTCGCGACGAGCTCGCCCAGCAGTCGCGACATCACCATCGTGTCGCCCGGGTCATCGAGCTCGAACTCGTCGATCGCGATGAGCGCTGCGCCCTTGAAGTGCGCCACGGCCTCCCGGTAGCCGAGCGCCCCGACGATCGCCGTGTACTCGATGAACGTGCCGAAGTACTTGCGCCCGCGCGTGCGGTGCCACAGCGCGGCGAGCAGGTGAGTCTTGCCGACGCCGAAACCGCCGTCGAGATACACACCCGGCTTGGCAACGGGTGCGGCAGGCTTGCGCGAGAAGAGGCCGCGAGAGGCCGGCACCACGTCGCCCGAGAAGGTGCGCATCGCCTCGACCGCCTGAGCCTGCGAGGGGTGCCGCTCATCGGGCTCGTAGTTCTCGAGGCTCGCGTGGGCGAACTGCGGGGGCGGCACCAGGTGGCCGACGAGCTCAGCAGCCGTCATGCCGGGCTGCCGGTCGACGAGGCGTGCCACCGTTCGCGTGGGTTCGCCCGTCATCGTGTGCCCTCGAGTCGTCGCACTCCGTCATCAATGGGTCGACGCCCAGCCGGAGTGCGTAGATTCATCGGTGGGCGGTGATGCTCAGTTTACCGCTGTGAAGAGAGGCCCTCATGACCGTCGCTTTCGATCCCGCCGAGAAGTTCCAGCAGTACGCGCACCCCGAGCGCCTGGTGTCGACCGCCTGGCTCGAAGCACACCTCGGCACGGCAGGGCTCGTGGTCGTCGAGTGCGATGAAGACGTGCTGCTGTACGAGACCGGACACATTCCCGGTGCCGTCAAGCTCGACTGGCACACCGAGCTCAACGACCCCGTCATGCGCGACTACATCGATGGCGAGCAGTTCGCCCGGCTCATGAGCGCCAAGGGTATCGCTCGTGATTCGACTGTCGTCATCTACGGCGACAAGAGCAACTGGTGGGCCGCCTACGCCTTGTGGGTGCTGACGCTCTTCGGCCACCACGACGTGCGCCTGCTCGACGGCGGTCGTGACCGTTGGATAGCCGACGAGCGCCCGCTCACGACCGAGGCAGCTCAGCACGCCGCCACCGACTACCCGGTCGTCGAGCGCGACGACGCGGCGGTGCGAGCGTTCAAGGACGACGTGCTCTCTCACTTCGGCAGGCCCCTGATCGACGTGCGCTCACCCGAGGAGTACAGCGGCGAGCGCACTCACATGCCGGCCTACCCGGAGGAGGGCGCGCTGCGCGGAGGCCACGTTCCGACCGCCGCGAGCGTGCCGTGGTCGCGCGCCGTGAACGACGACGGCACCTTCCGCAGCGCCGACGAGCTCGCGACGGTCTACCGCGACGAGGCCGGGCTCGGCGACGCCGACGACGTGATCACCTACTGCCGCATCGGCGAGCGGTCGAGCCACACCTGGTTCGCCCTCACGCACCTGCTGGGCATACCTCGTGTGCGCAACTACGACGGGTCGTGGACCGAGTGGGGCAGCGCAGTGCGCGTGCCGATCGCCGTCGGCACCGAACCGGGCACCGCACCCGGCCGATAGCCTGGGCGCGTGACCGACCTGCCCGGCCCTCTCGCCGAGATCCGAGACGACTTCCTCTCGTTCACCGAGAAGGAGCGGCTGCAGCTGCTGCTGGAGTTCTCGAACGAGCTGCCCGCGCTGCCCGATCGCTATGCCGAGCATCCGGAACTGCTCGAACGGGTCGAAGAGTGCCAATCGCCGGTGTATCTCTTCGTCGATGTCGTCGACGACGAGGTGCAGGTGCACGCGACCGCGCCCGCCGAAGCGCCGACGACCAGGGGTTTCGCGTCGATTCTCGTGCAGGGCATCACCGGCCTGCCCGCCGACGTCGTGCTCTCGATTCCTGATGACTTCCCGCTGCAGCTCGGGCTGACCGCCGCCGTGAGCCCGCTGCGGCTGCGCGGCATGTCGGGCATGCTGTGGCGCATCAAGCGGCAAGTGAGCGCCAAGGCGGCCGTCTGATGCTGCGGGGCACGCTGCGGCGCATCGTGCCGGCCGACGGCGGCGCGATCGATCTCGCGGCGACGGATGCCCGCACGGCCCTGCTCGACGCCTACGACCCGCGCTCCCCCGAGCACCTGCGGCTCAACCTCGTGACCACCCTCGACGGCCGCGCTGCCGGCAGCGACGGCACCTCGGAGTCGCTCACGTCACGCGCCGACCGCACGATTCTCGGGGTGATCCGCGAGCTGAGCGACGTCGTGCTCGTGGGTGCCGAGTCGGTGCGGCGCGAGGGCTACCTGCGCCCGAAGCGCGCCGCCCTCGCCATCGTGACCGCCTCGGGCGACCTGCGGGGGCACCGGCTTGACGCGCCGGCGGGTGAGCACCCGCTGATCGTGCTCACGACCGAGAGCGGCGCGCGGCGCGCTGCCGAGACCCTGTCGACGGCGCAGCGTCTCGTGCTCGAGGGCGACGACCGACTCGACCCGGCCGAGGTGATCGCGACCCTGCGTCGAGCGGGCTTCGGGCGCATCGTCGCCGAGGGCGGCCCGCGGCTCGCGGCTCAACTGCTCGAGGCAGACCTCGTCGACGAAATGTGCCTGACCGTCATGCCGCGCCTGGGCGGCCCGGCGCTGCCGCTGCTCACGTCGGCCTCGACCCGCATCCACGAGGCGCGACCGCTCTCGCTGCTCGTCGACGACTCAGGCGCGCAGTTCGGCCGGTGGGCGCTGCCGCGCGGCCTTCACGGCTGACGGTCGCCGAGTTCGGCGAGCCACGCACCGATCGCCCGCTCCCAGCGCGGAGCGTCGTAGTTCCAGAGCTTGGTGTGCCGCGCGACGGCGAAGTGCTCGAGCCGCACGACGTCGGGGCGAGCGGCCGCGAGGGCGACGCTGCCATCGCTCGGCACGAAGCCGTCGTCGACGCTGTGCAGCACGAGCATGGGGATCGTCAGTTCGGCGGCCCGCGCCACGATGTCGAGGCGATCGAAGTCGATCGGTTCGTCGAGGCCCACCCACTGCGAGGCGCTGTGCGAGGCGAGCATCGCCATCGCCGCATCGCGCACTACCGCGGGCAGCCCTGACGCGGCTGCCTGGAACCTGAGCACCCGCACCCAGTCGACGACGGGCGACTCGAGCACGACGCCGACGACCTGCTCGGCGAGCACCGAGCGCGTGATGCACTGCAGCACGGTGGCACCGCCCATCGACCACCCCATGAGCACGATGCGGGTCGCCCCCTCGTCGAGGGCGTAGGCGATGGCCGCTTCGACGTCGCGCCACTCGTCGTCGCCGAGCGCGTAGCGTCCGTCGATGCTGGCAGGAGCATCCCCGTCATTGCGATAGCTGATGAGCAGCGAGGTGTACCCGGCCTCGGTGAAGGCGTTCACGGCACGCAGCCCCTCGGCGCGCGTTACCGCGCGGCCGTGCACTTGGATCACCCAGTCGGAGCCCGACCCGGTGCCGTCGATGCGCCACGCGGGGGCGACCCCGATCGGAGTGCGGATGCCGACGTCGCTGAACGGCACCGCCAGATCGGCGGGCGTCAGGTACCACCAGCCGGCCCAGCGGGCGCGGGATGCTCGAGAGAGGTCGCCCCGCTGCACGGAGTGCAGCTGCCGCGTGACCGAGTGCTCGTCGTGCCCGATGATCTCGCCGATGCGCGCGTGACCGCGATCGCGGTCGAACCACATCGAGTAGCGGCCCGGTGCCACGGTGTCGGGGGTGCGGCTGAGCACGATCACGCCCGCCTCCTCGTCGACAGCGAGCACCTCGATGTCGTACCGCCGTCGCGTCGGCGGGGTGACGACGTTGCGCGCCACCCGCATCGCGACGACCGCGGCTCCGAGACCGGTCGCCAGGGCTCCGACGGCGAGCATCGCGAGCGCCGTCGAGACCGGTCGGCGCCTCTCGGTCACACGGGCCTCCGCAGGCGCGGCAGGGGTCGAGCGGCGAGTCTCACGAGCCGAATCTAGCAACAGCGCCTAGTCTGCAGACGTGTCCCCCGCCGCAACGACATCGCTGACGCCCCAGGCCGTCTTCGACGCTCTGGTCGCCTCGATCGAGCGTGCCGTGCTGCGCGACGAGCTGCAGGTCAGCACGATTCCGGCACCGACGGGCCTGGCGCCCTTCGCTCACGCGCTCGCCGCCGATGTGAACCCCGCGCGTCACGCCGACGATTCTGACCTCGGCACGGGCCGTGTCGTCGTGCTCTACGACCCCGACGCACCCGAAGGCTGGGGCGGCGTCGTGCGGGTCATCTGCTTCGCCCAGGCGCCGCTGGAGACCGAGATCGGCCTCGACCCCTTCGTCTCCGACGTGGCCTGGTCGTGGCTCGTCGACGCGCTGGCCGCTCGAGGCGCCCGGTACACGGCGGCGAGCGGCACGGCGACCAAGGTGCTCTCGACCGGCTACGGCGAGCTCGCCGCGCAGGGCAGCGGCGCGCAGATCGAGCTGCGCGCGTCGTGGACCCCCCTCGACCTCGACCTCGCCCCCCACATCGAGGGTTGGGCCGAACTGCTCTGCATGGTCGCCGGGTATCCCCCGGCCACCGACGGAGTGGCGGTGCTGCCGACCCGACGGAGCCCGCGTGCCTGAATCCGCCCCCGACGAGACGGAGACCGCGCCCGACCTGCCGGTCGCCCGACTCGCCGAGACCCCCGTCGTCATCGACACGCGCGCCTCCTATCTCGACGCCGTCGCCCGCATCGCCGACGGCGATGGCCCCGTGGCAGTGGATGCCGAACGGGCGAGCGGCTTCCGGTACTCGCAGCGGGCCTACCTCATCCAGGTCTTCCGACGCGGCGCCGGCACCTTCTTGTTCGACCCGCCCGCGGTCGGCTCGTTCGTCGAGTTGCAGCAGGCGATCGGCGACCTCGAGTGGGTGCTGCACGCCGCGAGCCAAGATCTGCCGTGCCTGCGCGAACTCGAGCTCGAGCCGGGCTCGCTGTTCGATACCGAGCTCGGGGCGCGCCTCGCCGGTCTGGCCCGCGTGGGGCTCGGGGCCGTGGTCGAGGAGACTCTCGGGCTGCATCTCGCGAAAGAGCACTCGGCCGCCGACTGGTCGACTCGGCCCTTGCCCGCAGCCTGGCTCGTCTACGCCGCGCTCGATGTCGAGCTGCTGATCGACGTGCGCGACGAGATCGCTGCCCGGCTCGATGCGGCCGGCAAGACCGAGCTCGCTCAGCAGGAGTTCGACGCGGTGCTCTCGCGCGACGCCCCCGAGCCGCGGGCCGAGCCCTGGCGCCGCCTCTCGGGCCTTCACACGGTGCGCGGCCAGCGCGCCCTCGCCGTCGCACGCGAGCTCTGGAGGGCCCGCGACGACTACGCCCGCGAGGTCGACACCTCACCGGGACGGCTGCTGCCCGATTCGTCCCTCATCGTCGCGGCCCGCAGCACTCTCGCGTCGAAGCGCGACCTCGCGGCGCTCAAGACCTTCAGCGGCCGCGCGAGCCGCTCGCAGCTCGATCGATGGTGGGCGGCGATCGAACGAGGACTCGCGACCGATGATCTGCCGGCGTTCCGCAGCGGCGAGGAGAGCATCCCGCCCCCTCGTTCGTGGCCCGATCGCAACCCGGAGGCCGACCGGCGCATCCGCGAGCTCAAGCCTCGACTGCAGGCGATCGCCGAGCAGTTCGAGCTGCCTCTCGAGAACCTGCTGACGCCCGAGCACGTGCGCCGCATCGCGTGGTCTCCGCCCACCCAGCTCGACGAGCAGAGCGTGCGCGGAATGCTCGCAGAACTCGGCGCTCGGCCGTGGCAGATTGACGCAACCGCACAGGTTATTGCCGCTGCCTTTGTCGATGCCCTCCAGCCCGCGGAGGAGCCTGCGGAGCCCGCTTCGTAGGAAGACGCAGGCAACCCGCCGCCTTCTCCCCCGCCTCCCTAGGCTGGGCCGCAGTCCCATCAACTGCTAGGAGGCACCATCGTGGCTGAACGAGCCGACGTCGTATTCGTAGACGGGGTTCGCACCCCCTTCGGCCGAGCGGGTGAGAAGGGCATGTACTGGAACACGCGTGCCGATGACCTCATCGTGAAGGCCATGATCGGCCTGCTCGAGCGCAACCCTTCACTGCCGAAAGAGCGCGTCGACGAGGTCGCGATCGCGGCGACGACGCAGGTCGGCGACCAGGGTCTGACGCTGGGCCGCACCGCCGCGATCCTCGCTGGCCTGCCGCTGAGCGTGCCCGGTTACGCGATCGACAGGATGTGCGCCGGGGCCATGACCTCGGTCACGACGACTGCGGGCGGCATCGCCTTCGGCGCCTATGACGTCGCGATCGCGGGCGGCGTCGAGCACATGGGCCGCCACCCGATGGGCTTCGGTGCCGACCCGAACCCGCGGTTCCTCGCCGAGAAGCTCGTCAGTGGCGACGCGCTCAACATGGGCCTGACGGCCGAGCGCCTGCACGACCGCTTCCCGGCCCTGACCAAGGAGCGCGCCGACCGCTTCGGCATGCGCAGTCAGCAGAAGGTGGCCGCGGCCTACGCCGCCGGCAAGATTCAGCCCGACCTCGTACCCGTTGCCCTGCGCAGCGAGACCGGCTTCGGCCTTGCGACGACCGACGAAGGGCTGCGCCCCGAGACGACGATGGAGGGCCTCGCGGGTCTCAAGACCCCGTTCCGTCCGCACGGCCGCGTGACCGCGGGCAACGCCTCGCCCCTGACCGACGGTGCGACCGTCAGCCTGCTCGCGAGCGCCGATGCGGCGAAAGAGCTCGGCCTCACCACCAAGATGCGTCTCGTGAGTTTCGCCTATGCGGGCGTCGCCCCCGAGATCATGGGCATCGGGCCGATTCCCTCGACCGAGAAGGCCTTGCAGAAGGCCGGGCTCACGATCGACGACATCGGAGCCTTCGAGCTCAATGAGGCCTTCGCCGTGCAGGTGCTGAGCCTGCTCGACCACTTCGGCATCGACGACGACGACCCTCGCGTCAACCCCTGGGGCGGTGCGATCGCGCTCGGCCACCCGTTGGCGAGCTCGGGCGTGCGCCTCATGATCCAGCTGGCCCGCCAGTTCGAAGAGCGACCCGACGTGCGCTACGGCCTCACGGCCATGTGCGTCGGGCTCGGCCAGGGCGGCAGCGTCATCTGGGAGAACCCGCACTACACCGGAAAGAAGGCATGACCGTGGCGACCAGCGCGATCGCACAGTACTCCCCCGACCAGTTCGCCGAGCTGCGTGCTCTGAGCGACGACGAGGTCGTCACGCACAGCTACGTGCGCGACGTGCCGCTGCCGAGCGGCGGGATGCTCGCTCTCGTCACTCTCGACAACGGTCGAGACCACACGCGCCCGAGCACTCTCGGGCCCGCGGGTCTCATGCAGCTCGCCGAGGTGCTCGACGCTCAGAAGGCGCGCGCTGCGGCGGGCGAGATCCGCGCCCTCGCGATCACCGGCAAGCCGTTCATCCTCGCCGCCGGGGCCGACCTCTCGAAGGTCGGCGACATCCCGAGCTACGAGGCAGGCCTGCAGATGGCGCAGATGGGCCACTACGCGCTCGGCAAGCTCGGTGAGCTCGGTGTGCCCTCGTTCTGCTTCATCAACGGCCTCGCCCTCGGCGGCGGCGTCGAGGTGGCGCTCAACTGCGACTACCGCACGCTCGACTCGAGCGCAGCGGCGCTCGCGCTGCCCGAGGTCTTCCTCGGCATCATTCCGGGTTGGGGCGGCGCCTGGTTGCTGCCCAACCTCATCGGCATCGAGAACGCCCTCAAGGTGGTCGTCGAGAACCCGCTCAAGAACAACCGCATGCTCAAGCCCGCCGAGGCGTTCGAGCTCGGCATGGCCGACGTGCTGCTGTCTCCGGCGAACTTCCTCGAAGACTCCATCCGCTGGGCCGACGGCGTGGTCGCCGGCACGGTGAAGGTCAAGCGCCCGAACGAGCCCGGCAAGATCGAGCGCGCAGTCAAGTGGGATGTCGCCATCGGCATCGCCCGCAAGACGCTCGAGAAGCGTCTGGGAAAGGTCGCGAAGTCGCCCTACGCCGCACTCGAGCTGCTCGCGGCCGCGAAGAGCTCGACCAAGGCCGAGGGCTTCGCCGCTGAGGACAAGGCTCTGGCCGACCTCGTCGCGGGCGACCAGTTCCGAGCTTCCATCTATGCCTTCAATCTCGTGCAGAAGCGTGCCAAGCGCCCCGCCGGCGCCCCCGACAAGGCACTGGCCAAGAAGGTGACGAAGGTCGGCGTGCTCGGTGCCGGGCTCATGGCCAGCCAGTTCGCGCTGCTCTTCCTGCGCCGTCTGCAGGTACCGGTCGTCATCACCGACCTCGACCAGGCGCGCGTCGACAAGGGGCTCGACTACATTCGCGGCGAGATCGCCGAACTCGAGAAGAAGGGCCGCATCGACAGCGACGAGGGCAACCGGCTGCGCGCCCTGCTCTCGGGCACGGTCGACAAGGCCGATTTCGCCGACTGCGACTGGGTCATCGAGGCCGTGTTCGAAGAACTGTCGATCAAGCAAGACGTCTTCGCCGAGATCGAGCAGCACATCTCGCCCGAGGCCGTGCTCGCGACGAACACCTCGTCGCTCTCGGTCGAGCAGATCGGCGCAAAGCTGAAGAACCCCGAGCGCGTCGTCGGGTTCCACTTCTTCAACCCCGTGGCCGTCATGCCGCTCATCGAGGTCGTCAACACCCCGGCCACCGATGAGGCGACGCTCGCGACGGCGATGGCGACGGCGCAGGCACTGCGCAAGAACGCGGTCATCACCGCCGACACCCCCGGGTTCGTCGTCAACCGCATTCTCGCCAAGGTGCTCGGCGAGGCGATGCACGCCGTCGAGCTCGGAACCCCGTTCGAGACCGTCGTCGAGGCGCAGCGCCACTTCGGACTGCCCATGGATCCCTTCGTGCTGCTCGACCTCGTCGGGCTCAAGGTGGGCGCGCACGTGCTCGACACGCACCACGCGGCGTTCCCGGATCGGTTCTTCGAGTCGAAGGCCCTGCACGAACTCGCCGAGGCGAACGTGCTGCTGGAGAAGGACAGCAAGGGTCAGTCGAAGGGAATCTCCACGAAGGCCATCGCGATCGTCGAGAAGCACCGCCCGGCCGACGCGAAGCCCTACACGGTCGAGCAGCTCACCGCGCGGCTCGAAGACGGCCTCGCCGACGAGATTCACCGCATGCTCGACAGCGGCGTCGTCGAGGCGGCCGAAGACATCGATCTGTGCATGATCCTCGGTGCGGGCTGGCCGTTCCAGATGGGTGGCGTCACGCCGTTCCTCGACCGCGTCGGCGCCTCCGAGCGCGTCTTCGGCGGTACGTTCCACGACCCGCGCATCCGCGGCATCCGCTGAGGCTCAGCGGCGGTCTCCCGTGTCGGAGGCCGCCGCTAGCCTGACGGCATGAGCGGTTCGACTGTCTACTACGTCGCCCAGAGCCTCGACGGCTTCATCGCCGACCGCGACGATGCCCTCGACTGGCTGCTCGCCTTCGGGTTCGACGACTTCCAGCAGCAGTACGACGAGTTTCTCGCCGGCGTCGGTGCGGTCGTCATGGGCGCGGGAACCTACCGCTGGCTCGCCGCGCAGGGCGAGCCGTGGGCGTACACCGGCACGCCCTGCTGGGTGCTGTCGAGCGGTGAGCTGCCCCGCATCGACGGCGCCGACGACGCCGAGATCACGGTGCTCGCCGACGCACGCACCGCCGTCGCCGACGCACGCGCGGCAGCAGCGGGGCGCGACGTGTGGCTCGTCGGCGGCGGGTCCACGGCAGCATCGCTCGCCGATGCCGGTCTGCTCGACCGTCTGCACCTCACCGTGATGCCTGTGACTCTCGGCGCGGGCACCCGGGTGCTGCCGCACACGCTCGCGAGCATCCGATGGCACCTCGAATCGGCGCAACCGATCGGCTCGGCCGGGGCGGTCGAACTGCGCTACCGCGCGCGCTCGTCCTGATCGACCGACGCGCCCAGTTCCTCCGGAAGCGGCCGCGCCACGGGAATGCGCGTGCCGAGAACCTGCGCGACCAGGTCGCGCGCGATCGCCTGCGAGGTGAGTCCGACGCGCTCCATGATCTCGTCGCGCGTGGCGTGCTCGAGGAACTCATCGGGCAGACCCAGCTCGTCGACCGCCGTGTCGACGCCCGCCGCCCGCAGATCCTGACGGATGCGGGTGCCGATGCCACCGACGCGCACGCCGTCTTCGATGCTCACGAGAATGCGGTGATCGCGAGCGAGCTCGATCACGCTCTGCGGAACCGGCACGACCCAGCGGGGGTCGACGACGGTCGCGCCGATGCCCTGGGCGGCGAGCCGCTCGGCAACCTCGAGCCCGATCTTCGCCATGGGGCCGACGGTGACGATGAGCACGTCCTTGTGCGGCGCCTCACGCAGCACGTCGACGCCGTCGTCGGTGCGGCGCACGGCGTCGTACTCGGTACCGACCGATCCCTTCGAGAAGCGCACGACGGTCGGCGCGTCGTCGACGGCGACGGCTTCTCCGAGCTCTTCGCGCAGCCGCGTGGCATCGCGCGGAGCCGCGAGGCGGATGTTCGGTACGACCTGCAGAATCGAGAGGTCCCACATGCCGTGGTGGCTGGCTCCGTCGGGCCCGGTCACTCCGGCGCGGTCGAGCACGAAGGTCACGCCCGCCTTGTGCAGGGCGACATCCATGAGCACCTGGTCGAAGGCGCGGTTGATGAACGTCGCGTAGACGGCCACGACCGGGTGCATGCCGCCGTAGGCGAGGCCGGCGGCCGACGCGACGGCGTGCTGCTCGGCGATGCCGACGTCGATGATGCGGTCGGGGTGCTTCTCGGCGAGCTTGTGCAGCCCCGTGGGCCGCAGCATCGCCGCCGTGATGCCCACGATGCGTCGATCGCGGTCGGCCAGTGAGACGATCTCGTCCGCGAAGACCGAGGTCCACGACGGCCGGCTCGCCTGCTCGACCGACTCCCCCGTCTCGGGGTCGATCTGCCCGACGGCGTGGAACTGGTCGGCGACGTCGGCGAGGGCGGGCTCGTAGCCCTTCCCCTTCTGAGTGATCGCGTGCACGATCACGGGTGCGCTGTACTCCTTCGCCTGCCGCAGAGCACGCTCGACATCTTTGAGGTCATGACCATCGATGGGGCCGATGTACTTGATGTCGAGATTCGAGTAGAGGGCCTCGTTGTTCGTGAAGCGCGAGAGGAACCCATGCAGGCCGCCGCGCACGCCGCGGTAGACCGCGCGGCCAGGAGCCCCCAGGTACCCGAAGGCCCGCTCGGTGCCCCGGCGGAACTGGTAGTACGAGCGACGAGTGCGCACCGTCGACAAGAAGCGCGCCATGCCGCCGATCGTCGGCGCGTACGAGCGTCCGTTGTCGTTCACGACGATGACGAGATTGCGGCTGTTGTCGTCGCTGATGTTGTTGAGGGCCTCCCAGGTCATGCCGCCCGTGAGCGCGCCATCGCCGACGACCGCGATGACGTGCCGGTCGTCCTGACCCGTCATCTCGAAGGCGCGTGAGATGCCATCGGCCCAGCTCAACGAGCTCGAGGCGTGCGAGCTCTCGACGATGTCGTGCTCGCTCTCCGACCTCTGGGGGTAGCCCGCGAGCCCGCCCTTCTGGCGCAGCAGCGAGAAGTCTTGACGACCCGTGACGAGCTTGTGCACGTACGACTGGTGCCCCGTGTCCCACACGATCGCATCGCGGGGTGATTCGAAGACGCGGTGGATTCCGAGCGTGAGCTCGACGACGCCGAGGTTCGGGCCGAGGTGGCCGCCCGTCTTCGAGACCTCGGCAACGAGAAAGCGACGGATCTCTTCCGCCAGCTCGACCATCTGGGACTCGGTGAGCCGGTCGAGGTCGCGGGGTGAGCGAATGGTGTCGAGCAGTGCCATTGAATTACTCTACCGACGCTTCCCGAACGTCACCCGGTCTGCGCGCGCCAGTTGCTGAGCGTTCGCTGACGGTTGCCTCGAGACCTAGACGAGACTGCGCAGCACGTACTGCAGACTGCCGCCGT
>SXGT01035128.1_pt1 | contig 21330 bp, 20 predicted proteins | sample 3176221 | NCBI WGS metagenome assembly SXGT01 (sample SAMN11356862, study PRJNA531348) | freshwater metagenome | isolation source: freshwater sample F1-120 | place: China: Fuxian Lake, Yuxi | collected 2017-12-25
CCGGCGCGGGTGACGGCGACGATGAATCGCTTGTGGTGCTGCTCGACAAAGTACCGGCCGATATTCAACGGGTCGTTTTTGTCGTCACCATCCACGAAGCCGAAACGCGCAAACAAAATTTCGGTCAAGTGTCACACGCTTTTGTTCGAGTCGTTAATAAAGATTCAAACAGCGAAGTTGCAAGATACGACTTAAGCGAAGACGCTTCAATTGAAACAGCAATGATCTTCGGCGAAATCTACAAACACGGCGCCGAATGGAAATTTAAAGCCGTCGGTCAAGGTTATGCGGGCGGGCTAGCCGCTTTAGCGCGTCAATACGGAATTAACATCTAACGAAAAACCAAAAAACATCAATAATAATCAGGAGAAAATCATGGCTGTATCACTGACCAAAGGCGGTAATGTTAATCTTAGCAAAGAGGCCCCCGGACTGAATAAAATCGCCGTGGGCTTAGGTTGGGATGCCCGCGCAACCGACGGCGCGGCGTTTGATTTAGACGCCAGTGCGTTTTTAGTAAAAATGGACGGCAAAGTCCGTTCCGACAGCGACTTTTGCTTTTACAACAATAAAGTGGTCGGCGACGGCGCGGTTCAGCACATGGGCGACAACACCACCGGCGCGGGCGAAGGCGATGACGAGTCGGTCAAAGTTGAATTAGCTAAAGTCCCCGGCGATTTGGACAAAATCGTATTCGCGGTAACTATTCATGAAGCTGAAACACGTAAACAAAATTTCGGCCAAGTTAACCATGCTTATATTCGCGTAATCAACGAAGACGGCGGAGCGGAAATTGCGCGTTACGACTTAAGCGAAGACGCCTCAATTGAAACCGCGATGATTTTCGGTGAAATCTACCGCGTCGGCACCGATTGGAAATTTAAAGCCGTCGGTCAAGGTTTCGCCGGCGGACTGGGGCCTTTAGCGGCGTCTTTTGGGGTTAACGTTTAATTAACATAACCCGTCAGCACTTAGAATTAAAGCACCATCGTTCTTACGCGAAGCGGTCACTGTCATTAAGCCCGCGATAATCGCAGTAAATTCAGCTATCGCCGTACAAATATCGCGGCTATGGCCCGCTCCTACTTAATGGCAGTGATGCCGAAGCACGGGAACGATGCCGCTTTACTGACTTCGGCCCCTATAATAAGGACACGGCTACCAACCGTAGGCGCTACTGACGGATGGTATTTCTATCACGGATAAGTCGTTTTGAACGGAGACTTCTTATCTAAAGTCACATCCGCCTTCTATTTCCCGGCTTACGAAGTCGCCACCGCGCCTCCTAAGCATCGCCTCCGGGAAAGTCCTTATTATCAAAAGCAGCATTGGCACTAAACGGTGACGGGATGATGAATTCCGTCGTCAAACGCAACTTAATTCATTTATCGAGGTCGTATCCATGGCTATTAATTTACAAAAAGGGCAAAAAATTTCTTTATCCAAAGAATCCGGAGGCGCGTTGAGCAAAGTCGTCATGGGTCTGGGTTGGGACGCCAAACAAAGCACCGGCGGCAAATTAAAAGGCTTGTTCGGCGGCGGAAAAACCGAAGCTATCGACTTAGATGCGTCTTGCGTACTGTTTGACGATCAAAACAAAGTCGTCGACGTTATCTATTTCGGCCAACTGAAAAGCCGCGACGGCAGCGTTATTCATACCGGCGACAACCGTTCGGGCGCCGGCGACGGCGACGACGAACAAATCAAAGTCGATTTGAGCAATGTTCCCGCCACAGTCAAATCGCTGGTATTTACCGTTAACTCCTTTTCCGGCCAGACTTTTAATGAAGTTGAAAATGCCTATTGCCGCATCGTCGACAGCAGCAACGATACCGAAGTCGCCCGTTACACCTTAAGCTCGCAAGGCAGCCACACCGCGCTGGTGATGACAAAACTGTACCGTCATAACGGCGAATGGAAAATGCATGCAATCGGCGAAAACGGCGTCGGCCGGACTATAGACGCGTTGCTGCCGCAAATTGTCGTGCATTTATAAGCACTCATGAGAATTTGGTTTAACAAAACATTCTCAACCATCCAGGCAGTCTTTAGAAATCTTCGCCAGTCGGTTCCGGCTGGCGAAATCACCCTGATCTGCACCCACACCTATGCCCATGCCGCCGCCTTTTTGGCGGCGGATGAAAGCTATCTTGAACCCGAAGACCTCACTGATACGGAATACCTTGAATGGTGCGTGAATTTTTGTCGGCTGCATAATATCCAATTGTTTTGGCCCGGCAAAGCGGCGGCACTGATCAGTAAGCACCATGAATTATTCCAGGCGATTGGCGTACAAGTGCTGTCGGTCGCCGATTTCGACACGCTGACTTTATTGCATAACAAAGCGGATTTTTATTCCGCTTTAAATCCGAAAGTTGCGCAAACGATGGATTTTATCGCCGTTAACAACCGCGACGGCTTTGATCGCGCCATTGAAAGATTATCGCTAAAGCATAAAGAACTTTGTGTAAAGCCCGCGGTTTCGGTGTTCGGCCTGGGCTTTCGGGTTTTGGACACGCAGCGCGACAGCATCACCCAACTACTTAAAGGCGTTGAATATCAAATTCCTCTACAAGAATTACGCTCCGGTATGGCTAATACTCTTGAGTTTGCGACCTTATTGGTCATGGAACATTTGAGCGGCCCCGAATGGAGCGTTGATTGCGCCGGACGGCATGGCGAATTGCTGTGCGCGGTGCAACGTAAAAAATCGCAAATTCCGGGCGGCGGGCAAATCATCGATAACAATGCCGATATTGACGGCATGGTGACAAGATTAACCGCTCATTACCGGCTTAACGGTTTGTTCAATATCCAGTTCAAGGAAGGTGCTTATGGCGTGCGCTTATTGGAGATTAATCCACGTCCTTCGGGCGGTTTCGGCATGGCCTGTTTGTCCGGCGCAAACTTGGCGCAGATTGCGTTGCAGAGTATTAAAGGCGACGTATTCCAGTTGCCGAGTATTCGTTACGGGCTTAGGGTGACTGAAATTAATACGCCGGTGGTGGTTGGAAACAACTTATCGTGAACGGACAAGTTAACAAAAAACTTTCTTAAGACATGAGTTTTCGCCTGCTAAGGCGACTTTATAACATTAGAGTAGTAGTCATGAGCAACACCGATCCTTTTGAAGTTGTAGAAAGCGAAAGCATACAGGGCGCGGTCTTGGAGGTCGTGCAATACGCAGCGCTAAAAGGCTCCGACGACTTGGATGTCGCGGAAAAAGTATTTTTCGCCAACCAAGCCGATATTCATTTAAAAATGATCAGGGTGAAACTGGATAGAAGCGAATTGCAGATCGAACCGGGCGCGTTGTATTTTATGAGAGGTCATTTGCAACTCCAATCGAGCGTTCAAGGCGGTATCGCCCAAGGTTTGATGCGCAAATTCATGACCGGCGAAACGCTGTTCCAATCGCGCATTAAAGGCACCGGAGAGATTTATCTGGAACCCGGTTTCGGCCATTATCTGTTGGTTAATATCGACAATGACGCGCTGATTTTCGATAAGGGCGTGTTTCATTGCGCCACCGCCCATTTAGAGGTGAGTGCAAAAATGCAGCAGAATGTCTCCAGCACCTTGTTTGGCGGCGAGGGCTTTTTTCAGACCCAGGTTAAAGGTTCCGGCATCGTTGTTCTAAACTCGCCGGTGCCCGTTGCCGAACTGCTGATGTACGATTTAGCGGCCGGGGAAAAACTCTCCGTCGACGGTAATTTTGCTTTGGTAAGAACCGCGAGTGTCAGCTTTCATGCCGAAAAATCGGGTAAATCCTTATTTCAATCGGTAACCAGCGGCGAAGGCTTATTGCAAACCTTTACCGGCCCCGGCATGGTGTGGATCGCTCCGACTCAAGGCGTGTACGATAAAATGAAACTGAGAAACAGCATTGCCAATTTGAGCCACTCTCAAGGCAGCATGGGAACCCACACTTGAAACCTGACATGCCAAAAACATTTACCATCACATTAGACACCGGCATCCTGCATCTCGATCTGGAACCCGGACATATCCCGCTTCAGCGATTGCTGGGCTTTGCCGCCAGAGTCAGCAGCAAGCGTAAATTTTTGCTGGTCAGCAAAGTATTGGGCAAGCATTATCCGGTAGCGCCGAAACTGATGAGCTGGTCTTACCGGGCCTTGGCTCGGATGGCGTTAAAACATGATATAGGGGGCGGCTCGTTGTGGATCGGCATGGCCGAAACCGCAACCGGCTTGGGTTACGGCGTATTCGAAGCGGCTTGCCATGAAGGCGCGAAGCAGGCTTTATTTGTCCAAACCACCCGTTATCATCTGGACGGCATCGAACGGCTTGAGTTTGACGAAGCCCATAGTCATGCTACTGACTTTTTTTTGTATTATCCTGAGCAAGCGCATCATCGTGAGCGGTTTTTAACGGCCGAAACGCTGGTGTTAATCGACGATGAAATCAGCACCGGCAGAACTTTTTTGCGCCTGATTAAAGCCTATCAACAGGTTAATCCCGATTTACAGAGAGTCTTTATCGTCAGTCTGGTTAATTTCGCCCATCCCGACGATCGCGCGGCTTTGGAAGATCAAGCCGGTGTGGCGGTGGAATGGGTGTGTTTCAGGCAGGGGCAGTTGCGCTTTGAAGACAAGCAAAACGCCGCCATTGACAGCATCACCGTTAATGTCTCGGGTAACGGCGCGTGTAAAAAAGCGCTGTTGGCTTGGCCGGGCCGATTGGGTTTGGATGCGCCGATTCGCTTGGAAAAAGATGTGATCGAGCAATTATCCAATAGCGGATTTTATGGTTCCCACGCTCTGCGTGGGAACCCAGATCGGGACGCTCCGGCGTCCCGAAGCGCAGAGCGGTTCACACTGCATTCCCACGCGCAGCGTGGGAACGATGAGTCCAAATCCGATGAGCGCCCGATTCTGGTCTTAGGCACAGGCGAATGCAATGCTCCCGCTTATCTTCTGGGACGGGAATTGGAAAGCCGAGGCTTTAAGGTCAAAGTGCAAAGCACCACGCGCTCGCCGATTCATCAAGGCAACGACATTGGCCGGGTATGCCAATTTGAAGACAATTATGACGACGGCATTGCCAACTTTATTTATAACCTGAATCCGGATGATTACAGCGACATTATTCTTTGCCATGAAACGCCGCTGTGCGCTGCATTAAATGACCGGCTGCAAGCATGGCATGCCATTAGCGCAAGATTTGAACTTCAACCCGATAAATCAAACCATGCAAAGCTACATTTTTCTAGACCTTGACGACACGCTGTTTCAGACCTTAAGAAAATGCGCTCCCGGCGTGGATTTACAAGCGCGGGCGTTTTTGCCGGACGGTTCGGCCAATTCCTTCGCCACGCCAAAGCAGCAATGGTTATGGCATTGGCTGAGCAAAGGTTTCAAAATCGTGCCGGTGACCGCGCGCGACGTTCGCGCCTTTGACCGCGTCAACCTGCCGTTTCAGGAAGAAGTGGTGCTGAACCACGGCGCCGTGATTTTGGATAAACAACGCGCTGTCGATAAGGTGTGGCTGGAGCGCATCATGCAAACCTTGCCTGCGTACCATGAAAAGCTGCTGGCGGTATGGGCCGAAGTTGAGCTTTATGCAAAACGTTGTCCCGGCTTTAAACCCCGGCTGGTCGACGATTTCGAGATTATCTGGTACGGCGTGATCAAGCACAGCGACGGCACCGAAGCGATCTTAAAAACGCTGCTGGATGAAGTGATCAAGCCGCATCCGCACGTTGTTAACGGTGACCTGTATTGGCATTTGAACGGCAACAACCTCGCGTTATTGCCGAAAATCATCAACAAAGAAAGCGCGGTCAGCTATCTGCTGGACGGCTACCGGCGGCAACATCCTCAAGTGTTAACCTTTGGTGCGGGCGACAGCAAGACCGACGCGCCGTTTATGGCCTTGTGCGATTACGCGTTAATTCCCAAAAACACCCAATTGTTTCAAACGCTGGCTTTGGCCGAACTATCCTAAATGACAATTCCTTTCACCGGCAGTTACAGCTTAGACGATGTGCAGTTCCTGCTAAAACCGATGGCGATGCAAGACACGCCCGTCCACATCAAAGAAGCCCTGATTCAATCCGGGCAAAAACATTATTCCCAGATGCTGAGCCATGAGTCGTTGCCGCCGGAAAATTATATGCAACTGTTTTATCAAGCGATGGCTTTAAATCAGCAACGCATGGCGGAACATGTATTGGTCTTGGCGGAGCGCATCCTGGCCACGCGTCCGCACGGCATTACCCTGGTTTCATTGGCGCGGGCCGGAACGCCGGTCGGCGTATTGCTCAAGCATGTGCTCAAACGCTACTTCAACACTGAAGCAAGCCATTATTCCATTTCGATACTGCGCGATGTCGGCATCGACCAAAATGCCTTACGCCATATTTTGCACAAGCATCAGCCGGAATCCTTGGTTTTTGTCGACGGCTGGACCGGTAAAGGCGTTATCGCGCGGCAATTAAACACTAGCTTACAGGCTTTCGCCGCCACCGACGGCGTGGCCATTCCGGCTGAATTGTACGTGCTCGCCGATTTGTCGGGCAGCGCCGCAGTTGCGGCGTGTTCGGAGGATTATTTGATTCCTTCCTGCATTTTGAACGCCACCGTATCGGGGCTGGTCAGCCGCTCGGTTTACGACCCGCAATCGGCCGCGCCGACCGATTTTCACGGCTGCGTTTATTACCGGCAATTCGAGCGACACGATTTGTCCCGCTATTTCATTGACACCATGCTGACTTGCGTTGAACATGCTTGGCAAGAGCACCGACGCGGGTTTAGCGGCTCCCATGACCGGCCGCAATTACAAACCATTTCCCAGGCGTTATTGCTCTGGATCGCCCAATCTTACGGCATTGAACAGTACAATTACGTTAAGCCCGGTATCGGCGAGGCGACACGGGTTTTATTGCGCCGCGAAGCACGGGTATTGCTGTTGCGGGATTCGGATAGCGCAGCCACCCGGCATTTGCGTTGGCTGGCCGAATCCCGCTCGATTCCGATAGATGTTGTTACCGACCTGCCGTACCGCGCAGTGGCGCTCATTAAAGAGATTTCATTATGACTACACCGCCAAAATTCTTTTCACCCTGGTGTTTAGGGGCCTCATTGTATATGCCCGCCCACCGCCGCGACCTGATGGATTGCGCCAACGGCGACAAACTACAGGCCTTGCGCTCGATGATTTTTTGCACCGAAGACGCCATCTCCCATAACGAGGTGGACAGCAGCCTGCGCCATTTGGGGCTGTGCTTGCAGGGCTTTAGAGACACACCGAACCGATTCCGTTTTATTCGCGCCAGAAACCCGGAAATTCTGGCCCGTTTGCTGGAACTGCCGAATATTGAAAAAATCGACGGTTTTGTGCTGCCGAAATTTAACACAAGCAATTTTCACACTTATTTCGACCGGTTGCAGGGTACATCGTTTAAGATTATGCCGACATTGGAAACTAAAGATGTTTTCGATAGTGGTGCAATGACTGAATTACGCCAAGGTTTATTGGAGGAAAGCATTTTTACCCGGATATTAATGCTGCGGATAGGCGGTAACGATTTAATGAACCTTTTAGGCATCAGGCGGCCCCGGCATATGACCTTGTATGAAACACCGCTGGGTCATGTTATCGCACAACTGGTCACCGCATTTAAGCCTTACGGGTTCGCCTTGACCGCGCCGGTGTTCGAATATCTGGAAGATAACAGCACCTTGCAACAAGAGATTCGGCTGGATCTGGCGCATGGCCTGGTCGGTAAAACGGCCATTCACCCTACCCAAGTGCCGGTGATTGAAGCCATGTACAGCGTCAATAACGAAGACTACGAAATGGCGCTCGCATTGAACCAAAGCGCATCGCCGGCAGTATTCAGAATGCACGACGCCATGTGCGAAGTGGAAACGCATAAGCGTTGGGGACAGGATATTATGGATAGACGGCGGTGCTACGGCGATAGGGAGTCAGGTATACTAAGTTGCCTGTTAACCAGCTGATGTAAAAAATAAACCGCAAAGACAGTGAAGCGCAAACGGTACAGACAATTATGATAAACCCGGATAAGTCATGACCCATCTGCGCTATCTGCGTTCCATTTTTCTAACTACTGAATAAGTCATAGGCGCGCCCTACGACCCAGCCTAAAAAGGAAGCCCCATTTTATAGCGCTCCGAATATCGCAAAAATATTTTTAAAACAACCCACTTAACACCAGGAGAACACAATGAGTTTCGATAATTTTCTAAGCCAGTTAAAAAGCAAAGCCAGCGAGTTAAAAACAGAGGCTTTAAAATTCAAAAACAAGGATTTTTTGAATGCCGCGATGGCCGGCTCCGCTTTGGTGGCTATGGCCGATGGCAGCGTCAGCTCCGAAGAAAAACAAAAAATGATTAAATTCATCGAAAGCCATGACGCACTATCGATCTTTACGACCAGCGATGTCATTAAAGCTTTCCAGGACTTTGTCGGCCAGCTCGAATTCGATAAAGACATCGGCGACGCCAAAGCTTATGCCGCATTGGCCAAGATGAAGTCGAACGCCGAAGCCTCGCGCTTGTTAATTCGCATGATTATCGGCATTGCCTCTTCGGACGGAAACTTTGATGACGCCGAAAAAAAGGTGGCCGTTAAAATAGCCAAGGAATTAGGGCTCGATCCGGCGGAATTTGAGTTATAAGACGCTTGCCGGCGGCGTAACGATTGCCGTTGATGAACTTATTCCGGCTTTGCCATGGTTACACTATGCAAAGCCGGATCAAAATCAAATTCGCAGCTGAAATACTTTGGTTTTAAGCCTACAAAACCGTATTGTCGCACCGCTTATTTGGTGTATAGCAAGTTGCCGCAGGACGTTACCGCCCGTAGCTGTAGAATGATTAGCCGCTCTCGGCATTACTCAAGTCAGGATGACGAGACTAGGCAGCTCACCAATAAAATACTTTGATAAATCGGCCGACTATAAAATTTTAATTATCGAGAACCTAATTACCAACTATTTCACTAGGAAACCATACTGGGGTAGTTTATAGTAGATTTTATGATAGTTAAGTTGAGCGATTCGATTTTCTCGACTCGGAGTGGTATTAATATGCAAATTAAGTTTTCGTTTGACACATCCAAACCCGTTACCGGCGAAGCCAGCATCGACATCAACAAGCCGATTCATGACGTTTTTCATTGTATTGGCGAGCATTTTTTCGATAATTATCCTAAATGGGCTTTAGAAGTTGTTGAATTCGAACCCTTGGATGGTAAAGAAGTTTTTGTCGGGGCCAAAGCCAAACAAGTACGTACCGACAACGGCGAAAAAGTCGAATCAACCTTCGAAATCACCGATTATCAACCCTCTATAAAGCTGATTTTTAAAGGCTTGTCGGCGCCTTACCGGCACAGTTATTTATTAGAAAAAACCAGCGAACAAAATCAACTCACGCGTTTAACTTTTCGCTTTGAGTTATTGGAGCTTGAAATCTTTATGCGCCCGTTTGAGAAATTGATACGCTCCGCCATCGAAGAGGGCGCCGAAAATACCGTTGAGAACATTAAAAATCTAGTCGTTGAAGGTTGCTGATATTTAACAAAGTTATTATAAAAAATGGGAGTTTAGTTATGCCTTTTATTGTTGCAAAAGATAGCGGCCTGATTCCGCAAATACTTTCCGCTATCTTGGATGAATGCGTTAACGGCGTCACCTTGGCGGATCCTGATTTAGAGGATGCGCCGATTGTTTACGCGAATAAAGCTTTTGAGCGTTTAACCGGCTACAGCCAAGAAGAAATCATCGGCCACAATTGCCGCTTTCTTCAAGGCGATGACAGGGATCAAAGCGAACGTCATCAAATTAGCGAGGCCATGAAAAACCACGAAAGCGTTGAAGTCACCTTACGCAATTATAAAAAAGACGGCACCTTATTTCATAATCGCTTGAAAATAACCCCGTTGTTGGATAGAAAACAACGCGTTATTTATTATCTGGGAGTTCAGTACGATATAACCGACCAGGTTAACGCCAGTAATGAAATTAAAGAGTTAAATGATTTATTAAACGCTCTACCGAAATAACCTCGCTATTTTGTAGCGTCAAGAATTGAGGCTAAGCTCATGAATAAAACGGAAAATGCCGGTGACATGCTTTTTAATGAGGCATTATTCGGTCTTGCTATAGTAGCTTTTCTTTTGCTCTTGGTGATGGAGAAAATTAAACCGTACCGCGACTTTTCTCCTAAAACCAATAAAGAATCGTTTGTTACCAATACCACCGCGTTTTTGGTCAACAACCTGATTTTGACAGTATTAAGAGCCTCGTCATTGTTTTTGATCGCACAGCAATTTGCATCCTACGGCTTATTAAGCGGTTTAGACAACGGCCCGGTCAAATGGCTGCTGGCTTTTGTTTTTTTCGATTTGGCCATTTACGCTTGGCATTTTGCCAGCCACAAATTTGAGACTTTATGGCGGTTTCATAAAATACACCATAGCGATAAAAGCTTTAATGTATCCACAGGCTTTCGCTTCCACGTTTTCGATTTATTGTTGGAAATCGTATACAAGTCGGTATTTGTTGTGGTTATCGGCGTGAATGCCTACTTGGTGCTGTCTATCGAGATTATCGAACTGTTCTTTATTTTCTTTCATCACGCCAACCTTCGCATTCCCAACGAAGAGGCTATTGGGGAAGTCATTATTACGCCGTCACTGCATCGAACCCATCATTCCACCTTACGTAAAGAACACGATAGTAATTACGGCATTGTTTTGTCAGTCTGGGACCGGATTTTCGGCACCCGCAAAGAACTGGTTCCTGAAAACATCGGTTTGGATTTAATCGAAGCTGAAAATTTTATCCAACTGTTCTCGTTGGCTTTTATTACCGAACTTAAAATCCGGAAATTGTTAAGCTGGATTCCTAAAGGCAAAAAATAATCTATCCCGGTTTGCTTGTCTTGATTGACCGCGTCAGGTGGTTTGATAATGATCATTAAAACAAAAACAGCCATTCCCGCCAGTGAAATCACCGATCCTTTAATCTTTAAGGACCGGCGCAAAATCATTAAGGCCCTGTTCGCGACAATGGTGGCCGGTACCGGTATTTCATCGGCATCGGCTAACGCCAACCCGGCTTGGGCTAATTTGCCGCAAGGCAACGCTGCTGCCGAGCTTTTAACGCCGACGCCTGTTGAACTCATTAAAAACTATACCAACTATTATGAGTTCGCGTTTAATAAAAAAGACGCCGCAAACCTGGCGCAAAACCTGCGCACCGACCCTTGGTCTGTTGAGATAAGCGGCGAAGTGGAGAAACCGGGCACCTATTACTTGGAGGATATTTTGCGCCGGCAGACACTTCAAGAATATGTTTATCGCTTTCGTTGCGTGGAAGCATGGTCCATGGTGGTGCCCTGGATCGGTTTTCCGTTAGGCAATCTGTTGACACTGGTTAAGCCTTTATCAACGGCCCGTTTTGTCAAATTCACCGCCACTTACCAACCGGAAGTCATGCCCCGGCAACGCAATAATGCGATGCTGCACTGGCCTTATGTCGAGGGCTTACGCATCGATGAAGCCATGCATCCATTGACCATCCTGGCTGTGGGCATGTATGGCGATATTCTGCCCAAGCAAAATGGAGCGCCGTTACGTTTGGTGGTGCCCTGGAAATACGGTTTTAAAAGCATCAAAGCTATCGTAAAAATCGAGTTATTACAAAAACCGCCGATAACCTCTTGGACTCAATTCGCGCCTAACGAATACGGCTTTTACTCCAATATCAATCCGGCGGTTGCCCATCCACGCTGGAGTCAAAGCAGCGAACGCCTATTAGGCAGCCGTTTTTTTAGCCCGCGTCGGCAAACCGAGTTATTTAACGGCTACGGCGAGCAGGTAGCCTCGCTTTACAGCAATATGGACTTACGGCATTTTTTCTAATGATCTGGCGAATCGATAACGTGCGGTCGAAATTGATTGTTTGCGGTTTAATCCCCTTGTTATGGTTACTTGTCGATATTGCTTTCGATAATTTAGGCTCAAATCCTGTTCAAGCGCTGCATATCCGCTTGGGCGATTGGTCATTACGTTTTTTATGTTTAACCCTGGCGATTACGCCTCTCCAAACGTTTACCAAATGGCGCGGCATGGCGGATTACCGGCAATTACTCGGGTTGTACGCTTTTTTTTATGCAAGCTTGCATGTACTGGCCTATTTATGGATGGATCATGCCTTGGTGTGGCGCATGATCGGCATTGATATTCTTGAAAGTCCTTATATTTGGTTTGGACTCTTAACTTACCTGATTGTTCTTTTATTAGCGCTGACCTCGCCTAAATGGGCTAAAAAGCGGATGGGCAAAAACTGGAAAAAACTTCACCGGTTTATTTACATAGCAGCCGTTGCCGCCATTATTCATTATTTCTGGCAACTCAAAGGCAATCTGGCAGAACCTTTGTTTTATTCGATCATCGTCTTTTTATTACTGTTCTTTCGTGTTTCAGTCTGGGTAAAAAACCGTCAATTAAACAAACTGATGATTCCAACAGGGCAAAAAGTGTTGCCGTTGACGGAAGAATCCGAGGCGATAGCGGAAACAATCCGCAAACGGCCCTGAACACTACGGAATGAGGCGCCAAACCGGCAAAGCTATACTAGGAACGGTCACGATTTGCGTTTTTTTGAATCCCCTCACCCCAGCCCTCTCCCGAAGGGAGAGGGGGACAAAAGCCGCAATCCATGCCCGCGTTGAGTATAGCTATTGGAGTAACGGCTGCGCAGTCTGAACAGCCTAGAACCCGAAGTTGAATTTCCTGCTTTTCGCCAAATCGCTGTTATCGAAAGGAGGACACTATGAAACCGGAACACAGCGCCGAATTCCGTTTCTACGGGGAATTAAACGACTTTCTCCCACCGGCACAACGCAATCGCACTATTCCCTATCGTTTCAGCGGCCATCCGGGCATTAAAGATCCCATTGAAGTTCTCCGCATACCTCATACCGAAGTCGACTTGATCATTGTTAACGGCCGGTCGGTAAGCTTCGACTATCAACTGCAAGCCGGCGCCAGAGTCGCGGTTTACCCGGTGTTCGAAAATCCGGACATCGGCCCCTTGACCCGGTTGCGCGACAAACCCTTGCCCAATCCCCGCTTCATTCTGGACGCAAACTTGGGCAAACTGGTCAAACGCATGCGCTTGCTGGGTTTCGACAGTCTTTATCGCAACGACTACCAAGACGCCGAAGTGGTGAATATCGCGCTAAGCGAGCAACGCATCATCCTGACCCGAGACCGCCGCCTGCTGTATGCCAAAAAGATCAGCCACGGTTACTGGGTGCGCGCGGTTGAGGTCAAAATTCAGCTCGATGAAATTTTGCGCCGTTTCGATCTGTACGGTTCAATTCATCCCTTTACCCGCTGCCTGGTGTGCAACGGCGTACTGGCTTCGGTTGCCAAGGCCGATATAGTGGAACAGCTTGAAGCCAAGACCCGGCTCTACTATGAAGTTTTCAAGCAATGCGGCGATTGCCGCCGAATTTATTGGGAAGGCTCGCACTTGGACAACATGCGCCGACTTATCGCCGATTCATCGACTCTGCGGAATGTTTCCGGCGTTTTAGATCGAACGCGTAATGACATAACCTGTAACGGATCATTCCAGCTTTAATTAACCGTTAAGCTGAAACACAAAATAATCAAGCTCTTTGAAGTATAATTCGGGAGAAAGAGGCCGATGCCTATAAACACACTACATTCAAAAAATCCGAGTGCCGGTCATAATTTACCAACCGTTTCAATGATCTCTGATTAGCTGCCGGTAAGTCAGAAAACTCGGCAAAAAACTTAAACGCTTTCACCGCGAAGATACGAAGAAAAACTTCGTGTCTTCGCGGTGAATAATAAACTTTAAAATATCACCCTTGGTTAATGTAATGAGTGTCCGGGAGCGCCAAGCCCCTGCTTGGCGAGTGCCTTCTACCGATCAACATTGCCGATCCGGCGCGGTGGTGTTCCCAATCGTTTGCCGTTGATCCCGTCTTAAAGGGATAGCCAACCGAATCGGGACATTAAAAATTTAGAGGTTGTAGATTATGGATAAGATCAACATGGCTCAGACTGAAGATCGAAGACGCTTTTTTCGAATCGATGACGAAGTTAACCTGTTTTACAAAAAAATAGATGAAAAACTGGTGCATGAGCCGCATCACGTTTCCGACAACATCTTAAATAGCTGCTCATTATCGACCGCTCTTGAAATAGTCTCGCAAGAATCGGCCGCACTCTTGCACCGGCTGGATAAAACCCTGCCGGATGTCGCGGAATATTTAAGAATAATCGAAACTAAAATCGATCTTCTCGGCCAAGCCATCATGATGCAAGGCCTTCAATTGAAGGAAAACGACACGCGCAACGTTAATATCAGCGCTACCGGCATTGCTTTTGATTGCGAGGACGAACTTAAACAAGGCGATTACCTGGAAATCAAACTGCTGTTGCTGTCCAGCATGGCGGTCATCGTGACTTACGGCAAAGTGATTTATTGTAAACATAGCCAAGCAAACGATAGCCGGTATCCTTATTTTATCGGCGTTGATTTTATCAATATGAAAGATGAAGACCGGGAAATGCTGATTAAATATGTCGTAAAAAAACAGTTGCAGCAGATCCGGGACAAAAAGCAAATTAACAATCGACTTTAAATCCTTGTGAATATTTCGGATAAGCAAAAAAAGCTTCTTAGCCTGCTGGCGGACGGTGAATTTCATTCCGGTACCGAGTTGGCCGACGCGCTGTGCATCAGCCGATCGGCGGTATGGAAACAACTGAACGGCTTGACCGAGTTGGGACTGCACCACTCTGCGGTCAGCGGCAAAGGTTACCGGCTGGACAATTCGCTGGAACTGTTGGCCGCGGCAAAAATCCATGAAGCCATTAACGACCGGGCCGCTGCGTTAATCTCATCGCTCGAAATTCATGACCACATCGATTCCACCAACCGCTACTTAGTCGAACGCAGCCAAAACGGCGCGCTATCCGGCTCGGTTTGCTTTGCCGAATACCAAAGCGCCGGCAAAGGCAGACGCGGTCGGCAATGGGTGTCGCCTTACGGCTGCAATATTTATTTATCGATACTCTGGCGTTTTCAGCAAGGGCCCGCCGCTATTTCCGGCTTAAGTCTGGCTGTCGGCGTGGCCGTCATCAGAGCGTTAAAACAACATCGAATAAACGACATCGGCCTTAAATGGCCTAATGATATTTACAGCCAAGGCAAAAAACTGGGCGGGATTCTCATTGAAGTCTCGGGCGAAACCGATGGCCCGTGTTGTGCGGTCATTGGCTTGGGGCTAAATTTATTCGTACCGGAAACCGACGCCCAAGGCATCAATCAAGCCTGGACCGATTTAACTAAAATCACCGGACAACATCGATTGTTCAGGAATAAATTGGCCGGAACCCTGCTAAATCATCTGCTGCCGGTCATTGCCGACTACGAAGGCGTCGGCATTAAAGCCCATCTTGACGAGTGGCGAAGCTACGATTGCCTGAGCGGTCAAGCCGCCACTTTGTTTATCGGCCAACAACAGTTTGAGGGCCAGGTCCGGGGCATTGACGACAACGGCATGTTATTGATTGAACGCCCCGACGGCACTGTGCAAACCTTCGCCTCCGGCGAAGTCAGTTTTAACGCTGAGAGGTCTTGATGAATTTGCTGATCGATATGGGCAATAGCCGATTAAAATGGGGCTGGTCGCAGCCATTGCCGGAAGCCGTCGAGACCGCCATGCCCGGCCGTCATACAAAACGCTATCGAATCGTTAGCGGACAGCCGCTGCCCAATGCCCGGATGACCCGGCAGGAACTTATCAATGCCTGGAAAGTTATACCTCCTCCCCGGCGGATTGCGGTTTCCTGCGTCAGCGCCAACCGCTTGCTCAAACTGGTGCAATCGGTTGCGTTTGAACTTTGGCTCGATGTCGACATTATCGTGGCTAAGCCGCAAGCACGGGCGCTTGGCCTGACCAACGCTTATCAACAACCGGAAAAACTGGGCGTTGACCGTTGGCTTTGTTTAATCGCCGCTTGGCGGCAATACCGCAAACCGGTTTGTATTGTCGATTGCGGAACCGCAATAACTGTGGATTTGATTGATGCCGATGGCAATCATCAAGGCGGCCTGATTAGCCCCGGCCTGACGCTGATGAAAAAGTCCCTGGACCAAGGCACAGAAGCCCTGCCCTATAGCGACGCTAGTTATGCCCCCGGACCGGCTAACTTTACCGAAGCCGCAATCTACAGCGGTACCTTAGCGGCAGCCGTTGGCTTGATTGAACATGTGCTGGCGAAACAACCCGAAAACACGCAACTCGTGTTAACCGGCGGCGATGCCGAACTGATTGCCGGACAGCTTGATGCGGCGTTCATCGTCGAACCGGATCTGGTGTTGTGGGGCTTGTTGTATGTTCTGGAAAAAGGTGGATGACAGCGTTGCGCTGACTCAGCCGGGACTTTGCAAGCGATCAGTTCACCACGAAGACATGAGGGTGCTGATTCCAAAAAATGTCATTTATTTTTTACCATGAAGAGTATGAAGGACTTGAAGATAGGACACGCTGGCTTCATGAGTGATAGTGAGATCATTCATAAAATAAAGCTTTTTAACCGTTGTTTCACTAACTTTACTTTTAAAGTTGATTTGGAAGCCTTGTTTGTAGGAGCGGTTTCATCGCGGCTAAAAACCGTGCCTCGTGGGCATCCTTCATTGTCTTCATGTCCTTCATGGTAGCAATACAGTGTGCTACATCAGCACCCAGACATGAGATATGAAACCTTCAAGACCATTGTTTTCCCTTCGTGTCCTTCGTGGTGAATAAACGTCTTTTAGTCGTCCGCTGTACCCCGCTCCCAACCCGGCAACAGGCAATCAGCATAAAGACGCACCTACCTTAACAGCCAAAACTTAATCCCTTACCGTGCTAAACATCATCTGGATCAGCTTTTTTCTCGCCGCCTTTTGCACCGCGCTGTTCAAACTGATTTTTTTAGGCGACCAACAGATTTTCGCGCACATCATGGAAGCCATGTTCGCATTATCGAAATCGGCTTTCGAAATAGCCTTAGGCCTGACCGGCGTACTGACTTTATGGCTGGGCATTATGCGCATCGGCGAAAAAAGCGGTTTTATCCAGTTATTAACCCAAAGCCTGACACCGCTATTTAGCCGCTTAATGCCCGACGTGCCCAAAGATCATCCCGCATTGGGCGCTATCGTAATGAATATTTCCGCCAATGCGCTGGGCCTGGATAATGCGGCAACGCCGTTGGGCATCAAGGCGATGCAGGAGTTGCAAACGCTCAATCCGCATCCCGAAACCGCCAGCAACGCGCAAATCCTGTTTCTGGTGATCAATACCTCGGGCGTTACGCTGTTTCCGGTAACGATTTTTACCTACCGCGCCCAGTTGGGGGCGGCCAATCCGACCGATGTCTTCATTCCGATCCTGATAGCGACTTACATGTCCACTTTAGCAGGCTTGCTGGCTGTCGCCTTCGTGCAAAAAATCAATCTGCTGGATAAAGTGATCGTGGCTTACCTGGGCGGCTTTACTTTGGCGGTCGGTGGCATCCTGGCCTATTTTTCCAGCCTACCGCAACAGCAAATGCTTGAGCAATCGGCGATTATCAGCAATTTTATCCTGTTTTCGTTGGTCATCGCCTTTATCCTCGGAGCGCTTCATAAGGAGATTAACGCTTACGAAGCCTTTATCGAAGGCGCCAAAGAAGGCTTTCACACCGCCACCACCCTCATTCCGTATTTGGTTGCAATGCTGGTTGCCATCGGCGTGTTCAGGGCCAGCGGCGCGCTGGACTTGCTGGCCGATTTAGCGCGGCTTGCCGTGCATTATTTCAAGCTCGACGACCGTTTTGTCGATGCCCTGCCCACCGCGTTGATGAAACCGTTCAGCGGCAGCGGCGCCCGCGCCATGATGATCGACACCATGAAAACCCTGGGCGCGGATTCATTTGCCGGTCGCTTGTCGTCGATTGTTCAAGGCAGCACCGAAACCACCTTTTACGTGTTGGCGATTTACTTCGGTTCGGTCGGCATCAAACATATTCGCCATGCCGCGGCCTGTGGGATAATAGCCGACTTTGCGGGCATTGTTGCGTCCATAGCGGTCGCTTATTGGTTTTTCGGCTGAAACTTTGCATCGCTCCATCGTTCCCATGCTCCGGCGTCACTGCCATTAAGTTAAGGATGTACAGTCCCTTCTCCCTCCGGGAGAAGGTTAGGATGAGGGGATCAAATAAGGCTTTTTTCCTTATTTTTACTCTCCTCACCCCAGCCCTCTCCAGCAGGAGAGGGAGCTTTTTTTCTTAACTTAATGGCAGTGATGCTCCGGCGTGTGAACGCAGTTAGCGACGCTCCAGCGTCGGGGTTAGCAACGCTAGAGCGTTGCAGAATGCATTCCCACGCTGGAGCGTGGGAACGATACTCATCTTGAACCTCAATGAAAGTCCACCTTAAAACCCTAGGCTGCCGCCTTAACGAAGCCGAATTGGAAACCTGGGCCCAGGCTTTTCAACAATCCGGTCATCAGATCACCCGGCAAGCGGAAACGGCTCACCTTATCGTCATTAATTCCTGCGCCGTGACGCAGGATGCGGCCCGAAAATCGCGCCAACTGATACGTCGCATTCATCGCGACAATCCGCAAGCCAAACTCGTGGTCAGCGGCTGTTACGCCACCTTGAACGAAGATGAAGCCGCGTCCTTACTGGGTGTGGATCTGGTGATCGGCAACAAGGACAAAGACCGGCTGGTCGACAAAGCCTTAACCGAATTGAACATGGACAGCATGCCCGCGCTGTCCACCGAACCGGGCGAAATATCGCTGTTCACTCGCGGCAGGCAACGCGCATTCGTGAAGGTACAGGACGGCTGCCGTTATCGTTGCACCTTTTGCATCGTCACCGTAGCGCGCGGCGAAGAAAGTAGCCGCCCGGTGCAGGCGGTTATCGAGGAAATCAATGCGTTGCACCGGCAAGGCATCACCGAAGTTATTTTGACCGGCGTCCATTTAGGCGGTTACGGCAGCGATTTGGGCAACAACCTGTCCGACTTAATCAAAGCCATTTTAGCCAAAACCGACATACCAAGACTTAGGTTAGGCTCGTTAGAGCCTTGGGAATTACCGGACGATTTTTTCCAGCTGTTCGAGAACCCACGCTTGATGCCGCATTTGCATCTGCCCTTGCAAAGCGGCTCGGACACCGTGCTGCGCCGTATGGCCAGGCGTTGCAAAAGCGAAGAATTTGCCGCCATCGTCAGCCGATTGCGCGCGCAAATTCCGCATTTTAACGTCACCACCGACGTTATCGTCGGCTTTCCCGGCGAGACCGAACAGGAATGGCAGGAAAGCTTTAACTTCATCAAGCAAACCGGTTTTGGGCATATCCACATCTTCACCTATTCCAGCCGCGCCGGCACCAAAGCCGCGGGCCTGCCGAATCAGCTCAGCAATGAGGTCAAAAAACAACGCAGCAAGCAGTTGCACGAATTGGCTGAAACCATGAAATTGAAGTTTTTTGAAGATAATGTCGGACACAAATTCCCGATATTATGGGAAGGCTACAGCGAAGCATTGAATGATGACAAACAACGGGTATTCGGTTATACGCCGAATTATCTTCGAGTCGGTTGCGTGATCGGCAACGATAGGTCGGTTGAGAACCGGACGCTTAACTGCTTAATCACGGCAGTTGAAGAAGACAATGTTGTTGGGCAACTGGTGGAATAGAAAGGCCGACCATTGAATGGATGAAGAGAGCTACAGAATCAGCTAAATCGATCATCATGGAGCCGATTGGATATAATGCTATAGTACCTTAGCTAGCTACTCAGCAGGGTTATATAGAACACGGAAAACACGGACCGGACTGATTTTAAAGAGCCAAGGCTGCTCGCAATAAATGCCCCACAGACCTGAATAGTTCCCACGCTCCGGCGTCACTGCCATTAAGTTAAGAAAAAAGCTCCCTCTCCTGCTGGAGAGGGTTGGGGTGAGGAGAATAAAAATAAGGAAAAAAGCCTTATTTGACCCCCTCATCCTAACCTAGTCATGCCGGACTCTCCTGTCCGGCACCCTACGGGCGAATGCAAATCCGCTCCCGGCGGATTTGTCCCGGAGGGAGAAGGGACTGTCCAGCCTTAACTTAATGGCAGTGACGCAGGAGCGTGGGAGCGTGGGAACGACAGCGGTGGGGATTGTTGTATCCGCGATCATCCGTTCGCCATTTTTCCAGCTGCCGACTGGTTACCAAAAAATAATAATTTTAGAGGGAGATGACAATGACTGAGAATAAAAAACACAAGATAGTGATTGTTGGCGGCGGGGCGGCGGGTCTTGAGCTTGCCACCGGCCTAGGTAAAAAATTAGGGAAAAAGGGTTTGGCCGAAGTCATGTTGCTGGATGCTTCGCCGACGCATATTTGGAAGCCGTTATTGCATGAGGTTGCGGCGGGCACCTTGGATGAATCCGAACAAGTTGAATATCTGGCTCAGGCGTATCGGAGTCATTTCCGCTTCAGGCTGGGTAAAATGGAAGGCCTGAACCGGCAGAAAAAAGAAATTTACGTCAGTCCGACACTGAGCGACAGCGGCGAAGAATTAATCCCCAGACGCACGTTCAGTTACGATACGCTGGTGCTGTCGGTCGGCAGCATCAGCAACACCTTTAATATTCAGGGCGTGGCGGAACACTGCCTGTTCCTGGATACCACCGCACAGGCTTTTAAGTTTCAAAGGCAACTGGTCGAATCGTATATTAAAAGCCATGCCGGCAAAAACAATGCCGACGATAAAACCTTATCTATCGTTATAATTGGCGCCGGAGCCACCGGCGTCGAGCTGTCGGCGCAATTGCTTGAAGTCACCAACTTGCTGGCGGTTTACGGTCTGGATGAATCCAGCGATGTGAAATTGACTATTATTGAGGCGGCGACGCAATTATTGCCCGCATTACCCGGTAAATTAGCGCAAGCGACGCAACAACAGTTGGTCAAGCTGGGCATTGACCTTAAGCTGGGCCGTCGAGTGATTGAAGTCACCAAAGAAGGCGTTTACACCCATGACGGCGAGATGATACCGGCGGATCTTAAAGTTTGGTCGGCAGGCATTAAAGCGCCGGATTGGATGAAGGACCTGGACGGCCTGGAGGTTAACCGGATTAACCAGTTGGTGGTCGATGAAACCTTGAAAACCGCCGACGATAATATTTTTGCCATCGGCGATTGCGCGGCCTGTCCCTGGCCGGGACACGACGGCAATGTGCCGCCGCGGGCGCACGCGGCGCA
>SXGT01488551.1_pt1 | contig 21325 bp, 16 predicted proteins | sample 3176221 | NCBI WGS metagenome assembly SXGT01 (sample SAMN11356862, study PRJNA531348) | freshwater metagenome | isolation source: freshwater sample F1-120 | place: China: Fuxian Lake, Yuxi | collected 2017-12-25
GGCACGAAGTCGGCGAGATCGACCTGGACCTGTTCCTGCCCCACCGCACGCGCATCCATGCCGTGGCCGGTTTCGCGCACCGGCACGCGCAGCAGTTCGATCATCAGGTTGGCGGCTGCTTCGAGCGGCACCCAACTCGAACCGGGTTCGCCGAGCAGATGACGGAACAACCGCAAGCTCGCGGTGCCGCGATCGCACGCGGTCTGGATCGCAGCGCGACTGCGCACGAGGGTCGTCTGGTCGAGCACGCTCGCGTGGCCCTGGATGGTGAACAGCAGGTTGCCGAACTGGTGGACCAGGCCAGGGGCGAGGAAGGCGGCGGAATCGGAAGTCTCGTTCTTCACCACGATGCGCTCATGCTGCCAGGAGAACCGGCGGCGGGGAACAGGCGATCGGAAAACGTGCGGGTCCTGATTGTCGTTCGCGGCGATTCAGTTCGGTTGGTCGGCGCGCCGCACGGCGGCCTCGCCAAGCACGGCCTTGATCGGATCGGTCACGGCACCGGAACGCAGCACCTGCAGGGCGATCTCGGTGCCGGGCTGGGCTCGCACGATGCACTCGTGCAGTGCCTTCGCGTCGAGCACGGACTTGCCGTCGATGCCGAACACGATGTCGCCGGGGCGTACGCCGGCGCGATGCGCCGGTTGGCCTTCGACCACCTGCACGATCACCGCCCCATGCAGTTCGTTGCCGTCGTCGTCCTGGCCCAGCACGCTCGCGAACTCGATGCCGAGGTAGCCGCGGCGCACGCGCCCGTCCGGCACTTCCTGCATCTGCTGCAAGGCCCACTTCACCGAATGGCCGGGCACCGCGAACGAGATGCCCTGGCCTTCGATCGGCGCCTGCGTGGTGACGCCCACCACGCGGCCGTGCAGGTCCACCACGGGGCAACCCGAGTTGCCGGGATTCACCGGCGCACTGATCTGCAGGAAGTCGTTGGTGACGGCGTAGTCGGAGTGGCGCAGGTGGCGACCGACGAAACTGACGATGCCGGCCGTCACCGTCTGCGCGAACCCGAGTGGGTTGCCGACGGCGACGATCCAATCGCCCGCTTCGAGGTCGGTGCCGTCGGCGAGCGGCAACGCGCAGAGGTCGTCGGGCGCGTCGATGAGGCGCAGCAGCGCGAGGTCGGTGGCGAGGTCTTCGCCGATCAACTCGGCTTCGAACCAGCCTCGCTCCGGCACGCTCACTTCGATCGATCCGGCATCGACGACGACATGGCGGCTGGTCAGGCACAGTCCGCCGGCCTGCACGACGAAGCCCGAACCCGAACGTTCGCGTGGTCCGGCGGCGTGCACGGCGCGCATGCCATCGGCGACGCCGGATGCGGTGTTGGCAGTCGCCTCGCGCGGAACGGGGCGCACCGCGCGCACCGTGACGACGCCGGGGCCGATCTGGCGCACGACCGCCGCGAACGACGGCAACGCACTCGACGAACGCTGCGGGCCGGGTTCGGTCCACAGCGGAGCCGGCTTCGCGTCGGGCCACGTCAACCCGAGGGCGAGGCCCAAGGCAAGGCAAGCTGCCCCGCACAGCAACGAACCTCGTAGCGAGTTCCGTGCGACCATGAGCGGGAGCGTAGCCGCGGACGGGCACCCGGGAAGCCCCTCCCCCGTTCCGGGTCCACGGCAGTTCGCCCGCCTGGCGCGCGATGGCGCCACGTTCGCAGTGGTCGGGAAGTGCCGGTAGCGTGCGTCGATGGTGCACGCCTACGACGCTCTGCTCGCCCACCAACGCGCCACTTCGCTGCTCGGTTCGACGGCCGCCCTGCTCGCCTGGGACCAGGAGACGCAGATGCCGCGCGGGGCCGGGGATGTGCGGGCGCAGCAACTGTCCCAGCTCGCCGAACTGCAGCACGAACGTGCCACCGACCCGCGGGTCGCTGAGTGGCTGTCGCAATGCGCTGCCGACGCGCGCGTGCAGCAGGATGCCGACCGCGCGGCGAACGTGCGCGAATGGCAGCGCGACCACGACCGCGCCACCAGGTTGCCGAGTGCGCTGGTGGCGGAACTCGCGGAGGTCGAGAGCAAGGCGCAGCAAGCATGGGCCGAGGCGCGCAGCCGCGATGCGTTCGCGAAGTTCCGGCCGTGGCTCGACCGCATGGTGGCACTGCAACAGCAGAAGGCGGACTGCCTGAAGCGGCCGGATCAGTCGCGGTGGGATGCGCTCGCCGACCTCTACGAGCCCGGCATGAACGCGGCCGACCTGCGCGCGCTGTTCGCGCCGCTGCGCACGGCACTGGTGGCACTGCGCGATCGCTTGCGCGGCGGCACGCCGCCGACCGACGCGTTCGCGCGACAGCCGATCGCCGAAGCGCAGCAGGAATCGTTCGTGCGCGCCGTGCTCGCCGCGATGGGCTTCGACGACAAGCGCGGACGCCTCGATCGCAGCGCGCACCCGTTCTGCACCAAGGTCGGCGCCGACGTGCGGTTGACCACGCGCTTTCGCCCCGAGGCGGTGCTCGACGCGCTGGGTTCGACCATGCACGAAGGTGGCCACGGCCTCTACGAACAGGGGTTCGACGATGCGCACTTCGGCACGCCGCTCGGCGAAGCGGTGTCGCTCGGCGTGCACGAGAGCCAGAGCCGGTTGTGGGAGAACCACGTCGGCCGCTCGCTGGCGTTCTGGCAATGGTGCCTGCCGATCGCGCAGAAGCAGCTGGGTGGCTGGCGGGACGTCGACGCGATGGCGGTGTTTCGCGCCGTCAACGTGGTGCGACCGAGCCTCATCCGCGTCGAAGCCGACGAGGCGACCTACGACCTGCACGTGATGGTGCGCTTCGAGATCGAGCAGCAACTGATCGACGGCCAACTCGGCACCAGCAACCTGCCGGGCGAATGGAATCGGCTGTATCGCGAGTACCTCGGCATCGCGGTGCCCGACGACAAGCACGGCTGCCTGCAGGACGTGCACTGGTCGTGTGGCCTGTTCGGCTACTTCCCGACCTACACGCTCGGCAACCTGTATGCGGCGCAGTTCGCGGCAGCGGCGGACAAGGCGTTGGGCGGGCTGCCGGCCCTGCTCGAACGTGGCCAGTTCACGACGCTGCGCGAGTGGCTGCGCCGGCAGATCCACCGGCACGGGCGGCGCCACTCCCCCGCCGAGTTGTGCCGCCTCGTCACCGGCGCGCCGTTGTCGTCGGCGCCGTTCCTGCAGCACCTCGAGAAGAAGCTCGCCGTCGTCTACGGCATCTGAGCGCCCCGGCGAACAGCTGACACGAAACGGCCGCCAGCGCACGATGCTACGGCCATGCAGATCCTCGTCCCGGTTCTGTTCTTCGCCGCCACCCTGACTGCGCAAGGCCGGCAGTCGTTGGATGGCCCCTGGGAAGTGCGGCCCGAGTCCGAGCCCTCGGCATGGCGACCGGTCGTGGTGCCGTCCGCGTTCGAGACGGCGCTCGGCACGAGATTCGACGGCGTCGCGGTCTATCGGCGTGCCTTGCCGTTGCCGAAGGACAAGGCCGCACGCACGCGCATCGAGTTCGCGGCGGTGGCGACGCACGCCATCGTCACCTGCAACGGCACCAAGGTCGGTGAACATCTCGGCGGCTGGACCCCGTTCCGCGTCGATGTGACCGCGGCGCTGCGGCACGACGGCACCGACACGATCGAAGTGCGCGTCGATGAGAAAGTCGGCCACAACACGCAGGGATTCCTGCCGATCATCCAGCCCCACTTCGGCGGCATCTGGCAAGGCGTCACGCTGTGCAGCGATGCCGCGCCCGTGCTCGACCGCCAGTCGCTGTTCGCCTTCGCCACCGTCGACGGCACGCTGCGCTTCGGCATCGACGTGCTGCCGTGCGGTGAGCGCAAAGGCGAAGTCGTGCTCGATGTCGTCGATGGCGACTCGGTGTTGGCGACGGCGCGCGGCCCTGGCCCGCACTTCGCCGGCTCGCTGACGATTCCCAACGCGACACCCTGGTGGCCTGATGCGCCGAAGCTCTACACGCTGCGGGTGCGCGCGTTGGACGGCGAAGCCGAAACCGACCGCGTCGAACGCCGCATCGGTTGCCGCGACCTGCGCGCCGAGGGCCAGAAGGTGCTGTGGAACGGCACGGCGCTGCAGGTGCGCGGCATCCTGCACTGGGGCTACTCGCCCCCGCACCTGGCGCCGCCGGTCGATCCCGCATTCTGGCGCCACCAACTCGAAGGCTTCCGCGCCCGCGGCTTCAATCTGCTGAAGTGCTGCCTCTGGGTGCCGCCGCGCTGCGTCTACGAGCTCGCCGACGAACTCGGCATGCTCGTGTGGCAGGAGTACCCGACCTGGCATCCGCAGATGGACCAGGCGCACAAGCAGGAGCTGCTCACGGAGTACGCCGAGTTCTTCGTGCACGACCGCAGCCACGCTGCGGTCGCGTTCCGCAGCATCACCTGCGAAACGGGCCACGGGGCCGATCTCGATGTCGTGCAAGCGCTCTACTCGGCGTGCAAGGCAGCGGTGCCCGACACGTTGGTCGTCGACGATTCGAGTTGGATCGGCTGGCAACGTGTCACCGACTTCTGGGACGAACATCCCTACGGCAACAACTCGTGGTTGCCCGGCCGCCTCGCTGAGTTCGAACGGCACATTCGCGACAAGGGCGAGAAGCCGCTGCTGCTCGGCGAGTGCATCGCGGCGGACACGTGGGTCGATGCCGCTGCGTGGCGTACGCGGTACGGCGACGAAGCGATGTGGTGGCGGCCCGATTGCTGGACGGCACAGCAGACGGCGGAACCATGGTTGCTGGCGCGCAGCGACGCCGCGACGTTGGCGTCGCTGCGGCCGCTGTCGCTCGACTTCGCGCTGCGGAACCGCAAGTTCCAGATCGAGCAGTTGCGCCTTCGCCTGCCGCACGCCGGCTACGTGGTGTCGGTCGCGCGCGACTTCGCGAAGGCCCGCATGGGGTTGCTCGACGACCACGACCAGTGGAAGTGGACCGAGGCGCAGTGGGCGTGGCACGGCGACACGATGCTGTGCCTCGATGCGGGGCACGACCAGCGCACCGTGCACGAAGAGCCGCGCGCCGTTCGCGTTTCGCACTTCGGCCGCACACCGTTGCGCGGCGAACTGGTGCTGCAGACCGACCAGCCCGGGGCGAAGCCGATGCGATTCCCGGTGGAACTGCCGCCCGGCGCCACCAGCGAACCCTTTGCGCTGCCGCTGCGCGCATCGACGCTCACCCGCGTTCGGCTCTCGGCGACGCTTTCGGGAACGCATCCGGCGACGAACCACTGGGACCTCTGGGCAATTCCCGATTGGCACTACCGCGGTACGCCGACGATCACGGAATTGACGCCGGCGATGCTCGACCGCCTGGAAGCAGGGGCGCACCTCGTGCTCGAAGCGGGACCGCGGCCGGGTTCGCCGCGCACCGAAGCGATGTGGTTCCTGAAAGGCGCGCCGTTCGCCTTCCCCTACCGCGGCGCCGACCGGTTGCCGCCGGACTTCCTGCTCGAGACGTGCAGTTTCGACCTCGAGTCCGGGCACGTGCTGCCGTGGGCGCCCTGGTTCGACGAGTTCGATCCGCTGCTCGCGTTCTGGGAAACGCACGACGTGCCCGAGGTGCGGTTCCATCTGCTGGCCGGCGTCACGCGGGTCGGCAAGGGGCGTTTGCTGGTGACGTCGCTGAACCTCTCCGGTAACGATGCTGCCGACACGAATGCCCATCGCGGTCGCCTGCATGCGCGCGAGCTGCTGCACAACCTGCTGTCGCAGCACGAACCCAAACACGCGCTGTCGCCGGCGACGTTGGCGACGCTGCGGGCGCAACTCACCGAAAAGAAGATCGAACTGCCGACGTGGCGCTTTCGCACCGATGCCGACGACGCCGGCAGCGCCGGCAACTGGCAGGATCCGTCGCTCGATGTGGCCCAGGCGCCCTGGCGCGACCTGCGCGCCGGTTCGCACTGGGAGAACCAGGGGGACGACCTGAAGCACTTCACCGGGGTCGCATGGTATCGCGTCGACATCGAGGTGCCCGCCGATTGGAACGGGCTGCCGGCGCGCGTTGTGTTCGATGGCGTCGACGATTCGTTCCACTGCTGGTGCAACGGCGAGCTGGTCGGCACCTTCGGCGATCCGGCGACGCAGACGACGATCTGGCTGCAGCGGCAGGTGGCCGAACTCGGCCAGACGCTGCGCGCCGGGCAGCGCAACACGCTGGTGCTGCGCGTCGTCGACCATGCCGGTGCGGGTGGCCTCTGGAAACCCGTGCACCTCACCACCGGCCCCGCCGGCGCGCCGCTGCTGCATTGAGCGAAAGAACGGCCCTTGTCGGCGGAATGCCGAGAGCGCATCAGCGCGCCTTCCGCCTCTCCCTGCTACGCTCACGTCCCGCATGAAGGTCTCCAGCATCCAGCCGACGCCGAATCCCAACGCGTTCAAATTCCTCGTCGACGGTCCGATCGTGAAGAGCGGCCAGACGCTCGCCTACGCCAAGCCCGACCAGGCCCGCAACGACGTGCTGGCGCAGGGCCTGTTCGCGATCCCGAACGTGGACACGCTGTTCTTCTGCGAGAACTTCGTCACCGTCAGCATGACGCCGCAGGCCGATTGGCGCGCGGTCTGCGAGCAGGTCACCCGCTTGCTCGAAAGCCACATCGCTGAGGATTGCAGCGCGACCCCGCCGCCGCCGAGCGACGATCCGCTGGCGACGCTGCCGAAGGGTGGCGATCCGGAAGTGCTGGCGAAGATCAATTCGCTGCTCGACGACCGCGTTCGCCCGGCCCTCGCAGGCGACGGTGGCGGTCTGCAGGTGATGGGGCTCGAAGGCAAGACGCTGTTCATCCGCTACCAGGGCGCGTGCGGCAGCTGCCCGAGTTCGACCTCCGGTACGTTGATGGCGATCCAGCGGCTGCTGCAGAGCGAAGTCGACGAGGAACTCGTCGTCACCATGTCGTGAGCATGCTGCCGTGACCAAGGTGCGGTGTGCGTACTGTGGTCACGAAGCGGCACCGCTGCCGGTGCACGGGCACGGGCAATGCGAGCGTTGCGGCACCAACATCGAGCCGTGCTGCTCCGGCGCCAATGCGTTCGGGGAAGCGGCGGCGACGGCGGCGATCGACGTCGTGCCCGATCCGACGATCTTCGCGCGGTTGTTCGAGTTGCTCGGCGGTGCGGCGGCAACGGTGACGACCGATGCGCTGCTGTTCGCGCTCGTGCAGCGCTTGGGCAGCGACCTCGACGAAGCGCGGGTGGTGCTCGAAGCCGGCGAACGGCTCGGCTTGATTGCGCGCGCTGGCGACGGGATGCATCGGCTGCGGGCCTGAACGGACGGGCGCGAACACGCGCTTGCCTCCGTCGCGTCGCGTGCCTACGCTCCGCGCCCCCATTCCCGCCGGAGTGGCGGAATCGGCAGACGCACAGGTTTCAAAAACCTGCGCCCTCACGGGCGTGCGGGTTCAAGTCCCGCCTCCGGCACCAGTTTCAGGACATCCTGCGCGCGCTTGCGGCCGTCATTCGGCTGCAGGCCCAGGCGACCCGGCCAGCAGGCGCGCCACCGTCTGCTCGCGCAGCAGCCGCGCCTTCGCTTCCTGACCAAGCAGGCCGAGCACCTCCGCCAGCACCGCGCACACGGTCGGCGTCGGCCCGAGCGCTTCGGCCGCCAACCGCGCCGCCCGTTCGGCCCGCGCCGTCTCGCCCTGCCGCGCCAGCTCCCGCGCGACCAGGAGCAACGTGCCCTGCAGCGGACAACACTCCAGCAACTCGCGCGGATCGAGCGCGCCCGGATGCGCCGCCAGCAATTCGGCGATGCGGTCGAGACCCTGCGGCGAACGCGTCGCCCCCCAGGTCCGGATCGCGGTGCGCAGGTCGCCCAGCTGCCGCTGCAGCTCGCCGAGCAACAGCCCGGACGACGGCCCATCCTTGTCGGCGACCGCGAGCTTCTTCGCGAGCTTCTTCACCACATCGCGCTCTTCGGCCGCGATGGCGGCAGCACCGGCCTGCGTCAACGCCTCGATCCAACGTTGCCGTTCGTGCGCCTTCTGCGCCGGTGGTGCGTGCTGGAAGACCCGCTCCTGGATCGCCGCGAACGCGTGCGGGTCGCCGTCGCCGACGACGAGGTCGCGTTGTTCGCCGAGCAGCGCATGGTCGTTCGGGAAGCGGTCGAGCGCGCGTTCGACTTCGCTGCGCAAGGCGCCGGGCAGGATCTCGCCTTGCCGACGCCAGGCGCGAACCCGCAACTGCAGCAGCGACCGCAGCAGCTCGTTGGGCAGCCCTGGCTCGATCACGCGCGACAGCCAGCCGAGCGCTTCGTCGGTGCGGCCGGCGTCGAGACTCTCGCGCGCGAGCTTGAGGTTGGCGTCGGCGACCACGTGCGGATAGCGCGTTGGCGGGGCGCCGCGGTAGCGCGCCACCTTGCGGAACAGATCGCGGCAGCGGCGGCGATCCTGGCCGACCAAGGCACCCACCGCCTGCAGATGGCGACCGAGCACCGCTTCGGCCCGCATGTCGCGCACGCGGCTCTTCAACAACCACACCGCGAACATGCCGCCGAACGTGAACACGAGCAGCAGCAGCAGCACGCGGCCGAGCGTCGTCTGCAGCAGGGGTTCGATCAGCCGCAGCACCAGTTCGAGCAGGCGCACGACGACGTCGAGGGCCGGGCTGAACAGCGCCAGCAACAACACCACCGGCAACGCGTAGACGAGCACGCGCAGCCACGGATTCTTCGGCAGCAGCGCCTTGAGCGGGAACAACAGCCCGCGCCGCACCCAGTCGCCGACCTTACCCACGGGCGCCCCCCTCGTCGTTCGCCCCGTGCAGCGACTGCTGCAGACGCAGGCAGAGGTTGGCATCACTTTCGTCGGCGAGCAGCGCGCGCAGCACGTCGTTGGCGTTGCCCGTGCCGATCGCGCGAAGGGCCAGGATGATCTGCACGCGCCGGTTGGTGTGCCTGGAAATGAGTCCGAGGCTCACCTTCTCGAGCCAGCCCGAACGTCCGTACGCGGCCTGCAGCACCGGCACGGCGGCGGCGCCGATGCCGACGAGGATCGCGCGCAGTTCGTCGTCGAGAGCCGTCGGTTCCGGGCCGAAGCTGTCGCACACCGCCGTCGCCGCCGCACCGCCGAGCCGCACCAGCACGCGCTGCAGCCGGCGCCGTTCGGAGGCGCCCTGTTCGGGATCGGCGAAGGCGGCGAGCACGTGGTCGAGCGCGCCCGGGCCGAGTTCGCTGAGCACCTGTTCGGCGGTGTCGGCGAGTTCGGCCGTCGACAGGCCGGCCAGCAGCACCGTCAGCGCCGAGCGCGACGGCCCGCGCGCGCGCATCACCGCGACCAGCACTTCGCGATCGGCCGCACCGGGAATCGCCGCCAGCAGTTCTTCGTCGCGATGGAACGTCTCTTCACGCAGCAGCGACTCGGCGACGAAGTGGCCGCGCGGGACCGCCTGCAGGAAGCGCCGCAGCACTTCGGCATCGGCCTTGTTGAGGCGATGCAGGATCTCCATCGGCGGGAAGCGTTCGAGCACGAGCTGGAACTGTTGCAGGTCGTGCAGGCCGAGGAAAAAGTCGATCAGGATCTTGCGATGCTCGGCTTTCGCCGACGCGAACAACGGCTCGACGTGCGGCAACGCGGCGCGGTCGAAGCCCTGGATCACGCGGCCCACAAGCGCCGCCGGCGAACGTGAACCGAGCGGCAGGATGCGTTGGCTGCCGAGTTCGTCGCTGGCCGAGAACAGGTCCGGCGCGATCGACGGGCCCATGGCGCGCAACACTTCGATCGCCTTGTCCTGGGTGCTGCCGCTCTGGTTCCAGGCGGCGCGCAGCAACGCCAGCACGGCGATCTCGCGCAGTTCGAGCAGTTCGGCGCGAGCGAGGCGCGCTTCGTCGCCGGTGCCGTCGAGCAGGCGCAGCACGAGCCGTTGCACGTGCGCATCGTTGACGTCGATCGCGTCCATCGTCTGCAGCGGCGAGGCGAGATCGGCGACGATGCGCGGTTCGCCGAGTTCGGCCGGTGCCGAGGCGTGGCACCGCGGGCACGCAGCGACGCGGTCGGGCAGCGGCGCCTTGCACGCGCGGCAGGTGAAGCGGCTGGGCGCGAGGCCGCCGAGCGCGGCCAACGGCAGGCCTTCGGTGCGGTGCTTCGCGGCGACGGCCACTGCCGGTACCTGCGACGTGGCTGCGTCCGGGTTCGCGAGCAACGCCTGCACGGTGGCGGGAACGCCACTGCGGCGCACTTCGAGCCGGGCCGCCAGCAGTTGCACGGGTGCGGTGTTGCCGCCGTGGCGCTGCGCGTCGCCGAGCAACGCGGTGGCGCCGGCGACGTCGCCGCTGCGCAGCCGCAAGTCGCCAGCCTGCGCCTGCGTGTGCGCCAGATCGACCGTGAACTCGCGCCGCGCCTTGCCGTCGCGCAGCAGGTCGAGCAACTTCTTGCCGGCCACCTGGGCGGCTTCGAAGTCGCCGCTCTGCAGCCGCGCGCGATACACGAAGTCCCACGCCGCCGCCCGTTCGGGTGCTTTCTGCAGCGCGCGCTGCGCGGTGTCGCCGGCTTCGCGCGGCAGGCCCGCGAGCAGCAGGCTGTGCGCCAGCATCAGGTCGTTCTCGGCGCTGTCGATGCCGAACGCCGTCTTCAGGCAGACGTGCTGCTGGTGCGCCTGCTCGGGCTCGCCGCGTTCGGCCAGCACCTTGCCGAGCATCAGTCGCGCGAAGTGGTTCTCGGGGTCGTTGGCGACCACCTGGGTCAGGCGATCGTGGGCGCCGTCGAGATCGCCGTGCAACGCTTGTTCGACGCCGAGCAGGTAGTCGGCGAGCGCCTGCCGCGAACGCGCATCGCGCACCAGTGCCGCCATGCGCCACCAGAACATGAACGCGGTGCCGAGCACGAGCACGGCAAGTGCCACTTCGACGACGCCGGGCTTCTGGCCGAGATCGAACAACCACTGCCAGAACGAACCGTCGGCGGCCGGCGCCGGCGCGGTCGGCGCCTGCGGCAGCTGCCATGGGGCCAGGTCGTGCACGCGGGCCCCCACGGGTTCAGGCCTCCGCGCTGCGGGATGAGGGTGGCGGCGGCGCGACGTTCGCCGCGGGGGCAGCCTTCTGGTTCGGCGACTTCGTGCGCTGCAGCGCGAAGCCGAGCAGGCGATCGAGCAGGGCCGGGAACGTGTAGCCGGCGGCGGCCGCGGCCTGCGGCAGCAAGCTGGTCTTGGTGAGTCCAGGAATGGTGTTGGTCTCGAGCACCCGCGGGCCGTCCTTGGTGACGATCATGTCGGTGCGCGACATGCCGTCGCAGACGAGGGCTTCATGGCAGCGGATGGCGAGGGCTTGCACGTCGGCGATCTGGGCCGGCGAAAGACCGCGCGGCGGAATCACCTCTTCGGTGGCACCCGGAATGTACTTCGCTTCGTGGGTGAACCAGTCGGCGCACTTGGGATAGATCCCGACCGGCGGCAAGGCTTCCAGGACATCCCCCGTGTTGCCGAGCACCGCGACCGTGATCTCCTCGCCGACCAGGGCCTGCTCGGCGAACCAGCGACGGAACGTGCCGCGGAACTCGGTGAGGAAGCGCGCCAGGTCCGCTTCGCTGGTGATGCGCTGCACGCCGAACGTGCTGCCCGACGCATCGACCTTGACGAAGGCCGGGCTGCCGACCGTGGCCTGCATGCGCGCGAACTCGATCGCGGCGGTGGCGCGCGCCAGCGGCGTCGTCGGTTCGTAGGCCTTGGCCAGCGGCACGCCGACGGCGGCAAGCGTTTGCCGGGTGCGCAGCTTGTCCATCGCCACGGCCGACGCGGCGCAGCCCGAGCCGACGCATGGCAGGTCGTAGAGCTCGCACAGGCCTTGCACGGTGCCGTCTTCGCCGAACGGGCCGTGCAGGATGGGCATCACCACGTCGATGCGCGCGTGGTCGAGCAGGAAGTCGAATGCCGCGCCGGGACGCATGCGCCCCGCGGTGCTGCCGGCGGCGTCGTGTTGCCACGGCGCTCCCGCCGGCAACGGCGCGCGCGCCGGCCAGAAGCCGCCGCTGCGGTCGAGGTACACCGGCCAGACCCGGTGTTGCTGGCGGTCGAGGTGGTGCAGGACCTGCGCCGCCGAAGCCAACGAGACATCGTGTTCCGGCGAGCGCCCGCCGGCGAGAACGCATACATCCATCGCATCACCCTCCCAGGTGAACGTGGCGCGAGCATACGGCGAGGTCGAACGACCGCGAGCGCCGGGCGGCAGTTCCCGTCCAGGCGGCGGCGAAGGAACGGTGGCCGCAGTGCGGGCGAATCAGCGGCGGCGCGGCCACAGGGCTTCCGTCGATGCGGCTGCCCCCCACAGAATCGCGTCGGAGCCGCCGAGCGTCGGCGCAAACTGCAGGCGATCGTGGATCGCGTGGCTGGTGTGCGAGCGCACATGCGTCTCGATGCGCGCGGTGAGTTCGGGCCAGCCCGACAACACGCCGCCGCCGAGCACCACGGCGCTCGGGTTGAGCAGCGTGCACGCGTTCTCGACCAGGGTGCAGGCCGCGTCGGCGGCTTCGTCGAGCAGGCTCTGGGCGATCGTCTGCAGTGCCGACCCGGCGCGACTCGCGGCGACGACGTCGCCGACGGTCCAGGTTCCCGCGGGGGCCTTGCCGAGCAACTCGGCGGCCCGTTCGGTGATCGCGCGGCCACCGCAGTAGGCTTCGAAGTGGCCGAGTCCGCCGCACGGGCAGCGTCGGCCCCCGGGACGGAAGGTCGTGTGGCCGATCTCGCCGGCCGCGTTGGTGCCGCCCGCGAGGGGGCGACCGTCGTGGATCAGGCCGATGCCGATGCCGGTGCCGAAGAACAGGCACAGCAGCGGATCGCGCCCGGCGGCGTGGCCGCGCAGGAACTCGCCCCAGGCGCTGGCCCGGCCGTCGTTGAGCAGCGTGGTCGGCAGGCCGAAGCGGTCTTCGACGAACTTCGCCAACGGGAAGCCGTCGAGCGGCAGGTTCGGCGCGCGATCGATCGAGCGGCCGTCCTTGGGGATCACGCCCGCGGTGCCGAACCCGGCCGCCGTCGGCGGTTCGCAGCCCTTGGGCAGACTCGCGAGAATGCGGGCGACGGATTGCTCGAGCGCCTGCAGGAACGGGGCGCGCTCGCGCACCGTCGGGACGTGCTGCACGGAGTGGACCGAAAAATCTTCGCCGACAAGGGCGAACCGGCATTTGGTGCCGCCGAGGTCGCCGGCGAGGACTGTTCGCATCATTCCTCCGACAACGCTTCCATCAGCTCATCGAGAAGCTTCACCATGTTGGCGTTCTGGTGCTCGAGCACGGTAATCCGGCGCATCAGCTTCTCGACGACCGGCGGCAGCAGCGTCTCCAGCGCCACCGACTTGATCATCTGGAAAATCTCGACGCGGTGCGGAGGGGTGTTCTTGTCGAAATGGAAGTGGTAGGCGTTCTGCAGCGCCTGGCCCGTGTGATCCATGATCTCGCGAGCGAGCTCCTGGTGGTTGTCGGGGCCGTGGTGCGTCATCCGGAAGGTCTCGACCTTGAAGCGGTGCAGTGCGTCTTTCAGCTTCTTCTTCATGGGAACTCCTCGCCCGGCGGGCGTGATGACTGGGATGGCTGAGAAAGAGGGAACGCCCCCTCCGTAGCCGTGCGCGGCGATTCTTGCAACGGGGCGCTTTCCCCAGAACGACGTTTCGCCCCTGGCATCGGCGCTTGCCTGCGGCATGGCTCATGCCGGCAGGCTTCCGGCGGACGCCGCAGCGGGGCCAGTTGCGTCAATTCGCCGGAGGACGGCCCCCGCGTTGCGGCGTCCAAGCAATCGCTGAGTCGGGTCGCCGCCGGCGACGCGGCACACAAGGTGACGCTGCAGCGGGGCCAGTTGCGTCAATTCGCCGGAGGACGGCCCCCGCGTTGCGGCGTCCAAGCAATCGCTGAGTCGGGTCGCCGCCGGCGACGCGGCTCAGATTCGGCCGAGCAGGAGGCTCGTGTTGTGGCCGCCGAAGCCGAGCGAGTTGCTGATGGCGCAGTCGATCTTGAGGTCGCGGGCCACGTTCGGAACGTAGTCGAGGTCGCAGTCCGGGTCCGGCGTCTGGTAGTTGATCGTCGGGTGGACCTTGCCGTCGCGGATCGACATCACGCAGGCCGCGAGTTCGATCGCGCCCGAAGCGCCGAGCAGGTGGCCGACCATCGACTTCGTCGACGACACGGCGAGGCGCTTCGCGTGGTTGCCGAACACGCGCTTGATCGCTGCGGTTTCGATCTTGTCGTTGAGGTGCGTGCTGGTGCCGTGGGCGTTGATGTAGCCGACGCGTTCGGCGGCAACGCCCCCATCGCGCAGCGCCTGCGCCATGGCCCGGCTGGGCCCATCGGCGTCTTCGTTCGGCGCGGTGATGTGGTGCGCGTCGTCCGTCGATCCGTAGCCGAGCATCTCGCACAGGATCGGCGCGCCGCGGCGTTTCGCGTGTTCGTACTCTTCGAGCACGAGGGCTGCCCCGCCTTCGCCCATCACGAAGCCGTCGCGGTCGCGGTCGCAGGGGCGCGACGCCTGCTTCGGGGCATCGTTGCGGGTCGACACGGCGCGCAGCGAGCAGAAGCCGCCGAGGCCGAGTTCGGTGGTCGCGGCTTCACTGCCGCCGGTCAGCACGATGTCGGCTTCGCCCCATTGGATCGTGCGCAGCGCGAGTCCGATGGCGTGGCTCGACGACGCGCACGCCGACGAGGTCACGTAGCAGGTGCCTTGCAGACCGAAGCGGATCGCCGCCTGGCCGGCCATCGCGTTGGCCATGATCTTCGGGATGAAGAACGGGCTGATGCGGTCGGCGCCACGTTCCATCTGCAGCTGCTTGCTGGCCTCGATCTCGTGGATGCCACCGATGCCGGTGCCGAGGATGCAGGCGGCGCGGTCGCGCTGCTCCTTCTGCATGTCGAGCCCGGACGCTGCCATCGCCTCGGCGGCGGCGACCAGGTAGTACATCGTGAACGTCTCGAGCTTCTTGCTCTCGGGACGCGCGAAGTGCTTGTCCGTCACCCAGTCCCAAACCTCATGCGCAAACTTGCAGGTGTGGTTCTTGGTGTCGAACTTGGTGATCGGTCCGGCTCCGGAGGTGCCAGCCAGCATCGCCGCCCAGTTCGACTTCATGTCGAGCCCAAGCGACGAAACCGCCCCGACACCGGTAATGACGACCCGACGTCTGCTCATGGGAGTTGCCTGTGCGCAGGCGTGGGCGCGATGCCACGCCGATACCAGAGTTTACGGCACGGACGTGCGCTACGCCGCGACCGCATGCACCCAGCCCGCCAGCCAGCGATCCGATCAGCTCAGCTTGCCGCTGATGTACTTCACGGCGTCGCCAACGGTCTGGATCTTCTCGGCGTCTTCGTCCGGGATGTTCACTTCGAACTCGTCCTCGAACTCCATCACCAGCTCGACGGTGTCGAGCGAGTCGGCGCCCAGATCGTTGATGAAGTGGGTTTCGGCGGTGATCTTGTCGCGAGTCGTTCCGAGCTGCTCGCAGACGATGTTGTGGACGCGTTCCTCGATGTTGTCAGCCTTCGACACGTTCTTTGCCTCGTACGGACTATGGGAAATTCAGGGTCGATGCGGGGTCACCCCTGCATCGGGGAGAAGAGGATTCGGACGAACCCGCTAGCGTAGCTACATGGTCATGCCGCCGTCCACCACGAGGGTTTGTCCCGTGAGGTAGGAACCGGCGTCACTGCACAAAAAGGCTACGGTAGCGGCGATGTCGTCAGGATTGCCGAAGCGACCCAGGGGGATCTGCTGCAGCATGGTGTTCTTGATTTCCGGCGTGAGACCAGCCGTCATGTCGGTCTCGATGAAGCCGGGCGCGATCACGTTCACGGTGATGGCGCGGCCGGCGAGTTCCTGCGCCAGCGACTTCGACAGGCCGATCAGGCCCGCCTTGCTGGCGGCGTAGTTGACCTGGCCGGCGTTGCCGGTGAGGCCCACCACCGAACCGATGTTGACGATGCGGCCGCCGCGGGCTTTGGCCATGGCGCGGACGAAGGCCTTGCAGACCAGGAAGGTGCCGCGCAGGTTGGTCGACAACACGGCGTCGAAGTCGTCGCTGCCCATGCGCAGGAACAGCCCGTCGCGCTTGATGCCGGCGTTGTTGACCAGGAAGTCGAGCTTGCCGGCGCGTTCGAGCACGGTCTTGGCGAGCGTTTCGACCGAGGCCTGGTCGGCGACGTCGGCAACGAGGGCCTGGCCCTTGCCGGAGCCCGCCGGCAACGCGGCGATCGCGGCCAGGGTGTCGGCACAACCGCCGTCCTTGGTCGACGTGCAGAACACGTCGGCCCCGTGACGGGCGAGTCCGACCGCGATCGCGCGGACGATGCCGCGCGAGGCGCCCGTGACCAGTGCTGATTTGCCGCTGAACTGCATCATCTTCTCGGTTCGCGTCAGGTGCGAAGGGAAGCGGAGGCGTGCAGGTCAGGCGACCGGCACGCGGCCGATCACCATCGCAGCAACAGATGCCCCCAAGCCATACCGGCTCCGAACGCCGGCATGACCACGAGTTTTCCTTTTTGCAGACGACCCGCTTCGAGCGCCTCGCGCAGCGCGATCGGCACCGAAGCCGCCGACGTGTTGCCGTAGCGATCGATGTTGCAGAACACCGAGTCCATCGGCATCGACAGCTGTTCCATCGCCGACTCGATGATCCGCTGGTTGACCTGGTGCGGCACGATCACGCCGATCTGGTCGCGGCCGTACTTGTCGATCACGCCCTGCACCAGTTCGGCGAACACGCGCACTGCGAAGCGGAACACCTTGGTCCCGCCCATCTTCATGTAGTGCAGCTTCTGTTCGACGGTGCTCGCGGTGGCCGGGTGGCGACTGCCGCCGGCGGGTTGCGCCAGGATGCCCTCGGCGCCGCCTTCCATGCCGATCGAGCCGCCGAGGAACTCGCCGCGGCCGGCGCGTTCGAGCGACGTGTAGACCGCCGCGCCAGCGCCGTCGCCGAACAGCTCGCAGGTGTTGCGGTCGCTGTAGTCGAGGATGCGGCTCAGGATCTCGGCGCCCACCACCAGGATGTTCTTCGCCTGGCCTGACTGGATCATGCCGGCGGCGACCTGCGAGCTGAACACGAAGCCGCTGCAGGCGGCGCCGAGGTCGAAGCCGCCGGCGCGTTTGCAGCCGAGGTCGAGGCCCAGCCGGCACGCGGTCGCCGGGAACGGCTGGTCGCCGGTGACAGTGGCGCAGATGACGAGATCGATCTCGTCGGGCTCCATGCGCGCGTCGGCGAGGGCCAGCCTGGCGGCGTTGAGAGCCAACGTGCTGGTCACCTGGTCGGGTGCGGCGATGCGACGTTCGCGAATGCCGGTGCGTTGGACGATCCAGTCGTCCGAAGTGTCGACGAGCTTCTCGAGGTCCTGGTTGGTGAGTCGGCGTTCGGGCACGTAGCGACCGAGGCCGGCCATGCCGACGGGAATCAGCGTGGTCATGTCAGCCGGCCTCGCCGGGCGACCGCGTGGTACCGTGGTGACGGATCATGCGTTCGGCTCGGATTGGGGCGCCAGGCTGCGCGCGGCCTGCACGATGTGTTGGTTGACGTGCGCGTCCATGGCCCGGCACGCGAAGCGGATCGCGTTGGCGAACGCCGGCGCGTGCGAGCGGCCGTGGCAGATCGTGACCACGCCGTTGACGCCGAGCAGCAGGGCACCGCCGTACTCCGAGAAGTCGACGCGTGGCATGATGCCGGCCTTCACCTGGCCGATCTTGGGCAGCTCGATCTGGGCCTTCTGCATCAGCCCGAACATCGTGCGCAGCACGTACTCGGCGACCCCTTCGCTGACCTTCAACAAGACGTTGCCGGTGAAGCCGTCGGTGACGACGACATGGCAGTCGCCGTGGAAGACTTCGAGGCCTTCGACGTTGCCGTGGAAGTTGATCGGCAGCTGCTTGATGAGCGCGCGGGCTTCGCGGACCAGCGGATTGCCCTTGAGCTCCTCGCTGCCGATGTTGAGCACGCCGACCTTCGGATCCTTGATGTCAAACGTGGCGCCGTAGTAGACCGCGCCCATCAAGGCGTACTGGGCCAGGTGGAACGCCTTCGGCATCGGGTTGGCGCCGACGTCGAGCACCAGGAAGGGGTTCTTCTCGCCCGCGATGATGGCGCCGATGCCCGGGCGCTTGATGCCTTCGAGGCAGCCAAGTCCCAGGGTCGAGGCGGCGACGACGGTGCCGGTGGAGCCGGCACTGACGAAGGCGCCAGCGCGACCCTCTTTCACTTCCTGGATGCCGATCGAGATGCTGTTGCGCGGTTTCTTGCGCATCGCGTCGGTCGGGGAGTCGTCACAGGTCAACAGGTCGGGGGCGTCGACCAGGGTCAGGCCCGCGGTCGGCACGTTCTGTTCGCGCAGGGCGTTGGCGACCAGTTCCTGCGGGCCGGTGAGGATGAGTTGCTCCGGACGCACGAAACCCCGCTGCAGAGCCAGCGCAACGCCAGCAACGCATTCTTTGGGGGCGTGGTCGCCGCCGACAGCATCGAGCACAACCTTGGTCATGGGCGTTCCTTTGAGCGACTGCGGCTACCGGGAGCTGCGGACGGGGAAGTGACGCACGCGCGACGTTCTGCGCACCGGAGGCCCGCTCGGACCTCCGGCCCGGGACAACCGACCGGAACCCGGGCCGACGACGGCCCGGATCTGGCACCGGTTGCCCGCTCCGGAAACGGGATCAGCCGTTCTCGGCGACGAGGATCTGCCGGCCGCGGTAGTGGCCGCAGGCCTTGCAGATCGTGTGCGGCTTGATCATCGCGCCACAGTGCGTGCAGCGCACCAGTTGGGCCCGTTCCAACGCCAGGTGGGCGCGGCGGTGACCCTTGCTCGCGCGACTCAGTTTTCGCTTCGGATTTGCCATGTTCGGTTGCTTAGGTGCTCACCGCGCAGAAGACCGCTCGGCCGACTGTGTGCGGGGAATCAGAGGGCGGAAGAGATTACGGACCAACAGTGGGAAGTCAACGGCGCGTCTGGCCAGGAATGCGTGGGAAACCAGGAGCCGGGCGACCGGCCCACGGGCCGTGGCTCCCCCACGCAACCCGGCTGTCAACGCAGGTTTTGGGCGGTCAACATCGCTTCGGCCGCCACCTTGGCTTCGGCCAGCCGACTGCCGTCGCGGCCCTTGCCTTGGGCGGCTTCGGGTCGCCCGCCGCCGCCGCCGCCGAGCAAGGTGGCCAGGTTCTTCACCATGTCGCCGGCCTTGATGCGGCCGAGCAGCGGCGTGCTGACGGCGGCGGTGATCTGGACTTCGCCTTCGATCGTGGCGAACACCAGCCCCACCATCGGTTCGAACGCTTTCTGCGCGCGCTTCAGCAGCTCCTGCGCGTCCTTGCCCTGCAGGCCCGGCCGTTCGTAGATCACCGTGTGCACACCGTCCTTCTGGACCACGGCGGCGCGCAGCTTCTGCAGTTCGACGTCGAGGTCCGGGGCGGTGGCCTTCTCGAGGTCCTTGCGGACCTTCTTCAGTTCGTCGGTCAGTTCGCCGACGCGTTCGGCGACTTTGCCGGTGGGAACCTTCAGCGCGTTGGCGATCTGCGCCAGCTGCGCGCGCTCTTGCCGGGCCAGGTCGTTGGCGACGAGTCCGGTGACGGCCTCGAGGCGGCGCGTGCCGGCGGCGACCGCGGTCTCGGTGACGATCCGGAAGGCGCCGATGTTGCCGGTGTTGCGCACGTGCGTGCCACCGCAGAGTTCCTTGCTGAACTCGCCGACTTGCAGCGTGCGCACCTGCTCGCCGTACTTTTCGCCGAACAGCGCGACGAAGCCGGCGGCGCGGGCGTCGTCGAGTTTGCGCACGACGGCCTTGGCCTCGCTGGCGAGCAGGATCTGCGCGTTCACTTCGTCTTCGACGCGCTGCAACTGCTCGGCGGACGGCTTCTCCGGCTGCGTGTAGTCGAACCGCAGGCGGTCGGGCGAGACCTCCGAACCGGCCTGGCTGACGTGGTCGCCGAGGATTCGCTTCAACGCCGCGTGCAGCAGGTGCGTCGCGGTGTGGTTGCGCTCGGTAGCGCGGCGAGCGGGTTCGTCGACGGCGAAGGTGGCGGTGCGGCCGACCTCGATGTGGCCGCTCTGCACGATCGCGTGGTGCAGGTGGAACCCATCCAACGCCGTCGTGTTGGTGACCGTCGCACTGCCGGTCGCCGTGGTGATGGTGCCGCGGTCGCCGACCTGGCCACCGCCCTGCGCGTAGAACGGCGTCTGGGCGCCGACCAGCAGCACCTTCTGGCCCGCGGTTGCCTTCGGCGCCAGCACGTCGCCATCGCCGATGATGCCGGTCAAGGTGGTGCTCGTGGCGATGTCGGTGTAGCCGACGAACTGGGTCGGCGTGCACTTGGCGTCGCGCAGCTTGACGGCGACGCTGGCGGTGAACACGGCATCGGCGGTGGCCATGCTGGCGCGGGCGCGCTGGCGCTGCGCTTCCATCGCCGCTTCGAATGCGGCTTCGTCCAGTTTGTGGCCGCGCTCCTCCATCACCTTCTGCGTGATGTCGACCGGGAAGCCGTAGGTGTCGTGCAGCGTGAACGCGAACTCGCCGCCGCCGGCGGTGCTGGCGCCCTGCTGGGGCTTCCGGCTCTCGGTCAGGAACACGTCGAGGCGCGCCATGCCCTGGCGGTAGACGACCAGGAAGTTCTCTTCCTCGCCCTTGATGACGGCACGGCACTGGCCGGCGTTCTCGCGCACTTCGGGGTACTGGTCCCCCATCAGGCGGCCGACGATGTCCACCAGTTCGAACAAGAACGGCTTGTGCAGTCCGAGTTCGTAGCCGTCGCGCGCGGCGCGACGCAGGATCTTGCGCACGACGTAGCCGCGACCTTCGTTGCTCGGCAACGCACCATCGGCGATGCAGAACGTGATCGCGCGCACGTGGTCGGCGATGCGGCGCATCCGGATGTCGCGTTGGGCGTCCTGGCCGTAGCTGATGCCGGTGGCCTTGCCGAGGTGGTCGAGATACGGGCGGAACAGTTCGGTCTCGAAGTTGTTCTTCGCACCCTGCAGCACCGCGGCGATGCGCTCGAGGCCGAGGCCGACGTCGATGTTCTTCTGTGGCAGCGGCTTCAGCGTGCCGTCGGACTGGCGGTCGAACTGCGTGAACACGCAGTTGCCGACTTCGGTGAAACGATCGTCGGGCAGCGACTCCAGGCCCTTCTTGTCGGGGTACGGTTGGCCGGGCTTGCTGTCGAAGTAGATCTCGCTGCACGGGCCGCACGGGCCATTGGGGCCCTTGCTCGGCGCTTCCGCGGGCCAGAAGTTCTCCTTCTCGCCGAAGCGGAACACCTTGTCGGGCGACAGGCCCAGGTGCTTCGTCCAGAACTCGAATGCTTCGTCGTCGTCACGGTAGATCGTGACCACCAGGCGTTCGGCGGGGATGCCGCAGGCCTCGGTGAAGAAGGACCAGATCCAACCGACGCACTCCTTCTTGAAGTAGTCGCCGA
>SXGT01321824.1_pt1 | contig 21320 bp, 14 predicted proteins | sample 3176221 | NCBI WGS metagenome assembly SXGT01 (sample SAMN11356862, study PRJNA531348) | freshwater metagenome | isolation source: freshwater sample F1-120 | place: China: Fuxian Lake, Yuxi | collected 2017-12-25
CGTGAAGGCCGGTGTCATCGATCCGGCCAAGGTCGTGCGCTCGGCGCTGGAGTTCGCGGCGAGAGTCGCAGGCCGGATGCTCACCACCGAGGCGGTCATCGCAGACAAGCCGAAGACGGAGAAGTCCGGAGGCGGCGGAGGCGGCATGGGCGGCGGCGACTTCGACATGGACTGACCACCACCCCGTCGGTAGCGTCCGCCCGACGTGCGCGCGACGCTCCCGTCTTCCCGTGCCGCGGGGGGGCGGCGCGGGAGGAGCTGGCTTCACCGAGAAGCCCAGGTTGAAGGAGCCCGATCGGAGCGGACCGGCGGGCCGCTTGACGGCTGGCAGCCGCCACGTCCGGACGCGCTCCTCGACGCATGCGCAGAAGTTGAGCGCGCCGACCTCGCCCTCGGCGGTGAGGTCGCGCGCGCCGTTCGTGACGCCGCAGGTGGTCTCGACGACGGAGCCCTTGGCGTCGGTGGTGACGAGCAGCGTTGCGCGGCCGGTGAACGCCGCGCTGGTCTGGGTGCACGCGTCGATCTCGCGGGTGCGCGCGCGGACGAAGGTGGCGATCTCGTTCGGGGCCCAGGCCGCGGCGCCCGTCACGTCGGCGGCGGCGAGCGCGTTGGCCGGCGGGGGCGGCGGCGTGAACGTGGTCTGCGGGAGCATCTCGACCGGGCGCGGCCCGGTGGCCGCGACGGTCGGACTCACGGCCGGCGAGGGCCCTTCGTCGTGGAACTTGCTCGGCGGCTTCGCGAGCACACCCGCGTAGAGGAACAGCCCGAGCACGGCGACGAGCGCGACGGAGGCGACGACGAGGGGGATCGTCCCGGCGGAGCCCTCGGGCGGTGCGGGGGCGGCAGCGGGGACGGGGGCGAACGGGGACGGCGGCACGGGGAGGGCGTACGGCGCCCCCGTCGTGATGGCGTGCGGCATCGCGTCCGCCGATGCGACCGAGGTGTGAAACTGTGGCGGGGCGCCGAGCGTCGCCGGTTGCGGCATCGCGTCCGCCGGTGCGACCGAGGTGCGAAACTGTGGCGGGGCGCCGAGCGTCGCCAGCGGCGGCGGGGCGACCGACGGTGCGCGCGGCGGCAGGGGCCCGGTCGCGCGGTCCGCCTGGAACACGCGCCGCATCTCCTGGTACATCGCGGCCGCGTCGGGGAACCTGTCCTGCGGTCCGACAGCCGTCGCGCGGAGGACGAGCTCGTCGAGGCCGTGGGGGAGGTCCGGCCGGCTCGCGCGCACGCGGGGACGGTGGGCCGGGTTCGCCACGGCCTGCATCAGCTGCGCCATCGACGTCATGTTCGCGAACACCTGCTGCAGCGTGCAGACCTCGGCCAGGGTGAGGCCCATGGCGAACACGTCGGTCCGCGGGCTCGTCGGACCGAAGCGCGGATCCCACTGTTCGGGCGCCGAGTAGAGGGGCGTGAAGCCCGTCACGGTCGCCGACTGCATGAGCTGGGCGCTCGACCGCGCCGTGCCGAAGTCGAGGATCTTGGGCTCCATCGTGCCGCTCGGCCCGCGCGTCAGCATGAGGTTGGAGGGCTTGAGGTCGCGGTGCGAGACCCCCTGCGCGTGAGCGACGGACAGCCCCTCGAACAGCGGGCCCATGAGCTGCAGTATCTCGGTCGCCGAGAAGGCGCGGCCCTGCGCACGCCGGTCGACGAGCGCGCGATCGAGCCCGATGCCGTCGAGCAGCTCGAGGACCACGAACGGCACCATGTTCGGACCGAAGGGGAGGGTGCCCACCTCGTACAGGCGCACGATGGCGGGGTGCGTGAGCGAGAACAGCATCCGGGCCTCGCGAAGGAACGCCTCCGTGTCCTGCGGGCCGCCGCCGCCCTGGGGGGGCTTGATGAACTTGATCGCGACGGGCACGCCGAGCACGAGGTGGATGCCCGCGTACACGACCCCGTGACCGCCCTCGCCGAGGAGCCGGTCCACGCGGAACTTCTCGGCGACCACCCGCCCGACGAGGCCAAGCCAGTCGCTCACGGCGCGCTCACGAGGCTCGAGAGGCTCACGAGGCAAGAGTACCCTTCGAGGCGTCTTTCTCACTCTTTTTGACTTGCGGGACCACTCGTTCCTACACTCCCAGGGATGAAGAGCGGCCGGTCCGAGCGCCCCGAGAGCCGTTGATGGAGCTGTACGTGGTCGGCTGCCATGGCGGTGAGACGCCGCGTCACCGCACGAGCGCGTTCGTGCTCGACGGGAAGCTCGCGATCGACGCCGGCGCCCTCACGAGCGGTCTGGAGCTCAGGGCCCAGCGCAAGCTGGCGGCCGTGCTGGTGAGCCACGCGCACCTGGACCACATCCGGGATCTCGCGACCATCGCCGACAACCGCGTGCAGACCGGCGAGCCTCCGCTCGTCCTCGCGGGGACGAAGTGGACGGTGGGCGTCCTGCGAAAGCACTTCTTCAACGGGAAGGTCTGGCCCGACTTCGCGGAGATCCCCAGCCGCGACAAGCCCGCGATCCGCTACCAGGTCCTGAAGCCGGAGGTGCCGGCGGACGTCGTGGGGTACACGGTGCGCGCGATCCTGGTGAGCCACACCATCGAGACGACCGCCTTCGTCATCCAGCGAGGGAACAAGGCCATCGGGTACAGCGGGGACACCGGCCCGACCGACCGCCTCTGGGAGGTGCTGAACGCAACCCCGTCGTTGTGTGGCCTCATGATGGAGGTCAGCTTCCCGGACCAGGAGCACGAGATCGCCGTGGCGAGCGGGCACCACACGCCGCGCACCCTCGCTATGGATCTGAATAAGTTCGAAAAACTCAAGGAACTTCCAGTACTTCTGTACCATATCAAACCTGTATTCGAGGCCAGGGTCGAGCGTGAGTGTGCGCGCCTCAAGCTCGGAAACCTCGAGGTGATGCGGCTCGGGGACAGCTTCATCTTCTAGAAAGCGCTTGTGTCCCGGGCCCGGGGATACCAAGTTGCTCGCCCCCCATGAGCGAGCCAGCGACCACGGACGGTGCGACGATCCCCGGCCTGGAGACCGATCCCGACGGGGCGCGCGTCGTGGCGGAGGAGCTCAGGCTGCTCCGCACGATCGGCGACGCGCTGGAGCACGCCCGCCGGGCCGCCGGGAGCGCCGGCGCACAGCGGGTGGAGGACGACGCGCGCCTGCTCGAGCTCCGCGACGACATCGGGACGGCCAAGCCGGAGGATCTGCCGGCGCTGTTCGAGCAGATGCACACGCTCGGCGCGCTGCGGGCCCAGCGAGGCAAGAGCGCAGCCGGCTCGATCGACCGGAACGCACCCTACTTCGGGCACCTCCGCCTCGAGGAGACCTTCCCCGGCGATCCACGGCCGCGCCGCCGCGACGTGCTCGTGGGGAGCCGCTCGTACGTGGATCCCACGGCGGGCGTGCGCATCGTGGACTGGCGCAACGCGCCGGTGAGCCGCATCTACTACCGCTACCGGGAAGGGGAGGACTACGAGGAGCTCCTCGGCGGCCGACCCGTCGAGGGCGTCGTGCTCGCCCGACGGAGCGTCGGGATCGTTCGCGGCGAGCTCGTGCGCGTCGCCGCGCCGGAGGGTACGTTCGTGCGAGGCGAGGGCGGCGTGTGGCGGCGGGTCGACGCCGTGGAGGCGAGGCTCGTGGTGACGCGCCGGCCCGGGGATCCGGCGCGATCGGGCGCCACCGGGAACGGGGCGGCCGATCGGGGCACGCTGAAGGAGAAGCTCCTGCCGGCGATCGCGTCCATGCTCGACCCGGCCCAGTTCGAGCTCATCACGCGGCCAGGCACCGGCGTCGTCGCGATCCAGGGCAGCGCCGGCAGCGGCAAGACGACGGTGGGGCTCCACCGCGTGGCCTACCTCGCCGCGAGCGAGCCCTCGCGCTTCAAGCCCGAGCGGATGCTGGTCGTCGTCCCGACCGAAGCGCTCATCCACTACACCGCTCGGGTGCTTCCTGAGCTCGGCGTGCCGGGCGTGCGGGTCACCACCTTCTCGCGGTGGGCCGTGCGCGTCGTCGCGGATCTGTTCCCCCGGTTGTCATCCCGGATCTCCGAGGACACGCCGCCGGCGGTCATCCGCGCGAAGAGCCACGCGCGGATGCTGGGCGCCATCGAACGCCTCGCGCGTCGCGTCGATCGCGACACCGAGACGGCTCTCGCCGCCCAGATGGGGCGGTGGGACGGGGGCCGAGGCGTGATCGACGCGTGGCGCGCCACGGGCGGGCCGCCCGACGTGCGCCTCACGATGGTCGCGCAGTGGATCGCGGGTAAGCGTCCCATCCGCGGCGTCGAGGCCGCCATGCTGCCCGAGGCCACGCGGCAGGCCGCCATCCAGCTCGGCACCGAGCTCCGCAAGGTCACGCGCGACGTGCTCGGTGCGTGGGACGAGCTGACCACCAGCCGCCCGCTGCTCGAGGAGACCTTCGCGGGGGAGGCAGGCCTCGGCGTCGGTCAGCTCGATCAGGTGCACGCGTGGGGGGCGCTGCAGTCCCGCATCCGCTCCGAAGGAGAGCGCGACGGGGAGACGCCATCGATCGACGAGGAGGACTTCCCGCTGCTCCTCCGGCTCTACCAGGCCCTCCGGGGGCCGCTCGTCGACATCGACGCGGTGCCGCTCCGTATCGCGCACCTCTTCGTGGACGAGGTGCAGGACGCGAGCCCCGTCGCCCTCGCGGTGCTCATGGATCTCACGGGGAAGGACCGCTCGATCACGTTCGCCGGCGACACCGCCCAGCGGATGCTCGAGGACGAGGACACGCGTGGCGAGTTCGACTGGCACGGCCTCTTCCGCGCGCTGAATCTCGAGCACCCCGGCGAGCGCGAGCTCGAGCCGCTCCGCGTCAGCTACCGCTCCACGCGGGAGATCACGACCTTTGCCCGCGGCCTGCTCGGGCCGCTGGCCCACGAGGCCGAGCCGATCGCGACCCACTCGGGCCCGCCCGTGGAGCTGTTCGCGTGCGCGTCCCCCGGCGAGGCGGTCGCCATCCTTGCCGACGCCCTCAAGGATCTCGCGCGGGTGGCCCCGGACGCGAACGTGGCCGTGCTCGCGCGCTTCGGTCCCCAGGCCGACGTGTACCACGACGGCCTCGCGCGGGCGGAGGTCCCCAACGTGCGACGCGTGCGCAAGCAGGACTTCACGTGGGCACCGGGCGTGGAGGTGACCGAGGTGCGCCAGACCAAGGGCCTCGAGTGGGACGAGGTGGTGCTCGTCGACGCGAACCTGGCGAGCTACCCGGACAGCCCGCAGGCTCGCCACGCGGCGTACGTCGGAGCGACGCGCGCGGCTCACCAGCTGTGGTGCTTCGCGAGCGACGCGCCGAGCGCGATCTTCACGGCGGCGCTCCCGGTTCGGGGGAGCTGAGGGCCGCGGTCACTTCAGGAACGACTTGATCCACGTCTCCACCTCGGCGTCGTCGTACGTGCCGACGAGGGGCGACCCGGTCCACGTCGTGCCCGGGCAGCCGGGATCGCGCGCGCCGAAGCGGCGGGCCGATCGCTTCTTGCCCGAGCGACGCTCGAAGACGGACACGTTCGCGCTCGTGAGGGAGCGATCGATGGTGCGACGGGTGCCCGTCGTCTGCCCGACGTACGTGCCGCACGACGGGTTCGAGCGCTCCTCGTTCACGACCGCCACGAGGTCGATGTCCTTCGCGCGCTCCGCGCTCCCGAAGACCCGCGGCTTGTACCCCGAGACGAAGATGGACTTGTCGGCGGAGGGCCCGTCCGACTCGCCCGTGAAGCGCACGGGCCCGCGCGCCACGGCGCCGAGCGATGTGCCCATCGGGAATTTCAGCGCGCTGGCCGGGAACTTCAGCTTGGTCGAGAGCTTGCCGCCGTCCTGGAACTCCACCGCCATGGGCACCTCGAACTCGTCGACGGGGTACTCCTTGAAGACCTCCGCGACCTTCACCTGGTTGTAGAAGGCGGTCAGATCCGGGGTGACGGCGAGCGTCCGCCCCTGCGAGCGCGCCTTGGAGCCTGCGAGGTCCACCATCGCGCCCGCCTCGATGTCGCGGAAATCCAGCCGGAACGTCGTCGTGTTGATGGTGCCGGTGCACGGCTTGCCGATGCACGAGACCTCGCGCGTGGTCGGGTTGAAGAGGATGCGCGGCGAACGCTTCGCCATCACGGTGGCGTTGCCGTAGCGGTACTTCGGCTTCCCGATCGGTCGCTTCACCTGGCTGTCGCCGTAGACGGAGATGGACTTCTCGACCGCGCTGTCGGCCCAGATGGGCAGGATCAGGGTGGCCTTGCCCTTGGCGTCGGACTTCACCTTGCTGGAGTACGAGCTGCCCGGGTAGGTGAGGTTCGGGGTGCCGTAGGGCAGGGACGAGCTCGCCGTGTCGACGCCGCCTCCGGACGCGTAGAGGTCGATGTTGGGATCGGTCTCGACCTCGATGCGGATCTTCTCCTTGTTGTTGTCGACGACGACGGTGGCGGTCGGTTTGATCGGGATGGGCTTGGGCCGGCAACCCGAGGTGAAGAGGGCGAGCGTGGCACCGGCGAGGGGCAAGAGGGCGTTCTTGTTCACGGGACGGTATGTTTTCTGGTGCGTGTGAGGCTGTCAACCGATCCGAGGCGACGTATCCTTCGGGCATGATCCGGATGGCGGTGATCGGCGGAGGCGCGTGGGGGACGGCGCTCGCGACCCACGGGGCGCGGCTCGGGCACGAGGTGCGCATCTGGGCTTTCGAGCCCGACGTCGTCGCGGACATCATGGAGCACCACGAGAACCGGACGTTCCTGCCAGGCGTCGCGCTCCCGGCGAGCGTGACCGCGTCCTGCAGCCTCGAGGAGGTGCTCGGCGGTGCGGAGGTGGTGATCTTCGTCGCGCCCTCGAGCCACCTGCGCCGGGTGAGCGCGGAGGCCGCAGCCCACGTGGATCCGGGAGCACTGGTCATCGTCGCCACGAAGGGCATCGAGGAGGGGTCGCTCCTGCTCATGAGCGAGGTGCTCGCCGAGACCCTGCCGGCCGTGGGATGGGACCGCCTCGCGTTCCTCTCGGGGCCCAACTTCGCGAAGGAGGTCGCGCGTGGCCTCCCGACCGACTCGGTCGTGGCGTCGAAGGACCGGGGCGCGGCCGAGCGGGCCCAGAGGGCGCTGCACCACCCGAGGTTCCGCGTGTACACCAGCCTCGACCCCGTGGGCGTCGAGGTGGGCGGCGCGATCAAGAACGTCCTCGCGATCGCCACGGGCACGTGCGACGCGCTCGGGATGGGGCTCAACGCGCGCGCGGCGCTCATGACCCGCGGCCTGTCGGAGATGGCCCGGCTCGGCGTGGCGCTGGGTGCGGATCCGCTGACCTTCATCGGGATGGCGGGCGTCGGCGACCTGATCCTGACGTGCACGGGGGATCTCTCGCGGAACCGCGCGCTCGGGCAGAAGATCGCCGAGGGCGTGAACGCGCGCGAGTACCTGCGGACCCAGAGGAGCGTGGCCGAGGGCTTCACCACGTGCGTCGCGGCGCGGGCGCTCGCGCGCCGGCATGGCGTGGACATGCCGATCACCGAGGAGGTTCACGCGGTGCTGCACGAGGATCGGCCGCTCGCCGAGGCCCTCCAGAACCTGCTGACGCGGAGCTCGAAGGCCGAGCTCCACGGGCTGGGGCCCCCGTGATTCACGGGCTCGGGTCCACGTGATTACTTCGTATAAGATGCATTATGTAAACTAACGCCGCGCACCGGACGGACAACGGAGGGGCCGGGGCCCCGTGCGTCAGCCCTTGCGTGGTGGGGACAGCGCGAGGCCGAGGAACGTGCCGGCGTTCGTCATCACGTAGGCCCGGTTCCCGAACGCCGACGGCGTCTGCGCGAAGCCGCCACCGAGGTCGATGCCGTCGATGATCTTGCCGTTGCGTGGCGACAGCAGGAACAGGCCGTAACGGGTGGTGCCCACCATGAGCGCGCCGGACGCTTGCGTCGGCGACGTGATGCCGCCCTCCGGGACCTGGTTGCGCCAGAGGGCGCGCCCCGTCACCGGGTCGAGGCCCCACAGGCCACTCGTGGCGCTGGACGCGACCAGCACCCGGTACTCGGGCACCATCGGGCCGCCACCCTCGGGCTCATGGGGCGCGTCCCGGTACAGCATGAGGTCCGTCGCCCCCGTGACCTTTTCGTTGTACCATACACGGTTCCCGCTCGCGGCCTCGACCGCCACGACACCGCCCGCGTAGGCGGCCGCGAACACGATCCTGCCGTTCGTCGGGTGGTCCGCGAGCACGGGCGTCGTGTCGACGTCCAGGTAGCGAGGGGCCTCGGTGCCCTGCTCGAGATCCGCCGTCAGGTCGAGCGTCGGCCACTTCTCGGTGCCGTCCGCCATGGAGTACGCGCCGAGGTGGCCGTCCGAGAACGCCATGAAGACGATGCCGAGCTTCGCGTCCGCCGTGCAGCCGGCGTGCCCCGCGACCTCCATGCCGAGCGCGCTCGTTCGGTGGATCTGCCAGCGGGTCTTGCCGGTGCGGCGGTCGATGGCGAAGAGGTGATCGGCGGCGTTCGCGAAGAACAGGGTCTCGCCCACGACGACGGGCCGGCGCGCCACCTCGGCCCCCGAGCTGAAGCGGAAGACCAACGTGCCGTTGGACGCGCGGAGCGCGTAGAGGGCGCCGTCGTGGGACCCCGCGTAGACGACGTCGAGCTCGGGATCGTAGAGCGGCTCGGACTGCACGATGCCCAGGGTCTCGAACCGCCAGATCGAGCTGCCGTCGGACGCACGGAGCCCGTAGATGCCGCGGTCGGAGGACCCGACGAAGACGCGGTTGCTCCGGGGGTCGACCTCGGCGCGGCCGCGCTCGTACTCCTCGCCCGTCTGGCGTGTGATGGCCGTCAGCGGGCGGTGGACGACGACGCGCATCGCGCCGGAGGGCCGGGAGTACCACGAGGGCATCTCCGGGTTCGCGCGATCGCCCAGCGTCTCCGCGCTCGGGCAACCCGCGAGGGCGACGCTCGCCACGAGCCCCAGCGCGGCCGAGCCGAGAGCCGTCGGACGCCTCACGTCAGTGGCCCTCGGGGGCGCCGCCGTGACCGCCCGCCTTCATCTTCTCGATGAGCTGCCGGATCTGGGCCTCGGTCATCTTGTTTCCACCCGGGCCGCCGAGCGCGCCAGGGTTCTTCGGCGGGACCGCGTTCGGATCCAGCTGCCGCAGCCGATCGGTCGCGACCTCCTCGAGGTACGGGAACGGGTGGTTCTCGCCGGGCTTCGTCACGCGCTCGCGCACGTTCTTGAGGAGCTCCTTCGCCTTGTTGCTGTCGCCCTTGGCCTGGTGGACGCGGGCCTGATGATACATCGCGAGCTCCTTGAACCCGCGCACGTCGACCGACTGCTCGAGCTCGACGAAGGCCTTCAGCGCATCGTCCAGCGCCTTCGGATCCTTTTGACCTGCGATCTCGTACGCGAAGCCGAGGCCCTCCAGCGCGCGGCCGCGCACCTCGACGTCGGCCGCGGCGAGCGGCGAGCCCTTCACGTCGCGGAAGGCACCCGCGGCGCCGTCCGCGTCGCGCGCGTCGAGGAGGAGCGAGCCCTCGGCGAGGCGAGAGAGGATCGCCGCCCCGGACTTGGGGTGCGCCGCACGCACCGCCTGGTACTTCTTGAGCGCCGACTCGCGCCGGAGCTGCGGCGTCTTGAAGAGCGGGCGCGCGTTCTTGGGCTTGTTGTCGTCGTCGGCGTCCTTGTCGGGATCGCCGATGCCGCCGAGCTCGTCGCTCACCGCCTTCGCGTACTCGACGGACGCGGCCATCTCGGCCTTCCGCTGCATGTACATCCAGCCGAACACCGCCAGCGCGGCCGCGATGGCGGCGGCGCCGGCCACGCGGACCGCCTTCTGGTTCTGGCGAGCCCAGCCCGAGAGCTTCCGCGTCTGCGAGAGGAGCGGATCGTCCTCGGCCTGCCCGGTTGCCGCGGAGACGGGCCGCTTGACCTCGCGCTTGCCGATGCCCTGGAGACGCTTCGAGGCGGCGGTCTCGAGGCCACCCTTCTTGCCCTTCTTCTTGCGTCGTTCGGCGAGCTTCTCCTCCTCGGCGCGCGAGATCTTCTCGAGCTCGTCCTCTTCTCCGAGCGCGGCCACGCGGCGCGCGATGTCGTCGACGTTGGCGCGCTCGCCGTCCTCGGCGCGCTTGGTGTCGCCGTCCTCTTCGGCGGATTCCTTCGTCTTGTCCTGATCTTCGGCCACGTCGTCCTCCGGGGAGCCGGGGCAGATCTAGCACGCGGGCGACGGGGGTTGGCCGAATTCAGTCGAGCGGGAGGGCGACCAGATCCGGAGAGACGACCGAGGCGTCTCCGACGCCGAGCCCGCCGTCCTGGCGGTAGCGCACGAGGATGCGGCCGACCGAGCCGCCGCCTCCACCCCCGCGGTTCGGTGTTCCGGCGCTGGTCATCGGGCCTGCGTCCCGCGCCCCGCCCGCGCCGCCTGCGCGATCGGTCGAAGCGCCGCCTCCCGCGCCTCCCGGCGCCGCGCTGGCGTTCACGCCACCGTTGGAGCCGTTCACACCCCGCAGGCCCCCTCCCCCGCTCGTCGCGCCGCCGCCGGCGCCGCCGCCGTTCGCGGCCAGGACGCCGTCGATGCGGACACCGAGGAGCGCCTCGAGGAGGAGCGTGCCCGCGGAGCCCGCGCCGCCCCCGGAGTTGTCCCCGCACCCGCCCTGCCCCCCACCACCGCCGACGTCGAGGGCACCGGTGACGGTGATCCTGCCGAACGCGGAGATCTGGATCGCCCCCCCGCCCGCGCCGCCGTAGCCGCAAGCGCCCGCGAGGCTCGGGTTCGTGCCCGCGCCACCCGGTGAGCCGCCGAGGAGGGCCGGGGTCGCGCCGCCGTAGGCCGCACCGCCGTCGCCCCCGTTCGACTGCCCTCGCGCGCCTCCGCCCTTGTGGCCCGCGCCGCCCGCGCCCGAGCGCCGGCCGCCCGCGATGCCTCCCGGTCCGCCCATGCCGAGCCTGGTCCCCGCGTCGGGGAGGCCACCATCGAGTCCGAAAGCAGGGAGCGCGGCGTTCGTCCATCCTCCACCCGGTCCCGGCTCCACCAGCATCGCGCCTGCCGAGACCGTCTGCGCGATCGTCACGTTCCCCCGCGCGACGATGATGAGCGGGTACGTCCCGCGAACGCGCAGGGCCTTCGTGACGACCAGGTCGTTCACCACGAGGATCGCGTAGGGTGACGGATCCGGCGCGGCGCCGTTCGCGTGCACGAACGTCGCCGGGAGGACGCCCGCGCTGCCCGTGACGATCCGCGCGTCCGTGTCGATCGTCGTGGGATCGACGAGGTCGGCCACCGTCCCCGCATCGATCGCGGGGACGTGGATGGGGAAGCCCGGCGGCACCGTCGTGCCGCTGTCGAGGCCCGCGTCGAGCAGGGTCGCGTCGACGGTCGCGTCGACGGTCGCGTCGACGGTCGCGTCGTCCGAGGCCTCGACCTCAGCGTCCAGGGCCGGCGTCGTGCCGTCCGAACCGGTATCGGGATCGTGCTCGTCCCCCGTCTCGAACGTCGCGTCAACCACGGCGTCGGCGTCCACGTCGGGGAGCCCCTGCCCCTCCTCGAAGTTCCAGTCCAGTGCGACGCAGCTCGCGGGGCTCGCGAGGAGGACCGCCAGCACGGTGAGCGCGCGCGACGCTCGCATCAGAACGCCCCCTCGAAACCGAGCGCCCCGCCGCCAGGGAGCGCGCGCACGCCGACCGTCGTCCGGGACGACGATCCGCCCGACAGGAACACCACGTACACGCCCGCGGTCGCGGCCGCGGCGCCGACGATGAGCGCCGTCGTGCTCACGATGGAGAGCGTGCGACCGTCCCTGGCGTCGCGGGCCGTCTCCGCGCTGCAGCCCTGGTGGGAGGGACACGCGGACTCCGCCGCGTCGTGCTTCCGGAGCGCCATGAAGCCGGTCGCGGCGCCGACGCCGAGCGCGACGGCGCCCCCGCCGAGGCCTACCCACCCGCCGAGACGCCGAAAGGACGAGCTCGGGGGATCGAAGCTCGGGGTCGTGGCGGGGAGCGGCGCCGAGCGAACGGTCTCCGTGGCGCCCTCGGACACCGTCACGCTGTATCGCGTTCGCACTCCGGCGGCGGTGGTCGACGTGATCTCGTGGTGCCCGGGATCGACCGGGATGTCCCCCGCGAGCGCGTCGGCCGCGAGCGTCGCACCGTCCAGCGTCACCGTCGCGCCGGCCTCCGCGCGCTGCAGGTCGATGCGCAGGTGCGGAATGCGAGGCTTCAGCGCGGCCACGCGCTCCTGGACGATCGCGCGCCGTTCGTCCTGCGGGTCGAGCTCCAGCTGGAGCGCCTCGAAGTGACGCGTCGCGGAGAGGACGCGGCCCACCTTCTCCTCGCACACGGCGATCAGGAAGGCCTTTCCCCTGCCCCGCTCGAGCGCCTGGCTCTCCTGAAAGGCCTTCAGTGCCTCCGCGTGGCGCCCCGACGAGAGCAGCTCGGTGCCTCGGTGGAACAGGGCCTCGGCCTGCGAGTGGACCGCGCGCGTGGACTGCGCGAACGCACCGCCCGGGGCGAGAGCGATCGCCATCCCGGCGAGGAACGCGGCGGCATGGCGCGGCACCATCCACGAGATCTTGGCAAAGATCGGGCCGCCGCGCGTAGTTTTTCTCAGTTGTCTCCGGGCCCGGCGTCCCAGATCTCCGGCGGTGGGGGGGGTAGCTCGCGCGCGATCGGGACGAGCCAGGCGCCCGTGATCCCCTCCCCCGACACCGCGATACGGACGCGGTCGGCGCGCTGCGGGACGACGTCGCCCACGAGCACGCCACCGCTCAGGTGCTCGAGGAGGACCTCGGCGCCGCCGACGCTGGCTGCGGCCACCGCGTCCGCGCGCACGAGCAGGCGCAGCGGGACGTCGCGCGTCGCGGCGACCGTTGCGTCGAGGCCACGGGCGCGGCCCTGCCGGGCCCCTCCGCGTCTCGGCTCGAGCAGCCCCAGCTCGATCATGAGCCCGATCGACTCCGCGAGCGGCTCGGGCACGCCTGCGAAGCGGCGGAGACCGGGCACGAGCTCGTCCCTCGCGCCGAGGGCCGCGAGCGCCCGCGCCTCACGGGCACGGAGCGTCTGGTAACGCTCGCGCTCGAACAGGGCCAGGAGCTCCGGCCGGGCGTCCTCGTCGCGGAGGGCGGCCAGCGCATCGACGACGTGAGGCCTGAGGCGCACGTCGGCGAGGGACGGGCGGATCGCGCGGGACGCGCCGGGCGTCGCGACCTTGGCGAGCGCGGCGAGGGTGTCCTTCGCGGTCTCGAAGTCCCGGCGGACGGTGTCCCAGACCTCGACGAGCACGGCTCCTCCCCGCGGGTCGCCGCGCTCCGCGAGTACGAGGGCCGCGCGGGCGCGCCACTCGCGGTCCTCGAGGAGCTCCGCCACCAGGGGCGTCGGCGGGTCGCCCATGCGTACGAGCGCGAGGGCGCACCAGCGCCGTACAGTCGCGTCCTCGTCCCGCGAGAGCGTCCGGCGCGTCTGGGGGCGCGCGTCCGGCGCGCGCAGCCGGAAGCCGATCTCCGCGGCGGTCCGGCGAATGGACACCTGCGCGTCGTCGAGCAGCGCCGCGACGTCCAGCGCGGCGTCGGCGTCGCCCTGGAGGCCGCGCCGGAGGGCCTCGGGCAAGGACTGCGTCCGCATCTCGTAGCGGCCGTGCTCGAGCTCCAGGGCGCGCGTGCGCCTGCGGAGGGCCTGCACGCTGCCCGGGCGCTCCCGCGAGAGGTCCCGGGTCTCGAGGGGATCGACCGCGACGTCGTAGAGGGCGCACGCGCCGAGCCGCCGGTGGCAGACGAGGCGCTCCGAGCGCTCGGCCGTCATCGTGTACTCGTCGGTCTCCGCGAACGCGACACGCTCGCTCTCGGGCGGCGCGCCCGCGAGCAGGCCCCCGAGATCGCTCCCCGTCACGCGCGGGGGGCGCGGGATCCCCAGGGCGGACAGGAGGGTCGGCAGGAGGTCGATCGTCTGCACCGGGGTGGTCACGACGCGAGGGGCCACACCCGGACCGACGATCACGAGAGGCACACGCACCTGCTCCTCGTAGACGGTCGTCCCGTGATAGCGCCCGCCGTGATCGCCGAACTCCTCTCCGTGGTCCGCGGTGACGATGACGACGGCGCCCGACCGACGTCGCTGGAAGAGCGCAACGACCTTGCCGAGGACGTCGTCGGCCAGCGCGATCTCGCTGTCGTAGGCGTCGACGTCGCGCGTCCTCCCGGGCTCCCCGAACGGGAACGCGGCGTGGGCCTCGTACGGTTCGTGGGGCTCGAACGCGTGCATCCAGACGAACAGCGGCCGGTCGGCGGGGGCGCCCGCGAGGAAGCGCTCGACGTGGGCGATCGCCACGTCGGGCTTCGCGAACTCGACCTTGCGGTACTCGAAGTCGAGGCCACGATCGCGGAAGCCGGTGAAGCGCTCCTCGTCGATGAAGAACACGGCCGGAGGATAGAACGCGCCGGTGCGGTAGCCGTAGCGGCGGAGGTAGCCGGCCCAGGTCTCGGAGTCGTCGCCGACCCCGAGGGCGAGGAGCGGCCGGATGTGCTTGCCCGTCATGAGCGACGTCACCGAGTAGGACGTGTGCGGGGTCGGACAGTAGGCATGCGTGAACCGGGCGCCGGCCGCAGCGAGGCGATCGATCGACGGCGTCGTGCGGCGCGCGTAGCCGTACGAGGAGACGTGGTCGGCTCGCAGGGCGTCGATCGTCAGCAGCACCACGTCCTGGCCGGTCCAGTCGAGCGCGCGCGTGGCCGACGCCCTCGGGGCGTCCTCGCGCGCGTCTGGCTCGAGGGGTGGAGGGGGCGCCCAGCGTCCGGCCACGAGCACGGCACGTCCGAGCACGGGGGCGTGCTCCACGAGGACCAGGCGGAGGTTGTCGCACGGTGCGAGCCCGAAGCCTGCGAACCATGCCCACGCCAAGGATCCTCCCGTGAGGACCAGCGCCGCGCGCGCGATCCACGGCCCACGGGGACCCTCGGCGAGGAGCGGCGAGACGGCGGCGAAGCCCGCGAGCGTCGTGAGCGCCAGGGCGCCGTGGAACGCAGGGTAGAGCCGTGGCAGGACGAAGACGTCGGCGACCCAGGCCCCCGCCCCCGTGGCTGCGCCGACGAGGGCGAGCGCCCGCGGCGAGGCGCGGACGAGCAGCGGCACGAGCGCCTTCGCCGCGAGGCCGACCGCCGCGGCGACCGCGAAGACGAAGGCCACGCGGACGGGAAGGAGGCGGAAGTGCCGGCCGTACGTCACGCCGAAGCCGAGCGCGAGGCCGGCCATGGCGGCGAGGGCGGGCACCGCGCGCGCGCCACGTGGAGATCTCGCCAGCGCCGCGAGGAGGACGAACGCGAGGGCGATCGGCGCGAGCAGCGCGAGGGCGATCGGGCTCGCGTGCGTCCGGGCGATCCCCATCTCCCACGGGGCCACGAACAGGTGGCGCCAGCCCACCCCCACGACGAGGTTCTCGAGCGCGAGGAGGAGGATGAAGCCGGCGAGCACACCTCCCGTGCGCCGGGCGATCATCCAGCGTCCTCTCGCGCCACGCGGCCGTGGTCCAGGCGCGCGACGAGACGCCGCAGGACGGGGCTGGAGTCGAGCGCGGGATCCTCCTCCCGGAGGCGGCGCGCGACGGGCTCCACCTCGAGCGTCCAGGAGGGGGGCACCAGGGGGTCCACGTACGAGAACCCCAGATCCTGGCCCGACTGGCGCTTGCCCGAGAGCTCGCCCATGCCGCGCGTCGCGAGATCGTGGCGCGCCACGGCCTCACCGTCACGGAGATCCGCGAGGGCACGGAGCCGCGCCAGCCGTTCGCCGTCGAGTTTGCTCGCGTGCAGGAGAAGGCACCGCCCATGGGCGCGTCCTCGCCCGACGCGGCCCCGGAGCTGGTGCAGCTGCGACAGGCCGAAGCGCTCGGCGCCGTCGACGATCATCAGCGTCGCCTCAGGGACGTCGACGCCCACCTCGACGACGGTCGTGCACACCAGGATGGGGGCCGCCCCGGTCCGGAAGCGGCGCATGGCGAGCAGCTGCTCGACCGGGCGCAACCCCCCGTGCAGGATGGAGACGGCGTGCGCGGTCGCGCGCGCGACGGCCTCTCTGGCCCGCGCGAGCGACGGAGGCTCGTCGTCGCCGCCGTCGTCCTCGTCGAGATCGCCCACGCGCGGCACGACGAAAAATACGCGCTCGCCGCGGTCGCAGGCCGCCTTCGCGAGCGCCATCGCCTCCGCCCGTCGCTCGGACGGCCACACCTCCGTCCCGGCGAGCGCGCGCGCGGCGGGGCGCTCGTCGAGCGTGGACGTGGCCACCTCGCCACGGAGCGCGAGCGCGAGCGTCCTCGGGATCGGCGTCGCCGAGAGCGTCAGGAGGTGGGGTCGCTCGCCCTTCTGGACGAGGACGAGGCGCTGCGCGACACCGAGCCGGTGCTGCTCGTCGACGATGACCAGCCCGAGGCGCGCGAACCCGACGGCCGTGGAGAGCAGCGCGTGGGTGCCCACGACGAGGTCGACCGACCCGTCCCGCAGGGCCTCGAGGATCCTCTCGCGCTTCGCTCCGCCGGTGCTCGCGGAGAGGAGCGCCACGCGCGCGCCGGCGCCTTCGACGAGCGGTTCGATGGCGGTCGCGTACTGATCGAGCAGCACGCTGGTCGGCGCGAGGACGGCCACCTGTCGGCCCGCCGCGATCGCGTGCGCCGCCGCGAGCAGCGCGACCGCGGTCTTGCCCGTCCCCACGTCGCCGAAGAGGAGGCGGCGCATCGGGGCGCCTCGGGCCATGTCCTCGCGGATCTCCTTCACGGTCCGCGACTGCGACGGCGTCAGCGTGAACCCGAGGCTCGCCTCGACCCGGTGCGCCACGACCTCGTCTGGCACGATCGCGTGTCCTCCCGCCGCCCGCGTGTCCTCGTCCGCGAGCCGAGCGCGGACGCGGGCGAAGATCTCGACCCACGCGAGGCGCTCGAGCGCCCCACCCGCGGCCGTCGCGTCGCCGCCGTGGGCCGCCCGGAGAAGCCCGGCGAAGGGGCGGAACCCGAGCGCCTCCGCGACGCCGCGCGGGATGGGATCCCAGGCGTCGACGTCCGCGCATTCGAAGAGGTGCGCGAGGGCGGTACGCACCACGGACTCCCGCGCGAGCGCTCGGTCGTACCTCGGTAGGACGACGCGCCGCTCCGGACTGTCGGCGAGGACGTCCGGGTGGGTCATGCGCGGGGGCTTCCCGGGCGCGAGCTCCAGGCGTCCGACGAGGAGGACCGCCGAGCCTGCCGCGGCAGCCGACAGGACTCCGCGGGCCGCGAAGTACCACATCGCGTGGACGGTCTCCCCGCTGCTCTCGCCGATGACGCGGACGATCCGCTTGCCGCGGATGGGCAAGAGGTGCGCGGAGCGGACCGTGACGGCGATCGCGACGCGAGCCGTGCCGCCCGCCTCCGCCGCCCGCCCACGAGCCTCCGGCACGGTCAGCGGCGCCCGGAGGTCGTCGGCGCCCGTCGGGAGCGTCCACGCGAGATCGAGCACGGTCTCGATCCCACGCACGGCGAGGGACGCCGCGACGGCCGGCCCGATCCCTGCCAGCCGCGTCACCGGATCGCCTGGCTCGAGCGCCCCACTCCGGGACCTCGACGCTGTGCCCCGCGGCATCGGTCCGTCAGCCGCGGCGCGCGCGCGCGCGCGTCACTTGAACTCGACCTCGAGGATCTCGTACGATCGCTCGCCCGCGGGTGTGCGGATCTTGACCTCGTCGCCGGCGGACTTCCCGAGGAGCGACCGGGCGACGGGGCTCGTGATGCTGATGGTGCCCTGCTTGATGTCCGCCTCGTCGAGGCCGACGATCTGGTAGCGGACCTCCTCGTTCGTGTCGGTGTTCGACAGGCGCACCGTCGCCCCGAACGCCACGCGATCCCCGCTCAGCTTCGAGGGATCGATGACCTCGATGCGGGCCAGCTTGTCCTCGATCTCGCGTATCCGGCCCTCGTTGAAGCCGTGCTTGTCGCGCGCGGCGTGGTCTTCCGCGTTCTCCTTCAGGTCGCCCAGCTCGCGCGCGGTGGCCACCTGGTTCACGATCGCGGGTCGCTCCACGGTCTTGCGGTGGTGGAGTTCCTCGCGGAGCTTGGTGGCTCCGGCGGGCGTGATGGGGTTCTTCTCCATGAGCGGTGTATTAGCATGACCCAAACGGACATGGCGATTGTCGGAGACAGGCCACGGCACGGCGTCCGCGTGATCCTCGATCGCGCCGTCGCGAGGGCCGGCGGGGACGGGCCGCCGTGGATCTACGCGGGGCACGTTCACCTGCCCGACCGCGATCACGCCGTCGCGGCCCGCGTGTCCGCCGACGGCGCCGTCGAGGTCGAGGTGGAGGGCGGCGCGCCGCGGGAGATCGCCGAGCGGGTGCGCCGCATCGTCCGGTCCGTCACACGGGACCTCGACGGCGCGCCACCTCCGCGCAGGATCGCCCGATGGCGCGCCGAAAAATGATCATGTCGGCGTCTTTCTCCTGGTGTAGAAGGCTCGCCATGGCGCGGCGCGCGACCCGGTTCCACCACGTCGCCCGATGGTCGCTGACCGCGGCGCTCGTCGCGTCGGCGCTCGCCGGCCTCCCCGCGTGTGGCAAGGAGGAGCCGAAGACGGCCCTCACGTACACGCAGGATGCCAAGCTCGCGTACGAGGCCGCACTCGAGGAGTTCACGGCGCACAACTGGATCGAGTCGCAGAACCTCATGCGCGAGGTGAAGCGCAAGTACAGCTACTCCCGCTACGCCAAGCTTGCGGAGCTCCGCATCGCCGACGCCGAGTTCGAGCAGGAGAAGTACGCGGAGGCGATCCGGGCGTACAGGCAGTTCGTGCACGATCACAGGTCGGATCCGGACGAGGTGAGCTACGCCCGCTCTCGCATCGCGGAGGCCGAGTTCCGGCAGATCCAGGACTCGATCTTCCTCCCCTCGGGGGACGAGCGCGACCAGGCCTCCGTCATGGAGGCCTACCGCGAGCTCCGCGCGTACCTTCACGACTACCCGGCCGCGAAGGAGGCGCCGCGCATGCGCGAGCTCCTCACCGAGGTGACGGCGCGGCTCGTGCGGCACGAGCTGTACGTCGCGCGCTTCTACCTCGATCGCGACAACTACGACGCCGCGATCTCCCGCGTTCACTACGCGTTGCGCAACTTCACGGCCACGCGCCTGTCGACGATGTCCACCGGGGGAGAGGCCGGGAAGAGGAAGACGGCCAGCATCGAAGGCACGATCGACTCGGGGCTCGAGGCCGAGGCGCTCCTTTTGCTCGGCGAGACGTACCTCCGCATGCGCAAGTACGACGCCGCGCGGGAGGCCTTCCAGGCGATCCTCGCCGAGTACCCGAAGAGTGGCATCTCCGAGCAGGCGACGCGCTACCTCGGCTACATGAAGCAGAACGGCGTGTGAGGATGGGCGCTCGCCGCGCGGCCCCCGTCGCGTGCTCGGCCGCGCTCGCCTTCCTCGGGTTGCTCACGGCCTCACCGGTCGTTCGTGCGGACGGGCGGCCCGCCGAGCCTCCTCCCGCCGAGCCCTCTCCGCCGCCGTCGACGCCGGACGCGCCGGTCGCCACGCCGGCGCGTCGCGACGATGCGGCGCCCTGCGACGAGGCATGGGTGGGGCGGGTCTACGAGTCGTCCAAGCGCTCGGTCGTCCGTATCACCCGCCCGGACGGCGGCCTCGGCGCAGGCTTCCTGTTCTTCTCGTCTCGCCACGTCGCGACGGCGTTCCACGTCGTGGACCTCGGCCGCGGCGTCACCGTCGAGCTGCTCGGCGGCGCGAGGATCCCGGCCACGGTCGTCGCGACCGACCCCGAGCGTGACCTCGCGATCCTGGAGCTCGAGCGCCCCGTCCTGGACGCGCGCCCCTTGTCCCTGCGCTTCGAGGTCACGGTGGGCACGCCCGTCCTCGCCATCGGGCACCCCCACGGCGACTTCGGCACGCAGGGTTCGTTGAAGGGGCTGCTCAACCACTCTGGCTCGCGCGGCATGGTGAGCGCCGTCACGGAGACGCTTTTCCAGACGGACGCGATGCTCAGTCCCGGCAACTCCGGCGGCCCGCTGCTCGGGTGCGACGGCGCCGTGCTGGGCGTGGCCTCCTTGCTCCTCGACAACAAGATCGGGTTCGCGGTGCGGCCCTCCGCCCTCTTCCTCCTGTCCGGCAAGATCGGGGAGCAGCGCCCCTTCGACGGGATCTGGGATCTGCGCGAGCCGAGCCTCGGCCTCCTGCTCCACACGGACGTGGACGACTGGGCGGGCGCGTACGTGTCGGTCGACGTGATCGGGAAGGACCGCTTCGTCGTCGGCGCGCGCACGGGCCTCGTGGTGGCGTTCGATCCCGAGACGCGCGCGCCGCTCGTACACCGGCGGCGTTACCGCGTCGCCTTCGAGCTCACGATGGGGTACCGCATCCTGCTCTTCGGCTACACCTTCCCGACCTACGTCGTGCCGTCCATCGGCCTCGCCGCCGCGATCGATCGGGGCTCGGAGACACGCCTCGGCATCGAGTACGATCAGGGGGCCGGCGCCGCGAGCCCCTGCCCTGGCGCTCCCGCGTGCGCGCCGCGCCTCGCCGCGACGACGACCTCGATCCGGGGCGGCGGCGCGTTGCCCATGGCGGGCATCGAGCTCCGCTTCCTTTCCGTCGCGCTCGGCTACGCGTACCAGCTCGACGTGATCCACCCCAAGCTGTCCACGCAGCGGGCCCTCTTCGGCGTGGTGTTCTGAAGCGCCGCCGCGCTATGCTGCGCCGCGATGGATCCTCCTTCGCGCGCCGCGAGCGATCCGCCCGCCCTCGAGGCGACGCGACGGACCGTCCTCGTCGTCGACGACGAGCGCAACATCCGGCGGACGCTGCAGATGGTGCTCGAGGGCGAGGGTTACAAGGCCCTGCTCGCGGAGACGGCCGAGGACGCGCTCGCGATCCTCGCGGATCCCGAGATACCGGTCGATCTCGTCATCTTGGACGTGAAGCTCCCGCGCATGAGCGGGCTCGAGGCGCTCGAGCGGATCCACAAGGACGAGGGGACCCAGAGCCTGCCGGTCATCGTGATCAGCGGGCACGCCACCGTCCACGAGGCCGTCATGGCGATCAAGCTCGGGGCGTCGGACTTCTTCGAGAAGCCGGTGGCCCGCGAGCGCGTCGTGGTCAGCGTGCGCAACGTGCTCGAGGCCGCCCATGCCAAGCGGGCGCTCGCGGAGGCTTCGAAGGAGCAGCGCGAGCGACACGAGATGATCGGCAAGAGCGCGTCGATGGACCGCGTCCTGCACGAGATCGAGAAGGTAGCGCCCACGAAGGCGGGCGTGCTCATCAGCGGCGAGAGCGGCACGGGCAAGGAGCTCATCAGCCGCGCGATCCACCGGCTGAGCCCGCGCAGGGACGGTCCCTTCGTCAAGGTGAACTGCGCCGCGATCCCGCGGGAGCTCATCGAGAGCGAGC
>SXGT01268305.1_pt1 | contig 21310 bp, 21 predicted proteins | sample 3176221 | NCBI WGS metagenome assembly SXGT01 (sample SAMN11356862, study PRJNA531348) | freshwater metagenome | isolation source: freshwater sample F1-120 | place: China: Fuxian Lake, Yuxi | collected 2017-12-25
ACTTGCCCGCAATGCCAGCAAAAACCAACTTTACTGCTTCATCAAAGCCGACATCATATTATTCCCATCTTTCGTCCGGCATGCCCAACAGGTACACAAACTGGCAAGCCAGTTTGTGCTGATGGGCCAACGATGGGACTTGGATATCAGCTTCAGGCGGGAATTTCCTGACCAGTGGGAGGATTCCCTGTTGCGGCAAATGCGTCAACACGGCACCCTCCATAAGCCTGCCGGATCAGATTATTTTTTGTTCCCGGCTAATTGCTACACCAATATTCCCGCCTTCACAATTGGACGGGCCGGTTGGGATAATTGGATGATCTACCATGCCCGCCAACAACACTTCCCGGCGATCAATTGCACCCCCGAGATCACTATCATCCATCAAAACCACAATTATGCCCATTTACCCGGCGCCAAACCGCATTACGACCACCCCGAAACGCTGGAAAACATCCAGTTGGCTGGGGGGCGCATCACAACCCGCTTTACCCTATATGATTGCGACAAAGAATTCAGGGCGGGGAAAATTCAACCCCGCCAATTAAACCGCAAAGTGATTTGGCGGGCTATCGAAGCATTACCATTTATTAAATTCGGCTCCGTAAAACTATCCAACTACCTGTGGAAGTTGGGAAAGATTCTTGGGATCAACCAATAAGGACAAATTATGCGCAAAGGCCAAAACCCCGCCAAATTTATTAATCAGGTGGCAAAACCCGAAAGGATCACCGTTGCACTGCTCAACTACATCCCCTTCCTCAGTGGTTTTTACAAGGAGGCGTTGGATGTTTTGGACCTTAGTTTGCGATCTATGCACACAGAGGCCGGGCTGCCATTTGACCTGATGGTGTTTGATAATGGCAGCTGCCCCGAAGTTCGGGATTATTTGGTTACCCAAAAAGAAGCCGGCCTCATACAATATTTGACCCTTTCAGAAAAGAACTTGGGCAAGGGCGGCGCGTGGAATATGATGCTTGCCGGCGCCCCTGGCGAGATCATTTCCTATACCGATAGTGATGTTCTTTTTTATCCAGGTTGGCTTTCCAATTCGGTCAAGTTACTCGAGTCCTTCCCGAAGGTGGGCATGGTCACTGCCCGCCCATACCGAACCAACCCTGACCTGCATAGCGCCACCCGCCAATGGGCGCTAAAAGATGCAACCATTGAGGAAGGTTGTTTTATCCCTTGGGAAAAGTTTTGGGAATTCAACCGGTCGCTTGGGCAGGATGAAACAGAAAACCGCAAGGTCTATGCTGAAACTATTGATTGGAAGATCACCTACAACTCCGTCGAAGCGATCGCGGGAGCTTCCCATTGGCAGTTTACCGCCTACAAGTCAGTGCTCTCCCAATTTCTGCCATTTGATATGGACAAGCCAATGGGCCAGGTAAAGCAGTTGGACGTTCGTATGAATGAAGCCGGGTACCTAAGGTTGATGACCGCGCAACCTTTTGCAATGAATTTATCGAATAGCGCTGATTATGTAAAAGGTTCTGTCTCGCAAACCAACAAAACACCTTCCCAGTCGATCATCAAGAGGTTCGTCTCGTTGGCGCCCGTCAAGAAAGGCTTGCTGGCGATCTATGATCAGATCTTTAAGTGGTACTACGCATAACCCGTTGATAAAATTGGCGCACCTTTTCCATTCCTGATCTATACTCAGCGCGTTCGTTGATCAACCGCAGGTTGATTTCGCGCGATCGAGCGCGTAGTTCACCATCCTGCAATCCTCGCACGATCGCCCTTGCTACCGATTCCGGCGATCCCGGATTCACCAACGCCCCATTCACCCCATCCTGTATCCACTCTCGAATGGATTCAAGGTCGCCAGCCACAGGATAACAACCGCACGCCAATGCCTCGATCAGGCTGTTCGGGGTACCGTCATGAATGGTCGGTGACACCACTACCTTGCTGCGCCGGTATAAGTTGGCCAGATCCGGTTGGCTAAGGGGCGGCAACAAATCAACGGCATGCCCAACCCCCAGTTGTTCTACCCATTCCATCACTTGTGGTTCCGCGTCCATGCCCGGGCAAACAAATCTGGCATCTGGAACGTCCCGTAACACCAACGGGATCGCCTTAAAGAACACATCGTTGCGTACATACGCCCTGAATCCACGCGGATTGACTACCAAAGACAGGTTGCTTTCATCTGCTGCAGGGTAAAAGATATCCGCTCTGACCCCGCCCGAGCCGGGAACCACCAAAGTGGGTTTACCTGCGTCAAGGCCATACTGTCTGGCAAGCGCAATATCACGGTGGCAATCAGCCTGTACGCCATCCGCCACCCGCATTGCCCATTCGGTATAATGGCGCATCATTTTGTTCGATTCAGCATGCAAGGTAAAGTCATTGCCCCAAACCGAGATCACCAACGGTACCCCCGCATAACCATCCGCGGCAACCATCCCCTCAAAAGGGATCCTCATCGCGTGAACCAGATCTGGTTTTTCCTGTTGGATGATGGAGCGCAGAACTCTGGCAGCCTTTGAGATCGACGCCGGCCCCAACCACTGCCTAATTAATGTCCTGATTTTTAGGGTAGAAGCGCCAAACAGGAAATTCGCCTTGGATGAACTGGTTGGTTTCTTTACCGAAGAAAATGCCACCGGCAATACAATCTTTTTTTGGAGTGCCAAGTTTGGTTCGCAGGCAAACGTGGATACCAATACCACCTCGTCCCCGGCTTCACAAAAATAGCGCATCCAATTGATCGCGGTGGGGGACCGTCCATCCGCAACGAATAGTATTTTCATTCGCCGCCCCGCCTGAACCACATACGGCGCAGATATCCATCGCGTTTGATCAGCACATGGAACACCGCAGCCAAAACATGCTGGAAAACCAACAAAAGCAACACTGTGGATAAAACCCCGTGCCAAGCCCGTGCGGGGTAAATTGAAAAATCTTCCGGAACCGCTGTGCCACTCTCAAAAAACAAAGTGGGACCCAAACCTGCCGGCAACGAGATCGCCATACCCAAAACGACCATTAAAAAAGTGGCCAAATACAAAAGAGGGTGTACATACCGATCTGCCTGGTCGAGCAAAAATGCTTTTTTACGGTCATTTGTTACCGCTGGAAGGTTCCAACCCCACGGTTTTTTATATACCAAAACCCGCATAAAGTACCGCGCAGTTACCAAAGCAAAGATCAGGCCGCCCAAGACCAAATGAACTTGCAATGGTACAACTTTTCCGGCCGGGTCTGAGATCTCGTTGAGGGATGCCAGACCGATCGCAAATGTGACGATAACCAACAAGGCCATCAGCCAGTGTGTGACCACCCAAAGACCCCACAATTTCTTTCTCATCCTACTTTTCAAGCTCCCGCAAGTGTTCGCAATTATTCAAATCCCGCACGGTCATCTTGTTTCCAAGTATCTCAAGATCCGCATAACAGGCATGCGAGATGAATGAGTCAATACCGACCGTCCCAAATCTATTTCCAAGGTACCGCAAGATCGCCCCAAGTGAACCGCCATGGGCTACGATCAATACGGTCTTCCCCTCACAATCGCGCAAGATCTGCTTAATAAAATCCTGAACCCGATCGGTAAAAGCATCATATGTTTCACCGCCTTCCATGGTGTAGGTATGGTCCGCAAGCCACGCGCTAACTTCTTCGGGCCATAATTCCATGCCGCGGCGATGGGTATTCCCCTCCATCTTTCCAAAGTCACGCTCCCGCAAGCGGGCATCCGTCACGATCGCTGGCATTTCAATTCCCATCATAAGGTCCAGTGTCATTTTTGCCCGCAGCAGATTGCTGCAATAGATCGCGTCAAATTTTTGCCGGCCAATTGGTTCAGCCAGTTTAATGGCCATGGCCTTGCCATACTCACCCAACGGCACATCGGTGATTCCATGACACCGCTCTTCCATATTCCAATCTGTAAGTGCATGCCGCACTAAGATGATTCTCACGATACTCAGTTTCCTTATGGTAATTTCTTACAAACAACAAAATCATACCCTAATTTTTTGGCAGGCAACATGGGCATGTCGATTGTCGGTTGGGTTTTTTACAATGAGGGTGAGAATCATGATCCAAGGCCTTAGCGGGCTTCAACGTTTTGCAGTAACCGAGAGGCCAGTTCGAGGATCTGGTCACGCATGGCCAGCTTTTCCATCCAGCCAGCAGGAATCGACTCAACGCCGTAATAAGCTCCCGCGATTTGTCCACAAATGGCCGCGGTTGTATCGGCGTCGTTGCCGAGGTTCGAAGCCATTAGAACAGCATCCCGGTAGGAATCGGTCTTCGCAAAACACCATAAAGCAGCTTCCAATGATCGCACAACATACCCGTTCCCCTCGATCTCGTCTCGGCTGAATGAAAGGTATGATCCGGTGGATATATTCTCTAATGATCTGGTTTGAAATTCAAACCCTCCGCTTTCCAGTAATATGGACTTTTTCTCATAACCGTGGATCGCCCGCCATAACATGGCCCCAAACAATTGGCTTGCTTCCACGCACTGTATCGACCCGTGTGTCGTGCGCGCGCTTTCGCCAGAAAAAAAGATGGCTGCTTGCGCATCTGTATGATAAGCAATGGGTACGGGCGCAAGCCGCATAATACATCCATTTCCGCTGGCATTCTCGTCCGTAGAACCGCTATATGGCTCTCCGGTCAATTCAAAATGCTGAATGGCATTGCGCGTTGTGATCCCAATATCAAAACAAGAACCAGTGGCAGACCAAAGGCCGTTGCGGTACCATTGCGCATACCGTTCCATTTGGTCTTTGGGGTCAAACCGTTTTTGGCTCACCAGGCTATCTGCCAAACACAAAGCCATGGATGTGTCATCCGTCCACTGGCCGGGCTCCAGATTGAAAGGACCACCACCCACAAGGTCATCGATCGGCTTAAACGTACCGGGGCGCTCAAACTCCAAGGCTGTCCCAACCGCATCACCCACTGCCAAACCCGCCAAACACCCTTGTGCCCGCGATAATATACCCAACGGTTCTTTTTCCATCTACCCTCCAAGTTCATCATAGATATTGATCATCAAAAAATAAAAACGCCCCAACGAAGGGACGTTTTATTCTGGCGGAGAGGGCGGGATTCGAACCCGCGGTCGAGGTCTACCCCCGACACTCACTTAGCAGGCGAGCCCATTCGGCCACTCTGGCACCTCCCCAAATGTCAAAACTTGTTCCAGCGGAGGGAGTGGGATTCGAACCCACGGTACCCTTTCGAGTACGACGGTTTTCAAGACCGTTACCTTAAACCGCTCGGTCATCCCTCCTTGTCCGACTATTCTACCATAAAAAGGAGGGTGGCTTGTTGTGCCGGTCAGCTGCTTGCACCGCTATATTTACGCACACCAACCCGCCAAAAAAGCACCGCGACAACAAAAGACGCCGCTCCGACCCCCAAATACATTAGCACTTGCAGAACGCTCAGCGAACCATGCAAGGCCTGCACAGGAACCGTGGTTGCCACCGCGATCGGGATAATGAAGGTCACGATCAGCTGCAACCAAAAGGGGTAAACCATCACCGGATATCTGCCCGCGTCCATTAGCGCGTGCAGTATGGTTACATTATTATCGAACTTGGTGAACCAAAATGTGAGCGCTATCAACACGACCCAAAGGCTGTAGATAATGATAATGCCGGAGAATGCCAATGCCAAAAAAGCCATAAAGTTTTGCCAGAGGATGTTTCCACCAGAGATAGACAAACCGCTCAAGATCAACACCAGCGCCAATACCAGGTCCCACAGGCGCCATATGGTAAGGCGCGAAAAACTGACAACAAAAAGGCTGTTTACCGGCTGTAATAACACGTAGTCAAACGAACCATCCCGAACAGAGGTGTTGAATTTTTCGGTTGCTGGCCAGATCATGATGAACATTAGCATGTTCACGATCCTGAACACACCCAACAACACGATCAAGTCGCCGAACTCCCATCCCGCCAGCGCCTGGGTATTGCCAAAAATGATGCTAAGGCTCAGCAATTCCCATCCAAGCCACATCATGTTCACCAAAATGTTCACAAATGTGTCTGTTCGATACGCCATTGCCATTTGCAAATTGATCTTCAGGAAAACCCGGATCAAATTCAGGTGTCGTCTCATTTCAAGCCCCTACCGCCGAATATTGCTTCAATCCACGTTTCCAAACTATTTTGAACGCTACCACTGCAAACGTAAACCAGAAAACTGCCAACCCCACCCCATGCAGGATCTCTCCAGGAGCCAATCGTCCCAACAGCAATTCTATTGGGAAGTAGATCATCAATTGGAATGGCAAATAACGCGCGATGGATTGGATCATTTCTGGCATCAAGGTAAGTGGAACAAATTGACCCGAGAATAAAACAACCAACGCAAAATAGAACTCGTGGATGGAGTACACCCTCGTTGTCCAAAACGCTACCGAAGTGATTACAGCACTGATCAGAAAACTGATCGCAAACCCCGCGATCAGAAAGGGGACCGCCAGAAGGATGTTCTGCCAGGTAATGGCTGCATAATTTGGCTTGAACAAAAAATTGAGCGCAACCCAGATGGGCAAAAATCCAATGAAATTGAGTGCTTTAAAGGCAACGTTGTAGACCAACGTACTTGTAAGCACGGGGTGAACAGGTTTGATGATCTCGGATGAGATCGCGCCGTCCATGATCTTGTCCGCCAAAATATGGATCACGATATTTGAGGTAATTTGGTCAACCACCAATAGCAACAAGTAATAGGTAATAAAGTCATTGGCGGTATATCCTTTCACATCTCCCTTGCTATTGGCGATTGATGTCCACACCGCCAGGTAAATGATCGGCGAAACCAACCAATAAAACAAGTACATCAGCAAATTCGCGCGATACTGCCATTGTTCAGCCCAATTCACCAGCCAAAAATTTTTATAGATCTTCAACATGGCTCAGCCCTGAAAAGCCTGTTCGATCACCGATTCGATCGGCGGGTCTGCGATGGTAATGTCGTGGATCGGCAATTCTGCCAGCAATCGCGAGGTTACACTGGTGGCCTGCTCGGCAGGAACGCGCAAATACACCATCGCATCGCCATTCTCACCAACCGTCCGTTCGCCGTAACCGGTCAGGTCATAATCTGCCGCGTTTTCCAAACCCACGCCGATCACCTTAAATGGCGCTATCTTTCGGCTCAGTTCCGCCAAAGCGCCATCGTACATCAATTTGCCGTGGTGAATTAATATCACCCGTTCACACAGAGCGGTTACATCTGCCATGTAATGGCTCGTAAGAATGATGGTGGCATTATATCGCCGGTTATATTCTCGCAAGAATTCCCTTATGCGGGCTTGCGCGGTGATGTCCAATCCGATGGTGGGCTCATCCAAGAACAAAACCGAGGGGCGGTGGATCAATCCCGCCGCGAGTTCGCATTTCATCCTCTCGCCCAAAGACAGGTTCCTAACCGGTTTTTTCACCACATCACCCAGTTCGAGCAATTCATCCAGTTCCCGCATGGTTTGCTTGTACTCAATATCACCGATGCGGTAAATGGCTTGGTTCAACAAAAAGGAATCCGCGGCGGGTATATCCCAAGACAGACGGTTTCGTTGCCCCATGATCAAGGTGATGGCCGACAAGTATTCCCCGCGCAATTCCCACGGGGTATAACCCATCACTTTGGCGTGCCCAAAAGTTGGGTTCAGCAACCCCGAAAGCATCTTTAAGGTTGTGGTCTTGCCCGCACCATTGGGGCCTAAAAATCCAACCATTTCACCAGGCCGGATTGAAAAATGTACATGGTCCACGGCTTTTACATCTTTGAACTTGCGCTTAAAAAAACTGGCGACAGCCGCCTTAAAACCTGAGTCCCGTTCAGATACTTTATATGTTTTGCTCAGATCCTTAACTTCAATAATATTTTCTATGGTCATTCTTATCCTTTGGCTTGCCCAATGGCCTTAATAAAAGTTTTTGCCATGATGGCTATATTAACCTCATCCTGGACGATCCGGTACGATTCTTGCCCCATTTTCTCCAATTTGGCGCGATCTTGCAACGCATAGTGGATCTTGCTGGCAAGGTCATCCCGATCTGCCGGTTTTACGAGCCAACCATTTCGTGGGGTTACAAGGTCGTCCTGGGTCCCGTCGCCCTCCGCAACGATCAATGGCAGTGCAAAGCTCATGGCTTGCTGCACCGCCAACCCGCCTGTGCCCGGCAGAACAAACAGGTCTGCCTGCAAAAATTCCTGCTCCAATGCCTGCCCTTCCAGGTGGCCGGCAAAGCGAATTGCGCTATCCCGGGTTCCTGCCAATCCTTCCAACCTCACCCTGTCAGGCCCGTCGCCAACAATGACCAATTCAGCCCCATATCGATCCTTGAGGCTGGCAAAAACCTCGATCAGCAGGTCAATCCGCTTTCTTGGTTGCAGCCTGCCCACAAAAAGCAGCCTTGGCTTTTTCGATAATTGGCGGATCGGCGCCGATGCGGTTGGAGCATCGGTGGCCGCGTTTTTTGCCACCCATATTTTCTCCCGCGGAAAGCCTGTCAAGGCGAACTCTTCAGCGCCAGTCGCTGAGTAGGCAACCAGCGCCCCAAACTGCCCAAGAAAATGGTTGCGTAATTGGCGAAGGCCACCCGGAAGCGGTTTCGCCCCCAAGCCCCACCCTACCAGCGGGATATTACTTCGTTTCGCCCATTGTATCGCCGGATAGGATGACAGATACCGATAATTCGCCTCAAAGATCAAGGCGGTCGGAAGGGTATTCCGTAACGCCTGCCCCAACCCATATTGGAAACAAAGGTACATTTTTTTGGAAGGATCCAAAAAATGGATATTGCGCAGCCGCACCAATCGTGCTACCGATGGTTGGCCCAATGTATTGATGGATTCAATTGGGAGGGGTTCTCCCGCAAACAAGGTCAGTCCATCTCTACACTCGGTAGCCAGTTTATCGAAAAATGGCAGCCTGTAGGAAGGCAATACCCTTTGGACCAAACCAATGCTGCCCTGAAATTCCATTTTTACTGCCAGCCCCTAAGGCAACGCAAGGATGTACGCTTTCCAGCCCAGTTGTTGTTTGGAATGAACCAATTCATTTTCGTGTCCCATGCGGTACAGGTGGTATCCCAGCGCCATCAACGTATTCCAAGCCACCTCCTCAGATTCCGGGCCGTGCAATTCCATCATTAATATCGGCTTTTTTCGCGCAAGTAAATTTTTCATGCCGGGCAAGGCTAATACTTCTCCGCCTTCAATATCCAGCTTGATGACATCAGGTTCGGGCACCTTCTCTTGTTGGGCCAGGTTATCCAGGCAGATCCCTTTTACCGTCAGATGCCCCGTATAGGTTTGGTCGTCTCTGCCAGCGCTACCTTCGACCTTGCCCATCCCTACTGATTCATGTTGCAGGAATTGTACGTCTCGGTCAGAATCGATCACCGCCGCTGCCACAACCTGAACATTCGTCACGCGATTGAGCGAGAGATTTGTCTGAATTCGGGTTACATTTTCTGGTAAAGGCTCAAAACAGAAAACCTGGCCACTTTGCCCTACAGCTTTTGAAAACAACAGGCTGATGTAACCAATATTGCCGCCAACGTCGTACACTACGTCGCCTGGTTTTACCAATTCCGATATCGCCTTCTCCATATCCGGCTCATAGGTGCCAAGCCAGCGGCTTTTTTCAGTTTTCATTTTTAACTGCATCTTCATCCCCGCCAATCCTCCGGCGGTTATCGTTACTACGCTCAATCCATCTTCTATGGCCGCGTTTAATAATTTTCGAAAGATTCCTGAGAATATCGGGGCTCTCGTCAAGGTAGTTTTAACCGACAACGGCAACGCTTTTGATATGGCGGAAAAAGCACCAACAACATGTTTTTTAATGGTCTGCATCAGTCAACCTATTAATACCTTTAAATATTTTTCCACCATCATATCCAAGCCAAACATTTTTTCGGCACGCAACCTGGCAGCTTGCGAAAACCCACTTCCAGATTGCAGCAATTCAGCGGTCTCGTTCACCAAATCTGTGGCGTCTGGCACATCCAACTTCCAAGGGTTTGTTCCATAGCTGGCTACCCTTCCACAAGTATCATCCACCAATTCCGCAAGCGAACCGGTATCATATGCTACCACGGGCAAACCACATGCAAGCGCTTCCAGTACCGAATTAGGGCAGGCAGGGTGAATATCCCCTGAAAACAAAACGTGTGCTTGTTGATCGATCGAGATGATCTCCTGCCGGCTTACTTTTCCTACCCAGTGAACAGGGCAGGCAGCCTTCTTCTGCCATTCGCTTTTCAAACCTTCGGGCACCTCGCCAACAACCCTCAATTCTACAGGCAGGTTTTTCTCAACCAGGCCGTTTACCAACGCTACCGCGTTGGCCAACCCAATATCATATCCTCCACCCAGGCTTCCCTCCACCATCAACACGGTATACGGTGGGGGTAACGGGGGATTCCCCGGAACATACTCCGATAGGTTAACCCCGTTGTAGACCACATGGGTTGGTTTGGCTACCTTGCCGTACTTTTGATCCCACCAGTTCTTTGAAAATTGGGACTGGTATATGATCTCATCGGCAAACGAGCGGCGAATGGTTGAGATGATCCAATTCCCGTATTCCGCCTTGAGCATATGCCTGAACCCCATCGGCCGAACCTTATGGATCCAGTTCATACCATCCAGCCTCTGCACAACCTTTCGGCCTTGTTTACGGAAGCGTCGGATCGCCTGAATGTCCTTTGTCCCACCGATCACCAACATTGCAGAGCAACCTGCTTGGTTGGGATCCTGTGTTACTTGCACACCTTTTTTTTCAGCCCCTTGGCTGAATTTATGCAAAAATGAAACCATGCCACCCACGCCGTGCACGCGCGGGATAACGCAGATTTTTTCTGTCACAGTTCTGGTTCCCGCATTCCCACTTTTTTGGCGGGAATCCCGGCCCATATTTCATTGGGTTGTGTGCTTTGCAGTAATACCGCGTTTGCGCCAATGACGCAACCTGCGCCTACAACAAGTTCACCCTCATCTCCCAGCACCTTGCATCCACTCCCCAGGATCACGCCGTCTTCGACGATGATTCGGCTGAATTTTGACCGGCCAGCCGTACGAAAAACATCAGCCCTTCCCAGGGTAACGCCCGGGTAGATACCTACATTATTGCCAATAATACTCTTTGGGTGAATGACGACCCCTATTCCGCCATGGTGCAACATCAGCCCTTTACCAATTTGAACCCCCAGCGGGATCTCAACTCCCAACATTTTTAACACCAAATAAAAAACCTTCCCCAAAAAGGGGGTTTTGCGAGCATAAACCAATTTCTCATAAAAAGACATACCCTAATTATACGACGCTGAAACCTTGCGCTAAAATTACTGTGTTGGCTTTTCATTTATAATCAACCAACGGAGACCAGATTATGTACATTGCGATCGAAGGTGTGATCGGCGTGGGGAAAACGACCCTGGCGCGTTCTTTGCAGCCCCGCTTTGAAAACGCGGAAGTGCTATTGGAAGTATTTGAAGAGAACCCCTTTTTATCCGATTTTTATGGAGATCGGGTCCGATACGCCTTTCAGACCCAGATATTCTTCCTGCTAAGCAGATACCGCCAACAAAACCACGTCATTCCTCAATTTCTTGACCCAGGCCGTACTTTGATCGCAGACTACACCTTTTTTAAAGACGCCCTGTTTGCCCGTATCAATCTGAGGGGCGACGAGTTGGAAATGTACCACCGCGTGCATGAAGCCCTCGCGGAAAAGATCGCCATGCCCGACCTCACCGTTTATTTATCCGCAAACATCGACACCCTGATGAACCGAATTGCCCAACGAGACCGATCGTATGAGCGCACTATGGAACGGAGCTACATCGCTGAGTTAGTAAATGCATACGATGATTTTTTCTCCACCATCAAGACCCCCCATTTGGTGATAGACACGAACCCGCTCGATTTTGTCCGCAATCGTACCCACCTCGACTATATCGAAAACAGGGTCCGCGAAGCATTAGCCATCCGACCGTACCAACCCTCTCTTCTGGATACAGACTAAAATGAAATATACCCGTGATATTTTGGTGGATTTGGCAAATGAATTGGTTCTTAAGCGTTACAGCAAAGACACAAAGGTTGACGCGGTTTTTTTGGTTGGTTCGGTCCGTCCAGACAACGCCATCATCGAATCGCCAACCGATGTAGATCTACTCGTTCTCCATAACGGAGACATACCGCGCGAACGTGAGTTGGTTAAGATATCCCCTGATTACCATTTCGATATCTACTTTGAAGAAACCAATTATTACAATAATCCCAAAGACCTTCGTACCGATGGGTGGCGTGGCTGGGCAATGTGGGACCCCTTGTTATTACACCAAAACAACCATTTTTTTGAATACACCCAATCGGTTCTCCGTTCACAATTTGATGACCCAAAGAATATCATCGGACGCGTACGTTATTTTTCAAACCGAGCTCGCAAAAAATGGGCTGCCTTTGACTCGGCTCCCCAAAAAACCAACCCAACGGATTATCTCAAAGCAGTTTATGATGCCGGCAACGCGTTTGCCTGCCTTTCTACCCAACCTTTTACCAAGCGAGGGTTCCTGGAACAGTTTTACCAGCAAGCAACTGAAATGGACCTCCCTGATCTGATCCCTTTGTTGATCGATTGCATTTCGGAATCAAAGCAACCGGATATGATCCGCGACTCGCTCACCGAATGGGACCATTGCTTCACATTGGCTACCCAATCCTTTGCAAATTACACTGTCCATCCGTACCGAATCAACTATTACCGGTCGGCCATTACACGGCAACTTCAGGGAGACCTGCCCATAGCAGCTTTATGGCCCTATATGTTAACTTGGTCTTACATCTCCCAAGAGTCCAGTGAACACCGTACGATCCACCGCGCCTGGGACCAAGTAAGTAAAATGGCAGGTTACACCCAAGATGAAATGGTTACCCGCATCCATAAACTGGATGCATTCCTCGAAAGTATTGAGGATATCATCGACCAGGTATGCTCCGATTACGGAGTAGAATGACAAACATGTTGAAAACATGCGGACAAGTTGGGGAAAACAGGCCGAAAAAGGGTTTTATGGCCCGTACCAAGAAAGGATAACTCGCGAAAAAAAGTCCCTTACACTCTCCAAAATGGGATTGTGGAAAACAAAAAATAAACTATCCCTTCTTGTCAACAAACCAATAGATGCAAAATTTGAATTTCCGTAGATGCTTTTTAACCTGTTTACGCACGCAGGATCTGCCTGATCACCGCAACAGCAAGATTATCCACATATCCACAACGCCTACTACTATTACTGATATATATAAATCTATTCAATATAAATATTGATAAGCTTGTTTTTTCTTGTACAATAAGTTAAAGAAAGATGGATTACATCTTTTAACGTTATAGGGAGCTTATTATGGATGTCATCAAAGTTTCAGCGAACTCCCGCACTTCCGCTGTCGCCGGTGCAATAGCAGGAGTCATCAGGGAACACAAACATGCGGAGGTCCAAGCTATTGGAGCTGGCGCGGTTAATCAATCGATCAAGGCTATGGTGCTGGCAAAAAATTATTTGCACAGTGAGGGTGTTGATATTGTTTGCTCACCTGAATTCGTAGAGATAGAGATCGAAGGCAAGGTACGTACTGCCATCAAGTTGACTGTTGATCCACGCTAACCATCCTTTGGATGGTGAACACCGCTCAAAGACCCTGCTGATGCAGGGTTTTTGGTTTATGATATGAATATGATTCCATCAGCCCGAGCGCGGCAATTAATTTCTTCCTTTGTACTCGTTGCCATTGCAATCGCTACTGGTACGGGTTCTGCCTTTTCCAAAATACAAGAGCCTGCCCAACTGTTAGATACCACAACTCGCCAGGTTTACATCAACGAAGTTGCATGGGGTGGAACGGCAGCCAACGGGTCGCACGTTTGGGTGGAACTTTACAATAACACTGGAACAACTTTCACTCTAACTAATTGGCAGCTGATACGTAAAAAGGGAACCTCAACCAAAACCATCACAATTAGTGGAACAATCTCCCCGTTTGATTATTTCCTCATAGAAAGTTCCGAATCAGCAACATCCATCTCCTCAGACCATGTTCCAGTGGATATGTTTTCGTTAGAAGGTGATGACATCATTTTGGAGTTGAGGCAGGTAACAGGATCGGTAAATCTGTTGATGGATACGGCAAATAAAAATGAAGGACCATGGCCAGCCGGCGAAGCTGATGGTTCACATTGCTCTATGGAGCGCATCCATGGATATACCGAAGAAGTAGATACAGCGTGGGTAACCAGTACATACGTGGATGGTTCAGTAACCGATGCCGACGATAACAGTATTTGTGGTACACCAGGACAACAAAACAGCACACCAGATGTAACCCCTACGGTAACACCTACCGCCGACCCTAATAGCACTCCCACCCCCACCAGGTTGCCGGTTCGTTCGGTTGTTATCAACGAGGTGGCATGGATGGGCACTCTGGGAGATGGTTTTACCCATAGTGATGATGAATGGATCGAGTTGTATAACCCCACCTCAAATGACATCAACCTTTCAGGATGGACCATTAAGGCATATCCAACAACCGGTACTGTTCCACGTTCCGATTTTTACATAGAGCTGACTGGCATTATCAAAGCCAATAGTTTTTATTTGTTAGAACGCGGAGAGGAGATCGTCATCTCCAATATTGAGGCAAACCAGATTTACGGCAAAACAAGCCCCTATTTAAATCAAATGAACAACACCGTCGATTGGATCAAACTCGCCGATCGGCAAGGTTTTATCATCGATACCGCCAACCTGGGTGGATCACAATGGTTTGCCGGTAATGCCAGCACCGCCTGCTCTATGGAAAGATTGAGGGCGGATGCCTCTGATACCGCATCAAATTGGCTAACGTATGCCAAAGGCAAATATAACGGACTTAGCCGCGACAATATCAATATTTGCGGATCACCCGGCATCAAAAATTGGGCTTATGAAGTGACCCCAACCCCCACTTTGGCTCCAAGTGTTACTCCAACCGTAACTCCCACTGGTTACCTCCCTTCTTCCATTGTCCTGAACGAGTTTTTGGTCCAACCAGTTTATGATCACAATGGGGATGGACTGATCAATTCTGGGGATAGTTATATAGAGTTGGCAAATTTGGGTAATTCGTCTATTAGTCTAAAGGGTTGGAGATTGGACGACCAACCAAATGACTCTTCTCCCTATATTATTGGGGATGTAATGATTGAGGGAAAAGGCAAGGCGGTATTCTTTTTCAAAGATACTGGCATTTTATTAAGTACAGGTTCCGATAGCGTTCGGGTGTTAAAGAACTCTTATACATATGTGGATGTGTACTCCTATCCATTTGACGCGCGCAAGGGGATCAGTTGGTGCAGGTTTGAGGACGGTTGGGGAGGATGGATCTCGGGGTGTATACCGACCCCCAAACAAAAAAACCAGATCGAGGAAATAGCGGTATCTGAGATCGAATCTGATCCTGCATGCCTATTCGAATTCCTCCCAGAATGGTTTCGTTCAGCAGCTTGTTCTGATGCAAATTTCGCCAAGCCGCAAGCCATCTCAAACGATTGGTTGCAATTGATCCCTCTCCGAAAGATGATCAATGGTTCAGAATTTTGGATTCAATGACCAGACCCGTCCAAACGAATAAGTTAATTGTGTGGTTGGGGGTAATGTCAATCATTTTGATCAGTCTCATTCTGGCCTTTTTATTGCTTAAGCGGGGCCATGTTTGGGGAGATGACTTTGCAGGCTACTTGTTGCAAACCGAAGCTTTGTTGCAAGGAAACCCGTATGATCTGTGGTTGCAAAATAAATGGATGAATGAACGCTCTGTTATCGCGCCTGGTCCCGATGCTTATCCTTGGGGATATCCGATGTTGTTGCTGCCCGCATATATTTTTTGGGGGATACACCCATTGGCACTCAAATCGGTAAATCTTCTTTTTTATGCTGCCGCGCTTTTTTTCATGGCTCTCATCCTGTATCACTATGATCGTAGTTTCCGGTCAATAGTGTGGTTGGCGTCATTTGCTTTTTTACCGGCTATTCTTGATCAATCGGATTACATCAATTCTGATCTGGCTTTTTTGGCGGTAACCATGGTTTGCCTGTGGTTGGTGAGCGTTTGGCCAACCATCGATCCTGGCAAGGCTATCATATTTGGGGTTGTAATTTTTTCCACAACCTTTATTAGAACCACGGGCGTAGTATTATGGGTTTTATTCATAAATCAATACATGAGCGAAGTTTATCTTCAAAAGAATTGGAAGGTATTCATCGCCGCGGTTGGCTCCTTTTTATTACCATTCTTGGTTCAATCTGTAATTCTCCCCCAAGGCAATTCGTCTTATTTCACTCATTTCAAGCTTTTTACAGCTCAGAATCTTTACCAAAACCTGCTTTATTATCTCAGCCTGCCAGGGTTCGCGTTTAGCCAAATTCCAGCGCAATCTGTCGTTTATCTAAGTTTTCTGGTACTTGCCGCCTTTGGGTGGAAAGAACGGCGAAGAACCTTTGATAGTTACCTGTTTTTTGTATTCTTTATGCTGGCCGGAACCATTCTATGGCCAGAGCGACAGGGTTTGCGGTTTGTGCTGCCAATTTTGCCAGTGTTATGGGTAATGGCGGCAGCTGGACAAAGGGTACTTGAAGGCAATAGATGGGCAGTTGGCAAGGCGGTTACCTGGGTAATGGCTTTGGTGACCTTGTACGCGCTTTATATTAGTTCTTCCAACGCGGTTAATAATATTCGAAACCAAAGGTCGATCAATGGGCCGTTTGATATGTACAGCGCAGAAATGTTTGAATATATTAAAGCAAATGCCACCCCGCAGGATGCGATTGTTTTTTTTAAACCACGCGCAATGCGGCTAATGGCTGATGTTTCTCACGCATTCGCGGCAAGGGATTGTGATTCTCTTGCAGGTGCATCCTTGGTGGTCATCAACCTAAAGCAAGATTCCGAGCTACAACTTACTCCCGATGGATTTAAGGCTTGTTCGGTTTCGCTACATTCTGATCAGGTCTTTGAGAATCGACGATTCCAAATTTATCGGATTCATCGGCAATAGTCTCGTTTGCTGGAGTTTTTAAGTAACAAACCGCTCGGCTTTCCTCATCATCCATAACCAAAAACAGTTTTTTTTGCGGGTCATAATCCGCTACCTCAATGATCTTTATGGTATCCTGCAAGATCGGATCCGCGCCGGGAAGCCATTTGGATAATTTGTTGGGCGTATCATAGAAAAAGTCCCGCTTGAATATCGAGCTTTCGTCATCCAGGTTGATCGCCAATGGGTAAATGTGAGCTTCCATCATATCCTGGAAAAAATGGGTCCCAAAGGATGGATCCGGTGAAGTTCCAACCTCCCTTCCCGATAATTCAACCAAAGCACTGGAGTTGTAGATATCGCCATAGGCAACATGTACACCAAGATCTGGCGTGGAGGTGCCCCACCGGCCAGGACCGATACAGATAAAAATTTCGTCCTTTAATAACAGGTTGATCTGCCCAATCGCCCTTTCAAATCGGGTCCTATCTGCTTGGGTGGGTATGGCAAAGTAGGCATCAGGCACTACAAATAACACATGGCTGATATTTGGCACGCATCCATTCGGCACCATCTTGCTGCTTGAAAAAACAATATCCTCGCTAACCAGGTCGTCAGGAATGTGAATCTGTTCTTCATCGTTATTGATCCGGCTTTGTGGCCGGCATTGGAGCAGGGTGATCTGAATCCCAGGCGTGATAGACATTGGATCTGTGATCTCAACAGTGAACTCGGTATCTACAGGGTGTTTGTATACTTTCTCCAGGGTTGCCAATACCGCCCGCATGGTCTTGGCAAAGGGGGTCCGCTTTAAAAGTTCATCAAACGTTACAACCATATTGTTAACGTCCGCAGTACTTGTTCGAATCGGGGTTAAGTAATCGCCATCATCCACTTGGGCAATATATCGCAGTGGCCCAAAACGTGCGTTCAATACCTCGGTTATGGGTTTGCTTATAAAAATGTTTTCATCAAGGTCGATCATATCGACATATTTTTGGGAATATAGCTTGATCAACTTGGTTGAGGCAGCCGGGTGCAGTAATGGGTGGCTAAGGGCAACAAGCCGCGGGTGATCGTTGCCGTAATTATCTACTGCGCGGGTACCCAGCCCAAATACCAGTCTTAAAAAACCTTCCTCCCGTTTTATTTGAGGAGACCAACGGTATAAATTGCGGCTAAATCCTACCCCCGCAGCTTGCGGGAAGAAATATTTGCCAACCTTTTCTCCTTGTACAGCCTGGATGAGGATGGCGATGCGTTCATCGTAATCTTCGAGGCCTTTGTGGTGGCGGTACAATAACGCGTTAGGGTTTAGGGCGCTGGCATAAATTTTGGCGATAGAAAGGCACAGGTATTCCAAGTTTTCTTCGGTTGTGCCCTGATTTGGGCAAAAGATACTCTCATATTTTCCAGCAAAGGATGTGCCAAAATTGTCTTCCAGCAAACTGGATGATCGGCAAATGATCGGTTTGCCGGCGAATTCTTCCACGATCGCCCGTAATCGCTCCTGGATATCGCGTGGAAAGGTACCGTTGATGAATTCCTGATAAATGATCGGGTACTCCGCGCGTATTTGGGCTTCGGGCTTGTATTTCTGGTCATTCCAATGGAATAACCCATTGTTCGACATAAAGGTATAAAAGACATCGGAAGCCAAAAAATAGGAACTTGGCAACTGGATGTGTTCCCTAACTTCCTCTGGTGCAGTATCCATCAGGATGCGATACGCGAGCATCATGCCAGCCGCTTTTCCCCCGATCTTGCCATATCCGATCTTTCGTCGGCGGATCTCTTCCAAATCCTTAACCGTGAACCACCGTCTGGCAAGTTTTAGGTACGAAAGATGGTCACTGATCATTGTCCTGATCAAGACAACTTTGATCTCCTTCAGACGTGCGTCATGTTCTTTGCGCTTTTCGGCCGGCAAGTGTTCAATCATCTCTGCCTGCTCAAAGAGCATATCCTGGGGCGCAAGCTCTGGGTTAAAGGTGATCATGTTGGGGGCTTCGCCGCGCTCTCCCACCGTGCTTCTTACGATATTTTCAAATTCTTCATACGGCAAATTGTACGCAAAGTAGAAATCGGTCAGAGAGTCTCGAACCCGGTCACGCCTCAATTCCCAAACGTCAAATGATTCTTCCGCAAAGGGGTCGCTAAGGCCTTCTCTGGCTTGTGATTCAACAGCTTTTTTTCGCACCTCTTCTTCAAAGGCGTCCGTCAGGATGATCCCTCGGCTGAAAAGGACTGTTCTCATTTTTTGCCGGATACGGGAAGCGAGGATCGGATACTGCGTGATCGCCAGGGTAATGGATAGGACCCTATCGGAGGAGTGGGAGGATAATCTCATTTTGGTTCTCTTCAGGTAAAAGAAACGCCGGATTGGCTCCGACGTTTTTGAATTGCTTTTGGTTGGATTTAGCCCAGATGCATTGGCATGATGACGTGCAGGAAATTCTCATCGCCTACGGGGCGAATCACACCGGGGGCATTGGGTGCGGAGGTCTCGATGGCTACATTCGGAGTCTTGATAACCTCAAGCACCTCACGCAAATATTTCACATTGAAGGCGATCAGCAAGGGGGTGCCGTCAACCGTGGCTTCAACCAGCGTTTCATTCTTGCCCGTGCCTTCACTCTGGGCAGAGATCTCTACAACCGCGGGCGTAAGTTCGCCAGATGTGCGAATATCAAGTCGTACTACATTGGTCCCCTCGCGGGCAAAGATCTCGGCTTGTTTGCAGGCTTTTAGTAGCGCTGCTGTTGGTACCAATGTTCTGGACTTAAAGGAACGCGGAATGATCTGTTGATAATCCGGGAAGGAGCCATCGATCAATTGAGAGGTTAGTTCAGCGTCTTTTACCCTGAAAACCACCTGCCCACGGCCTTTGGGTAACACCATCTGAATTGGTTCTTCGCTCGAAGCGGAGATGCGGGCGAGATTTGATAGCGCTTTGGATGGGATGATCACATTGATAGGGTTAACAACAGGGGTGGACAAAACAGCATTGCGCACCGAAAGCCTAAACCCATCGGCGGCCGCCATAATGATCTTTTCGTTTTCTACCCTCAACAAAACACCCATCAACACCGGCCGGGCTTCATCAGACGAGGCGGCAAAAGCAACTTGTTGGACCATCTCTCGAAAATCGACAACATTCAGAAAGACCGCGTCCGAAAAATCCGGAACAGGAAGAGGGGGAAATTCCTGGGCGTCGATGCATTTGACATCGTTGGTAGATGAGCCTGAACGTATGGTCAACAACTGATTATCGGTGTTAAGGTTAAGGCTCACTTTTGGATCCGGCATGGTGCCTACCAATTCAGAGAACGTTTTGTACGGAACGGTGGTTGTTCCTTCCTCTTCGATCTTTGCCCCGATCCAAGCTGTAATGCCCAATTCCAGATCAGTGGCAGAAAGCCGCAGCCTGCCTTCATCGGTAGCAACAAGTACGTTTCCCAACACCTGCAGCACGTTGCGCGACTGAATGGCGGGGTGGATGATGCTCAAACCACGCGTTAAGGTTTCCTGAAGAACTTCTACTTTCATCCCGATTCTCCTCACTTGTTCCAGGCTATTAATAATGTAATTTTACATCAAACCATACCCAAATGTTAAACCAAGCCAACATCAATAAACAAGTGTTTACTATTGACAACCACGCGAAACCAAGTATACTTGTGTAAACAAGGAGGGATAATGGCAAACACTCTCAAGTTACCGCCCAGGTTATGGCAGATCACCATCTTGCTATCGCAGGGAATGACCAGAAAACAGATCGCCTTGGAAACCGGCCTTAGTGTTGGCACAATCAAGACCTATATAGGCCGATTGTATGCCCGCGCCGGGGCAGTGAATAGCGCTGATCTAATTCGAATCATGTTCGAGGCAGGAGGTTTTTAGGAGCAACAGAAAAGGTGCCGTAAGGGATGAGGGGGGCATCCCTTGCGGCACCAACAAATATTATAACGACTTAATTTATTTTGTAAAGGGGCTAATAAGTACTATTGGCCCTTAATCAAAGATGGATCCAAGTACAATGGCGGCTAACATCAAGAGGAACTGGAGGCCGAAAATGACCGCGAAGATGTACGCGATAACTTGCCACGTGGTTAACCTTTGATACGGCCGCAGTTCCTTCCCTTGCGTTATTGAACGCATGGTGTGGCTAAATTCTTTTTCGTCAAATTTGGCGATCGAGATCCAGTTGAATCCAGGGAGTATTCCGGGAAGAATGAG
>SXGT01789952.1_pt1 | contig 21307 bp, 15 predicted proteins | sample 3176221 | NCBI WGS metagenome assembly SXGT01 (sample SAMN11356862, study PRJNA531348) | freshwater metagenome | isolation source: freshwater sample F1-120 | place: China: Fuxian Lake, Yuxi | collected 2017-12-25
CCTCCGTGCGCCTCGACATCCGCCGAATCACGGCGATCAAGGATGGCGAAGAGGTCAAGGGCAACCGGACCCGGGTCAAAGTGGTCAAAAACAAGGTGGCGCCACCTTTCCGGCAATCCGAATTCGACATTCTATTCGACAAGGGCATCAACTTCTGCGGCGACTTGGTCGACCTTGCCGGTGAGCATGAGGTGATCCAGAAGAGCGGGACCTGGCAGTCATTCGGTGAGGTTCGACTTGGCCAGGGCCGGGAGCGAGCCGTGCAGTTCATCGAGGAGAATCCCGATCTCCGGGCTCAAATCGAGCACGACTTGAGAGCAAAGCTGGCTCTCGGGGCCATCCCGGTGCTCGCCGCAAAGGACAAGGATTCCGAGGACTGACAGCCCCTTGTGATACACTCAGTGGCTCCTGGGTCTGCACCCTTTTGCCCGGGGGGCCTGTTCCTTGAGGCCCCGAGGCACGGAGTTGCCCAAGAGGTCGTCACACAACAACCTGCAACAGGACGAGGACGGCGATGGTCTTTCAGTCAGGTTGTTGACCGTGCCGACGGCCATGTACGCGAGCCTTCGATCGAGCCGAGGACCTCCCTATCCATGAAGCAAGACGCAGCATCTATCTATAGACTCCTCGCGGGGGAGGAAGACCTCCCCTGCACCGGCCGCCTGGAGGCGTCCCTCCGTCACGCGCCACGCGCGTGCTCCGGTCCCCCCCAGTCAGTACCATCCCCGGAGCGGCCATTGTCCAGCCACGGGCTTCAGTGGGGCGGTACTCGGCGAGAATCCGGAGCTATTCTGATCATTGCCCTGGGCGTCCTGACGCTCATGGCAATTCTGGGCGCCACGTTCGCCACTCTCATCCTCCTCGAGAAAAAGGCAACAGACAACTACATTGACGCAAGGCGGATGGACCTGCTACTGGACTCAGCTGTCGACCGTGTTGTCGCGATGCTCCAGGGTGGGAAGAATCTTCGGCACTTCACGAACTCTCTCTACCGGGACAACCCGTGGCTCTCCGTGTTGCGAAACCGCGCCGGGCAAGTCACAGGGGAGCTCTCGAACGGCCGGGCGGGCCTGGAAGATGATCGTGTTGGCGCCTGGGAGGTGTTCACCCGTCGCGCAGGGCAAGTCTACGACTTCAAGAACAAGATCATCGATTGTGCGGCGCAGATCAACCTGAATGGTCGTCAGGACACCCTGGCTCGCATGCTCGACAACCTGGGGCTTGCGATCGAGAAGAGCGAGAACCTCAAACGCGATGGCAGGCAGACCACAAACCCCTTCTACGAAAAGCCCAATCGCCAGGGGAATCAGCTCCGGGGCGAGATGATTGTCCAGTATCGTCGGCGCATGCCCGAGGGTCGGTTCACCTCGAAGACGCAGATTCGGGAGCTCATTGGTCCCGAGAACTTTGAGATCGTGAAGGACTTCGTAACAGTTCATTCGTGGGAGGATCCCTACACTTACAAGGCGTCGGACGGTCTCGATGAGGTCCAGATCTTGGGCTCTGGCGGGACAACGAGCGTTGGGGGCGGCAGGGGGCTGGGAGGAGGAGGAGGGGGGCGAGCCCAGCCCGAGGCTCATGGGGTACCCCGCCTGGACCCGGAGCCCCGTTGCCCGATCAACATTAACACCGCTCCCGAGGAAGTCCTCATCGCTTGCATTCAGGGCCTTGCAGGAAGGCGAGTCTTCCCATTCTCGCGACTCGGATCGCTCGGGCAGTTCCGCTCCGTCAATGAGGGTGCTCAGATTCAGGGCGAACGGCTGACCGGGGTGGAGGAGTATCGCGACATCACCCCGCGGGCTGTTTTTGTCTACACGCAGCAGATTCAGTACGAGCAGGCTCAAAAATTGGCTCAGCGGATCACTTCTCAGCGCAGGGAGAAGCCTTTCATGGCCTGGCGGACGAATGACCCCTCGAAGCCGGGGTTCGAGGACTTTGTCGATGGCTTGTCCTCCGATTTTTTCCCTTCACCCCAGACCTGCCAGGTGATCGACCCGGACCAGCCGCAGAACCGCGAGGTCGAAGGCGTCATCCTCAGGAACGGTTCCCAGGAGGTCGCGCGCATGTGGACCAAGGGCACTGGACCCAGTAACACTCGCGGCATTCGAATCCAGAAGGGGCTCATGTTTCATGACCAGAACGGCTGGTATTACGAACTGGTGAAGGGAGTGCTCAAGGCCAACTTCAACCCCAATAGCCGAATCAACCGTTACAACCCGAACTCTCCGGCCTACCTGGCCGTCGACAAATCGGACCTCGTGTGGGCGAAGGACCGCTTCAACATCCACAAGGGACACACCACGGAGTTCACTTTTGATGCCAATGGCATCTACGAGGTGACGACTCTCGGGAGGATTGCCGAGCAGTTGAAGGGGCAAGGGCGCTTGACGGCAGTTCAAGCCGACAAAGGCGAGCAGGTAGGACGCGTGGCATTTGAGAAGCAGGTGCGCACGGTGGTTCAGGTATACGACGTTCTGCGGCACACGAACCAGTACCACTTTGAAAGGACGTTCAACACCAACTCGCAATCAAGCAAGGGGAACCGCAAGTTCGTCGTGACGTGGCCGGACCCCATGGCGGCGCTGACGGAGCTTGTGAGCTCGGGAAGCCTTCGCGATGGCCGCGTCGAGCTGGCCGGGCTTCTGGACGGACGCCGTCTCGAGGCTTCTGTCCTCCAGCGCACACAGTTACTGCGTAACTGGACACAGCTCACCCTGGCCCACACGTTCCAGGACCGAGTCGAGCTTCGAAACTTGCAGCGTGTGGTCACGCAGGGCACCCGCAATCCACTCGGCGACCCTTTCACGGAAGCGGTGCGAGAAGTGCTTGATCCTCCTTACACGCGAGCAAGTCGGGCACAGTTTGGCAAATATGTCTCCAGAAGCGACCTTGTCCAGCTCGGTGGTTCGAAGAACATTTCGGCCCAGTTCTACGACCCCCTTGTGAACCGGGAGCAGCTCGGAACGGATCTGAGGCCCGACGGGCTTCACTGCAGCCTGTTGACGATGACCCACTTGCAAGCCCGCACGCTCCTCCTGCCGGCTCGCTCGCGCATTGGCTCGCCAGGCGTTGGCGGTGACGGTGACCCCCGCGTGGGTGCCTCGGGACGGGGCTCTCGAGGCAACAACGCCCTCGGCAATGTCCCTTATTACAAGGGAGGGATCGCATTTTGGGTGAAGTTCGATTTTGACGGCGACGATCCAGTCTTCTCGGGCCTCCTTGGCTGCACGCAGGTGATCAAACCTGTCATGCCCAATGCTGGAGACTACACGGGTTCAGAGGGCACGCAGTTCTTTATTTTCAAGAACATGAAGGGCCAACTCCGAGTCGTTCGAATGTACTATCACCAGGCCTTCCCCGAAGAAGGCGGAGAGGGAGGAGGGGACGCCGGGGGTGATGGCACGGGCATTCGCCTCTTTCCGTCCACGGGCAGTGAAACTGGCGGCGTTACCTCGGAGCAGAACCCGATCGTGCCCGAGTTGGATCAACAAAAGCTCGTCAGTCGCGTTGACACGACGCCCGTCGACGTCTCCCACTTCAAAGCCCACGAGTGGCACCATATCGCCATCGACTGGGACGACGAGAACCCAGTTTTCCCGGTGAGACTCTACGTTGACTTCCAGGACTTGAAGGATCTGGCCCAGCCTCGCATGGCGCAAAAGCAAGTGGACTCGACAGCAAACTCCTGGGTGCGCCTGAATGAGCGACAACCAAGGGACGGACTCCAGATCGGGGGCATCATCCGCGACCAGGGTGTGGAGGACTCCGGTGTCTTCAAGTGGTTCACCAACACCACGAAGCTGACGACTGGCGGACAAGGCATTGAGACGGTGGCGCGGTCGGTGAAACGAATTCTTGCCAACGCCACCATCGACGAATTCATCTGCCACGACAGTCAGTTTGCGGCCGTGAAGCAATATTACGGTGGTCAAGGTGCTCCGGGATATTTTACGAACCAGCGAGGCGAGTACGCCAACTTGTTCGAAATCCCCTGTCCACCCGACCTGGACCATGTGATTCTGAGATCCTTTGACTGGACCTCCTACTATCCCGCGACCTACACGGACTCAAAGCCGGGATCGATTCCACAGCCACTTGCAGTGACACCGATACGCTGCGATCTGACCTACAATTCGGGGTCGGGCTCGCCGCCTTCGTCCTTTGACGAGCCATGGAAGCGGCCAAGCGTTGAGAACGCCGTGGGCGGGCGGGCGGCTTATAGAAGGGAGACCGGCGTCCGCGGCAACAACATCCAGTTCGTCTACAATTTCAAGTTTTCGGGCTCAAGATCTGCGTTTGGCAACACGTCGGGAGGCATAGTACAGACGCCCGTCATCGACGACGTCACCTTGACCTATTTCCTTCCCAGCCCGAGAATCCTGATCCAGGAAGAGGCGGATTGAGAACGAGAATGAAAGCACCCAGGCGGAACATCATGTCGAAAGATTCTGGATCGCTCCGTTTCTCAGCGTTGTTCGTCGTGGGTTTCTTGTGCCTTTGCGGTCGACATCGCCACATCCTGGGCCAGGAAAAGAAGCCCGGGCAAACGGGGACGCCCCAGGAAGAACCTCAGGACAAGGGACGTCCGAGCAATGCCGAGGGCTACGATGGGTACCTGACCGTCCTGGACGTCAAGTACATCCCTCCGGATGGGGGCGCTGGTCAGGCTCTCGAGATTCAGTTCGACCTGTCCGACGACATTCCGAAGGGCTGCATTATCCGCCTCTCGATCGACCTGGATGGCCTTCCGGAGGAGGAAACAACGTATACGCTCAAGGACGAGAGCCGCAAGGCCTTGAGCTTGACTTGGAAGTTCTCAAAGAGGCTTGCGCTCCGCGAGTACCAGCTTCGAACTCATGTCGATCTGGAGAAGCAATCTTCGGCCGTTCAAAAGCTGATCCGACAAGACGTGAAACGCTTCCCTCCAAAGAGCGCCCCATGGTCCTGGTATGCCAAGACCTTCACCCTCGGCACGGAGGAGGACGCGATCCGCGAGCGTGATGAAATCTGTGAGACTTACACGAGCTTCATGAATCGGCTTCTTGAAAATCTCAGTGAGTTCGCCGAGAAAATGGACCAGGCCCACCAGGGTGAGGACCTTGCCAGTGGCGGGACACTCGACACAAAAAAATTCGAGAGCTACGTGAAGGAATGGCGCGAAAAACAGGGCGCTATCCAGAAGGAAGTCCTCACCTTCCAGGCGAAGGAGTCAGGGATGGTGCAGAAGTCCGCGGGCGCCTACAGGCGGCTCCTTGTCTTCTCCCAGATGGTCTCGAAACGATCAACCCAGCTTCAAAAGGAGGTTGCCGACAAGTACAAGGCAACCGATCCGAACCCCACGGTGAAGGACTTCGACAGGAAGTACAAGCCCCGCGTCGAACCGAGGCTTCTTGAGAATACCTATGAGTCCATTCACCAGATCCTCGGCTGTCCGAGGGACGAGGGCGAAGCCGAGCCAGAGACCGAGCCAGAGGAAGGCTCCGAGGCGCCGAGCGGGGAACCGAAGGAAGAGGCCAAGGATGTCCCCGAAAAAGAGGAGACTCAGCCGGAAGTCCCCCCCGAAAAGCCCGCACCCAGTGATAACGCCAAGAAAAAAACTGCGCCCAACAAGGTAAAAAAGTAGCCACTTCGATCTGGCGAAGCGGCTTCTATACCTCGCGCGCCCACACATGAGACATTCCGAATGGGCAGAGGAAGACCATCTCAAGTCTGCTGCTCGTTTCTGCTGGAGGGGGAGGCGGACCCTCCCCCTCCTCGGCGCCTGATGGGCGCCGGGCGCCTCTGGCGCGAGCAGCCGCAACCTTTCGCAGGCTGCAAAAGGTCTCATCACTGCCCGCGTGCGGTATATCGCCCGCGGGAGCCGATGTCTCTCCGGTAGTGGATACCCTCGAAGTGAAGTTTTTTCATCGCCGAGTAAGCTTGGTCTCTGGCCTCTTCCCGCGTCTCACCCAGAGCGGTGACTCCCAGCACGCGTCCACCCGCCGTGAGCACGCGGCCGTCCGGAGCGAGCGTTGTTGCTCCGTGGAAGATCCTTACATTTGTGGCGGCGGCCTCGTGGAGTCCCTGGATCTCGAGACCGGTCTTGTGTCGATCGGGGTATCCACCGCTGGTCGCCACGACGCAGACAGAGTGCCGTGCGTCCCAGACGGGCTTGTAACCCTGCAAACGGCCCTCGATCGTGCGTTCAAAGAGCTCGACCAGGTCGCTTTGAAGACGAGACAAGATCACTTGCGTCTCGGGGTCCCCAAACCTCACGTTGAACTCGAGCACTTCTGGACCGCGCGCAGTGAGCATGAGGCCCACATAGAGGAGCCCGCGGAATTGGATCCCGTCCTTCGAGAGGCCCTTCAGGGTGGGCCGGACAATTCGTTCCAGCGCAAGCTGGATCACGGGGTCATCGAGCCGGTAGTAGGGCGAATAGCAGCCCATGCCGCCGGTGTTGGGGCCCTGGTCACCATCGAAGACAGGCTTGTAATCCTGCGCCGTCTCGAGGGCCACAAACGATTCCCCATCGGTGACGATGAGGAGCGAAAGCTCGGATCCAGGCAGGAACTCCTCGACCACGAGCCGGCTTCCAGCCTCGCCAAAGCGCTTCTCGACGAGGATCGTTTCAACTGCCGCCAGAGCCTCCGTCCGCGTCCTGGCCACAATCACGCCCTTGCCCGCGGCAAGCCCATCCGCCTTCAGGACGACGGGCAGCGGCACGTGCTCGACGTGGGCCCGGGCAGCCGCAACCTCCTCGAAGACATGAAAAGCGGCTGTCGGGATGGAGTGGCGAGCGAGGAATTCCTTCGTGAAGGCCTTGCTGCCCTCGAGACGCGCCGCTTCCTTTCGGGGCCCGAAGACCTTGATGCCGGCCGACTCGAGCGCGTTGGCCAGGCCCAGGACAAGGGGTGCCTCCGGCCCAATCACGACGAGATCAACCCGTTCCGCCTTGCCCAGCTCGACGATCGCTTGAACGCCAGGCAGAGTATCTGCCGAGATCGGTTTGACGCGAGCTGCTTGAGCAATTCCGGCGTTCCCGGGAGCACAGAGGATCTCCGGCTCTCGACTGGAGCGCCGGAGTGTCTCGACCAGCGCATGTTCTCGCCCACCGGATCCGACCACCAGTATTTTCATTTCACCAACATAAATGGGAAGCGCCCCCATTTGAAGGCGGAAAGCGACTTCAAAGTCGGGGGGTCAGCTCCCGGGAGAGCCTCTCTGGAGCCACTCTCGCTTCCAGAGCCAACCAAGGCCAAGGAGCGCGTAGAAGATGACGACGACGGGTGCCCGACTGGCGCTGTCCGGCAAGATCGCCAGTGCAAGGCCCGCGTCCAGCAGAAAGATCCCGGCGAGCGATTCTCGAACGAAAACTGCTGCACCGTGGAAATGGCCGCGACCATTTATTCCGGCCGCGCTCGCCTTTCTGAGCGCACCGAGAAGAAGCGCGGCGAAAGCCAGCGAGTTGACCGCAGAGAAGATGTCGGTCCAGCGCGCAAGGTAGAGCCCGAGCGGAATCAGAAGCGTCCAGGCGGCTCGCCATCTTAGCTTCTGGACGTTGAAGGGCTCGTCTTCAAGGCGGCTCACCGCCGTCACGAGCATGATGAACAAGCAAAGGGTCGCTCCGCCCCAAAAAAGCGCCGGCGTCTCGAAAACGAAAATCTGTCCCCTGGCCGCAACGGCTCCCAACAGAAAGTTCCCCGCTCGACAAAGTCCCATCAGCACATTGCCAAGGACGGGAATGTTCTTGCCTCCTGCGTCGTACGCAAGGATTGCCGCCACGAGCCCCGCCATGAGCCCGAGGGCACCGCAGGCGAAGGCGAGGGCCAGAGCCATGGCTCCCAGCAAGAAGCAAAGGGCCGTTGCCTCTCGCTCGGAGATGCGCCCCGACGGTATCGGCTTTCCTGGCGCCCTGCGAGCATCTGTGTCTCGGTCGAAGAGGTCGTTTGCAGCCATTCCGAGCCAGTAGGCGCAAACGCTCGCGCCGGCCACGAGGGCTGCTCTCGCGGGTGGAGCTGTCTCTGACGCATCGCCCAGAGCACCGGCAACAATAAACCCGGCGAGACTGTCCGAGACGGCCGTGGGCGTCAAGAAGACTCGCAGGAGCTCCAGGCACGCGCGAAACTTCTTCCTCACTTGATGTACTTCACAAGTGAAAAGCTCGGTCGCTGTACGAGCGCCAGGCCTGCCATATCTCGCTCCAGTTGGCCGAGACTGTCCAGGAGCGCGCTCGTGTAGACAGGTTTTTGAAGGAATCGAAGCCCGCCGAGCTCTGCCAGCCGAACCCCGCTGGGGGTTTTCGCCGACATGATCACCGATTGAATATTTGGAAGCCGCTTTGCGAGCCCCTGTGCTACCCGTGGGCCCGACATGCCAGGCATGTCAAAGTCCAGCAGCGCAAAATCGAAGCGAATGAGGTCGATGAGCCACTGCGCCTCGGCGTAAGTCTCCGCGTAGAGGGCCTCATGGCCCTTGGCCGCAAGAAACTCGGCGAGGCTCTCGCCGTGGGACCGGTAATCGTCCATCACCAAAATGCGCATGACTTTATCGTTAATGTCGCCGGGAAACGGAGCTATCCCCGCTAGCCACTTGGGCTCTCGATTTTCCTTGGCCCGGAAAATTCTGGCCAACCAAAGCCAGGATGGAATTTTGCATTCCAGTTTCAGTATACTGCCTCGGTACCAGCGGGTCCGAGCTTCACCCTATTTGCTCGGCCGGCGGCGAACGAGGACATAATGCTTTGGACAGGTCTGAGCCGATAAACGAAGGCTGTCAGGTGCCTTCCGTCGTTGGCCCCGCCGGGCCTCAGGCAACCACTGCGATTCCCCAGGAGTGGATAGGATAAAGCCTTGATCCAGAAATACACCGTCGTGCCAAGGGTTCCGGCCCGTCTGAAACCTCTCCTGTCCATCGCAGGAAACCTCTGGTGGATTGGCAATCGAAACGCGCTCGCCCTTTTCCGACGCATCGACATGGACCTGTGGGAGGAGTGCGTTCACAACCCCGTTCGCCTGATCGGCTCGCTCCACCCGGAGCGTCTTCGAACCCTTGCCGAGGATGCCGCCTTCCTGGCCCACATGGACTCCGTTCATGCTGAGCTGGAGGGTTACATGAGCTCATCGACCTGGTACATGCAGACTTACGGAGCCAAGCTCGAGGTAAAAATAGCGTACTTCTCTGCAGAATTCGGCATTCATGAGTGCCTGCCACTCTACTCCGGAGGTCTCGGAATCCTTTCCGGTGATCACATCAAGTCAAGTGACGAGCTCGGCCTGCCGCTTTGGGGCGTCGGTCTTTGCTACCAGCACGGTTACTACCGCCAGTATCTGAGCTCCGATGGCTGGCAGCAGGAGAGCTACCCGGAGAATGACTTTTACAACATGCCTGCGTCGCTTGTGCGGGACGAGGAAGGCCGTGAGGTCACGGTCGACGTCCACTTCCTGGGGAGACGCGTCGAGGCTCGCATCTGGAAGCTTGAAGTGGGCAGGGTGCCGCTCCACTTGCTCGACTCGAACCTCCCGTCCAACGAGCCCATGGATCGCGCGATCACGTCTCGCCTTTATGGCGGCGACCTCGACATGCGCATACGGCAAGAGCTTCTGCTCGGGATTGGCGGCATCAGAGCGCTTCTCAAGCTCGGCGTCGAGCCTACCGTCTGCCACATGAACGAGGGACACTCGGCGTTTCTTGCGCTGGAGCGGATCCGACTCCTCATGCAAAAGGCGGGGCTCAGCTTCGTCGAGGCCCGCGAGGCAATGGCTGCGGGAAACACCTTCACGACGCACACCCCGGTTCCAGCAGGCAATGACCGATTTCCACCGGACATGGTTCGCAGCTACTTCCGAGATTACGTGCCACTCCTCAAGATCTCGATGGAGACTTTCCTCGGGCTGGGCCGGGAAAACCCCGACGACCCCCGGGAGGACTTCTGCATGACCGTACTCGCGCTCAAGCTGGCGGCACACTCAAACGGCGTATCCCGACTCCACGGAACGGTCTCGCGCCGCATGTGGAAGCGTCTCTGGCCGGCGGTTCCAGAGCGAGAAGTTCCGATCGCGCACATCACGAACGGCGTGCACACTCTTTCGTGGCTATCGGACGAGTTTGCAAGGCTCTTCGAGCGGTACCTCGAACCAAGGTGGCTCGAGGAGCCCGTCAACCAGAGTGTGTGGCAAAGAGTGGAGGACATTCCTGACAGCGAGCTTTGGCGAGCGAAAGAGCGCCTTCGGGATCGTCTTGTCGGCTTCGTGCGAAACCGCCAGAAAAAGCTCCTCGAGCGGGCTGCGGCACCCATCGCAAAAATTCGTGCAGCGGACGAGATCCTGAACCCCGAGATCTTCACCATCGGTTTCGCCAGGCGTTTCGCGACCTACAAGCGTGCGGACCTTCTCTATCGCGACCTTCCGCGCTTGAAGCGCATTCTCCTCGACAAGGATCGGTCCGTGCAGCTCATCATTGCCGGCAAGGCGCACCCCCATGACCGTCCGGGCAAGGAGATCATGCGACAAATTGCGCAGATGGCGAAAAGCGAGGACGTGCACAGACACATCGTTTTTGTCGAGGACTACGACATTGATGTGGCTCGGCATCTCGTGCAGGGCGTTGATGTCTGGCTCAACACTCCTCTCAGGCCGCTGGAGGCGAGCGGCACGAGCGGAATGAAGGCCGCAATGAACGGCACCTTGAACGTCAGCATTCTCGATGGTTGGTGGTGCGAGGGCTACTCCGGCGACAACGGCTGGGCCATCGGGAGCGGCGAGGAGCATCCGGACCGCGAGTACCAGGATCAGACCGAGTCAACCATGCTCTACGACCTGCTCGAGAAGGAGATTATCCCCACTTTCTACAAGCGCGGAGCCGATGGAGTTCCACGGGAGTGGGTTCAGCGCATGAAGGCGTGTATCCGGACAATCTGCCCCCGATTTAACACGAACCGCATGGTGGAGGAGTACGCGGAGCGGATGTACCTGCCTGCCGCTATCCATTCGGCCATGCTTTCGAAAGACAACTACCGTCCAGCCAAGCTGCTTGCAGCCTGGAAGAACCATGTGAACGAGCACTGGCATGAGGTCTCAATCCTTGGGGTGCAAGCTGAGACATCGAGGGAGCTCGAGATCGGCGACAGCCTCGAGTTGAGGGTACGCGTCTTGTTGGGTGCCCTTCTCTCGGATGAGATCTCGGTCGAGGTTCTCTACGGTCCGATTGATGCCCAGGGGGAGATCGTGGCCGGAGACCCGCTACCTCTCAATTTCTTCTCGAGCGAGGGATCGGTGGCTGTCTTCGCGGGCTCAATCCCATGCCGAGGTGCAGGGCAGCATGGCTTCGTCGTGCGAGCTATTCCGTTCCGACGAGAACTGGCGAACAGGTTTGAGACGGGCAAGATCACGTGGTGGAGTGGTGTGCCTGCTGTCATTCCTGACAAGATCGCGGAAAAGGTCAGCAGCCTGCTGGTTTGAGGTCAGAGAGACCGCTCTGGCGCTCCTCGAGAGCCCCCGCCTCCGGTGGACAGCTGTGAGGCTGAACAATGATTGCTCACGCTCTCAGCTGGCCAACGGCTTGGGCCCGGGTGGTCGCCCCGGACCGTTTTCGCGCCCGAAGGGGCCTTGCCGTGGACCCGCTCGTCGGTCGTGAGGAGGACGCTCCCTCTCCGCTCGGGCCCTGTGGAGATCCTCGATGAGCTGCTCTATGCGCCTTAGCTGTCGGCCCATGTCGTGGATCTCGTGGCGAAGGTTTTCAATCCCTCGCAGCCGTATGGGACGGGGGCCCTGCTGGCTCCGCCCCTCTGGAGCTCCGGGCGAATCGCAATCGGGGCAGCGACCTTGCGGGCCGAAGACCCCGTCCCTGGCCCGAAGAGGACCAGCAGCTCTTGGCCCCCTGTGGCGGGGCCCGTGTTCCGGCCCGCGCTCGGCTGAGTCGCCCCGACGATCACCCCTGTCGCCTTCATCGGATGCTTTCCCCGCTCGCCTGCCGCCTTGCCAGGGTCGCTGGTCCCCATCCCTGATCCTTCGCTTCCTGGCCTCCTGGAGGCGACCTTCAAGGGTCTCCACCTCGGCCTCGGCCTTTTCAAGTTGCTCCGAAGGGCCTTTCTCCCGCAGCTCGTTTCGCTTCCTGCGGACCACCGCGAGCCTTTCCTCAAGCGCAGCCATTCGCCCGGTGCCTTCCCCTGCGTCCCGCCGCGGTCGGCCGACGTCCCCGGCAAGCTGGCGCGCCTCTCTCTCGAGTTCCTCCGCCAGGTCGCCCTGACCCCGTTCTCGAGCCTTGCTGGATGCACGCAGAAGGTGCTCCACAGCCCTGTGGGTGGCGTTCTCCGGGTGCCCGTGGGTAATCTCTCCGGCAGCTGCTGGGCCGGACTCCACCTCCCGGGCTTGGGGCCTGGATTCCTCTCTGGGCGCTGCCTCGTCCTTGTCTGACTTCTGCTCCTGGCTACCGAGAGGCTGCGTGATGACCGCCAGAGCGAGGAAAGCACCAACAAGCTCATGAACCTTCATGAAAGCTCCTTCTTGAAAGTGAGTCATCCGTTACCGACGACTCGAGGAAATGGATCCAGGGCCAGCACCTTTTCAACAGGCTGCCACCCATTAACTTCGCGGGAGCCCCCGATTTATTGCCCGGGATCGCTCCGTCTCAGCTTCGCTGTTGCCGGCACCACCCACCCAGTAATCTCACGGCAGCCTTCCTTCAGTCCTGACTGGGGGGTGTAACGCTGCCTGGCTCGCACCGGGGGCAGAAGGGTCCCTTCAGGAGCTCGATTCCCAGCTCGCAGCCCATGTTGTCCATCAGGGATTCGATGCCGTCTCGGTAATGACAAACTTTCAGCGCGCCGCACTCACAGGGAGGCAAGTCTTTCCGCGGGATCACGATGGTACTTTCGACTCGCTGGCTCACTCGTCCTCGCCCTGAAGCTCGATCTGCTGCAGCTTTGCCCGGGTCTTCGTTGCGCGGTTGTCCCGAATGTAGGTCAACTCAACCTCGTCGCCAACGGCGTAATGCTCGAGCAAGTCCCGAAGGCCGTTCAAGTCGGTGACCTCCTTGCCGTTGACGGCAGTGACAATGTCGCCGAGTTGCTCCACTTCGCCATCGGCCCGGACTCGGGTGCCCCGCAGCCCTGCCTTTTCAGCCGCACTTCGAGGCGCGACAAAATCAATCATGGCACCACGAATACCGTGGTACTTGGCCCAGCTATCGGGCACGGTCGCAATGCCGAGCCCGGCGCCCTGGACCTTGCCGCGGTTCTTGATGATTTGATCCGCGTACCTGCGGATGATATCCACCGGAACCGCGAACCCGATCCCGGCCGAGACTCCGCTTGGGCTCAGGATCGCAGTGTTCATTCCGATCAGTTGACCCGAGGAGCCGAGGAGGGGTCCCCCCGAATTTCCGGGGTTGATCGCGGCGTCCGTCTGGATGACGCCGGCGATCTGGCGGCCGCTGAGTGCCTGAATCTCACGGTCGAGAGCGCTGATCACACCAACAGTGAGGGTCTGATCGAGGCCGAAGGGGTTTCCGATCGCAAGCGCAGTCATTCCAACTTCGAGATCGCTGGATCTTCCGAGCTTGATGGGGTGAAGCTGCTCTGCGGGCGCTTCGATCTGGATCACCGCAAGCTCCTTGTCGACGAAAACCCCGACCCTCTTGGCCTGATAGATCCCGTCAGCCAGCTTTACGCGGATCGAGCTGGCCCCCCTCACAACGTGGTAGTTGGTAATAATGTGCCCTCGCTTGTCCCAGACGAAACCGGAACCTGTACCCTGAGGAACTTCCTGAAGGTTGCGAGAAAAGGGTCCGCGCCGCACGACTGTGTTGTTTGAGATGAACACGACGGACTTGGAGGCCTGACGGAAGATCTCGACCACCTGTCGTTCGGCGGCGAGCACGGGGGTTGAAGTCTCCTGGGCAACCACTGGCGGAGGCAACGGAACCCGCCCCCTTCCAAAGCAGGCGCCGAAGAGAAAACCGACGCCGATGGCGGCAAGAATGCATGGGAGAGCTGAGGAGTGGATTCGTCCGGAATTCCATGCGGGCCTGGTTTTCTTCGAGTTCATCGAGGGAGCTCCTTTCAAGATTCTGTTCTCCGAAATCGAGCGGTGATTCTACAAGACAGGAGACGATTGAGGAGTCCGCTCGTTTCAGATCACGGCAGACTTCTTGACAAGGAGCTCGGGGCTTGCCTAAGATCTCGCCACGTTCAAGCTGACTTTACGCCATTGTCATGGAAAGAGTTACGAGCCACAAGGTCGTGAGCTTGTCTCCCGTCTCCTGGTTTTCTGGGGGACTTTCTGCCGCAGATGAAGGTGCCATGGATCTCTCGAAGATCAAGGATTTGAAAGACCTCCAGTCGCTGCTCGAGTTGATGGGCAAGTTCGAGCTCGAAGAGATCGAACTGGAAGGAGAAGGACACAGGATCCGTCTCAAGAAGGCTGGTCCGACCGTACAACGCGAGTTCGTGAGCTATCCGCAGAGCTTCCCGACCCAGGCCTGGAGCGGGGGACCTGCAATGCCGCAGGCGGTGGGGGGCGGCTCTCCGGGAGCTGCTGGCGGCCCTGCCGCGCTCCCCGCCAATGTGCGGGAGGTGACTTCGCCCATGGTGGGCACCTTTTACCGGTCATCCAGCCCAGAGTCTGAGCCCTTTGCAAAGGAGGGCGACAACGTCACCGCAGATCAGACCGTGTGCATCATCGAGGCCATGAAGGTCATGAACGAAATCCCCTCGGGGGTTGCAGGCGTCATCCGGGAGATCCTTGCCAAGAACGGGGAGTCCGTCGAATTCGGCCAGGCCCTCTTTCGCATCGAGGTCGCACTGTAATGGTGAGGACCTGAGACGGTGAAGAAGTTCACCAGAATTCTCATCGCCAACCGAGGCGAAGTGGCGCTCCGCATTCTTCGTGCGGCCAAGGAGCTTGATATCGAGACAGTTGCCGTCTTCTCCGAGGCCGACCGCAACTTGTTGCACCTCGAGTATGCCGACAGAAAAATTTGCATCGGCCCCGGGCCCAGCCTCCAGAGCTACCTCGACATACCCAAGATCATCAGTGCGGCCGAGATTACCGATGTCGACGCCATCCACCCTGGATATGGCTTCCTGGCCGAAAACGCACACTTTGCTGAGATCTGCAAGTCCTGCAGCATCGAGTTCATTGGGCCCTCCGTCGAGGCCATCAGGGCTCTTGGCGACAAGGGCAAGGCCCGGGAGTTGGCGAAAAAGGTGGGCGTGCCGTGCGTCCCCGGCTCCCAGGGGATTCTCCCGGACGACAAGGAGGCCCTTAGGGTCGCGCACGAGTTCGGTTATCCCGTGATCATCAAGGCCGTTGCCGGCGGAGGTGGCAGGGGGATGCGTGTCGCTCACAACGACGTGAGCCTCGTCAATGGCTTCCTGCAAGCCCGGGCAGAGGCGGAGGCGGCCTTCAAGAACCCGGACGTCTACCTCGAGAAGTTCATCGAAAAGCCTCGCCACGTCGAAATCCAACTCCTCGCCGACCACTATGGGGAGATCGTGCACCTGGGTGAGCGCGATTGCAGCTTGCAGCGCCGCCACCAGAAGGTCATTGAGGAGTCTCCGTCCCCCGGGCTTCCGGAGGAGACCCGTCAGGCCATGGGCGAGGCGGCCAAGAAGCTTGCAAGGGCCGCTGGCTACCACAACGCCGGCACCTGCGAGTTCCTCGTTGACCGAGAGGGCAAGTTTTATTTCATCGAGGTGAACACCCGGGTACAGGTGGAGCATCCCGTGACCGAACTTGTCACGGGAATTGATATCATCAAGGAGCAAATCCGGATCGCCTGCGGAGAGCCACTCGGCTACACGCAGTCGGATATCCAGCTTCGCGGCGTGGCGATCGAGTGCCGTATCAATGCCGAGGACCCTGCCAACAACTTCAAGCCGTCGCCGGGCCTCATCACGAAGTTCCAGGCGCCGGGCGGTTTCGGCGTGAGAGTTGACACGCACATTTATTCCGGCTATCGCGTCCCTCCTCACTACGACTCGATGATTGGTAAGCTGATCGTTCACCAACGCACCCGGGACGAGGCCATTGCCACCATGCGCCGGGCGCTTGACGAGCTCAAGGTGGAGGGGATAGCAACTAACGTGCCGCTTTTGAAGGAGATCTTCCGGCACTTCCACTTCCTGCGTGGTAAGGTGCACACCGGGCTGATCGAAGAGTACTTCATGGGTTGAGTGGAGACGGTTCTTCTGCGAAGACCCCCTCCATGGCCGTCCGGGCTATATGCCTGGACGGTATCGCCTGGACGGTATCACAGCGCGGTGAGGTCACAGTTTGCAACGATTCGGGCTCACGCCCCGTCCTGAAGTGCAACTGGCCACTCGCGCCGGGTCTCGAGTGCCGAATTGTAGAACTGTAGAGCGCTTTTCTTGCTTGGGCGCGATGGAGAGAATCCGCCCGCCCCGTTGCCATGAACTGCCGTGCCCGATATATTTTATGTCTTCCCCCGGGTCATTCCCTGATTCCCTCAACCGCCAGGTTTGGAGACTGCAACATGCTCAAGAGAGCCCCCCAAGGGTTTCTTATTGCCTTCGCTCGCCGGAAATCGCTTCGCTCGCACGGCTTCACCCTGATCGAGATCCTGATCGTGATCAGCATCATCGCGCTCCTCTCGAGTCTCATTCTCGTGGCGGTCCAAAAGGCGCGCAAGAGCGCCAATGAGGCCATCGTAAAGACCGAGGTTTCGAGTCTGGCTCAGGCCCTGGAGCAATACCTGCAGGAGGAGTCGGAATACCCTGGCATGTCGAAAAAGATTGCCGCCGACGTGAACCAGTTTCCAGACCTCTACAATGCCCTCTTCGGCGAGAGGCGACCCAATGGGCCCGGCGGTCGTAGCGCGCCCTACATGAAAATCGAGGAGAAAAAAGTGGTGGTCTGGGACAATGATACGGACACGTATGTGCCTTGCACCCGCGAGCAGCTCCGAAACCCCAAGGTCACGAAGTACCTGGTGGACCCGTGGGGCAACCCTTACATCTACCGTGCCAACAAGGGCCGGAAGCGTGAGGACTTCATGCACAACGTGCAAGCGGCAGATATCTATTCCCTGGGTCCCAACAGCAGGGACGATACTGCCGAGGGCAGTGAAGCGGATAACGATGACATCGGAAACTGGTAGCCGAGCCAGCGGTTTTACGCTGATCGAAATCATGGTGGTGATGGCCATCATGGTGACGCTGTTCGCGCTCGTCGCTTTCGGCGTGACCGGCTTGCGTGGCAAGGCCGCAGAACGAGCCACAAGCGCTCTCATCATCCGATTGGACTCGTTTCTGGACGACTACAAGCAGAGGACGGGGTCTTACCCGCCGGACGGCTTCGACTCTCCCGTCAAGAATGACCAGGGCACCTCGATCAAGGGCTCCGCTTGCCTCTACTATTTCCTCTCGCAGAAACCCGTTCTCCTGATCGAGATTCGAGCCGGCAAAAAGTTTATCCAGGAGCTCCCTCCGATCACCAAGTTCAAGGAGAGCGAGCTCAGCAACCCGGATCCCAGCTTCCCCGATGCCCGAGAAATTATCGACGGCTGGGGAAATCCGATTCATTACGACAACACAGAAGATGGCCAGTTCCAGCCCCAGCGGGGAGATTGCCATTTTCCGCCCATCGACGATGAGGAGCACCCGGGCGACCCCCGCTCGGGCAGCTATGCGGTCGGAAGCAAAAATGCTGTGGATGAACCCGGAATCCAGGGCCTGGGCTACGATATCTGGTCGTTTGCCGAGCAGGGCCACGAGGTGAAGGAGATCCTTCACCTTCCAATCGCCACGTGGAACATTAAGGAGGATTGACTCATGGTCTTCCACGGGTGGATTGCTCGAAATCCGAAAAGGGGGGGAAATCTCGTGCCATCAGGCATAGGCGCGTTCACCCTGATCGAGCTCATGGTCGTGGTGGCGATTATCGTCATGGCGGCTGGGCTCATGACGCCCACCATCACCGACTTCTTCAAGAACCGGAAACTCGATGGTATCCGGGGCCATTTTGGCGCGGCCTTTAACCAGGCTCGTCTGGCTGCCGTCAACCAGGGCAAGCCAATGAGCCTCGTGTTCTTCCGTGAAGGTGTCCGCATCTATGACGAGACGCGGCACGCCTTTGATCCCAAGTATTCGTTCAGCCCCGACACGGCACCGTTCTCGAGCGACAAGGTCTGGTACGTTCTCGGCTTCGACCGCAAGAAGCCGAGTCTGGCACTCCCGGAGTACAAGCAATGGGAGAAGAACCAAAAAGCGTCTCAAGAAGCCATCAAGGAGGCGGCCGGTGCAGGCACTCCCGCTGCCAGAACCTCCAGGTCGCGGGGTGCCCCCAAGGGGCAAATGTTCAACGTCAACGGCCTGCCCAAACTCACCTTTCAGCGGGATGGCAGCGTTGTGTTTGGCACCGGTAGCGATGTCTCCTCGAGCGAGTTCAGTGCAAGGCAGGTGCCCGATAACGCCGACATTATCATCTACCAGGTGGGTAACACGACAGCTTGTTTCATGGACATACGTCCCATGGGCCAGCTTCGGAGCAAGATCGAGCCCCTGGAGGCGGCTGTGCCGAAGCCAACGGTCGATGGAGTTGAATCCTCGGCTGGCGATCGCTTCGAGCTCGAGTACGAGACCCCCAAGCCGAAGTCCGATTCAGAAGGAGAAGAGGATTGAACGCTCCCGACAGATTGAATCGTGAAAGACACCGATTCGAGCGTCTTGCTGGATTTTCCAGGGCGCCGGTGATGTCGGGCTTCACCATCCTCGAGGTCATGATCGCCACGGCAATCCTGACCCTGGGCCTCGCGGGGATCCTGGCTCTCTTCCCGGTGGCTATCCATTACGGCAAGCAAGTTGTTGAGCGCTCATCGGCCAGCGTCATCGCGGAGAGTGTCGCGGAGGCCATCCGACACGGCCTTCGTAACAACCTGCGGTCGGTCAAGCAATCTGGCGGCGGCGGCGAGACGTATCACTATTTCATCTTCAATCATGACGGCGTCCAGGATCCCATACCGTCCAGGAAGGAGCTCGAGAAGCCGGAAAAGGGCTACTACATTCTGCTCCCGCGATTCAAGTCAGGGAGTGAAGGTGTCTTCTCGAATCCAGATGCTGCGCAGCAGGTGGCGAAGACTTTCGTCTATCCAGAGTCAGACAACCCTCCCAACGGCGGCGGCAACTCGTTCGTGAGCGATGACGACGGCGACGACTATTCCCGAAAGCTCACCCAGGGCGGGACTGTCCGCGAGGTCTTCGTCGACAAGACCTACAGACTTGGAAGCACGCTGCCGCCCGAAGATGGGTCCGCGGCAGGCGAAGACGTGCTGGAAGACCAGAAAATTGAGACTTTGAAGCAGTACTCGTACGCTTTTGAGATTCAATCTTCCACCGCTGATGCCAATCTGAGCTTTCTGGGGCAGCCCTTCAAGCCAGCCAATCGGCTCTACCGAGTGCGGGTGATGATCTTTCGCGGCTTTCCGAGGACCGAGGGGAACCGTCCGGCAGTGCTCCAGGAGCCGGTCCTGCCAGTGTTTGAGCTCGATTTCGAGGTGTCCATATGAGGCGAAAGATTCCAAGATGTCCTGATGCTGAACGTCCGATGAACGGTATTTCGAGGGCGACTTCCCTTGAGGCAGCTCCTTTTCGGGGTCGAATTCGTGGCGCGCAATCAGGAGGCTTCACCCTGATCGAACTCATGGTTGCGCTGGCATTGTCGGCGATGATTTCTGCGAGCATCATGTTCATATCCTCCCAGGCGCGTCTCTCCTACGATGGCACCGTCAAGAAGGTCGACGTCTACAATCGGTTCCGTTTTGTCTTCAAGGCGCTCGAGAGCGATATCAGCCAGTGGATTCCGACCAGCGAGCTTGAGTTTTATACCGACGGCCGTGGCCGTGGTGCCAAGGTCAACCGCCATTGGGATCCAGGCGAGGAGCTGCCCGACCGACCGGACGCCAAGGGCTTCGGCGTCATCGATGGGGGGGAGATCGGTCAGTACGACGAGTACGCCCAGATCCTTGAGATGCAGTACAAGAGCCGGGAGCCGTCTCAGACAGAAGAGAAGATTCACGACTGCTATCAGCTCTACTTTCGAAGCTTGACGTTTGTAAATGGCCAGATGCGCGTGGCCAACGTCGAGTACATGCTAGTGGACCCCAATTACCTCCAGAACAATGATGGCCAATCGCCGCCGGCCTCGGCAAGGGGGGGCGAGCGAAAGTTGGATCCCGCGCCCCGGCAGGTGAAGCCCGAGAACGTACAGAATTTGAGCCTCGTGAAGGTCGTCCGATACCTCGAGATCTCTTACGACAACATCCAGAAGATCAACCTCACTCCCGTGAAGCGGGAAGTGATCGAAGTTTCAAGCAACGTCACAGATTTCTCCGTCGAATACCTTGTGGATCGCGATTTCCGCGGCAGGGGGAACCCACAATTCCGCAAGCCGTCGGCAGACTTTGCCCAGCCCAGCGAGGCCGCAACTCGGCCCAAGCACATGCCCGACCTGGGCCTGCCCCAAAGAGGCGCCTACCGGAAGCTTTTCGGCTACGGCACGGTGAAGCTCAGCGAAAAGATGCAGCTTGCGGTCGCGTTCCCTGCACACCAGGGTGACGAACAACTGACCAAGGGCAGCGGTGGCGGCGGAGAACACACGCCTGTACGCTTCGGCTTCCAGGGCAATCAGGAGATCTCTTTCACCGAGCTAACGCCTGGCGACAAGATATTTTGCTTCCGTGGGTCTAGCCGCGGCGAGGCAGCTCAAGGAGCAGCGGGTGCGGCTGCCGGGAACGCAAACCAGTTCATCAGGTTCCCCGACGGGGAGTACACGGTGAAGACCAACCTCGATGGCCTCCTCGAATTCGAGGAGGACATTGACAGCACTGACTGGAACGGCCAGTCGCAAAACAGCATCTACTACAAGGCGGCCTACATGCCGTCCGCGGTGCGAATGAAGCTCCGCATCGTGGACGACAAGGGCGAGAATCCAAAGACGATGGAAAAGGTGATCTGGCTTCGACGCCGTTCACGGTGAACTCGATAGCCTGGTCAACAATTCGGCTCTCGCGGCTGGAGGGTTTCTTGACGCAGAGCGCGGTCAGCTTACACGCGATCCGCGTTCATGCTCGTGAGGAACTCAGCGTTCGACTTGAATTGCTTGATCTTGCCCTTCAGAAGCTCCATTCCCTCGACCGGGTTCATGTCGTGGAGGACTTTCCGAAGCACCCACATTCGGCGTTGCTCGTCAGGGTCAAAGAGCAGCTCCTCCTTGCGGGTGCCAGAGCGTGTAATATCAATCGCGGGCCAGACGCGCTTGTCGGCAAGGCGACGGTCAAGGTGGAGCTCCATGTTTCCGGTGCCCTTGAACTC
>SXGT01215056.1_pt1 | contig 21305 bp, 16 predicted proteins | sample 3176221 | NCBI WGS metagenome assembly SXGT01 (sample SAMN11356862, study PRJNA531348) | freshwater metagenome | isolation source: freshwater sample F1-120 | place: China: Fuxian Lake, Yuxi | collected 2017-12-25
CTTGTCGACCTTCACCACCGTGCCGTGGACGAGCTGACCGTCCTCGACGTCGACCATGGTGCCGGAAATGGCTTCGGCGAATGACATGCCGAGATCGTCGGAGACGATCTCGCGGGGGGTGTAGTTGCCCTCTTCATCGAACGTGCCGTAGGCACTGGTGGCGGAGGGGGTCTGAGTATCGGACAAGGGACGATCGCTTTCGGACAAAGAACCTGAAGGTCCGGCGGATTCCGGACCCGGGAAGGATAGCAGCGATGTGCCCCGAGGGCATCAGGCGCGGGTGGCGAGCACCAGGAATTCCGCCGACTCCACGGTCGGTGCGTCGAGCCCGTACTTCCCCGGCTCCACGCTGCTGATGGTGTCGACCATCAGGCCGGCGTCGCGGCACAGCACCCGCAGCTCACGGGGCGTGTAGCACCCGGTCCACAGGTCGACCGTCTTCACCTCGCCGGCTTCGTTGCGCACCTCGGTGTGCTCGTGGTTCACGCCGGTGGCCGCGTCGAACACGGCGTCCTCGAAGTACTTCACCACGAAGTAGCCGCTGAACGCGCTGAGGGCGAGTCGGCCGCCGGGCCGCAGTGCCCGCGCCATGCCGCCCAGCACCACCTCGTCGTCGCCGTTCGCGGTCATCAGGCCGAAGGCGCCCTGACACAGGCAGATCACCAGGTCGAACTCGGCCTCGAAGGCCAGGTCACGAGCATCGAGGCGCTCGAACGTCGCGCCGTCGGGGGCGTGTTCGCTGGCCAGTTCGACGAACCGTTCGCTGATGTCGATGCCGTGCACCACCATGCCCCGCCGGGCCAGCTCGTGAGCGTGGCGGCCGGGGCCGCACCCCACGTCGAGCACGCGCATCCCGGGCTGCAACCCGAGGTGCTCGACGAGGAAGTCGACCTCCTGGGTGGTGCCCTTCGTGAACGAGTACCGCAGATAGGCGGCGCCGAGGTGCTCGGCCACCGGCTCGAACCAGTGGGAACCGTGCTCGGTCACTTGCCCGCAGCCCAGGTGGCGCCCCATGCGGCGTTCACCTCGAGAGGGACGTCGAGTGCAGCAGCGCCGCGCATCAGGTCGAGCACCAGCGGGCCGATCTGGTCGTGTTCGGCCGTCGGCACCTCCACCAGCACTTCGTCGTGCACCTGCAGCACGAGTCGACTCGTCACCCCGGCCTCGTCGAGCGCCTGGTCGATGCGCACCAGCGCGACCTTGAAGATGTCGGCCGCGAGGCCCTGGATGCCGGCGTTCATGGCCTGCCGCTCCCCCGCCTGGCGGATGCGGAAGTTGCTGTTCGACAGCTCGGGGATGGGGCGACGACGACCGAACAGGGTCTCGGTGTAGCCACGCATGCGTGCCTCCACCACCGTGCGCTCCATGTACTCCTTCACGTTCGGGAAGGCCACGAAGTACGCCTCGAGGATGACCGCCGCTTCATCGACGGGAATGCCCAACCGCTGGGCCAGGCCGTAGGCCTCCATGCCGTAGGCGAGGCCGTAGCTGACCATCTTCGCCTTCGAGCGCTGCTCGATGGTGACGTCGGCCGGCTGTACGCCGAACACCCGCGCGGCCGTGGCGTTGTGGATGTCGGTGCCGCTGGTGAACGCCTCGATGAGGCCGGGATCCTGGGCGAGATGGGCGATGCAGCGCAGTTCGATCTGGTTGTAGTCGGCCACCAACAACTCACAACCAGGGGCAGGGATGAACGCCATTCGGAACTGGCGGCCCTCCTCGCTGCGCACCGGAATGTTGTGCAGGTTCGGCTGGTCGCTCGACAGGCGGCCGGTGCGCGCCACGGTCTGGTTGAACGTGGCGTGGATGCGACCGTCGGGTGCCACCTCGGCCAGCAGACCGGTGCCGTACGTGCCGCGGAGCTTCTCGACCTCGCGGTACGCGAGCAGCGGGTCGATGAACTCCGGCCACTGGTCGCGCAGCTTCTCGAGCGTGGCCGCGTCGGTGCTGAACCCGGTCTTGGTCTTCTTGCCGGGTGCGAGACCGCGCTCGGTGTACAGGATCTCGCGCAGCTGCACCGGTGAGTTGATGTTGAACGGCCGGCCGACGATGGCCTGCAGTTCGGCACCGAGGCGTTCCACCTCGGAGGTGAGCTTCTGGTTCAGCGCGGTGAGTTCGGCCACGTCGACCGCGATGCCGACGTGCTCCATCTTGGCCAGCACCTTCACCAACGGGTTCTCGATGGTGGCGTACAGGTGTGCCATGCCCTGCTGCTCGAGCGCCGCTTCCAGCGACTCGGCCAGATGGGCCACGGCGAGCGCCTCACGGCACGCGATCTGCCGTTCGTCGGCCGCGCCGTCGAAGTCGAGCTGGCCAGTGGCCGCCGGGCCCTCCTCGGCGAGCTGGTACGACGTGTAGCGGGCCACCAGGTCGCGCAGCGCGTAGCGGGTGTCGGCCGGGTCGATGAGATACGCCGCGATGGCCGTGTCGAGCCGCAGGTTGGGCACCTCGCTGCCCTGGCCGAGCAGCCAACGCATCAGCGCCTTGGCGTTGTGGCTGCGCAACCCGGTGTGCGCGGCGACCGCGGCCACCACCTGTGGGTCGCAGGCCACGGCGGCCGGGAGCCAGGCCACCTCTCCCAGCGACGGATCGGTGACGACCGCCAGACCGGCCACCTGGCTGCGGCCGGGCTCGCCCTCCCACGCGGCGATGGCGTCGAGCGTGGTCTGCGCCGCCACCAACGCGGCGGCCTCGGCCGCGGCACCGACCTCGGTGACCTCTGCCTCCAACACCTCGGCCACGGACACCCCGACCGGCGCAGCAGTGCCGAACACGGCGAGCGCCTCGTACATGCGCGGGTACAGCGCCTTGAACTCGAGGAAGTCGAACAGCCGCTGCAGTTCGGCGTCGTCGGGCCGCACACCGAGGTCGTCGAAGTCGACCTCGATGGGGGCGTCGCGGCGCAGCGTCATCAGCTCGAAGTTGGCCCGGGCGCGATCGGCGAACTCCTCGAGGTTGGCGCGCAGCTTCGGCGTCTGCTCGGCCGTGTGGGCGAAGATGCCCTCCAGGCTGCCGTACTGGTTGAGCAGCTTCGCCGCCGTCTTCTCGCCCACGCCGGGCACGCCCTCGAGGTTGTCGCTCGGGTCGCCGCGCAGCGCCGCGTACTGGGGGTAGATGTCGGGCGTGACCCCGGTCTTCTCCTTGATGCCGGCCTCGTCGTACAGCGCGTAGTCGCTGACGCCGCGCTTGTTGTACAGCACCTTCACATGGGGATCACTGACCAACTGGTAGCTGTCGCGGTCGCCCGTGACGATGACCACGTCGTGGCCCAGTGCCTTCGCCTTCTCGGCGACCGTGGCGATGATGTCGTCGGCCTCCCAGCCAGCCAGGTCGACCACGGTGATGTTCAGCGCGGCGAGCACCTCGCGGACCAGGCCCATCTGCTGGCGCAGGATGTCGGGCGACGCCTCACGCTGAGCCTTGTAGAGCGGGTTCGCCTCGTGGCGGAACGTGGGCTCGGGTCGGTCGAACGTGACCAGCACACCGTCGGGCTGCTGGTCCTTCACCATGTAGATGAACATCGACGTGAACCCGAACACGGCGTTCGTGACCTGCCCCGACGCCGTGGCCATGTCGGTGGGCAGCGCGAAGAACGCCCGGTACGTGAGCGAGTTGCCGTCGAGCAGGAGGAGCTTCACGGGTGCAGTTCGCCGGCGAGGACACGCTCGGCGACCTCACGCATGCGCGACCGCTCGCTCATGGCCGTGCGCTGGATGAAGGTGAACGCCTCGCTCTCCTTCAACCCGAACTGGTCGATGAGCAGGCCTTTGGCGCGGTCGATGATCTTGCGGGCCTCGAGCTGCTCACCCAGCGCATCGACCTCACCCGACAGCTGCTGCAGCTCGCGGAAACGGCCGATGGCCACCTCGATGGCGGGGATGAGGTCGCTCTTCTGGTACGGCTTCACCAGGTAGGCCAAGGCGCCGGCGTCGCGGGCATCCTCCACCACTTCGCGCTGGCTGAACGCCGTCAGCATCAGCACCCCGCAGATGCGCTCCTCGCTGATGATGCGCGCCGCCTCGAGGCCGTCCATGTGCGGCATCTTGATGTCGAGGATGGCCAGGTCGGGTTGCAGCGAGCGCACCAGCTCGACGGCCTGGTCGCCGCGGCCGGTCTCACCGACCACCTGGTAGCCCTCTTCTTCGAGCGTCTCACGAAGGTCGAGGCGGATGATGGCTTCGTCTTCGGCGATCACCACTCGGATCGTCATCGTTGGCGTTCCTTTCGGGATGGGCCCACGGCCATTCTGGCAGGCACGAGCGCCGATCAGGAACCCAGTTGGTCGAGCAGGGCGTCCTGCTCGGCCTCGAGGCGGGCGATGCGGTCACGCATCACGGCTCGATGACGGTCCATCGCCTCGAGCTCGGCCTCCCCCTCGGCGATGGCGAACGACTGCTCGTCGGCGATGGCGAGCTCCTCGCGCGCCGCCTTCAGTTGCGCCACGTTCTTCCGCAACTTGCGCTGCACCAGCCAGGAACCCATGCGGGCGAGTCTACGAACCGGCACAATGGCCAGGTGGACGAACTCCTGGGCATCGCCGACGGCTACCACGACGTGCACGGGCAGTGGCACGACACACCCCACGAGACCCGCGAGCTGCTGAGGGCCATCATGGGCCAGCCCACGCCGGCCGAGCCGCTGTGGTTCGTCGACGAGGGCGATCAGCACCACCTGCAGGGCCGCTGCCGTCTGCTGCAGGAGGACGGCACCGACCGCGGCGAGGTCGACACGCTGCCCGGCGACCTGCCGATCGGCTATCACACGCTCGAGCCGGTCGACGGTGGCCCCGCCACCCGACTGGTGGTGGCACCCCGCTCGTGCCCTCCGGCACCGCACGGCTGGGGCGTGGCTGCCCAGGTGTACTCGCTGTGGCGCCCCGATGCGTGGGGCATCGGCGACCTGCGCGATGTGGAGCAGTTGGGCCAGGCCATCGCTGCACGCAGCGGCACGGCGCTGCTGCTCAGCCCGTTGCACGCGCCAGCGCCCAGCCGTCCACAGGAGCCGAGCCCGTACTACCCCAGCTCGCGCCGCTGGCTGAACCCGCTGCACCTGCCCATCCACGACCCGGCACCGAGCGAGTTGCGCAACGAACCGGGCGGCATGATCGACCGCGACACGGTGTGGGGTGCCAAGCGCCAGCACCTTTCACAACGCTTCCAGGACGAAGCGAACGGCACCGACTGGCGCGGCTGGGCCCGCGCACAGGGACCCGATCTGTGGCGGTACTGCACGTGGAACGCGCTGGCCGACCGGCACGGTGCCGCCTGGCGCACCTGGCCCGCCGAACTGCAGCACCCCGATTCGCCGGCCGTGCAGGACCTGCCGCTGTCCGACCACCAGTTCGCCGCGAACTGCGAGTTCCACGCCTGGACCCAGTGGCTGATGGACCGCGAACTCGGGCTCACCGCCGATGGCGCCGGTGTGGCGCTCATCGGCGACCTGGCCGTGGGCTGCTCGTCCGACGGTGCCGACGCCTGGCTGCACCAGGACCTGATGGCCCTCGGCGTCTCGGTGGGTGCACCGCCCGACCCGTTCAACGCCGCCGGGCAGGACTGGGGCCTGCCGCCGTTCGTCCCGTGGAAGCTGCGCGCTGCGCACTACGCACCGTTCATCGCAATGGTGCGTGCGGCCTGCCGTCACATGGGTGGCCTGCGCATCGATCACGTGATGGGACTCTTCCGCCAGTTCTGGATCCCTGCGGGCACGTCACCAGCGGCCGGCGCCTACGTGCATCTGCCCGCACACGAACTCCTCGCCATCATTCGCCTCGAGGCCGCCCGGGCCGGCACGTTCGTGGTGGGCGAGGATCTCGGCACCGTCGAACCGCACGTGCGCGACGCGCTGCGATCGAGCGGCATCCTCGGCACCAAGGTGTGGTGGTTCGACACCGCGTGCGAACACTGGGCTCAGCCGAACCTCGCCACGGTCACCACGCACGACCTGCCCACGGTGGCGGGTGTGTGGTTCGGCGCCGACGGCAGCGACGGGATGCAGCACGCACTGCGCGGCCTCGGCGCGGCCGACGCCCGAGAGGCCGCCGCCGAGGTGCACCACCTGGTGGCCACCAGCCCGTCGCAGCTGGTGCTCGCCACCACCGACGACCTGGCCGGCATGGTGGAGCGGCCCAACCATCCGGGCACCACCTCCGACCAGATGCCGAACTGGACCCGCCGGTTGGCCACGCGCGTCGAGGCGCTGTTCGACGCCGAACCGGGCGCGTCGATCACCGCCGCGTTGCGTCAGGCGCGGGTGTCCATCAGCCGCGACGCCGCCGACGGCATGTAGCCGCCGGGGGCGACTGGCGCCCAGGCCATCACGTCGACGACGACGTGCAGCGTGCCACCCTCCGTCCACAGGCACACGGCACCATCGGCCGCGAGCGCCGGCACCACCAGCGTCGCCTGGTTCACGCCCTTGCCGTACCGCAGCGTCGGGGCCGCGGGCCGTGCCGCGGAGCATGCCCAGATCGTCATCGCACCCTCACCGGCGGGCGCGACCGCCACGACGTCGAGCACCACCGCGTCGCCTGGGCCCACGCCCGCACGTCCCACCACCGGCACGGCCACTTGCACGCCTGCGGTGATCGCTGCCCGAGGACGGCCGAGGCCGTCGACGGTGGTGGCCGTCGGGCGGCTGTCGAACAGCCGGGCCGGGCCTGCCAGACGGAACTCCTGCGCGGCGCCCCACCAGCCCTGCACGTCGAGCAGCACGTGCATCGTGTGGCTCGCGCGCAGGCACACCGTGCCCTTCGCGCTCAACGTCACCACGGCCAGGTTCGCCACCGTGCGACCGACGGGCACGTTCAGGTTCGAGGTCGCAGGAACGGCGCCGCACTGCCAGACGGTGACGTGGCCACCGCCGGGGGCGTTCATGCCCACGATGTTCACCGCCGCCTGCCGAGCACCGACCGGCACGCCACCGCGCCCCACCACCGGCACCTCCACGATCGATCCCGCGGGCCGCAGCCCGATGGCTGCGAACCTGCCGTCCACCGTGGCCGTGTTGGGCCGACTGTCGAGCAGACGGGCCGGGGTGACAGCGTGGAAGTCACCGCCGCCCGCCATCCAGCCCTGCACGTCGACCTCGAGCTCCACGTGCTCCCGCGACCACAGGCACACCCGGCCCCGTATGCCGATGGCGACGATCGCCGTGTTGCTGGCCGGTACGCCACGGGTGATGTTGAGGTTCGACGCGTGTGGCCGTGGCACGCCGCAGGCCCACACCGTGAGGTGGGTGTTCACGAACGCGCCGGTCGCGATCACCGAGATCGCCACGGCCGACGCCGTCGGATCCACCCCGAACCGGCCTGCGACCTGCATCTCCAACGTGCCGTCGGGGGTGAAGGTGTACACCTGGTCGTCGTCCTCGCTGGGCGGCGCCGGCACCGCGACCACGCTCGGCCGGTACAGATGGGGCTGTTGGAAGGCGACGTCGATGTCCCACGTGAAGTTCGAGATGGCCAACTGGAACTCGCCGGCGATGTTGCGCCACGGCGTGAACGTGGCGAAGTACACGGTGCACGCATCGCCGCACTGCGTCGTCAACGGCACCGCGCCGTACTGCTCGAACGGACCGGTCGGCGAACCGGCCTCGTACAGCTGCACCGATCGCCCGAACCAGTCGTCCAGCAACGCGACGGCGACGTATCGACCTTCGGTCCACCGCTCAACCTGCAACGGATTGGCCACGACGCCGTCGTGGTGGATCACCGTCGCCGAGGCACGCGATGCCACCCAGCTCGACCCGTTCCAATAGGTGGGCACCTGCTCGAAGTGCCCGTGCGGCACCCGCGCCACGGTGATGTCGGTGTTGCACGAGGTGTCGAACCAGCCGAGCATGCCGGGGTTGGTGAACTGGCGGTAGCAGTTGCCGTACAGGTAGGACCAGTCGTCGTCGCTCACCACGGTGAAGCCGTAGAGCGGGAGCGCGTTGCCATCGGGCGCCAAGGTGAACGACAGCACCGCCAGGTCCGACTGGCGGATCACGGCACGCCACACCGCCGTCGGCCGAGCGCCCGGAGCCGCCCCGGTGCCCTCCGGGTTCCAGAACTCGGCCACGAACACGTGCAGGTGGCCGTCGGCACCCACCTCGCCGTCGAGCGGCCAGAACCAGTGGATCAGATCGGTCTCCTGTGCACCACCGAGGAACGACCGGGGTGCCAGCGCGTCACCACCGCCCCACTTCGCGGTGAAGCACAGTCCGGTCTGCACCAGGGCCACGTTGTGGGCGAAGCCCGCAGCAGTGAGCGACGGCGTCGCCGGATCACCGACGAACGAATCCTGGAACAACCACAGCACCCGCCCGTCCGACATGGGAATGCTGCGCGGATAGTCACCGCCGACCAGGCCACTCGCGCCGGAGGCGAAGAAGGCGTTCAGATCCTCGGTGGACAGCGAACGCGCACAGGCCGACGCCGGCACGCCGGCTGCGGCCGCCTGGCCCTGGGTCGCCGGCACGTATGCCAGCAGCGCGACCAGTGCGGCAAGACCACGCTGGATCCACCGCACCACACCACCTCTTCGCCGTGCCGTTCGGCCCGGCACATTCATTGATCGGCGCGTGGCCGCCCGCGCCGTAGAGCCGGAAGTCCCTCCCGACTGTCAGAATCACCCGATGGGCGTCTATCGCGACCGCATCCTCCCCCACATCATCGACCGCGCCTGCGGTTCCCCCGAGCTGATGACATGGCGTTCGCACCTCGTCGACGGCCTCGCCGGCACCGTGGTGGAGATCGGCTTCGGGTCGGGCCTGAACATGGCCGTGCTGCCCCCCGAAGTGGAGCTCGTCTACGCAGTCGAGCCGGCCGACATGGCTCGACGCATCGCCGAACCCCGCATCGCCGCGTCGGGCGTCCGCGTCGAGCACGTCGGCCTGCGCGGCGAACAGATCCCGCTCGACGATGCCAGCTGCGACGGAGCGTTGTCCACGTTCACGCTGTGCACCATCCCCGACGTACGCCAAGCGCTGGCCGAACTGCGGCGGGTGCTGAAGCCCGGTGGGCGGTTCCACTTCCTCGAGCACGGCCTGTCCCCCGACACCAAGGTCGCCGGGTGGCAGCACCGACTCGAACCGATGCAGCGGCGCGTCGCCGACGGGTGCCATCTCACCCGAGTGCCCACGGCGCTCGTCGAGGAAGCCGGATTCGTGATCGAGCGCACGGAGAGCCGGTATGCCCGCGGCCCGAAGCCGTGGTCGTGGTTCACCGAGGGCGTGGCGCTCAACCCGGGGTGACGGCGGGCACCCGTTGTAACGTCCGCCGCGTCACACCGAGAGGGGAACCACGATGAAGGCCACCGCAGCCGTGCTCCGCGGCACCGACCAGCCGTACGCGATCGAGGAGATCGAACTCCGCGACCTGCGCCCGAACGAGGTGCTGGTGCGCATCGTCGCGGCGGGCATGTGCCACACCGACGTCCTGCCCCGCGTGCCGGGCTTCATCGCCCCGCCGCCCATCGTGGTGGGTCACGAGGGTTCGGGCGTGGTGGAGGCGATCGGCAATGCGGTCACGAAGGTGGCCGTCGGTGACCACGTGGTCCTGTCGTTCGACTCGTGCGGCGTGTGCGCCAACTGCAGCGCCGGCCAGCCCGCCTACTGCGACACGTTCATCGTGCGCAATCTGTTCGGCCGCGAACTCGACGGGTCCGCCGCCGCCACCGATGCCGCGGGCGAGCCCATCGCCGCACGGTGGTTCGGACAGTCGTCGTTCGCCTCGCACGCGATCGCCACCGAGCGCAACACGGTGGTGGTCGACAAGGCCCTGCCGCTCGAGGTGCTCGGTCCGCTCGGCTGCGGCATCCAGACCGGTGCGGGCAGCATCCTGGGTGCGCTCGACGTGCAGCCCGGCACCAGCGTGGCCGTGTTCGGTTCGGGCGCCGTGGGCCTGGCGGCGGTGATGGCCGCGAAGGTGGCGGGCGCCACCACCATCATCGCCGTCGACCTGCAACAGCACCGCCTCGACCTCGCGCTCGAGCTCGGCGCCACCCACGTGGTGAAGGGCGACGCCCCCGACGTGGCCGCGCAACTCGCGGCGGCCTCGGGCGGCGGTGTGCAGTACTCGTTCGACACCACCGGCATCCCGGCGGTCATCGTCACGGCGTTGCAGGCCACCCGCATGACCGGCAAGTGCGGTCTCGTGGGCGTGCTGCAGGGCAACCTCGAACTCGACTCGAACACGATGCTGGGCAAGACCATCCTCAACATCCTCGAGGGCAGCGTCGACCCGCAGGTGTTCATCCCTCGGATGATCGAGCTGTGGCAGGACGGGCAGTTCCCGTTCGACCGCCTCATCGAGGAGTTCCCGATGTCGCAGATCAACGAGGCCGAGCAGTCGTCGCTGGCCGGCGGCGTGATCAAGCCGGTGCTGCGCCCCTAACGCACTTCGTGCACGTCGATGTGCACCAGTGACTGCTCCCGACGGCCGTTCGACACCGCGATGATGCGGTTCATCCACGCCAGCCGTGGTGCTGCCGTGCTGAGCCGGATGTGGGTGCGGAAGTAGTACTCCGACGGGTCGACCGGCTCACCGGCGGCGATGCGCGCGGCCACCTCGGGCGTGGCGTCGCGCACTCCGGTGGACAGCACCTCGATGGCCTCGCCATCGTCGGTGCGCAGCGCGTAGTGGGCACCGATGTCGAGCACCCCGTCGTCGCGGAGCGTCTGCCAGTCGGCGCCGCCCGGCGCGATGGTGCCCGACAGTCCGTCGCGCCCGGTGAACGTGCCGCCGACGAACGGGATGACGCGGCGCGCGCCGACGGGCTGGGTGCCGAGATCGACCGGCGGGTCGACCCGGACCACGATGGCGAGGAGCGGCTCGAGGTGCATCCCACGAGTTGAGCACAGCCGAGGTTCAGGCGAGGGCACGCGAGACGGCGAAGAACGCCGGGATGCCGACGGCGAGGTTGAACGGGAAGGTGATGCCGAGCGCCAAGCCGAGCGTGAGTCCGGGGTTGGCGTCGGGAATCGCGAGCCGAGTGGCGGCGGGCGCCGCGATGTAGGACGCACTGGCCACCATGGTGCCGAACACCGCCGCACCACCGACACCCAGCCCTGCCACCTGGCCGAGCGCCACCCCGGCCACGCCGAACACGAGCGGCGCCACCACCCCGAAGCCGATGGCGCGGGCATCGAGCGCTCGACCCCCGCGCAGCGCCGTGGCGGCCGCAGCCCCCATGTCGAGCAGGAACAGCGTGAGCAGACCGGTGAAGAGGCCCACGAACAGCGGCTCCACCTTCACGTAGGTGGCGTCGTGTCCGACGGCGCCGATCACGATGCCGCCCGCCAGCAGCAACACACTGCGCCCGGTGAGCACTTCCCGCACCGCCACGCGCCACGACGTGCCCTGCCGGCCGGCGGTGGCCAGCACGAGTGCCACCAGGATGCCCGGCACCTCCATCACGGCCACCAGCGCGGTCATGAACGGTTCCACGTCGAGGTCGGCGCCGGCGGCGAACACGGTGGCCGCGGTGAACGTGACCACCGAGACCGACCCGTAGTGCGCCGCGATCGCACCCGAGTCGGACACGGACCGGCGTAGGAGCACCCGTGACGCGGCGAATGTGAGGACCGGGATCAGCACCGCCACCGCGACGGTCATCACTGCGGGCATCGCCACGTCGGCGAGATCGGCGGACTTGAGCGCGTGGCCGCCCTTCAGACCGATGGCGAGCAGCAGATAGGTGGACAACCAGGTGTGAATGGGATCGGGCAGTCGTAGGTCGCTCTGCAACCACACGGCCACGGCGCCGAGCACGAAGGCCAACACCGGCGGCGACGTGAGGTTCTCCACTGCCAGATCGAACGATCCCATCCATGTCTCCTGCTCGTTATTACATGTTGCAGGATACATGTTTCATTCACCCTTCTTTTACCGAACGAGCACCGGATACTGTGCGCGACACAATTACGCGTCCACACCGATTCGCCGCTGCGGCGTACGCCGTACCGTCGCCACACGCCGGACGGACCGGCGACGAGAGAGGAGCCACCATGACCGTGTACATGGTCGATCGGGATCTACCCGGCATCACGATGGACGCCCTGGCTGACGCGCAGCAGCGGGCCATCGCCACCGCAGCCGAGATGCGGAGCGGCGGACAGCAGATCAGCTACATCCGCAGCACCTTCGTCCCGGGTGAGGCGCACTGCATGTGCCTGTTCGACGCGCCCGACTCGGCGATCGTCGCAGAGTTGAACGACCTGGCCCAGATCCCGTACACGAGGATCACCGAAGCACTCGACCTCACCCCCTGAACGAGCGCAGCGGAGTGGACACCGCCGTCGGACCGGCCGACACCCCGTTGCCGTCGGGCCGTGTGGTGTTCCTGTTCACCGACATCGAAGGGTCGACACGCCGATGGGAGGCGTACGGCGACGAGATGCGCCGGTGCGTCACTCGGTACGAGCAACTCAGCCGTGACTGCGTGACGGCCGATGGCGGCGTGGTGGTCAAGAGCCTGGGCGACGGCACGATGGCGGCGTTCACCTCGGTGGACGCCGCCATCCGCTGTGCCGTCACGCTCCAACGACGCCTGCACGCCGAGAACTGGAGCCCGGTGCCGCCGCTGACCGCGCGTATGGGTGTGCACGTCGGATCATGCGAGCCGGTGCTCGGCGACTACTTCGGTGTGGTGGTGAATCGAGCGGCGCGCCTCTCCGATGCGGCCAACGGCGGCCAGATCCTGGTCAGCGACACCGCCATGGCGGCGCTCAGCCCTTTCCAGTCGCCCACGAGCGACCACTCCTTCCGCTCCCGAGGCCACCACCAACTGAAGGACCTCGCCGAGCCGATGGAGATCCACGAGGTCGTCGTCGACGATCTGCCAGCGGTGAGTCGCCCACTGCGCACCATCGACCCGACCGTGCGTCGCCTGCCGGTGCAGCGGTCCGTCTTCCTCGGCCGCGAGGACGAGGTGCGGATCGTCGTCGAGGCGCTCCGGACGGAACGCATCGTCACGCTGGCGGGCGTGGGCGGGGTGGGCAAGACCCGGCTCGCCGTGCACGCCTGTGCCGAGATGGCGGGCACATTCGACGGCGACATCCACTTCGTCGATCTGAGTGGGGTCGTGGCGGGCGACGATCTCGCCAGTGCCGTGGTCAGCCACATCGCAGCAGCCGGCGGCGGCACCGGCAGGAGCGCCCACGACGTGCTCGTCGACGCCTGCGGACGGCGGCCCGTACTCATGGTGCTCGACAACTGCGAACAGGTCGTCGACGGGGCCGCAGGCCTGGTCTCGTCGCTGCTCGATCGGTGTCCGTCGCTGCGAGTGATGGTCACGAGCCGCGAACCGCTGCGGGTCGGAGGCGAACGGGTGGTACGCGTGGACCCACTCCCCCGTCCCGCCGCTACCGGCGACGGTCGAACGACCCACGACCCGGCCGTCGAACTGTTCGTCGCACGGGCGATCGCCGCAGGGGCGCCGGCCCCCGGTGCCGGCGACCTCACACACATCGAGCGGGTGTGCGAACTCGTCGATCGACTCCCGTTCGCCATCGAGTTGGCGGCCGCTCGAGCCACCCACCTCCCGCTCGAGGATCTGGCCGACCGGATCGAACAGCACTACGACGTGCTGTCCACCCGGCAACGCGACCGTTCAGGTCGTCACCGGACGGTCGACGGCATGCTGTCCTGGAGTTGGGACCTGCTGGATGTCACCGAGCAGGCGCTCTTCCAACGAATGGCCGTGTTCGCTGCTCCTGTCGCCGTGGCGCAACTCGAGACGGTCGTCTGCGACGACCTCGTCCCGCGACGCGACGTGCTCGAAGCGGTGTCGGTGCTGGTCGACCACAGCCTGGTGCTGCACGACCCGACGACCGCAACGTTCCGAATGCTCTCGCTCGTGCGTCGATTCGCCGACGCGACACTGGAGGACGACGAGCGTCGACGCTTCGAGATCCGACACGCCGACTGGTGCATCCGTGCGCTCGACGAGCAGATCGCCGACGAGGCGCTCCCTGCGCTCGTGTCCCGCTCGGGAGCCGACCTGCACACAGCGCTCGCACGCGCCGTCCATCGAGGCGACACGCCACGCGCTCGAGCGTTGGCCGGGCGGATGTGGCGCGTGTTCGAGGTCGAGGGAGGTGTCGCTGACGGCGTGTCTCGTCTGGCCGAGGTGGTCGCGATGGCACCACTGACCACGGTCGACGATGCACGTGCGTCGCTCGGCCTTGCGAACCTGCTGCTGTCGAGTGGCGACGCCGAAGGGGCTGTGCTGCATCATCGAACGGCCGAATCGCTCTTCGCATCGATGAGCGACGACGGCGGTGCAGCGTGGGCCCGGCTCGGCCAGGCAATGGCGGCCCTCCAGATCGGCGACCCCGCCGGCGATGCAGCAGCCATGGCAAGCCGTGCCCGAGCGACCTTCGCTGCCGTCGGCGACGAGCACGGCGTGGGGAGCTGTGATGTGGCGCTCGGCCTCATCGCCGCCCGCGAACAACGACACGCCGACGCCGAGCTGGCCTATCTGGCGGCGCTGTCCGCCTTTCGACTGGGGCACCAACGAGCTGCTGCCGCCGCCGTGCTCGCCAACCTCGGCAACCTCGCCAGCGACGCCGGCGATCTGCTGAAGGCCACCCGCTTCCTCGATGGCGCGGCGCAGCTCTACCGGGAGTTGGGCAATCGTCGCGGCGAGGGATTGATCCTCAACAATCTGTGCCTCGTCGCAAGGTCGCGGGGCGACCTCGACCGCTCCTTCGCCTACGCCGACGACGCGCGGGCCGCACTCGAAGCGGCAGGCGACCTGCAAGGGGCGGCAGTGGCCACCGTGAACCGCGCCAACCTCTTCGGACAACGAGTCGCCGCGGAGCAGGCGATCGACGCCTACCGCGACGCCATCGATCTGTTCCGACGAGCCGCCGATGCACGGGGTGTGCTGGTGACCCTGTCGAACCTGTCGGCGTTCGCATGGCAGCACGGCCTGCGTCGTGCCGCCTGGTCGGCAGAGGTGGATCGGGCGATGATCCTGCACCGACTGGGCCTTCGAGCAGGGTTGGCCGAGGCACTCACCACCCTGTCCTCACGCGCCGCAGAGGTCGGCGACCCCGAACTGGCGGCAACACTCGGCGTGGCCGCGCTCGACGGCGGGGCCGTCGTCGACGCGGCACTCGTGCAAGCACGACAGTTCGGCATCGACGACGCAGTACCCGCGGTCGACGTCGGCTCCCCGGTGACGGCACTCAGCCGCCGCGAGCACGAGTTGCTCGTCCTCGTGGGCAACGGGTTCACGAACCAGGAGATCGCCTCGACGATGTTCGTCAGTCTCCGCACCGTCGACGCGCACCTCAGCCACATCCGCACCAAGCTGGGCGTCACCGATCGTGTGAAGCTCGCCCTGCTGGGCCAGTCGTTGAGCCGGTCGGCCTGACGGCTCCTGGTCACGCGGTGGCGAACAGGTGTCGCAGCCCTCGAGCCAGGGAGGCCGGGACCAAGGTGACATGGTGCTCGTCGGCGAACACCACGGTCCGGGTGTCGATGCCGGCGCGGGTGCACTGCTCGCCGTAGGCCACGGCATTGCGCACCATGCCAGCGGCTTCGCGCTGCTCGGCGTGGGCGAACAACTGCGGCCACACCCGGGCCATGTCACCCTCCTCGCACTCCCCCGCACTGATGAACGCCTTGGCGCCGGCCCGGGCGGGGATCGCCTCCCCGAGGATGCGGCCGTCGGCCCACCACAACGACGGGCTCATCGCGATCAGGTGCGCGAACACGTCGGGCCGTTCCCGCCACGCCCAGGTCGCGAACAGTCCCGAGAGCGACCAGCCCCCGATGGCGGTCTCACCCACCTCGACACGGGTGCGGACCGCGGGCAGCACCCGATCGATCAACAGGTCGAGGAACGCCGCTGCGCCGCCGGTGCCGTGCTGCACCATTGCGTTGTCGTCGGCGAAGGGGCCGGGCAGCACCCATTCGTAGGGGGTGAAGTCGCGGAACCGGGTGGAGAAGTACTCGAGCGGGTGGGTGCTGTCGCGCCACACCGCCGCGATCGCCATCGGCGGCAACGCCCCCATCGTCACCAGCGTGACGGTACGGGCGTACTCGACGGCGGTGAGGAACATCGTCCGCCCATCGAGCAGCAGCACCAGCGGCACCGGTCCCTCGGCGTGTGGCGGCACGGCGAGCGCCACGTGCAGATCGCCCTCCATCCACGTGTCGGAACCGGGGACGACGAACGGCTGCGCCATGGCGGCAGCGTAGTGAGCAACGCGCGCATAGGGTGACCCGCCATGCCGACGAAGATCTACCGCGCCCGTCAGGTCGTCACGATGCACCGGTCGAACCCGATCGGCACCGCGGTGGCAGTGCGCGACGGCCGCATCCTGGCGGTCGGCACGTACGACGAGTGCGCGCAATGGGGCGAGCACACGATCGACGACACCTTCGCCGACAAGGTGATCGTGCCCGGCTTCGTGGAGGCGCACGGCCACTCGATGGACGCGCTGGTCGTGCAGTTCCCGTACGTCGGCTACTTCGACTACCCACTCCCCGACGGCTCGGTCGCCCGTGGGGCACGAACCTACGCAGACGTGATCGAACGACTCCGCCAGGCCGACGCCGCACTGCCCGACGGCGACGTGTTGATCGCCAACGCGTTCGACCCGATCTACTTCCCGAACGAGCCACGACTCACCCGCGAGCACCTCGACCTGGTGTCCACCACGCGCCCCATCTTCGTGCGCCACGCCTCGGGTCATCTCGCCACGGTGAACAGCGCGTTGCTCGCCAAGGAGGGCATCACCCGCGACTGCAGCACCCCTGGCGTGGCACGCGACGGCAACGGAGAACCGAACGGAGAACTGCAGGAGCCGCCGGCGATGAGCCTCGCCAGGGAGGCTTCTCGCATCGTCTCACGCGGGTCCTTCGACCCGTCGGTGGTGGGCGTGCACGCACAGCTGTGCCGCAACGCCGGTGTCACCACCAGCTCGGAGCTCTCCGGCGTGATGTTGCTGCTGCCCAAGCTGGAGGACGCGTGGCGAGCTGCGGTCGACGCGCCGACCTCGCCCGTTCGCATGGTGCTGTACAACCTGCCCAGCGCACCGGGGTCCTCGGCCGACCACGACGCTGCGGCGGACGCCGCGGTGGCGCTGGCGCGCCGCGACACACCCAAGTTCCGCAACCGCGGCGCGAAGCTGGTGCTCGACGGCAGCATCCAGGGTTGGACCGCGATGCTGAAGTGGCCCGGCTACATCACCGGCACCGACCACGGCCAGTTGCTCATGGCCCCGGAGGAGATGGTGGAGGCCGTGCGTGCGTTCCACCGCCGCCGCCTGAACGTGCACGCACACTGCAACGGCAACGCCACCGCCGAGGCGTTCATCGATGCCGTCGAGGAGGTGCTGGCCGCCGACGCGTGGCTCGACCATCGCCACGTGGTGCAGCACTCCCAGACCACCCTGCCGGCGCAGTACCGGCGCATGGGCCGCCTCGGGCTGTGCGCCAACATCTTCACCAACCACATCTGGTACTGGGGCGACCAGCATGCGTCGCGCACGCTCGGGCCGGATCGCGCCCGAGGCATGTGGGCGTGCCGCACTGCGCTCGAGGAGCGCGTGCCGCTCTCCATCCACACGGACTCGGGCGTCACCCCCATCGGATCGCTGATGCCGATGTGGTGCGCGGTGAACCGCGTCACGGTGAGCGGGCAGGTGCTCGGCGAGCACGAGCGCATCACGCCGTACGAGGCGCTGCACGCAGCCACCCTCGGTGCTGCGTTCCAGCTCCACATGGACCGCGAGATCGGCAGCATCGAGCCCGGGAAGTGGGCCGACTTCGCGGTGCTCGACGACTCGCCGCTCGACGTCGACCCGATGGCCATTCGCGACATCGGCGTGTGGGGCACGGTGGTGGGCGGCGAGGTGCACGCGGCGCCGGGTCGATGATCGACGTCGTCGTCATCGGCGGGTACCTGGGTGCCGGGAAGACCACACTGCTCAACCACCTGCTCCGCGAGGGCACCGGGCGGAGCACCCTCGTGCTGGTGAACGACTTCGGCACGGTGGCCGTGGCCGACGAACTCGTGGCGGCACGCGACGGCGAGATGCTCACGCTCACGAACGGCTGTGTGTGCTGCTCACTGGCGAGCCCGCTCATCGACACGTTGGTGGGCATTCGCGAACGCGCCGACGCACCCGAGTTGCTGATCGTGGAGGCGAGCGGCGTCGCCGACCCAGAACCACTGTCGCACCACGCGATGATCCCCGGTTTCCGGCTGAGCGGCATCGTGGTGGTGGCCGACGCGGAGACCATCGAGGCTCGTGCGGGCCACGAACTGGTGGGCCGCACTGTCATCCGGCAACTGCGGTCGGCCGGGCTGATGGTGTTGAACAAGACCGACCTCGTCGGGCCGGCCGCGATCGAGCGGTTGCACGACTGGTTGCGCACCGTGGCGCCGAGTGCGGTGGTCGTGGATGCCGAACACGGCGCGGTGCCCGTGGCGATGGTGGTCGGGCCGCAGCCCGAGGTGCCACGACCGCACGGGTACCACGACGGCCACGCGCACCACCACGATGTGCATCGCACCGTGACGTGGAGTCCCGTCGGCCTGGTCGACCGGGCGGCACTGGTCGGCGTGTTCGAGGACGAGCGCACCGGCATCGTTCGGGCGAAGGGCGTGGTGCGCTTCGCCGATCGGCCCGAGCGGCGCGAGATGGTGCAGGTGGCGGGGCGTCGGTGGCACTGCAGCCCCGTCGACGGGGACGGCGACGACGCGCTCGTGCTGATCGGTCTGCCTCCGGCGTTCGACGAGGCGACGCTGCTCGACCGCCTGGCGGCGATGGTCAACGCTCGCGAATGACCTCGCCGTCCCCGTCGATCCGGCGGCGGATGTCGCCGAGGTTCGACATGCGTTGCAGCACTGCCGGCACCTGGTCGAAGCCACCGAGGTACGACCACACGTAGGCGATGACGGCGAAGATGGTGCCCACTTCGCCGGCTGCGTCGGTGACGTGGACGAGCGCGAACACGGACAGGCCGAGTGCGATGAGATCGACCACACCCCAGCTCGTCGCCTCGGCATCGGACAGGCGGATCCAGTGCCGCCCGAGCACCTTGAAGTGGCCGCGCACCTCGGCGGGGGTGCCGCGTTCGATGGTGGACACCTCCCGCTCGGCCTCGTCGTTGAGCGGTCGGAAGATGCGGCTGGACCGGCGCACGAGTCGTCGGTTCAGCAGCGCCACCGGGATCGCCGCTGCGGCCGCGACGGCTCCCAGCGCAGGGTCGTAGACGAACAGCATCACCAGTGACCCCAGCACGGCGAAGGCGGCGGCAATCGCTGCCACGACGGCGACCTCGAGGAAGTCGACGTACTCCGACACCAGCGCCGTACGAGCAACGATCGACGTCGTCGCGACCCCGCGCTCGCGCTGCTCCTCCACCACGGCCGACGCGAGGTCGACGTACAGGCGGTTGAACGACCGCGCGTCGTAGCGCTGGCGGGCCACGGCGACCAGCGTGTGCGCCAGCGACACGGCCACGAACACACCGATGCCGCGGTACGAATCGGCCAGCAGGTCGTCGACCGCGAGGCCGATCGCGAACGGATAGAGCAGTTCGAACGTGTTCTCGAGCACCGCGCCGCCGTAGGTGACGGTGAGCGCGCCACGGTGACGCCGGAGGTGCGTTGCGAGGGCCGCCATGGCCCCATGGTCGCGCACGGCGGACCCGGCGCAGCGCTAGGCCCCTTCGACGACGAGGAACTGACCCATCAGCCCTTCGTCCTCGTGGTTCGCCATGTGGCAGTGGTACATGAACGGGTGCTCGCTGCTCGCGTAGTCGTCGAACTTCGCGACGAACGTGACGTGCTCACCGAGTTGGATGTAGAACGTGTCCTTCCAGCCCTTCTCGTGGTCGGGCACCGGGCCGGTACTGCGTTCCACGATGGCGAACTGCACGTCGTGGATGTGGAACGAGTGGCCGAAGATCTGGCCGTTCTCGATGGTCCACGCCTCGACGGTGTCGAGCACCACGGTGTGGGCCACGTGGTCCATCGAGTAACCCTGGTCGTCGAACGTGAACGGCGTGCCCGGGCCGGTGTCGGTGATGGCGATCGAGCGAGCGTTCGTCGCGTCGGTCGCGTTCCACAACGAGTTGGTCACCAGGGCGACAGGCAACTCCTTCACGCTGTCGGCCGTCGGCTCCACGACCAGCAGACGCAACAGGTCGAAGGTGGTGTTGTTCAGCAGGCTGCCGAACTCGCCACTCTGGTTCGGCTCGCCGCCCGGGTAGCCGAGGGGATAGCCACCGTTGAACGACTGCAGCGTGACCGCCGAACCCACCACGTCGGCGCCGAGGTCGACCAGCACCTCGTAGCGCTCCCCGGGCACCATCACCAGACGGGTCACGGGGACGGGTACATCCAGCAAACCTCCATCGGTGCCGATCACCCAGAACGTGCGATCGTCCGGGAAGCCGAGCGTGTACGCCCGCTCGATCTCACCGTTGAGGATCCGCAGTCGAACCATCTGCGCAGGCACCGCCACCTCGGCATCCAACGTGCCGTTGGCCAGCAGATGGTCGCCGTAGATGGTGTCGGCGACGATCTGCGAGTCGGCGTCGAAGGTGCGACTGGTGAACACCACCGGGATGTCGTCGACACCGTAGGTGCGCGGCAGGTCGAGCGCCGCCTCGTCGTCGTCCTGCACGATGATGAACCCGCCCGCGCCCATACTGAGCTGCGGCCAGGTGAGTTCGTGCGCGTGCGGGTGGTACCAGTAGGTCGCCGCGTTGTTCTTGACTGTCCACGAGGGTGACCAGGTCTCGCCGGGGGCGATGACTTGATGGGGACCGCCGTCCATGTCGGGCGGCAGGTGCACACCGGGCCAGTGGTGTCGCCTGCGGGTGGCGTGGTCGACGACGTCGCCTCGTCGGTGGCGCACGCGGCCAGGGCCGCCGCACCGGCGGCCAGCAGGAACATGCGGCGGCTCATCGACGTGGGCGGGTGCGCAACGGCACGGGGCGGGGTTCGCATTGGGGTCTCCCTGCGGGTGATCGGTGCCGCAGTGGAGGACGGCCTCGCCGTCGCGCCGAATCACCTTGGCGGGTGCCAATCTATCAGTGTGCGTCACCCTCCGTGCGACGACGCCGCTGACGCTCCATGAGACTGCACCAGTCCCACGACGCGCCGCCCATGGCCGTCACCTCGGCGAGGAACTGGCCGACCATCCCGGTCACGGGCAGCGGCACGTTCATCGCCGAGGCCTCGTCCATCACGAGGCCGATGTCCTTGCGCATCAGCGTCGTCGAGAAGCCGTAGTCGTATTCGCCCGCGAGCATCCGCTCGGCCCGATTGGCCATCTGCCACGAGGCCGACGAGCCC
>SXGT01593494.1_pt1 | contig 21305 bp, 16 predicted proteins | sample 3176221 | NCBI WGS metagenome assembly SXGT01 (sample SAMN11356862, study PRJNA531348) | freshwater metagenome | isolation source: freshwater sample F1-120 | place: China: Fuxian Lake, Yuxi | collected 2017-12-25
CTGGATGGTAAGCGAGGTAGCCAAGAGAATTCCTCCATGAAACGTGACGTGATCTCCGTCCCAATCGTAGGCGTGTTCACTTGACAAAGGCAACGCTCGTGCGAAGAATTCAGGCAGGATTTAATGCGTAGGCCCTGGGGGTAGATCCTGTGCGGCGATTCGTGAATCGGGCAGGGTCGCCATGGACTACGGACCACGGCCCAAATACGTTCCACCGCCAATTGCCGGGACGAAGTGCACTTCGCTGTTCTCTTGCACCGGTTCGCTGAGTCCGCCGCGTGCGATCTGGGTGTCGATCACGACGGCGAGGCCTGCGCGCACTTGATCGCCGTCGTAGAGTCGGTTCTTGATGCCGGGGAAATTGCTCTCCAGTGCGTCGATCACCTCGCGCATCGTTGTGCCGGCGAGATAGACCTTTTCGTGATCCTGTGTGTAACTGCGCAATAGCGAGGGGATCCAAACGGTAGGCATGGGACCTCCTGTAGCACCTCGCCCGTGGTGGCATGGCCTCGCGTGAGGGCTCGCGAGTGCGAATCTGCAAGCGGCGACCATGGGGCTAAACGCCATTCGGTTTGCGGCCCCAGGACCACAATAGCAACACGCCGACCAGCGCTCCAGCCGCACCGCCCGCAAGCCAATCCCAGCGGACGTGATTCGTCGCGTCCGCGTCGTACAGTCCGATGCCGAGCACCATGGAGTTATGCAGGACATGCATGATCATACTTGGCCACAGACTTCCGGTGTGCCAGCAAACGGTGCCGAGGACTAGGCCTAACAGCGTACTGGGTATCAAGCGTTCCAGGCCGAACGACCCGGGCAACATCACATGCGTCAGACCAAACAGGATGGCGCTAGCGCCGATCGTAACCAGGGGACCGGCGCGAGCTTTGAGCGCGTTGAAAAGCAACCCGCGGAAGAAGATCTCTTCGAGAATCGCCGGCACAATCACCGTGATCAGCATCCACCAGCCGGCGCGGGCTCGCATCGCGCTCAACTCGGCCAGCACGGGGGCGTATTTCTTTTCGAGTTGAGCGGGGTCGTGCAATTCCGACAAGAGCCACAGGACAAACGGCCAAAGGCACATGCCGAGAAGCGTCGAACCGCACAGCGCCGCGGGTCGCGGCATTTGCAAGCCGAGCGCACTGCGAAGTTCCACGCGGCCCAGATGGGCGAACACGAACGGAATCAACCCGAACATTAGCAGATTCACCGCCACTTTCACCACGATGCCCACAAGCGGTGGCAGCGGCCCGAGGGAGCCCAGCAACGCGACCAGAGCGAACTGGATCGGCACCATCAACGCCAGGCACCACAGCATGGCAGGGATCGTTGCAGATGCCTGCGGCTCATCCGGTCGGCGCACCAGGTCGGACCATCCGCTTTGCTCATTGTAAAGCACGCTTTCCGCGCCGAAAACGCGCGCCGCCAGGGCGAGTGCCGCCAGGGCGTAGAGCAGGGTCGTCAGGATCACGATGGTCGCCGTCACCGGATCGGGGCCACCCTGGAACAGGTCGCGTGCCAGGAGCACGACATTCACGAGCGGCAATACGATGAGCACGCCTCCGAGTTCCAATCCAGGCAACATCGCCAGGATGCCGGGCGTCAACGAGGCCAGCATCAATGGGATCAGATACGCCTGCGCTTCCTTGAAACTGCGTGCGAAACTCGTCAAGCACAAGAGCACCGCCGAGAAAAAAGTAGCAAACAGCAGCAACAAGGCGAACACTTGCACGAGCAGCCCAACGGACATCCCCCCCTGGATCAAGACCGCGCCCAGGCCGCTCCAGCTCAACGTGATCGTCATGCAAACTAGGTTGACGACCGCGGTGAGGACCGCCACTGTCACGACGGAGATGTATTTCGCGGTCAACAACTCAAAGCGAGGCACCGGGGCGGCAACGAGGATCTCCAGCGTGCCGCGTTCGCGCTCGCCGGCCGTCAGATCGATGGCCGGGTAAACGGCGCCGGTGATCGTCATGAGAATGAGAACGAGGGGCACCAATGCTGCGAGCGAGATGACGCCATCGCTGCCGACCGCGCTCAGCGTGATACGTTCGAGACTCAACAACATGATCCGTGGCCGTTTGCCTGGGACGTCAAGCCTGCTCTTGAGATCCGATTCATTGGCAGCTGCCAGCAGCTTTTCGATATGTGCAAGTGCTTCGCGTGCCGTGAGCGAATTCGACACGGAATAAATCTGGCACGGCAGCCAGCGATCGGTCGTCGCCTTGGTGCTCCCCAGCTTCGGGATCACCACGACCAGGTCCAGGGTACGGTCCTGGAGGTTTTGTTGCAACTCTTTCAGTCGCTCGGTTCGTTCTTGATCGTCGACGGGATCGGGCCTTTCGCGGTCTCGCAGATACTCCAGTTCCGGAACCTTGGCCGTCGCGACCTCGTTACCGGCTTTCTGCCGCAGGGCTCTTGCACCCGCATTGAGCCGAGCTTTGAGGGCCAGCGCCTCCGCGTCCGTGAGCACCCCGATGCGATAATTCGTCTCTTCCTTCGAGGCGTCTCTGGTGGCCAAATAGAATTGCGTGAAGGCGACGCTCATGAGCGGATACAGCAAGAGCGGCATCGCGATCAAGGTGACAATAGTCCTGCGGTCCCGCAGGATTTCGCGAAGCTCCTTGCGAGCCAGCCGGAAGACGCGGGTCGACGACGAGTGACGGGTGGCGAGTGACGAGGGCGCCGGTGAGGCGGCGCCGCCATTCGGTTGCTCAGGTATCGATGTGGAATCGTTCATGATCACTCGCCGCTTCTTCCGAGCGCCGGACCTGTTTTCGAGAGTTTCAAGAACATGTCGATCAGGTTCCCGCAGCCAGTGCGTTCGCGCAGTTCTGCCAGAGTGCCTTCACTGACCAGTTCGCCGTGGTGCATCAGCCCAAAGCGGGAACAAAGCCGTTCCGCGTCGTCGAGGTGATGCGTGGTGAGGATGACGGCCTTGCCCTCGCGGCGCAGCAGCTCGATGTACTCGATGATCATCTGGCTGCCCATCACATCCAGCCCCAGCGTTGGCTCGTCGAGCAGCATCACCGGTGGGCGGTGGATGAGCGCGCGGGCCAGCGTGACGCGCTGCCGTTGCCCCGTGCTGAGATTGGCGCAACGGCGTTCGAGAATCTCACGCAAGCCCAGCAGGTGGGCGAGTCGATCGAGCTCTTGACGGGCTTGTTCATCGGGAACGGCATAGAGGTCCGCGAAGAACAACAGCATCTCACGCACCGTCAGGCCAGGGTAGAGGCCGGCATTGGCCGAGACGTAGCCGACGCGGCGTTTGACCTCGTCCGGGTGAAGAGTGGAGCCAAAACCGGCGATGGCGGCCTCGCCGCTGGTAGGGCGCAGGAGCCCGAGCAGCATACGCAGCGTAGTCGTCTTGCCAGCTCCGTTAGGACCCAGGAGTCCGTAAACCTCTCCTGGCTGGACGCGGAAGGAAAGCCGTTGCACTGCCAGCAGGCTGCCGCCGTCGGGTAGGACAAAGCGTTTGGTAAGCTGTTGCACGAAGATCATGACGGGAATCCAGTCCCCGTGGTGAGCGCGCCAGTGCACGGGGATGTGGCTATTAGACCAACCTCGCGAAAAAATGCAACCGGCAAGATTGGTTGACCCGCGCGCAAGCCTTCCCACGCGTCGGCGTTCTCTCCATGTCATGGCCGCGGTAAGAGTCCGGAACAACCCTGGCCGGAGCGCCGGTTCAGGTTTTACATAAAGAAACGCCGCACGAGGGGTCGCTCCCCCGCGCGGCGTTTTCGTTTCATTGCGTGCCTATGATATTTATGGGTACTTCTGGAGGAATCGATGGCCACTCTTCGCCGCGCCGTGTTTCTCGATCGCGATGGTACGCTCAACGTGGACCGCGCTTACCTCACGCGCCCGGACGAATTGCAACTGCTACCCGGCGTTGCCGAGGCGGTGCGACTTCTCCAATTGGCCGGGTTTGCCTGCGTGGTCGTTACGAACCAGTCAGCGGTTGGCCGAGGAATGATGACGGATGCGGATTTGCAGCGGATCCACGACGAAATGAATCGACAGTTCGCCGCCGACCAAGTGACGCTGGACGGCATTTACGCCTGTACCGCAGCACCGTCCCTGGATGGGATCGAACATCCCGACCGAAAGCCCGCGCCAGGCATGTTGCTGCGCGCCGCGGCGGAATTGCGGCTCGATCTGACTCAATCCTGGATCGTTGGTGACAGTCTGCGCGACATGGTCGCCGGACAAAACGCAGGCTGCTGCGGTTGCATACTCGTGCGGACAGGCCATCCCATCGATGTGGCGCAGATGGGAAATGAGATACACATTGCCGACGACCTGCTCGCCGCTGCACGAATTATCTTGTTGAGCCAATCAACCTAGTCACCCACACCGGCCTGCGGTCTGGGCGACTCCGCAGGCCGGCGTTTTCAACATCAGTGGACCGCCGGGGAGTTGAACCCCGATTTCCTGGGTGCAAACCAGGTGTCGTACCGGGTTGGACCAGCAGCCCATTTCGGTGATAGTTGCGGAGGCCGGATTCGAACCGGCGTCGTACGGCTTATGAGACCGAGCTGGAACCAGGCTCCAGTCCACTCCGCAAGAAATAGTGGGCAGTGGGCAGTGGCTAGTAATGGAAGATTGGCACTCCACTTTCTGCTGGCCACGGACCACGACTCAAGTCGGGCCGGCAGGAGTCGAACCTGCCTCGTACCGCGTATCAGACGGTTGCCTCGCCGCCCGGTTCCCGGCCCGGTGTGATCGCCGCTTACGGATTAGCAGAGCGTCCAGGGAGATTTGAACTCCCGCATCCACCATGGCAAGGTGGCAGGCTGCCAGGCTACATCATGGACGCAAAGTTCCGGCGGCTGGACTCGAACCAGCACCCTCCCGGCTTCAGCGGGACGCTCGACCTTCGAGCTGCACCGGAATGGTCCGTGGTCCGTAGTCCGTGGACTGTATCACCGAGGGATCTGCGGGAACCTCTGGGTCAGCAGGGCAATCAACGACTTCTTTTGCCTATTACGGACTACGGACCACGGACTACCCAACAACTCCGGGGGCTGGAGTCGAGCCAGCGCCTGCGGGGTCAGAGCCCACCGTCCTGCCGTTAGACGACCCCGGAATCGCGTATTCATCACTGCAATGACGCGGCGTGCTGCGATGAGGTTCGCGGGATACACGAACTTCTTTTGGCGACTTGCGCGGGGCGCTTCGGAAATTGGTCGAATTCAGGTGCACCCCATAAAATCGGAGGTGCAAGAGTTCTGGAGCGACCCCGGCGGTACGAGGGACTGGTCATTGTTGCTTGCATTCCCTTGATTGGTTGGGCTAATGGAGATCGGCCTTGAAAATTGCAGTCATCGGCACCGGTTACGTCGGCCTGGTCACGGCTACTTGCCTGGCGGAGAGCGGCAACGAGGTGGTCGGCGTCGATAAAGACGCCGGCAAGATTGCCACGCTCAAGGCGGGAAAGCTGCCGATCTACGAGCCCGGGCTGCTCGAACTCGTCATACGCAATGCCAAGGAGCAGCGGCTTAGCTTCACCACCGATCTACCGGTCGCGGTCAAGGATGCTCAACTCGTCTTCCTTGCCGTGGGCACGCCCGAGTTGCCTGATGGGCAGGCCGACCTGAGCGCCGTCTGGGCAGTTGGCGATGCGTTGGTCCCGCATCTACGCAGCGATGCGGTTGTCGTCATCAAAAGCACCGTGAGCGTCGGCACCAATCGCAAGCTGATGGAACGCATGTCGCAGAAGGCAGGCCGACCCATCGAGGTTGCCTCGAATCCCGAATTCCTCAAAGAAGGCGCCGCCATCGACGACTTCATGAAGCCGGACCGCGTCGTTGTCGGCGTGCGCCGGCCCGAAGTCGCCGACAAGTTGCGGGAACTGTACTCATCCTTTCTGCGCACCGAGCATCCATTTCTGGTGATGGCGCCGGAAAGCGCCGAGATGACCAAGTACGTCGCCAATGCCATGCTCGCCACCAAGATCAGTTTCATCAACGAGATGGCAAACCTGTGCGAGAAACTCGGTGCCGACATCAACGACGTCCGCCGCGGCATCGGGCATGACCAGCGCATCGGCTTTCAATTTCTCTTCCCCGGTCCAGGGTACGGCGGCAGCTGCTTTCCCAAGGACGTCAAAAACCTGATCTCCACCGCCCAGGTCGTCGGCGTCCCCGTCGATTTGCTGCGCTCGGTCGATCAGGTCAACGATCGGCAAAAGCACGTGCTCCCCACCAAGGTCCGCAGCCATTTTGGCAAGAACCTCAAAGGAAAGTGCCTGGCGATCTGGGGCCTGGCGTTCAAGCCTCGTACTGACGATGTGCGTGAAGCGCCCGCATTGACTTTGATTACGGAGATGTTGAAGGAAGGAGTCCAGCTTCGTGTCCACGATCCCGAGGCGGAAGCGAACGTCAAGGCGATCTTCGGCGACCAACTGACGTATTGCGATCGCCCCTACTCGGCACTCGAAGGGGCCGACGGACTGGCAATCGTGACCGAGTGGAATGAGTTCCGCCATCCCGATTTCGAAGTGATGCGCCGTCTGCTGCGCGAGCCGACCATCTTCGATGGCCGAAATCTCTTTGATCCCAAAACGATGAGGGCGAGCGGGTTCACTTATTACGCCATTGGCCGCGTCACCGATTGATGCCAGCCGTGCAAGCCACAGGATGAACGAAGCAAATCCTGGGGTTCATTCATTTCAGCGCAATCGCGATGAGGCTTTCCGCACGTCCAATAAGCCTTCCCCACCAGCTCGCCATGCCGGACCCGAGGCGGGACCGCAGCCAGGGGCTATCAGCATGCTGCCTGGCTGCTGAATGGCGAATCCACCCGCTCTTTCTTTCGTGCTGGATCTCCACGTGCTCGAAGCCGGCCCGATTCAGCAACGATCGCAGGGTGTTGGGCGTGAAGTGCGTCAGGTGCCGCGGCAGGTCCAGGCCGAACCAGTGGGGCCCGAACCAGCGTGCTGCAAAACCCTCGAAGTTCGGTACCGCGACCACAATCCTGCCGCCAGGTGTCAACAACCGGTGCGCGGCTTGCAACACCTCCAGCGGCTGGTGAACGTGTTCGAGCGCTTGCCACATCGTGATCGCTTCGAAGCTTGGGCCGGTCCAGAGCGTATTCGGCAATGTGCCGACGTGTGCTGTCAGGCCAAGCTGGGTGCGGACGTGCGAGACGACGGCTTCGGCGCGATCAAGGCCCGTGACATTCCAGCCGAGCAGACGCATGCGCTGCAGGAATACGCCGGAGCCGCAACCGAAATCGAGCAAGCGCGCCTGGCCTGTCGGGACAAATTCTTTTTTCAACCAGCCCGGAGCGCATGCGACGGGGTTATCCTGTCCCGTCGCTTGCGCTCCGGGCTGGTTCGCTTTTCTTTTCTGATGGCACGGATAGTCGTCTGGGTAGAACTGGCTGATGCTGTCGAAGTCGGGCCGTGGATTGGTGAACGCCAGCCCGCAGAGCTTGCATTGCACGATGAGGAATCGCAATTTGCAGTGCGGATCGGCGGCCTCCATGAGCGGCGAGTGTTGCCTGCTGCCGCAAAGCAGGCAGGCGCATTCGTCCCAGGCGATGGCTGGAATAGCATTGACGCATCGGGCGGCGATTGACCGCATGAGTGAGCCTCCGTGCCACTCGGTGGGTTGCGGGGGATGGAGATTGTCAACGGCGAATATACCGGGGTTTGCGCGATTGCGTCAAGGGGGCCTACCTCGGCACCGCGGATAACACGACCATCTTGTCCGCACCGGCGGTGGCGACGCGTGTGCCGTCGGGCGACACGCTCAAGGCATGGATGCCCGCGGCATGGCAGCTGATGCCGGCCAACTCGGTGAAGGTCGCCAGGTCCCAGAGGCGGAGGGTGTGGTCCTGCCCGGCGGAGAGGAGACGCTTGCCGTCAGGGGTGAAGGCGACTGCGGAAACCATTTGCTTGTGGCCGACGCACTGCCCGATCTCGGAGGCGTTCTGAATGTCCCACACGCGGACGATGGTGTCGAAGTGAGCGGAGGCCAACCGTTTGCCATCGGCGGTGACGGCCAGGTCGAGCACATTGCCGGCGTACGTCGTGAATGCTTCAATCTCCAGGCCGCTCTTGAGGTCCCAGACGCGAATGGTCTGGTCTTTGCTGGCCGATGCGAAGTGCGTGGTGCCGGTCAGGAACGCCAGGGCGCTAATGCCCGCGGTGTGTCGGCTGAAGCGCAGCACTTCGCGGCCCGTCGCGATGTCCCACAGGCGGATCGATTTATCGTCGCTGCCGGACAGCAAGCGTTTGCCGTCGGCGGAAAAAGCGAGGCACTTGATCGATCCGGAATGTCCGCTCAGGCGGCGTACTTCCTGGCCGCGTACATCGTAGATGCGGATCGTGAAACCACTGGCCGAGGCGATCTGCTCGCTCGCGGGGGAGAACACGACGCTGCGAATTTCCTGAGGGTGCTTTGGAAATCGTCTCACCATTTGCCCGGTGCTGACATCCCAGTAAATCAGGTTGCCGTCTTTGGCGCCGGAAGCCAGATGTCGGCCGTCGCTCGCGAAATCGACGCACAGAGCGGCGTCTGCATGGCCGGTCAAGCGGCGGATTTCCTTGAGCTCGATACGCGGCGTCGGCGGGTCTTCGTAGCCGTGCTGTGCCAGGAGGGACAGCGTGTCGGCCAAGGCGCCGGGAGTTTGAAACCTTTCCGCGGGCGATTTCGCCATCAGCTTTTCGACGATGCGGGCGACGGCTGGAGGGATGTCGCCGCGCAGGTGTGTTACCGAAGTCGGGGCGTGCCACCGTTGTTTGTCGAGCTTGGACAGGAGACTGCCCCCGGGAAAGGGGACCTGGCCGGCGAGCAGAAAGTAGAAAGTGCAGCCCAGGCTGTAAAGGTCGGCGCGGATGTCGGCTCCGTGTGGGTCTTCGAGTTGTTCGGGGGCGACGTAGTCCGCCGTGCCGATGACGGCGCCCCCTTGGGTCAGTGTGCTGAGCGATTCCGCTACGGACGCTCCCCCCAGCTGCAAGACGCGGGCGACCCCCATGTCGAGCAGCTTGACCTGGTGCTCCTCGGTCGATTCATTTCGTTCACTGGCCGAGGACATCGGCATCGGCAGCACCATCAAGTTGGAAGGCTTGATATCGCGATGGACGAGCGCCTGCTCGTGGGCATGCTGCAGACCGAGCGCCGCCTGGCGAATGAAGGCGCACGCGCGCGGGATCGTCAGTGGACCCGATTGCTCGACGTGGCGTTCCAGCGTGATACCGGCCACGAATTCCATGACGAGGTAGTGCGTGTCGCCGGCGTGATCGAAATCGTAGACCGAGACGATGTTGGGATGGCACAATCGCGCCGCCGCCTGGGCCTCCCGGCGAAAGCGTCTGACCGCCTCCTCGTGCAGGAGACGATCCTTGCGAATGACCTTGATGGCGAGGATCTGCCCGTCGCTCAACTGGCGGGCGCGATAGACAATACCCATGCCGCCGCGGCCGATCTCTTCGAGAATCTCGAAATCCGGCAATACCGGAGGCGCCTGTTCCTGGCCGGGATTTTTCGCCAGTGACGGACCCCAAGCGGCTTGCAATACCGTGGGAGCGGTGGAAATGGGGTCTCCCGCAGTCGGCGGATCGGCGCCGGTCAGCGCGACCGCTTGCCCACAGCGCGGACAGGGGAGGGAATCTACGTGCAACGCAGATTCACCGGCCTCTTCCCATTGATGACCGCAGGCGCAAGACAACCGTGGCATGCGAACCATCCTACGATCTCATGCCTGACGCGCCAAGGTCGTAGTTGCATTCTGCGTGCAGCTGATGGCTGGGCTTGTGGGCGTGGCCCGCCGCAAGAGGCAAAAAAAAAGGGAGAACCGCAATGGTTCTCCCCTACATCTCTGTCAACTCAACCCTTGCCGACCCACGATTGCCGCGCGTCACTCTCCAGGCGAACACTCGCCCGCGCCGCGATTCGTGTTAACGGCTCGCGATTCCTTGAGTCGAGAAATTGAACAGGACCGAGGTGGTCTCGCCGCCCCGGACCGTCACTTGCTGCGTCTGGGCCATCGTTTGGCCATTGCGAACGACTTCCGCGTGCATCGTGTAGACGTAGGTTTCGCCGGATTCGAGTTCCGGAGTTACCAGCGTGCGCACGTCAGAAGTGGAGTTGGTCGCGGCGCCATCCACGATCAAACGAGCGCCAGCGGGAATGCTGACGACGATGGTCGCGGGAGCGGCTACCTTCTTGTCACCCTTCGGCGGAGCGACTTTCTCGCCCTTCGGCATTTCTTTCTTCGGGGTGCTGGTGGTGCAGGTGGCAGCGCAGGTGGTGGTGGTGGTGCCGTGGCAACCACGATTGCGCAACCCACTGAACAGACCGCCGCGGCAGCCGTGGCTGGATGAGCAGCCGTGGCTCGACGACTTGGAGCATACCGGGGCAGCGACCACGGTCTTCGTGCAACTCGTGCTGGCGGTGGAGCCATGGCAGCGATTGCCGAACAGACGATGACGCTCTTTGCTGCAGCTGCTTGCGCAGCTGGACTTGGTCGACGAGCAGGTTGCGACCGCGGCGGCGGAGCAGCTGGCCCCGCTACCGTGACAACGGTTCCTGCCGAAATCGACCGATTCGTTGCCGGCCGTCAAGGCCAGCATCAACACTGCAGAGTACATTCTCGAACCTCCTCGGAACATGAAAGGGAAGCCAACCCACGCTTGTATGGAACAACTGCTAAAGCCTGGAGTCTATGTTGGCAGGAACGGAAATGTTCGATATCGGCGCCTCTTTTTCCCTCAACCCAAAGGCAACGATTGCGCTGGCGAACATCTCTGATTTAGTCGTCTGTGAGGAATAGTAAAGATAGTTAAAAAAAGAGTCAACAGCAGTTTGGGCAGGATGCGGTTTTTTTAACGATCTATCCCCACTACGATCCTCCTGCCTGCCCAGGCTCATCATATGGCACTGCAAAATATCGGCAAGATGGATAAATTGTATCAAGACGATTCACTTCTTGGACGTTATAGGTCATGAAGGACCGTATCGTCACCGAGTTTGGCGCCGCGCGTCGGATATGGACTCGGAAAAGGACCTTCCAGGTACTACCTTTGACGATGTCCTGGCAATTGGGGTGCAAGTTTCCCCAACGCGTGCGTTCTCGTTCTTGATCGTGGCGGATTGGGCATCACGGCGCGGGTACCGCCGACTCATTTCGGGGCGGGCGAGGATTTTGGGCGTTCAAAATCTCCTTCCCCAACGGGGGAGGGCCAGCGGCACGCCCTGTGAGGATGACGGACGAGGTCTCGATGGCGAACGACAGGCTGAATGTTCCCCGTACGGACGACTGGATACTCGCTAACCCCTGGCCCTGGCTCGGCGCAGGGTTCGCCTGCGTCGCATGGTCGTGGTTGTGGACGGTCGTTTTCGGCGAAGCCGCTAGCGATTACCGCATCATCGTTCTCGCCTTCGGCTTACTGGTGGGCGGCGTCGGCGCCTGGCTGCGCTGGAGCGATTGCGAGTCGGTCTACTTGGTACTCTCGTCGGGCCCGCTGTTCCGCCTCGGGCTTGGTTGCCTATTCGGCGCCATCGCTATCGGGACGACGGGGCTTTTCTTGTTCTCGTTCTTTGGTCGAGCGATGGGGTTGCACATCGGCTCTGCGTTCCTGGTCTTCATCACTTCGGCTCCCTTGTGCTTTTTTGCGTGCCGGCGCTGCTTTCAGGCGGACTCGATCGAGCGCGGCCCGCGTGAGATTGTGGAGGAGACGGCCGTCGCTTTGGTCACGCTGGCCGCGCTGTGCCTCCTTGGCAGTTACACGTTGTATCTGGGACCACGCCTGGCCACGGACTGGGACACGATGCGTCTGGTCATGCGGGTGTTTACCGCCGTCTGCCTTTATGGGGCTGCCCTTGTTCTGGTGGCGACAGCCGTGCGCCGATTGGTGATCAGTCTCCTCTTTATGATCCACTTTCTGGGCATTGCGACGGCGTGCATGTCCGCGCACCCCTCGCCGTGGATTGCCCAGCAAGCCTGGACGCGGCTCTTTCGCCCCTACCTCGAATTCATGTACCTGGTCAACGCCTACCACTTTTACGCGCCCGAGCCGGGGCCTTACAGTTACCTCTGGTTCCGTGTCATCTACACGAACCCGGACGACAAGCAAGACTACGGCTTCTGGTACAAGGTTCCGCACATTGCTGCGGACGGCCGGCTCAAGCATTCAGTGGCACTGGAGTACCAGCGATTCCTGGCTTTGACGGAATCGTTGGCGGCCCTGGATGCGACGCCGGCGCCGTTTCGGGCCAACGGCGAACCCGAGCCGCTGTTTGCACGACGACTGAAGCTGTTGCCTTCTCGAGGCCTGGTCGTCGGCGATCCCGACGTTCAGGCCCTGCGAATCCCGCTGCATCCGCGCATGTCCCAGGTCGCGCAGGTGCAAATTCCGAGTTTTGAATCGCGTCAACTTCTGAAGTCCTACGCGCGATTCGTGGCCAGAAAATTCGCTCGCCATCCAGAGGAGAAGGCCTGGGATTTCAAGAGTGTCAAGGTGTACCGCGCCATCCATGTTGTGCCTTCGATGGATGTGTTGCTGAGCGGCTATCCGCCTGACGATCCGCAGCTTTACCACCCCTATTACCTCGGCAATTTCGATCGCGAGGGGGAAATGATCGTCGACCATGATCCGTACTTGTACTGGCTGCTGCCGATCCTGCGCAAGAACGGGCTCGATCCGGAATCGGAGGTTCGGGACTATTGCCGAATGCACGCAGGCGACCCGCGCTGGATACGCCCGGCCGGCATGCGGGAATGGGTCGAAACGCCTCTACCGCGCCACGGCGATTGAGAGACTTGGAAGTCAGGAATCGGGTTGAAACGGAGCCATGGCTGTGAACCTTGGCCAATTGGTTGATGGATGTCCCATGAATTCACCGTCACGAGAGAACTGCGTCTTGCCGGGCTGGCTGCAAGGGTGGGAGCAATTCTGGTTCAAGCCGGCTGATCCGTCGGTGCTGGGGCTTATTCGCATATCGTGCGGCCTGATCGTGGTGTATACCCTGATTGCGTACAGTTTCCAGTTGCAAGAACTGATGGGGGAGAACGCCTGGCATGAGTTGTCCATGCGCATGGAGTACGTGCGCGAGCGGCCGATTCTTGCCACGCCGCTCAATGGCTACACCGAGGGGAAGGCGCCGTCGCCTTCGAATCCGTTCGAGAAAGAGTATCTGGAGCGCTATCTAAGCACATGGTCGGACTGGCCCCCCGGCCCCTATCCGACCACCGAGGCCGAGGCTGAGTACCTGCACAAATTTCGCTACGAGTTCGGCTACGATCTGCGCATCAACGGCATCACTCCCTCATTGCGGAAGGCGGACCAAGAGTACGCGGCGCGGTATGCCACGAAATGGAACACCCCGCCGCGCCGCTATGTCGAGAACAAGGAAGAGGAGCTGGCCGTCGATCGCTACATCAGCCGCCACAACCGCGATCCGCATGATTTGTACGCCAAGGGCGCGCCGATTTTTTCACTCTGGTTCCACGTGCTCGATCCGCAGGCGATGGCTATCGTGCATGGTCTGATCATCTTCGTCGGGGTGTTGTTCACGATTGGATTCGGCACGCGTTTCACGTCGGCGCTGCTCTGGTTCGGCTCCCTGTCCTACATTCATCGCAGTCAATCGGTCCTGTTCGGCGTGGACACGATGATGAACATCCTGTTGCTGTACCTGACGATCAGTCCGTGCGGCGCCGCCTACTCCGTCGATCGGCTCATTCGGAAGTGGTGGGTCGACGCCAAGCCAGGTATCGTGCTAGGGTGGCATCGATTGTGCAGGATGGCGCCACCGGTCGCACTCACCCCGGCCACTCCGGTCCCGGAGACGCCGGAACCGAGCGTTACCGCGAACGTTGCGATTCGGCTCTTGCAGATCCACGTCTGCATCATCTACGGAATGGCCGGGCTCTCGAAGTTGCTAGGGCCCGCCTGGTGGAACGGCACGGCCCTGTGGATGACGGTCGCCAGCTACGAGTTTGCGCCGATGCAGTACGAGTTCTATGTGAGTCTCCTTACCTTCCTCGGCAGGTTCCAGATTCTCCAGGAACTCTTCCTGACAGGCGGCGGACTGTTCACGCTCGCATTCGAAATCGGCTATCCGTTTCTCATCTGGCGGCCGCGCCTGCGCTGGGCCTTCTTGGCAGGCGCGATCTTGCTTCATGCCGGCATCGGCGTTTTCATGGGGCTCAAGACGTTTTCACTCATTATGCTGGTCATGAACATGGTCTTCCTGCGGCCCGCGGAAGTTACCTGGCTGATGGAGAGGTTTTCCAGGCCGCTGGCGCTGCTGCGCCGCACGGCCTGATTTACCCCGCTTGCGGTTTAGTGTGCCTGGCGTCACGGGCATGCCGTGTTACAAGAGGCTTTCCCACATCCCCTCCCTTCGCGTTCTTGCTTTTTCCACCTCAAGTCCGCGGGTTGCCATGCCGATACTTCAAGACGTGTATTTGCGCGTTTAGTCGGCCACTCAGGTCGCCGGCGAGACCGATGGACTTCCTTGATGCGCAAGCTATTCCTACCACTGATTTTCATGGCCGCCGGCGCGCTCACTGCGCAGGCCCAGGAGCCGTCGGCAGGCGTCATCTTTTTTCAGCATCGCCAGTTCAAGATTCCGTTCAAGAATGATCCCAAGAATAGCGTCGGGCAGGTACGCCTCTACGTCTCCAGCGACCAGGGCCGCGCCTGGCAATTCACCGCGACGGCCGCGCCGGAAGAGCAACACTTTCGCTTCAGCACATCGCAGGATGGGTTTTTCTGGTTCACCGTACAAACGGTGGATCGAGCCGGGAAACAGTTCCCTGCATCCATGGACGAATTCAAGGCGAACCTGAAGGTGATAGTCGATACCGTCCCCCCCGTGGTGCAAGCGCAGCCGCTACAGCCGCGAAACAACGAGGTCGGCGTCGCCTGGACCATCAAGGACGAGAATCTCGATTTGGCCCTGCCCGACTCGGTGCGCGTCGAATACCGCATCGCCGGCGCCGCTAGCTGGCAGCCCGTGGTCATTCCCCTCGGGGGGAGCCAGGTCTATTGGGACCCGAAGGCGAACGGTCAGGTTGAGGTGCGCATCCTCGCCCGCGATCGGGCCGGCAACGTGGGCGAGGACAAAACCACCGTGAGCCTCGCAGGCAATCAGGGCTTCGCCAATCCGATTGGCAATGTTCAGGTTGATTCCTTCCGCGATCTCGATCGCAAGTTTGTCAACAGCAAGCAGGTCTCGCTCAGCTACGACCTCAAGGACGTTGGACCCTCGGGCGTTTCTTCCGTTGAACTCTGGTACACCCTCTTCAAGGGCCGCGTGTGGAACAAACTTACGCAGTATCCGCTCGACTTGAAGGACCCCCTCGAAGCCAATCAGACCAAAAAGCTCACCTTCGAAGTCAATGACGAGGGCATCTACGGCATCACGCTGGTCGCCAAGAGCGGCGTCGGCCTCGGTGATCGTCCGCCCCAGCCAGGCGAACGGCCTCAGTTCTGGATCGAAGTCGATCTCACCAAGCCCGCCGTACAACTCCAGGACGTTCTCGTCGGCAGCGGGCCGGAGAAGGGCAAACTCTCGATCGCCTGGAAGGCGGAAGACAAGAACCTCGGCCCCCATCCGATCCGGCTATCGTATGCCGAGCAGAAGGAAGGCCCGTGGACGACGTTTGCCGATAAGCAGCCCAACTCCGGCAAGCACATTTGGAAGATGCCCGAGCAGGTGCCCTATCAGTTCTTCGTACGCGTCGAAGCAGTCGATCGCGCCGGCAACACCGGCGAGGCGATCTCGTTCGACAAGATCAAGGTCGATCTGTCACTCCCCAAGGCGAAGATTCTTGAGATTGGCCCCGGCGGGCAACCCTGATCTGTCTTACCAGCCCGGAGCGCAAGGGACGGGATCGCCAACCCCTCGCTGACGCTCGGCGCTGGTCGTATGATGACCCCATAACGGAGGTCATCCCATGCACGCCAACTACAAACAATGGACCGATTACCTCGTCAACCTCGGCATCGAAAAGGTTGCCCACACCGAGAAGACCTATCTCGGCCATCTCATCAACGTTTATCGCCTGATGGAATCGGAAGGATGTACCGAGGACGTCTGCAAGGGGGGCATGTTTCACTCCATCTACGGCACCGAGAAATTTCAGGGCTTCAAGTTGTCGCTGGAGAGTCGTGCGGATTTGCGCCAGATGATCGGCCCTCACGCGGAAAAGCTGGCGTACCTCAACTGCGCCATGGACCGGGCGACGTTTGACAAGGCGGCGCTGGGGGACGGCGAAACGTATCGGTTTGTCGATCGCATCACGAAGGAAACGGTAGAACTGTCTCGCGCCGAGTTTGACGACCTGTGCCGGGTGCATCTCTTCGATTGGCTGGAGCAAGTGCCTCGCTCACGCTACGGCTGGGATTATCGCCGGGCGGGCTATCGTCGGCTGGCGGAACGATTGGGAGCGAAGGTGATCGGGGCATATGAACGCGTATTCGCAACAGAACCGGTGAGCCAGGCCCCCTGACGGCACGGAGTACGAGGAGTTGCCGAATGAATCCGCAGCTAACGGAACTGCTCTGGGGCCTGGGTTTACGGCTACCCGTGATGGCGGTGGCCCTCGCCGGCATCGGGTGGTCGGTCTTGAACTGGAAGAAAGCACCGGCGGCATCGCTGTTTACGGCGCTGGCCTGCGCAATTCTGCTGCTCTCGGGTTGCATCATCACGCCGATGTTTGTCTATTTCCCCCGCATGATGGCGGAGAACGCGCCGGCGGCGGATGCGTTCAACCGGATTATCATGACCAATCGCATGATCCTCGGGGCGGCCAATCTATGTTTTGCGACGAGTGTGGGTGTTCTGATCTTCGCCGTCTTCGCGGGCCGTGCTTCAACCCAGGCCGTCGTGGAACGGGACCGGCCGCCCCCATTGCGCGATAAGCCGGAAACGGATCCCGACGATCGCATCAAGGCCGTGTGAATAAGCTTCGAAACATCTCGCACAGAATCGGCCCCGTCTCCGGGCCGAGACTGTTCTCTTCTCCGTACTGCGCTCGTTTGCGACCGTAGCAATACGGCGCCTTCTCGTCCCATTGGCGTTTCGGGAGGATATAGCCAATCTCGTCATTAGCGAGGCCGACGATCATGCGGTGTTTGCCTTTCATCTGCGCATAGATGCCCGGCTCGATGGGCGCATTGGGGAAGTCGGCCCCCTTGTCGGGCGGGTCCTGCACCTTGCTCAAGACCAGCTCCGGATAGATCTCGCCGGGAATAGCAGCAATCTCCAGATCGCCGAGCCTGATCCACCCAACTTCGGTGCGGATGCACATGCGCGTCTTCGGGTCGATCTTGGCTTGAGCCGGTTCCGCCTTGAGCGGATCGCCTTGCCACAGGAACGCGTCGCGTTTGAGCACGCCGAGATTGAAACCCAGGACGTAGATTGGATTGTCGATGGGTAGGAAGAACGATTTCGTGCACGTCTCGACGGGGGTCAGCATGATCGGCCTGGCTCCTGTCAGCGCTTTCTCTGCGACCTTGCCGACGAGTACGCCAAACCGCTCGGTTTTCTCGAAAGTGCCGTCGGCGAGCGGCGTGCCTGCGTCGTCTTTTACCTCGACGCGGAGCGATGTCATCAACCCGCCCACGGTGCCGGTCATGTAGACGACGGGACACTGGTATTTCTTCTTCAAGTAAGCGACCGTGTAGCCGACGTAGTCGGCGCTGATCTCGGTGTTCTTGCTGCTCAACGTTTCCGGATGGCAGTTCCACTGCACCAGGATGCCCACGGCCACCTTGCGGGAATCGTGGAAGCGCAGCGCGACAAGCTCATCATGCTTGATGAAAGGCTCACGGCCGTCGTGAAGCAATTCCGGTGCGCTGGCGCTGCCGATCTCGGCGTTTACGATGAGTTTATTCGTGTCCGCCTTCTTGATGGCTGCGACAATGCCGGCCTCGACTTGTTTCATGTACTCGGGGTCGATGCCGCTGGCGAACAGGTTCGGCCCCCACAACCCCATCGTATCGGGCCCTTCATGGTTGTGCGTGCTGGTGACGAGGACATAAGTGAAGCCAGGCAACTGCGTGCGGACGTTGCGGGCGACCTCGTTGAACAGGCCGACGACATCGACCGACACGATCGCGATCTTCTGCTTGGCGTGCGCCAGGACGACGGCGCGGGCCATGAGTGGATCGTGGACTTTGGTCGCCTTGCGGTTCTTGCCGAAGCCGGCGAGCCAGACCGGTTTCTTGGCTGGATCGGGCGTGACATCGGTTTCGCCGAAGCCGACCACCAGGTTCGGCTGGGCGTTCGCGTGCAGGGGTAAAAGGACGACGAGGACGAGAGTACCAAGGATGCCGTGTCTCATGGGGGCCTTTGCATGGAGTAAGTGAAGTGGATCGGTGCCCCGGAATCGGTTGCGGCGAGCGGGTTCGCGCGGCGATTTCGCGCTCAGCGCGTCTCACACTCACTCATGTACCGAATACTCTCACGCGCGATGGTTACAGGGTCGGGTGTGTAGTCGAACACCTCGACCGACACCCAGCCGGCGTAGTGCGATCCCTTGAGCGCCTGAAAGATTGGCACGAAATCGACGTCGCCAAACCCCGGCCCGCGTTTATTGGCGTCGTTGGCGTGGAAATGGCCGGTACGGACCGCGTGCTGCTTGATCAACTCCGGGATTGGGATGGTCTCGGAACTCATCGCCTTCACGTCGAGATGCAAGACGAAGTTCGGATGATTGATGCGATCGAGAATAACGCATGCCTCGGCCGCGGTCTGGATGAAGTCAGCCTCCGTGGGCGCCAGCGGCTCCAGGCACAAGCGCACCCCAGCATCGACAATCCCCTTAAGCGCGCGCTGAAAGCAATCCACCGCATAGTCGATCGCCTGGGCGTGCGTCCCCCCGGCTGGAATTCGGCGCTGCGCCGGCGAGCCGAACACCATCAGATCGCCCCCCATGTCGCGGCATGCTTTGGCCAATTCCACCAGGTAGTCGGCGGTGTGCTGCCGAATCTGGGCGTTGGGGGACGTCAACTGGAGGCCTTCGGTCTTCGCCAGTAGCCAGTGCAGGCCGATGATTCGCAGTCCGTTGGCTTCGGCTTCCTGGCGCAGCTTCTGGCGTTGCGCCGATGTCACGTCGGTGATGCGAGGCGCCAGCGTGAACGGGGCCATCTCCAGCCCTGTGTAGCCCAGTTCGGCAACAGTACGGCAGATTCGCGCGTGGTCCCAGCCCTCGAAGGTCTCATTACAAATCGCGTAACGCATGATTACTCGCTTTTCAGGACAACCCGATTGGCCACACCCTGGATTGTTAGTTCGATGGGACCGCGTGCCGCCGCGCCGGCCACGCTGTCGTAAAACGCCGCGGGGGAGGTCACGGAAGTCTGGTTCACGTGCGTGATGACCTCGCCTGACTTGAGATTGGCGCGGTGCGCGGGGCTGGCAGGCTGTACGTCGCAAATCAACACGCCGGGCGGTATGCTCGCCGACTGCCGCAATGGCGTCTGCACCACCAGGCTGGCATTATCGACGCGCAAGCCGCGCACGAATGGTCGGCTCCCCGTGGAGGAGGCGATCGATTTGCCGGGGACGGCCAGCTTGGCCAGCGTGACGTCGGCGACCCGCTCGACACCCTGTCGGCTGAAGTGGAGCCGCACCTTCGTCCCGGCGAGATTCGCGCCGATGCTGGCGAAAACATCGTCAATTTCGTGAATCGGATGACCATCGACTCCGAGCAGCAGGTCATTTTCATCCAGCTTGGCCTCGAGCTTCGCCGGGCTCCCCTTGGTGATGTACTTGAGCACGACCCCGCGGCCATTGCCGGCGCGCTCATCGAAAGCGACGCCGAGGAAGCCGTAATCGACTTCCTCGCCGCGTAGAAGGACGTCAATGATCCTGCGCATGCCGACGTTGACCGGGACCGCAAAGCCTCCGGGCGTCTCGCCTCCCTGAATGGCAGCGGTTGACGTGATCAGCCCGATCATCTCACCCGAGAGGTTCAGGATGGCGCCGCCGCTGCAGCCGAGGTGCATGCGCGCATCGGTCTGCAAAAGAGTGCCGTAGTATTGCAGCGGCTTGATGCGTTCCTCTTCCTTCAGGTGGTTCAGCGCGCGCCGGCGAATGTTGCTGAGGATGCCCCAGGACGCGCTCGGCTGACCGTCACGAAAGCCGGCGGCGAACGGATTGGAAAGCGTCAGCACAAACTGTCCGCGCTGCATCTTGTCGGCATTCCCCAGCGGCACCGCACGGAGTTGACGGAGGTCCGGATTGAGCAGACGCAGCACTGCCAGGTCGCTGCGCGGATCCGCGGCGTGGATATCGGCGTAGCTCGACTGTCCGCCGGGCAGACGCACGAAAATCTTGGTTGCCTCTTGCACGACGTGGTAGTTCGTGAGAATCAACCCTTTGGGATCGATCACCACGCCGCTGCCAAACGCCCGTGGCACGTAGGCGGGGTTAGTGAAATCGAGTTCCTTGAGGTAGAGCGGCTTTTTCTCTTCCGAAACGCGGAGAAGTGCAGGATTGGGATTGAAGGCTCCGAGCTTGCCCGCCTGATTCTTGTCGGGCCCCTGGCCGACTTCGTGATAGCGATCGGAGCGCGAGACGAGAATGCACGCAATCGACACGTCGTTTTTCTGGATGATCTTCTGCATCGCCCGTTCCAGGACGAGTGCTTTGGCGAGATCCGGATCAGGCTCCTGCGCGGACGTTCGACCCGCGCAGACGCAGGCCAGCACAATCGGCGCGAATATCCAACGTGACATGGCATTCCCTCGGGGCAAGGAGGAGACGAACAACCCACTCCCTTATACCGGATATTGTCGCCGCGAACCAGCGCGAAGCGCGAAAGATGCTCAACGTTTATTAAGCGAATTCTCGCCGGAACAGCAAGGGGAGGTTGATCGCTTCCCGGTCAAAGTATACACTTTACCGAAAGCATGCTACTGAGCCCGAAGCGCCAGCGAGGGGAAGCGTATCCCGCGCTGGCGCTTCGGGCTCAGACTTGACGGAGGACGCACCCCATGGGCTTGCTCGCCGATTGGCAGATTCGCAAGGACGTCAAGATCGTTCCCTTTGCCGAGGAGTCCTACCGCAAGGGAGTCGTCTCCTTCGGGGTCTCCAGCTACGGCTACGACGTGCGCGTCGGCCGGCATTTCAAGGTCTTCACCAACGTTTATGGCGCCGTCATCGATCCCAAGCAATTCGAGCCGAAAGCGTTCGTCGATATCGAGGGGGATTTCTGCATCATCCCACCCAACAGTTTTGCGCTTGCCGAGACGGTCGAATACTTCGAGATCCCACGCGACGTTCTCGCCGTATGTCTAGGCAAATCGACCTACGCCCGCTGCGGCATCATCGTCA
>SXGT01467084.1_pt1 | contig 21304 bp, 16 predicted proteins | sample 3176221 | NCBI WGS metagenome assembly SXGT01 (sample SAMN11356862, study PRJNA531348) | freshwater metagenome | isolation source: freshwater sample F1-120 | place: China: Fuxian Lake, Yuxi | collected 2017-12-25
CTCGTGGTCGGCGTGGAGGATGAGAGCGACATCCACGGCATTCTCCTCGATCGGGTCGGGCTTGCGGCCATTGAGAAGGAGGAAGAAGTTGCTGGCGAAATTCAGCTCGGGCACAGCCTCGACGGGCTCCTTGCCGGTTCGGATTCGATGGTAGGCGCAGGTCACGGCGCTCAGGAGTGACGTGATTCGAGCGGCCTTGCGGCGGTTCGCACCGGGTGAATTATCGTCTCGATCAGGGTCGTAGATACCAAGCGTTGGCATCACCATCTGCAAGACGCGCATCGGGTCCGCGTCCCGAGGAATCTCGCGAAGGATTCTTAGCACTCCCGGCGGGATCTTGAATTCCTGACCGAGTGATCGCTTGAGCTCGCCGAGCACGGTGCGTGTGGGCAGGACGCCATTCCAGAGGAGGCAGATAATCTCCTCGAAGGTGCCCTGTTCACACAATTCATCGATGTTGATCCCGCGGTAGGTGAGGGTGGCTCCAATAATGGATGAAATCGACGACCGGTGGGAAACAACCCCGGCCAGCCCCGAATGAACGACCTCATCCATCGTGAATCTCCTTCCAGGCTCTATTTCGCTGGCTCCGTCAGGTCGGCAGCGAATTACCAAATTGCAGGTGAATCGAACAGGCAAAACGTGAATTGTATACGGACAGTATCAGGTGATTCAAGGCGTGCGGGTGGCAGACGGGCGTGTCAGGTTTTCTCAGCCACCATCCGTGTGTTGACCGGGGATTACACGCCCATCATTTCCACGCAACGGCTCGAACCATTCGCCTCGGAGCCAGTCTGCGAGCTGTCCGATCGATGTCTCGTCCAGAATACCCTGGGTCCGGAAGCGTGGCATGCGGTCGTTATCCTCGTTGTAAAAGCGTTCGTGGGAGGGATCGGAAATAATGCCCTCGATCCATTCCTTCGAGCCGTAGCCGGTGAGGTCGGGCGCCCTGCCAAGTTTGCCTTTCTCGCCGAACTTGTGGCAGCGGGTGCAATTGAGGCCCTTCTCCTCGCCTTTCCTGGCGGTGAGGTAGAGCCGGCCGTCCTCGATTTCCTGTGCATCCTGTCTGTCCAGCTCTGCCTGCGCCTTGAGCCGGGCCTCCGCCGAGAGAGCCTTCACTGCCTTCGCAAGCTTCACTTTCTCCTCGTCGCTATAGGCTGCGATGGTCTTCTTGACGAAGTCCGTCATGTCGCCTTCCTTGAAGGCCGTCGCACCAAAGAATTTCTCGTGGTCAATCCATTCGGGCCGCAGAAATTCGGTGAGCCACCTGCGCGTGCCGAAGTCTTTCAAATCGGATCCGGATGGCTTCTCCCTGGGCACCTTGCCCGTGCCATCGTGGCCGTCGAAGCGGTGGCAGCTTGAGCAGTACTTTGCGAACAGTTTCGGGCCCTGGGTGTAGGCATCATCTCGCAGCAGTGGACCCGCGCCTCCGGGTGGGATGCCGAGCGTTGAGGCCAGGACATGCACACGCTCGGCATCCCGCTCTGCGGCCCTGAGAGCGAGGAGATACTCCTCGTTTTGCCTGTCGTGCTGGAGCGCAATCCATGTCAGCACACCCGAGCCAATCAGGAGTGCGACGATGACGAACCTGTTGAACGCATGGCCGATCCTGGCCTGGCCGACGAGAGGCATGAGAGCGAGGACGGCGAAGACAATGCCTGGGATGTAAATCGCTCCCCAGATCGTGCTTTCGCCCGGGAAGAACTTGAGCAGTTGGTAGAGAAAGAGGAAGTACCACTCGGGCCGAGCGGCCGAGTACGGCTCGCTCGGGTTGGCAGGGGCCATGAGTGGCGCCGGGTGCCAGAAGCTAAAGAAGAGAACTGTGGCCAAAACGGCGAGGCAGGCGACGGCATCCTTGAGCACCTGCTCGGACCAGAAATAGGTATCCATGCGGCCCTCTGCCTTCTTTGCGTGGATTCCATGACGCCGGAAAAGATAAACGTGAAGGGCCGTCACCATGATGAAGAGGCCCGGCAGGAGACCTGCGTGGAGCGCGAAGAATCTCGTGAGCGTCAGATGTCCGTAATCCGAGCCGCCAATCGCCACTCTTCTCAAGGCCTCTCCCGCGCCCGGGGTGAGAGATGCCAGATTCGTCGCGACCTTCGTTGCCCAGTAACCCTTCTGGTCCCAGGGCAGTAGGTAGCCGGTGAGTCCAAGTCCAAAGACGATGAGGAGCAGAAGCAGCCCGACCCAAAAATTGAACTCGCGAGGCGCCCGGTAGGCCCCATCGAGAACGACTTGGAGGACGTGAAGGGCCAGGAGGATGATCATCGCCTGCGCCGTGTAGTGGTGGATTCCTCGCAGGAGCCAACCACCGCCGACCTGGTACTGGATGTAGTAAACGCTCTCCCAGGCCGTCTGGGCGCTGGGGCTGTAGTACATCCAGAGAAAGAGTCCCGTCACGAGTTGCGTCATGAACGAGAAGACGAGCGTGCTTCCCCAGACGTAGCGCCAGCGGGCGCCTCCCGGGATGTGCTCGTAAAGCACGCCTTTGATGATGGACCTGAACCCGGTACGGTGGTCGACGGTGTCGAGGATGCTTCTGAAAAAGGGCATTCGGTATTGCCAGAAAGGAGTGGATTACTGATTCATTTGCGGGCTAACGGACCATTGGGAAGTGAACCAGGAAGAGCGCTTGACATACTTGGATTCTTGCTAGGGAAGAAAAGTAAGATGGGCCAGGGCGGGCATGGCAGTGTTGCAGACCCCGCTACAAAATTGGCTTGGGCTCCTTGACTCCGGGCTCGAAGTTCATGAACTGCACGAGCACCTTGCCATCCTCGATCCTTGTCTCGAGTCGATCGAGGCCTCGTGGGCTGGGGCTCTGGGGATTGCGGATCGAGCCGTCCGTCTGAAAATCGCTGTCATGACAAGGGCAGTGAAACGTTCCGTCGCCCCGGGCGTTTACAAAGCAGCCCAGGTGGGGGCAGGTGGGATGGATCGCCTCAACCTTTTCCGGATTTTCCTTTGTGCGGCGGAGGTAGATGGCTCCAATGGGGATCTTCGGATAGCGGGTCCACGCATCTGTAAGCGTGCTCACCACCCGGAACAGGTGGGGGAGCCCGTCCGGCGGGAGAGCCTCGAGTGAAGTCACGGGCAAGAATGGTGTGGCGCCAACGCTTTTCTTCCTCAGAGGGTCGAGCGCGACATAGCTACCCACAACGAGCGGCCCAACGCTCACAGCCGTGCCGAGCGATACGGCCATGACCTTCGTAAGGAACTCGCGTCGCGGAGCCTCGCCTGGACCCTGCTCCGGCGAAATACTTGTCTCAGTTGAAGGATTCGAGGTTTCCATGGTTCCTCCCTGGTTCTGGGCCGAGAGCATATCGCCCCAGGGGCATCCTGGGGAGGAAACTTTTTCGTTCCTCTTGCGCTCTCGCCCGTTGGCTTCCTGTCACAGGTCTCTCTCCCAGCTCCGATTAGCCCTGATTGCAAATTTTCGTCCAGATTTTCCGTGAGCGAATCGTTCCGCATACTGTGCTTCTGACTCCCTTCGTTGCTTCCCTGGACGCGAAGTGTTCGGACCGGGTGGGAGCGTTGGTCAAGCTGTCCCAATCATGGTTGCGCGGAGTCTACCTCACGCCAGAATTTTGTCGACCACTTGCCCGTGAACGTCGGTCAAGCGGAATTCACGGCCCTGGAAGCGATAGGTCAAGCGCTCGTGATCGAATCCGAGGAGATGGAGCATTGTCGCGTGCAAGTCGTGAACATGAACTCGATCGCGGGTGCCGTTGAAGCCGAAGTCGTCTGACTCGCCGAAGGAGATACCCGACTTGAAGCCACCACCGGCGAGCCAGATGGTGAAGCAATTGGGGTGATGGTCACGCCCGTTGTCGCCACCTTGCACCATGGGCGTGCGACCAAACTCACCGCCCCAAACGACGATGGTGTCGTCGAGGAGGCCGCGCTGTTTCAAGTCCCTGACGAGGGCTGCCGAGGCCTTGTCGGTGTCGAGACAGTTCTTCTTGATATTTTCCACCAGGTTCGCGTGCTGATCCCAGGCTTCATGAAAAATTTGCACAAAACGCACGCCGCGTTCCACCAGACGGCGAGCGAGAAGGCAGCTTGCGGCAAACGAAGCCTTGCCGGGCTCCGCGCCGTACATCTCGAGGACGCTCCTCGGCTCGCGTGAGATATCCACCAACTCGGGAGCGCTAGTCTGCATGCGATGCGCCATCTCAAAGGTGCTGAGGCGAGTGGCAATCTCTGGATCGCCCACGATTCCGAGCCTCTTGCGGTTGAGATCGGCAATGGCCTCCAGCGAATCACGCTGGGCCTCGGCATCGAAGCCACGGGGATTCGACAGAAACAATACAGGCTCGCCGGTGTTGAAAAAGGGCACGCCCTGATAGACCGTGGGGAGGAAACCACAGCCCCAGTTGGAAGAGCCCCCCGAGGTGCCATTGGGTCCCGTGTTGAAAACGACGAAGGCCGGCAAGTCGTTGGCTTCGCTGCCGAGGCCATAGGTCACCCACGAGCCCATGCTGGGACGCCCGAACTGCGTCGCGCCGGAATTCATCAAGATCTGTGCCGGCGCGTGGTTGAAGGCATCCGTGTGCATGGCCTTCAGGATCGTGAGGTCATCGGCGACGGTGGCGAGGTGTGGCAAGAGCTCGGAGAGCTCGGCTCCGCTTTGCCCGTGGCGCGCGAACTTGAACTTGCCGCCAAGCAGTGCCGAATTGGGATCGATGAATGCTGCGCGATAGCCCTTGAGCAACTCGGCAGGGGGGAGCTTCCCGTTTCGAAGAACAAGCTCCGGTTTGGAGTCGAAGAGCTCGAGGTGGCTCGGGGCTCCCGCCATGAAAAGGTAAATCACCCGTTTGGCCTTGGGCCTGAAATGCGGCTGCCGCGGCGCCAGAGGATCTGTTACCTGGCCGAGGGCAGGAGGAGCAGCGGTGGCCCCGCCAGCGCGTAGCAGTTGCGTCAGCGCCAGCGTTCCTATCTTTAGACCGCAGTCCTTAAGAAACCAGCGGCGCGTGAGGGTGCCTGGGTCTTGACCACGGTACTGGTGCGATTGACAGTTCACGGCAGATTCATCCCTTGGTGATGGTCTCATCGAGGTTCAAGATGACACGAGCGGCAACGGTGTAGGCTGCCAGATCCACCGGGGTCGCGCCTGGCAGCAGGTCCATGGGGACAAGGTTGCTTCCCGTCCCAAGCTCCGCCGCATTGAGCCAGCCATCGGCGAGGCGATTGCGTTGCTTGCGGACGAGGTCCAGCAGACGCAATGTCTCGAGAGCATCGGGCTCCCGCCCGGTGGCGCAGCGGAAAGCCCATGACAAACGGCTCGCATCGTCAGGGCCGCCCTCCACCAGCATCCTGCGAGCGAGGGCCCTTGCTGACTCAACAAAGACTGTTTCGTTGAGCGTCGCGAGGGCCTGGAGTGGCGTATTCGAACGCGATCGGCGCACGCAAGCAGTGTCACCACTGGGTGCATCGAAGCTGAGGAGCACTGGGTACGGCGTCGAGCGGCGTCGGAAAGTATAGAAGGCTCTGCGATAGCGCTCGGGGCCAGTAGCCTCCTTCCACGGAAACGCGCCAAAGCTCGCGGGTGGCCGAAAAAGGAACTCAGGCGCAGGGGCATACACCGGGGGACCGCCAATGCGCGGCTCAAGCAAGCCGCTGACGGCAAGGGCAAGGTCGCGCACGATTTCGCCCTCGACCCGCAGTCGAGGCCCGCGTGCCAGGAGTCGATTTTGTGGGTCGCGCTCCAGATGCACCGGCTTGAAATGGGAGGACTGGCGATAGGTCGCCGAATGTACGATCAAGCGATGCAGGTGCTTGAGGCTCCAGGCTTGTGGCTTCTTTTCGAGGTTGATCTGTATCTGTGGCTCCATGAGCTCACAGGCCAGCCAGTCGAGAAGCTCCGGGTGGCTCGGCGGGTCTACCTGGAAGCCGAAGTCCTCCGGCGTGCTAACGATTCCGGTACCGAAATAGGACTGCCAGACGCGATTGACGATGACGCGTGCAGTCGTGGGGGCTCTGCGGTCGGTAATCCACCGGGCAAGGCCCAGACGCGTCCGATCCAGCTCCTGCGGCCATGAGTGCAAGAAGCTTGGGACTCCAGGCTCGACGGCCTCCCCTGGCTGCAGCCAATCTCCGCGCTTCAAGAGGCGCGTGGGTCGTCGCTCGGAGCGCCAGCTCAAGACCAGCGTACGCGCCAACGGATCGGGGTGCCGACGCCCAATCTCATCTATATGCTGGTTGAACGAAGCAAACTCAGGGACCGTGGTTCGCCAGTAGCTGAAGAGCGCCGCGCTCCCAGTTACGCTGCGCAGCTCGGGAGCCACCCTCATTGCTTCACGAGCCAGCCGCGGCAAGGGATCGGCAGCCGCACCCGGCTCGGTGGTCACCGACAATCGGAAGCAGCCGATCTCATCCCCCATGGCAAGTTGGAAGGTGAGCTCCGCGCCACCGGCAAAGCCAAAGGGTTCCCTGGCAATGAAAACGGCGTTGTGGTCAGTGTTGCGGCGGCCCGGGCCTGCGTCGATTGTCCAGGAAGTGCGATCATCGCCATCCACCGCCAGCTTCACAGGGCCATGGGAACGACGGCTCTTTTCGTCGCCATCACTTCCGACGGTCTTTAGCGGCTCGGCGAAATCACTGGTCGCATCGGCGAAGGCAACGTCAGACTTCTTGGTGCCGTCTACCACCGAGGCGACTTCCAGACGCAACTCCTTTAGGCCAAAGAGCCCCTGATGTGACCGGCCTGGCCCGTTTAGTGGCAAACTGGCATGGGTGAAGACTTCGAGCCGCACGGCGCGAATCCCCTCAAGGCGTGTCCGCGCCCGAATCCGCCAGGTACCGTTTGTGAAGCGGTGGCCACCAGCGAGGAGCGATCCGTTGGGCTGCAGCTGCAGCTTCGACAGTCCCCCCGGGTCGCCGTGCTCATGAGGCTCGAGAATCGTCCATGCTGGCTGTGCTCGATTCTCCTCCTTTACCCAGCGATCCATTCGTTCCCGCCAGTCCGGGTGGATCCTCCGAATCTCGTCTTCCGCCTCGCGCACGCCGTGCAGCACTGCTTCACGCTCGCGCAACTCCTCGGGGGTGTAGAAGGCCGCCTGGTGCTCGTCGTCATTGTTAATGAAGGCGAATAAGCGGTAGTACTCTTCCTGCGATAGCGGGTCGTACTTGTGGTTGTGGCACTGTGCGCACTGGATCGTCAAGCCGAGGATGCTCTTTCCCAGGCAATCCATGCGATCGAACATGGACTCCATACGGAATTGCTCGGGATCGATTGCGCCTTCCTCATTGATCATCGAATTGCGCAGGAAACCGGTCGCGACCACTTGATCTTGCCGCGCGTTGGGAAGCAAATCGCCGGCGAGCTGCTCAACGAGAAACTGATCATAGGGCAAATCACGATTCAAGGCGTCGATCACCCAGTCGCGCCAGTGCCACATCTCTCTCGCCAGGTCCTTTTCATAGCCATTCGAATCGGCATACCTCGCCGCGTCGAGCCAGTGCCGGCCCCATCGTTCGCCGTGGTGCGGTGAGGCGAGGAGCCGTTCGACTTGCTTGTCGTAGGCGTCGACGCTCGCGTCTTGAATGAAGGCGTCCAGCTCGGCAAGAGTCGGCGGCAAGCCCACCAAATCGAGAGACAAGCGGCGCAAGAGAGTGGCGCGGTCGGCCTCGGACGCGGGCTCGAGACTTTCTTTCTCCAGGCGGGAGTAGATGAATCGATCCATGTCATGACGCAGCCAATCTGCTCGACCTACTTCAGGGGCAGGCGGACGCCTTGGCGCCTCAAAGGCCCAGTGTTGCTTGCTTGGGGGCGGAGCGGCCTGGGCAGGCGTCGCCGCCGAAAGCAAACACGTGAGCGCCAGGCTGGTGGCCAGCCACGCACGCAGGGGCACTGCATACTCCGTGCGGCCAGGATTGGGACATCCTCGCCAACGCCCACCCAGCATCGGCGCCGGAGGGGCCCGGAGCCGGCGGGCACCGCGAGGCGCGAGACGCAGGGATGCCGCAAGGCGGCCGGTGCGGGGCAGGTCTTCCTCACGTGCGAGGAGTACAAAAAAACGGGAGCTTGAATGGGTCATGGCTTCCTTCGCAATCTGGTGCCAGTTCCAGATTCTACGGCAAGAGCCCGGTGTTTGAGGGTGTTTTTATCGCCGCGCCCTGAAGGGACTGTTCCACAAACCCGTCCTTGCGGCCTCATGAAGTCCTCTGGTCAGGTTCATGAAGGTCCAACGTTCCTCATCTGCGGCCATTCCCAGGACCCGGAGGAAAAGATCCTGCTCCGAAGCCTCGCTCGCTGCAGGGTAGAGAAGGATCCGCTCTACCTGGCGCCTACCGCGCGATCACCGGCCGGAACGTCCTCTTGAGGCGACTCTTGAGGTAGCTTGCAGGCAGAATGAGCCCGCGGAAGTTGCGCCACATCCAACCCCTGAAGCCTGCGTTCTCCGAGCTCTGGGACTGGGGGTACCTCGGGATGAGGAAGCCCTCGTGGCTGAGGTTGAACGCGATGGTGATGCGGGAGCTGTCGCCAAGAAACGGCTCGACACGATGCCACAGCATCGAGGAGAAAAGGACCATGAGGCCCGGCTGCGGCATGACCGTGACCTCTCGCTCGAACGGATCTCGGTTTCGCAGGATCTCCTTCGGGACTCCCGAGCGGTCCTCGAACTTGGTGAGGCCGCTCGAGATTGATGACGAGGAATACGACCCCGATGCGTGTCCCTCCCCCGTGTCGACATAGTAGATCCCCGACCAGACGGCGCTCTTTTCGTGGGAGTGGACATGGGAGGCATTCTTGGCTCCGTGTCGGCTCACGTTGGCCCACGCCTGGAGGGACCAGCCCTCGAGATGCTCCGGCTGCGGATTGGGGACTACCCTCGAGACCATCTCGCACACGAGGGCCCGGATGCGCCCCTTGAGTTGTTCGACGCACGCATGCGGCCACGTGCCGAGGGTCTTTGGAGAGTGCCATCCCCCGATATTCGATCCGTGCCAGACGGACTTGCCCCGGTCGGTCTTCATCTTGGCGAGGACGACACCGCGGAGCTCGCGGTTGAGATCATCACTGTCGGACCACAGGTGCTTGAGAAGCGGGGTAGGGAAGAGCTGCCAGAGCTCGGCCTCGGGCAAGGGGGAGCCCAGCGTTTCCAGGGTCCCTGAGATTTCTTCCACGGCCTTCAACATTGGATGTTACCGGAGAAACCCTTCCTGCAGTGCCTCCCATGGACCCGGCGACGAACCAGCCCGCGGAGCACTCATTCAACAATAGCCCGGGCCGAACTGAATTGTCAAACGAGGTCTTTTTCCTGCTGCCGTCGAGTCCTGCACCGCCGCCAGAGGATCTCGGCAATACTTTGGCGCTGTCCAGTACCAGGACGCAACGGGATGGCACCGAGTATTCGCTTGCTTTTGCTTACGCTGCAAGCAAAATGCCGCGGGCCTGCGCCGACTCAAGAGACTTTGGAGACAGAGGGACGGGGCGATCCCCCTCGGAGATCATGACCACAAGGATCGTTCTTGACTGTAGTTTTGAGCGCGTAAACCCTCCGGGTCTCAAAGTGGGAGCGCCGGGGAAAATTTCCCTCCCTTGGACCTGGCGTTGTTCGATAATTTGGCATTCGGGTCGTGCCAGAGGCCCATACGGTCGATGTGTTGCCATCATCGTGGGGGCCCTTCCAGTAGGTTGACGATAGCGGGAGGTGAGACAAGGTTCTCGTAGGCCATGAACAAGGAACCATCCGTAGCTATTATCGGAGCAGGTCCGGCAGGCTTGACCGCCGCGTACCTTCTGTGCAAGAAGGGGGTGACGGTCACGGTGCTTGAGGCGGACTCGACGTACGTTGGGGGGATCTCGAGGACGGCCCGTTACAAGGGCTTTCACTTCGATATTGGAGGACACAGGTTCTTCTCAAAGTCCAAGGAGGTTGAGGATTTCTGGACGGAAATCCTGCCGGACGACATGCTGCAGAGACCGCGGTCGTCGCGGATCTTCTATCGGGGGAAGTTCTTTGCGTACCCGCTCCAGGCCAGGGAGGCTTTGTTCAAGCTTGGAGTGCTCGAGGCGACGCTTTGCGTGCTTTCCTACATGAAAGCGCGGATCTTCCCGGTTCGGAATCCCAGAAGTTTTGAGGACTGGGTGAGCAATCAGTTCGGGAAGCGACTCTTCAACATTTTTTTCAAGACCTACACGGAAAAAGTGTGGGGGATGAGTTGCAAGGAGATTTCCGCCGACTGGGCGGCCCAGCGTATCAAGGGACTGTCCTTGATGTCGGCCATCTTGAATGCAGTGCTTCCGCGCAAGAAGCCGAAGAGCCGTGACCAAGTCATCAAGTCGCTGATCGATTCGTTCCGGTATCCGAGGAAGGGGCCCGGAATGATGTGGGAGGCGTGTGCAGCCAGGGTGAGGCAGATGGGCGGCACGATCGAAATGGGGCAGCGCGTGGTGGGATGCGCGTACGATGCGGCTGCTCGCGTGTGGACGGTGACTCACGAGGATGACCAGCGGAATCAGCGCCATACGGTCGCTCAGCACGTGATTTCCTCTGCTCCCCTCCGCCAACTCGCGGGCGCGATCACTCCAAGGCTCTCCGTCGAGGCGTTGCGAGCGGCCAATGCGCTCAAGTACCGTGATTTTCTGACGGTCATGCTGATTCTCAAGGACAGGAACCTCTTTGATGACAACTGGATCTACATCCACGACCCGAGCGTGAAGGTGGGAAGGGTGCAGAACTTCAAGTCGTGGTCGCCCGAAATGGTGCCGGACCCATCCTTCTGCTGCTATGGGCTCGAATACTTCTGTTTCGAGGGGGATGGGGTGTGGGCTGCGGCCGATTCCGCGCTCATGGAACTGGCGAAGACGGAGCTCGAGAAGATCGGTATCGCCGAGGCTGTTGATGTCCTCGATGGGTGCGTTGTGCGCCAGGCGAAAGCCTATCCCGTCTACGACGATAGCTATGCGGCGAATGTCGCGGTCGTCAGGGCGGAGCTGGACGCGCGTTTCCCCACGATGCACCTCGTGGGCAGGAATGGGATGCACAAGTACAACAACCAGGACCACGCGATGATGACGGCGATGCTTTGCGCGGAGAACATCATCCAGGGAAGGCAGGTCTACGACCTGTGGCAGGTGAATCAGGATGCAGAGTACCACGAAGCGGGATCGGCCGGCGGACAGTCGGGAGCGAGCGGACTACGCGGCGTGCCAGTCCGGGTCGAAAAAGGCGGGGACAGCTGAGGACACAGATGAGGACATGGACCCTTCGGCCACGATCGGCAGAGCCACCTTTCAGGATCCTCGCTTCGCCAGGGGCGCTGTGGCGCGGTGGGCGGAAGGCCTTTCGCGAGCCTCAAGCGACTCGAGGCATCTGACATGTCTGCCGTGAGCCAACACCAGCCACACCCCCTCTCCGTTGGGTTTCTGAAGACCCGATGGGCCTTGCTCGCGGTTCTTGGGACGGCGGTGGTCCTGCGGTTTCTTTTCGCTGGACGGTGGAGCCTCTGGCAGGACGAGGAGTCGAGCATTTTCTTTTCACTCAACCTCGGCGCTCAGTTCCCTCGCCATTTTCCGCTTTTCTTCGCGCTCCTGCGGGGGCTCTTTGAGTGCACCGGCGTCAGTGTCCATGCCGGAAGGCTTCTTGCCGCGAGCCTGGGAGTGATCAGCATCGGCCTTGTGTTCCAGGTCATATCAAGGCTTGTTTCGCGGGAGGTCGGCGTCCTGGCAGCCGTTTTCCTCACCTTGAGCCTCGGCCACTTGTTCTGGTCACAATCGATCCGATACTATATTTTACTCTTCGTCTTCCAGGTGATCAGCGTCTACCTGTTCGTGGACGGATTCGAGAGGGGCCGGCCGCGAGAGTTGGTGCTCGTCAGCGTGTTTCTGCTGCTGGGTGTGCTCAGCCATCTGTCGGGTGCGCTTCTCTTTCCGGTCCTGGTGGGACACCTCGCCCTGTCGATGCTCCTACGAGAAAGGGGAGGTGGCTATGGCCTGAAGGGCTACATGGCGTTTGGAATTCCCTTTGTGGTGGTGTGCGCCATTTTCTGTGGGCAATACTTCAGCTTCCGCGCTTCCCTCTCCTCACTGGTCACCCGGGAGCAAGGCTCGGAGCCCGCTGCGCTCCTCGTTCGCCTCGTGGCTTACTTCGGTGCTCCGGCCTTCGTCTTGAGCCTGCTGGCCCCGTGGGTCGGCAGGGGGATTGTCCCGGGCAGGATTCTGCGATTCTTCACTTGCCTGGCCTTCATTCCGATGCTCGAACTGCTGGTCATAGCGAAGCTGAATATAGTCATCGCGCTGTGGTACCAGGGTTTCATCGCCATCGTTGGTGTAGTAACACTTTCGGCCATCACCCTGTACTCGCTGCGGCAGCGCGGGTGGCTACTGGCGTATCGCGTGGCCTTGTTCGGTTCTGTCCTGGTCTCCTTGCCGTTTCTTTTTGGGTACTACACGAGCATGCATGGAGATCGGCCGAGGTGGGAGGAGGCGGCGCGTTTCGTGCGGGAGGCGTCCGCGGTCGATCCCGGCTCGGGCAGGAGCCCGCTGATTTACTCCACGGTCGCACCCATCGTGGCGTTTTATCTCGGATCGGACCCGTCGGCCACGATGGATCAATCCATTGTCAAGGATCTCCCGCCTCGGCCAAGTGAGAAACCAGTGGAGTCCGAGGAGTGGTTCGTGGTTGAGAATGATGAGATCCCGCAGGCCCATGTGAAGTGGTTTGCGCAGGAGTGTGTTCTTGCAGCCAAGTTCGAGGCGCGGACGGGCCCAAAAGACCGCACAATCTTCGTCTACAGGCATCGACCCGGGACTCCCCGGTGACTCAGGGTCTCAGCTATCCATCTGCGTTCAGTTGCAGTTGGCCTTCGGGCCACTTCTGGAAGGCGCGCTTGATTTGACGGACGGCTTGTTGAAGGCGCTGCGGGTTCTCAATGAGGGCCATGCGCACGTGGCCCTCGCCCTCGGGACCGAAGCCGAGGCCGGGCGATACAGCCACCTCGGCATCCTCCATGAGTCGCCTTGCAAACTCCATCGAGCCCATGGCACGGAAAGGTTCTGGCATTGGCGCCCAGAGGAACATGCCGGCCCGGGGTTTTTCGATTCCGGTCCAGCCAATGCGCTCCAGGCCGGAGATCAGGACATCTCGGCGAGCTTGATACTTGAGCGCCTGCTCCCTTGCGAGCTCGTTGCAGTCGCGCATGCCGATGATTGAGGCTACCTGGATCGCCTGGAAGATCCCGTAGTCGTAGTAGCCCTTCACCCTTCCAAGCCCCGATATGATCTTCGGGTTTCCGGCGCAGTAGCCAATGCGCCAGCCGGCCATGTTGAAGGTCTTTGACATCGTCGTGAATTCGACCCCAATCTCGACTGCGCCGGGCGTGGCGAGAAAGCTCGGGGCCTTGTAGTTATCGAAACAAACCTGGCCGTAGGCGAAGTCGTGCACAACGATCAGCTCATTCCTCTTCGCGATGGCCACGGCTTCCTTGAAGAACTCGGCGTCGACGGTGTGGCTTGAAGGGTTGTGCGGGTAGTTTAGAAAGAGGACCTTTGGCTTTGGATCGAGTGTCTTGACGCCGTCAGAGACACGCCTCAGAAAGTCCTCGTCGTTCGCGACCGGTATGCCAATGTACTTGCCTCCCGCCAGCACGACTGCGTAGGTATGGATGGGGTAGGAGGGAGTGGGTACGAACGCTGTGTCGCCGGGGCCGAGAAGTGCAAGGCAGAGGTGGCTGAAGCCTTCCTTGGAACCGATCGTGGCAATGACCTGGTGCTCGGGGTCCAGCTTTACCCCAAAGTGAAAGTCGTAGTACTTGGCGACCTCGCGACGTAGGTTGTACATGCCTGCCGCCGCGGAGTAGCGGTGGTTCTTGGGGTCGTTCACGACCTCGCAAAGCTTGTCAACAATCGGTTGTGGCGTTGGGTCGGTGGGGTTACCCATGGCCATGTCGATGACGTCGACTCCTTCTCGCCGCTTCTTGTCCTTCAGCTTGTTGATCATGCCGAAGAGGTAGGGTGGAAGTAGCTCCATCCTCGGGCTGAGCTTGATGAAATCGGACGAATTGTCTTGCATTGGCTGGCCTTGTCTCGAGGACGCTCTTCCCACGGAGTGTATCGTGATCCGCAAGTTATAGATATCGGGTTTTCGAGGACAAATGAGAGGATGGAAACACAGCGCATGGATGATCCTGCATCTTGCCCTGATCTATACCTCTCGCGCCCACACGTGAGACATTCCGAATGGGCAGAGGAGGACCATCTCAAGTTTGCTGCTCGTTTCTGCTGGTGGGCGGACACTGCCCCACGTCGGCTCGCTGTCCGAGCGGAGCGAGGGTGGAGCGAGGGTGGAGCGAGGGTGGAGCGAGGGTGGAGCGAGGGCGGAGGCAACAACGACACGCGGCCCCTCCGGTCGCACGCTGCGCGTGCGCCTCCGGGCGAGGCTCTCGGGAGCCGCCAGCTCTCGCTGGTGCCGGCTCCCTCGGGCCGTTTACGGCTTCGCCAACTCGCCGCAAACCCCCTCCTCGGCGCCTGATGGGCGCCGGGTGCCTCTGGCGCGATCAGCCGCAACCTTTCGCAGGCTGCAAAAGGTCTTATCACTGCCCGCGTGCGGTATAGTTTACTATTTACAAGTGCAAGGCTTGATGGCCGCAGCTTTCAGGTCAACCTGCCGCAGCCTGCGCCGGACAAGACTCTCCAATGAATTTACCGGAAATAGAGATCGAGCCCAATGAATCTCTGGACTCTGCTTCAAGCAGGGTTGCGCGCGCTTTTCAAGCCCAGGGGCAACGCCTTTTTGAGTTCGAGCACTTGAATACGGAGCACCCCACAGCCTCGCTCTGCCGGTTTTTTCAGGCTCGGCTCCTCGACAGGGAATGCGTAGTGATCGTGGTCTCGAGGGACTGGAACGATGATCTGGTCATTGCGATCCTCAACGTACTCCTTCACATTCGCACGGATCCCGATCCGCCGGGGCTTCCCCCCTTCTTCCGGTTCTTCACGGCCCACCCCGCGCCGGCTGTTCTCAGAGGGCTTTTTGGGGACTCTTCGGCCTCGGACTTCGAGTGCCGGGCTGCCCTTGTGGCCAAGTTCGGCAGTGAGATTTCCCCGGCCGATGCGCTCCAGCTCGGAGCCGTGGCAATTCACCTTCTCAGGGAGTGTTTCGGGATCCATTCGGACTTTTTTGACTCGGACAGCGATTTGCGAATCGCGCAGGCAGTGGCCGAGTGCTTTGGACCGGACTCGTTCCCGGAAGATGCCTCGCCCCTCAACACTTTGATTACACTTGGATTCCTCTACGGTGAGGTTTTGCGGGCGAGGGCGTCGCGGCCCAGCCGGTGGGCCCAGATCAAGAACCTGGGTCCCTGGCCGGTCTTGATTTTCAACCCCGAGCCCGGTTCCGAAACCAGGCTGACGGCAGCCTCCGATTCACTCGGTGTGCCGCAAGTCGTATTCAAACCGATTCATTCGATCATGAACGTCTACCAGGCGCGCTCGAGGACCCTTCTGCGTGAAGCTCGAGAGTCTCTGGAAGCAACGTGTCGGGAGAAGTTGACTCCGATTGGGTAGGGCACCGGGTCTCACCTGCCTACCCTCTTGACTTGGGCGGACAGCCTCTTGTCTGTCATGGCACGGATCCGGGTTGTGGCCTTCGCGGTGGATCCCTGCCCGCAGATCACTCGACAAACGCCATGCTACCATAGTTTGCCAACTGGAATAACAATCAAAAAAGTCTTTCCTTGACACAAGGCTTTTCTGTCCGGCCTCCCATTTTGCTGCTCGGTTCCCGGGCAATGACAGAAAATACCAACAATTGCAGCTTTATATTCCTTGTTGCTTGGCAGGTATTGAGAGTGCCATTATGCTTACAAATTAATAAACGATCATATCGATCACTCTCTTCCGAGGTTGCATGCGGCTGCTCCCGCCCCTACAAACGGTCATTCCTTCCGTGCGCTTCCGCAGATCCTTGTGGATCGGCGACGTCGACAACGGACTTGTCATGGTGCCGTCCGGAGTTTTTGGAGCCCCTTTCCTGGCCGGCGGCGGCCAGTTGCGGAGCTTGTATGCCCTTCGGTTCCCCGAGCTCCCTGGTGAGCCCGAAGTTTCTGGCGCGCCGCGTTGCCAGCTTGCAGTTGCCTGGCAAGGGACCAAGGAGATGAAGTGAGCGATATCCCGCGGCAAAAACCCAGCAAGGATGCCCCTGCGCAGGCAGGAATCGTGACGATGGCGCACCCCATCGCCCCCCGGGGCACCATGGAATGGCAGCGCTGCTGGCATTTTCTCGGCCTGCACGCCTCGTGCCTGCTGGTCTACTGGGTTGGCTGGAGCTGGGCGGCTCTGGCGACCGCCGCGGCGCTGTACGCGATCCGCATGTTTTTCGTAACTGGCTTCTACCACCGCTATTTTTCACACCGCACGTTCAAGACATCGAGGCCCTTCCAATTCGCGATGGCTTGCGCGGCTGGAACGGCAGCGCAGCGCGGCCCTCTCTGGTGGGCGGCTCACCACCGCCACCACCACCGGCACTCTGATCAGGAGGCGGATCTGCACTCTCCGCGGCAGAAGGGATTTCTCTGGAGCCATTTGTTCTGGTTCATGACGAGAGAGGCTGACGAGGCGCCAGCCCGGTACGTGCGAGACCTCGCCAAGTATCCCGAACTTCGATGGCTTGACCGCAACGACTGGGTGCCTCCCGTTGGCCTTGCTGCCCTGCTCTTCACTGCCGGAACGGCGCTCGAGGCCCTGGCGCCACAGCTCGGCACAAACGGTCTGCAGATTCTTGTGTGGGGATTCTGTGTCTCGACCGTTGCTCTCTATCACGCCACCTACACCATTAATTCGCTGGCGCATACGCTCGGAACTCGAAGATTCAGCACCCGGGACGACAGTCGGAACAACTGGATCCTTGCCCTTCTCACGCTCGGGGAGGGTTGGCATAACAACCATCACTTCTACTCCACATCAACGCGTCAGGGCTTCTACTGGTGGGAAATTGACCTGACATTCTATGGACTCAAGGCTCTCGAACTGACGGGGTTGATCTGGAGTCTGCGGCCAGTGCCTGCCGAGGTCCTGGAGCATGGACGATCCTCCTCAGCCCGGAGAGGGGAGCCATGAGGATCGCCATTGTTGGCTCAGGTATCTCGGGTCTTGTGGCGGCGTACCTGCTCTGCCCGGAGCATGACGTCACCGTGTATGAGGCTGACGGTCGCATCGGCGGCCACACCCACACAGTCCCCGTGAGACGCGCTGACCGCACCGTCCTGGTCGACACAGGCTTCGTCGTTTTCAACGAACAGAATTACCCGAGCTTTGTCCAGCTGCTCCGGCGGCTCGGGGTCGAGTGGCAAGCGACCGATATGAGCTTCAGCGTGCGGGTCGACGGGAGTGGTCTCGAGTGGAACGGAGCCGGGCTGGACACCATCTTTGCTCAGAGGGGTAACCTCCTGCGCTGGTCCTTTCTGCGCATGCTGCGCGATATTGTGCGCTCCCAGCACTTCCGCTTGCTCGAGCGGTAGTTTGCTGCGGCGCAAATGGGCAAGTACCGAGCCGAGGGGGATGCGACGGTGACCACCCCGAGTCTTGACGACCTGAAACTCACCCTGATCGCACCAGCGCTTGATGGAGGCCTCGCTCATTCCCAGGGCGCGCGCGACTTCGCGAGGAGAAAACGTCCTCGGAATGAGCATGGACGCTGAGGACTTCTTTTGCATGGGATGCTCGATTTCTATTCTTGAAAAAGCGTACTGGGGGAGTGCCGAAACCGCCGTGGTCAAATCGTAGGAATTTTAAATTCTTCACACTACATTCATGGGCAATCTCGCCGCACTTCTAACCCATTGCAGGGTTGAGGACAACGAGCTCGCGCCTTTTGCGGCGCCATGAGATCAACAGCTCTTGCCCTCCACCTGGGAGCTTGTTGAAAAAGTCCTCGCGGGCAGCGTTGCCAGGCCGGCGGGTCGGATGCAAGGCGCGAAGGACCACAGCGGTCTCGGAGCAACCGACCGAGTCCAGACGACGCCGCAGACAGCCCGCCGCCTCCCGAAGCCCCGAAAAGCCAGACCGAAATGCTGAGCGGAGCTGCGTCGCTCGAGCTCGGCGTGGGCCCCGCGAATGCTTGCCCAGGCATGCCTCCGGTCTCCCTCCTTCGGGCGCTTGCACTTGGGCCTGGCACTGCTGCGCGGACTTGTTCAACAGGCTGATAGGTGTGAATCTTACCTGGTAACGCAACATTACGTGGATGACAAGGAGCGCCAAGAAATCAACCGGAGGCAAGAGCTGGTGATCGATGCCCGGCGTGGGTGTATTGTGGTCCTCGCTGCGGCGATCCCGTTGTCTCCGACGCCTCCCAGATGCTCACCGTGAACAGGATCCATCGCACGCAACGCGTGGGCAGGATCTCCCAGAAGCTCCTCCTGCGCATCGGGGACGGCTTGCGCCTCGTGCCGTCGCTCTGAGAAGACGCTCTATCCGAACAGCTCCGGAAACAGCCCCCGCGTTGCCTGGAAGCCGCGGTGGATGAGGTCGGTCTCGCTGGCGATGCTGAAGAGTTTTGCGCCGAGCTCGCGGCACTTCCTGGCGTGGGCGGGATCGCGGGAGAGGACGCCCCAGGTCTTGCCGGCGCCACGCACGGCCGCCGCGACGCGCTCGAGGGCGCGCACGCACTTCTCATGGAGCGGCTGACCGGGCACGCCGAGTGTGCAGGCAAGGTCGCTCGGGCCGACGAAGAGCGAGTCGACGCCGCGCACGGCCGCGATCCTCTCCACCTGCTCGACCGCCTCCGGCGTCTCGATCTGGATGATGAGCAGCCGGTCGCGGTTTGCCGCCTCGATGTGCCTGGCCGCCGGCACCGTGCCGTAGCCGGCCTCGTAGTTGCCGAGGAACATGCCGCGCACGCCCCATGGCGGATACTTGGCCCACTGGACGACCTGCTCGACCTGCTCGACCGCGCGCACCTGGGCGACCATCAAGCCGGCGCCGGCCTCCATGGGGCGCATGATCGTGGCGTAGTCCGTGGGCGCGACGCGCGCGAAGACGTCGAGGCCGGCGGCGCGGCCGGCGATGCAGAGGAGCTCGAGCTCCTGGTGGGGGACAGCACAGTGCTCCTGATCGATCCACACGCCCTGGTAGCCGCCCGCGACGGCGGCGATCTCGAGCCACTTGGGCGTCGCCAGGCTGCCGAAGGAGAGGACGCGCACGAGCTCGCCGCGCGAGAGGCGCTCCTTGATCGTCACGCTGGCTCCCTTGCCACTTCCTTCGAGCCGACGACGGTGAAGCTGGCGCTGATTTGCACCGCCACGGATTTGTCATCGACCTGAATCGACGTCTTGCCGTTCAGGTACCAGCCGAAGGAGCCTGTCGAGAACTCCTTGACCTCGGCGGTCATGGGAATGCCGTTGATGTTGATGGTGCGGGGCTTGGCCTTCGCGACGAAATCGGCTCGTGAAATGCGGCACTTGGCGGCCATCGGCGTCTCTCCTTTGGTCGATGCGGTCGATAAGATACTGCGGAGCGGTGAGGGGCGCAAGGCGGGGCGAAGCGCCCTCACCTGCTTCCCGCGTCCATCACCGCCACCGCCGCGATGCTGACGATCTCGTCCACCGAGTCGCCGGCCTGCAGCACGTGTACCGGCGCGCCCATGCCGAGCAGGATCGGGCCGATGACCTGCGCGCCCCCAAGGTGGCGCAGCAGCTTGTAGGCGATGTTGCCCGACTGTAGATCGGGGAATATCAGCACGTTGGCTTCGCGCACCGCGCTGAAGGGGAAACGCTCGTCGATCAGACGCGCGGATACGGCCACGTCGGCCTGCATCTCGCCGTCCACCTGCAGGTCCGGCCGCCGCGCCTTCACCAGCGCGGTTGCCCGCTCGACCTTCTGCGCGTGGGGGTGGCGCGTGCTGCCGAAGTTCGAGAAGCTCAGGAGGGCGACGCGCGGCGTCACCTCGAGCTGGCGAGCGAAGTCGGCCGCCAGGCAGGCGATCTCGGCCAGGTCCTCCGCGCTCGGGTCGATGTTCACTGTCGCATCGCTGAAGAAGTAGACCTTGCCCTGGGCGATGACAATGTAGAGCCCGGCGACGTGCTGAAAGCCGCTGCGTGCGTGGAACACTTGCAGGGCTGGACGGATGACCTCGGGGTACTCCTGTGTCAGGCCGGAGACGAAGGTCTCCGCGTCGCCGCAGGCCACCATCAAGAGACCGAAGCGATTTGGCTCGAGGACCTGCTCGCGGGCGAGCTGCTGCGTGATGCCCCTGCGCTGGCGAAGCTCGAGGAGCCGCGCCGCGTAGCGCTCCCGGCGCGCCGTCTCGGCCGCTGGACAGAGCACACGGGGCGTGTAAAGCAAGCCGAGCTCCCGGATCCGCTCCTGGATTATCTCCGGTCTGCCTAGCAGAAGCGGCTCCCCGATGCCCTCCTCCTCCACCAGGGCGGCAGCGCGCAGGATCTTCGGCTCCTCGCCCTCCGGGAACACGATGCGCTTCGGCGCTCGCTTCGCCTTGTTGATGATGAGGCGGCGGATGCGGCGGCCCTGTCCCTGCCGCGCCGCGAGCTGCTCGCGGTATTCCTGGATGTCGATCATTCGCCGCGCCGCGCCCGACTCCATGGCCGCCTGCGCCACGGCTGGCGCCACGTAGAGGAGGACCCGCTGATCGAGCGGCTTGGGGATGAGGTAGTCCGGGCCGAAGCGCAGCGACTCCACGCCGTAGGCGTTGAGCACGCTGTCGGGCACGTCCTCGTGCGCAAGCGCAGCCAGGGCTCGTGAGGCTGCCACCTTCATGGAGTCGTTGATGGCCCTTGCCCGCACGTCGAGCGCGCCGCGGCAGCTGAAGGGAAAGCCGAGGACGTTGTTGATCTGGTTCGGATAGTCGCTGCGTCCCGTGCCCACGATGGCATCCGGGCGAGCTGCCTTGGCCGCCTCGTACTTGATCTCGGGGTTGGGGTTGGCGAGGGCGAAGATGAGCGGGCGCGCCGCCATGGTCTTCACCATTTCGGGGCTGACGATGTCCGCCGCGGAGAGCCCCAGGAAGACATCGGCGCCGCGCAGCGCCTCGGCCAGCGTGCGCTCGTCCGTGCGCGCCGCGAACCGCTCCTTGTAGGGGTTCATCCCCTCGGCGCGTCCTGCGTGCACCACGCCCTTGGTGTCGACGAGGCGGATGCTTTCCCGCGGCACGCCGAGCTTGACGTAGTACTCCGCGCTGGCGATGGCGCTGGCGCCGGCGCCCGAAACAACCACCTTTAGACTCTCCACCCGCTTGCCCGTCACCTCGAGGGCGCCGAGCAGCGCGGCGCCCGTGATGACCGCGGTGCCGTGCTGATCGTCGTGGAAGACGGGGATGTCGAGGCGCCGCTGCAGTGCCGTCTC
>SXGT01509194.1_pt1 | contig 21304 bp, 16 predicted proteins | sample 3176221 | NCBI WGS metagenome assembly SXGT01 (sample SAMN11356862, study PRJNA531348) | freshwater metagenome | isolation source: freshwater sample F1-120 | place: China: Fuxian Lake, Yuxi | collected 2017-12-25
AACTTCAGGGACAATGCGAGCGCACAGGTGCACACAGCGCCAGAGGCCAGCGCCAGCTCGGTAACTACAGCGCAGCCCGACTCCACTGGCGACCGGACTGGCATCCCATCGCTTCGTGGTTATGAATACACCCTCTTAAGCGCGTCAATTTTACGCCCAAGCAGTACGGCCCCAGCGTTAGCGTGGCACTCAAGTGCCCGGACGGTATCTTGCCGAACTACAGCAGTTCGCCGGCGTACCTGGAGACTTGCGACCTTTGCCAGCCGATGACGGTTTGCGATGGCGAACGGGCCGCAGAGAGCGAGGCAGCCTTCACCAAGGGCTGCAAGGTGCTGCGCAAAGAACACGCCGACCTGCTCGGCTACGTGCTGCCGAATTCGCCTCACCGCATCTACTTGCGGCCCTACCGTGACGCCAAGCCGCCAGTTGCCGGCGGCACGCTGACCGCGGCCGACTGCGACAAGTTCGAGCCCGCGAAGGAAGACCACAACCCGGCGCCCGCGGTCATCGCTCACCGCAGCCTGTGCGCGCCGCCCAATAGCGACGACTAAGCCCAACGCTGCGCAACGACGCGGGCGACGCCGAGACAGCTGGCGCCGCCCGCGGTCGTTTTTGCCCTGCACCACGCCGTTGACAAGTCAGCCTGCCAGTTCCTCTGGTGGTCGAATGCCCCGAAAAGCCCGCCAAAGCAACAGGTCGTAGCTGACTTTCATCGCGGCACCGATGACCAACGGCAGGTACATGGAGTCGCCCGTCATCAGCGCTCCTGCAAACACCGGCGCCACCGCCCAGGCCGCGAGCCGCACCAGATTGGTGACGCCTGAGGCGAACACGCGCTCTTCGGGCCGCACAACAGCAAGCACATACGACTGCCGCGTAGGCACATCCATCTCGACCAGCCCCTCTCGCAACAGGAACAGCACCGCCGCGACCCCGAATGAAGGCGCGAACGCGACCGTGACCAGCAGCAGGCTCGACGGAATGTGCGTGAACACCATGGTATTGACCAGCCCGATGCGCCGCGCCAGCCACGCCGCGGCGAGGTGCGATCCGGCATTGCACAGGCGCGCACCGAAAAACAGGGCGCCAATCACGCCTTCGCTCACCCCAAAGCGCTCAAAGAAGAAGTACGACAGCAGCGCCGTCGTCAAGAAGCCACCTGCGACGCTGTCGATGGCGAATAGGGCGCAGATCCGCGTCAGGATGGCGCGACTTTGGGGCGTTAGCGCAGCACGGCGATCCGGTGCGACAACTGCGACGTCCCGCCCCAGCCGCGCGTACAGCGCCAGGACAACCGCGCTCAGCGCAGCACAAGCGAGCAGCGTGGCACGATGCGGAGCGGCGCCGCGCAAGTCTGTCGTTGCCTGCAACAATGCCGGCACGCCCGCAGCAATCGCCCCAAGGGCGTGACCGAGATCCTGCAGCATCGTGTACCGCGCGATGACGGCGGTGCGGCCCTCGCTGGTGGTGGTGGCGGGCAGCTCCGCTTGCTCCAGAATCAGCGCGGCGCCGCGATCCTTGCCCATCCCGTTGAGCATGCCGACGAAGGCCGCGGCGGCCAGCGCAAGAGGAGTGGAACTAAGCGCAAACGCGACTGTGCCGAGGACGGACAGCGCGGCGAGTACCAGCAGGAATCGGCGTCGGCCCAGCCGATGGGCGAGGAACGTGGCCGCGATGGCGCCGAGCGCCGCGCCGACAAGCCCTAGCGACACAATGGTGCCGATGCTTCCGCTCGGGATGCCCAGGCGAGCGAGGTAGACGCCAATCAGCACGCCGACCAGGCTCGTGGTCACCGCGCGGACGAAAGCCGCGGCGTAGTAGATGTGCCGGTCAGACATGGGGTCGCCACTGGGCGCAGCCCGCCCGCGCCAGGATTGGCCTTGGCTGCACAGTCGCGATGGGTGGGTGGCAGCTCACGTGGGCATGCTGCGGACTTTAGGCCTCGACGGCAAACGCCGGCACCAGGCCCTGCCGTCCCTTGACCGCGAGCTCGCCCAGCTCGAGCACTGCGAACGCATCGCCCAGCCGCATGCGCGTCACCGAATCGATGAGCACCGGCCGCTTGGCTTCCTTGGTCAGCGACTCAAGTCGCGACGCGACGTTGACCGCGTCGCCGATGACCGTGTAGTTCATGCGCCGCGGCGAGCCGATGTTGCCCATCACCACGTTGCCGGTCGCCACGCCGACGCCGATGTTGAGCGCCACGGCCCCGCGCGCCAGCGCCGCCTCGTTCAAGGCGCGGCGCCGTTGCACCATGGCGATGGCGGCCTGGACGCAGCGGCGCGCATCGTCGGCTCGCGGTCGGCCCGGATCGCCAAACACCGCCATCACCGCGTCGCCAATGAACGTGTCGATGGTGCCGCCGCAGGCCACGATTTCTTCGGTCATGGCCTCGAAGTGCTGGTTCAGCAGGTCGACCACGTCGTGCGGCCCCAGTTGCTCGGTGAGTGTCGTAAAGCCGCGTACGTCGCTAAACAGCACCGAAGCCTCTTGCTCTACGTTCTCGACCAGCCTGCGCGGGCCGCGCGACAGCAGCCGCGATACGATCTTGGGCTCCATGTAGCGCGACAGCACCGCCTGGGCCGCGTGGCGCTCGCGCACGTGCGCGATGTGGTTGGCAATCGCATTGGCCAGGTGCACCGCACCTGTCGGCTGCACCAACTCCAGCGCCAGGTGCAGGTCGCGCAAGGCGTCGTCGACCCGACCGCTGTCGGCGCGCGCCTCGGCCCGCGAATCCAGGATCTCCGCGCGCAAGATGCGGTTGGGGTCGTCGGCCACCAGCGCCAGCGCCTGCGCAAACTGCGCCTCTGCGGTGTCGAAGTCGTCGCGCACAGCGGCGATCTGCGCCAGGTGCTTGTGGATGCGCGACAGCCGAACCTGGTCGCCGATGGCCTGGTAGTGGCCGGCGGCCTCGTTGGCGCAGTGCTCGGCCTGGTGCACGTCGCCGCGCAGAAAGTGGGCTTCCATCTCCTCGGCGGCGAGGTTGGCGAGCTCCCAGCGGTTGCCGATGCGGTTGGCGAGCTCGCGGGCCTCGTCAAAGGCCTGCGCTGCGGCAGCCTGGTCACCCGTGTTGCGGTGCACCCACGACAGCGCCGTCAGCGCCATCGCAGCACCCAGGCTGTCGCCGATGGCCCGCCGCACCCGCAGGCACGTCTCCAGGGCCGCGCGCGCCGCATCGTAATCGCCACAGAACGCGTGCAAGTCGGCCCGCCAGCGTTGCGCCCACGCCACCAGCGCCTCGCGATCGCGCAGCGCGGCCAGCCGCTCGGCCCGCCGGTACTCACTTTCGGCTTCGGCAAAACGGCCCGCGACGAACAGCGCCAGTCCGCGCAGCATCAGGAACGACACGGCAATGTCGGGCCGGGCCCCGTCGTCGTCGCTGCTGCGGTCGCAGCGATCGATGCAGGCTTGCAGGTCGGCGCGCTCGAAATCCAAGCAGGCGCGCATCAATTCGGCACACGCCAGCGACACCTGGTCGCGCTGCAAATGGAACTCGCGGCGGGCGTCGTCGACCAGCGCCGTTGCCACGTCGATGCGCCGCCTGGAGAACGCCACCCAGCCGCGGTAGTAGGCCAGACGCGCGCGTCCCATCGAGTCACCGGGCGCGATGATGGTCTCCGCCACTGCCAGTTCGCGCTCGGCCTCGTCGTACAGACCCTCGTGCGCAAGGCCGTAGACCAGGTCATAGTGGCCGGCCAGCTTGTCGGCGCCGCCGAGCATCCCGCCGTCGAGCGCCCGCTGCAGCACCCGCACCGACTGCGAAAACCGACCCTGGCCCACCAGCACGCGGGCCAACTGCAATAGCGCCCGGCCAGCCAGAGCGTCGTCGCCGCGCTGGTCGGCCACCACCGACTCGAACGCCGCCTGCGCAGGCCCGAGGTCGCCGGCCAGGTAGTGCGCCCGGCCCGTTTGGTAGGCCACTGCCCGTTGCGCCGCGGATCCAAGGGGTTGCGCCAGCTGTGCGCAGTGTTCCAGTTCAGTGAGCGCCACGTCGCAACGGCCGCCGCGGACGTCGATGTCGGCCTTCTCGCACAGGAGCTTCAAGCGCTCCGCGGCCGGCAACTCGTCGCGCAGCGCGACCACGATTTCGACGTAGCGCAGCGAGTGCGCTGGCAAGAGCGTGCTGTCGTCTGACAACGGCAGCCGGCGCTTGAGGCCCAGCGGCTGAAAATAACGGCTGTACATCGCTCGCCTTTGCCGCGCGCGGGGCGCTTTCGCGGGCAGGGCCGCGCGGGGATGGCGGATCGTGCCGCAGGGCGGGGCAGGGTGCAAGGATGCGGAGGCGCTGGGCTTCCTCATTGCACGACCTGCGCTACACTTGACCACCCCAGCGCCCGGTGGCGCTCCGCCGGCCCCGCGTGACCTACAACCCCAACGACATCCCGACCGCCGCGTGCATGCCGCCGCTGCTCGGCCTGCCGACCCTGCACCTGCGCGGCACCCCGCGCCAGATGGGCGAGGCCCACGGCGCCGAACTCTCCGCAACCATCCGAGCCTTCGTGCAGATGCGCTTGGAGGCGGCAATCCTGTGGGGCAGCGCCTTCGCACCGGTAGTCGGCGGCGAGCCCATTAGCGTCGGCAAGCTCATCGACGCCGGCCGGGCCTGCCTCGACGCCTATGAACGCTGGGACGGCGACGGCCACACCGAGCACTGTGCCATCGCCCGCGCCGCCGGCGTCCATCCGACCGAACTCTACACCGCCGCCAACATGACCGACGTACGCGATGTTTTGGTCTTTGGCGACAAAGGTGATTCTGCGGCGCTCGGCCTGCGCGCCGACGCCGAGGGTTGCTCCGCTGTGCTCTTGCCACCGGGCCGAACCCGCAACGGCCACCTCGTCGCCGCCCAAACCTGGGACTTGAACCCGCAGGACCTCGACTACGTGGTGGCCATCCACCGCTCGCCGGACTCGGGGCCGCAAACCTGGAGCGTCACCTGCACCGGTTGCCTGTCGCTGGTCGGCATGAACGCGCTGGGACTGTGCGTCGGCACCACCAACGTCAAGACCCGCGGCTCGCGGCCGGGCGTCGGCTACATGGGCATCTTGCACCGCATGATCAACAGCGGCAGCTTCGACCATGCGGCCAAAGTGTGCGAAACCGCTCCGCGCGCCGCAGCGCACACCTACTGGCTCGCCAGCGAGGACCGCGCCGCGGAATGGGAAACGACCGCCTGGTCGGCCGTCCGCCGCGAGTTGGGCACGCAGCCAATCCTGCGCACCAACCACTGCCTCGTCGGCGCGCACCAGATCCAAGAGGGCGAAGCGCCGTCCAACTCCAGTCTGGCCCGCCTCGCGCGGCTACGGATCGCGACCGGCCCAGAACGACGCCACGACGTCGCCAGCTTGCGCGCCTTGTTTGGCGATCGCAGCGACGGTGTCGACAGCATCAACCGCTTGCCCGAAGACGCCCAGGGCACGGCGACCAACAGCGTGGTTGTGTGCGCGCCGAAAACGCGCGAAATTTGGGCGTGTCGCGGCCCCGCCGACCGCGGTGCGTGGCAGCTTTTGCCGTTCGACTAGCCGTTTGACTTGCCGCCCGAAACGTGAGGTGACGCCTTGCCAACCCCTGTCGTCGTTGTCCTGGTGGTGCTGGCCGTCTTGCTCGGCTGGAAGATTTTCGGCCTGGCGATTGGCTTGGCGTGGACCATCGCCATCGGTGCGGGCATCGGCTTTCTGGCGCGGCACCTGCTGCCCGGCGCGCAGCCGATGTCGTGGTGGGCCACTGTGGGCTACGGCGTCGCCGGTGCGGTCATTGGCAAGGCCATCGGGCACAGCGTCTTTCACTTCGGCTGGCTGCTGACGTTTGCGACCGAGGTCGCTACGGCGGCGCTGCTCATCGCCGCGCTCGGCAACAAGCGTTTGCCCAGGCCGTGACCGCTCGCAAGCCGGCTGCGCCCGCCAGCCATCAGCCATGCCGGCATTGCTCGGCGTGGGTCGAGCCGCACGTGCAGTGCTGCCCGATCTGCGGCGTTGTTGCGCCGGGGGCGCGCTGGCGTCAACAGTTGGCGGCCGTTGGCTCCAGCGGCGACGTTGGGTCGCTCGCGGGCGGGGGCGCTGGTATCGCCCTGGCCCTGGCCGTTACCGCAGCGTTGTCGGCCGCCGGTGCCAGCAGCGTGGCGCTCGCCGCGCTGGGCACGCTTGTCTTGGCACTGGGCGGCGCTCGGGTGGGACGTCAACATGGGCCCGCGCTGGCAGAGCGCTGGCTGGACGCCCGCCGGCCGCGCTCGCTGCTGGCGGTCCGCGACGACTTGAACGCTCGGATCGGCGCGCTCAACGACAGCGGCAAGCGCATCGCCGCGCTGCGCGCCAAGCTCACGGCCGATCTCGCGGGGGCGCAAAGCAAAAGCGCGCTCGACGTCTTACAAGCCGCGGCACAGGCCTCGCTGCGCCAGCACGATCGGCTGTCGGCAGAGCTGTGGCGGGTGTCGCTGCTGCAGTGGCAGAACCAGCTGCAGCCGGCGCTGGCGGCGTGGCGCACGCTCGACGACCAGGGCGCCGAGGCCGAAGTCCAACGCGTCGAGCGCGCCCGGGCAGAGCTACAACGGCTGGTCAGCGGCTGGATGGCGCAGCCGCTCGCCAACACCGACGCCGGCAAGTTGGTGCTGGTACACGCGGGCAAGCTCGACCAGGCATGCGAGGCGCTCAAGCGCGCGCTGCTGCTGCGGCAGGCGATGGCGATTGCAGCGACGGCGCCTGGGGTGGCAGAAGCCTTCGACCGCTCGGCCGTGGCGCCCGACGTGCAAGGGCAACTGGACGTGCTGCGCGAAAAGGACGAACTGGGCGAGTTTCTGACCGCCGGTAGCGAATCGGCAGACGAAGCGCAACGGATTCGCGCCGAGCAGGATGCGGTGGGCGAGGTTGAGCGGTTGCTGGGTGCGGGGTAGCAGACTTGTTGCGACTTTGGCCGTTGCCTAGCGCTGGCGTCGGGCCTTGCGGAACTCCCAGGGCGGCTCCGGCGCGGCATCCACCCACAGCCCTTTGCGCTGTGCCTGCGCTTGGCGCTGGGCCTGGGCCAGATCGGCGGCTTTGGGGGCGTACTGCTGGTACCACCACGCCATGCCATTGCGAACCTGGTCAAGGTTAACAGTCGCGCCGCCCGCAACGACCCAACCTAGCGTGCGCCCGTACCGGTCGGTGCCGTGCGAATGCACGACTACCGTCTTACCCATCACCGCCTGTGCGAGCGCTTGCTTGCTGCGGGTGCCAAACGCCTGGTCCTTTTCAGGCGCGTCGATGCCCCACAGTCGCACCTTGACCTGACGGGTGTCGACCAGCAGCGTCAAGGTGTCGCCGTCGGCAATGCGGACGACCTGGCCGGTCAGCGGGTTATGCGGCGGGGCCAATGCGCTCGCCGACGTCAGCAAAAGAGCGATCCACAGTAAAACGGGCATGCTTGCCTCGGCAGCGCGGCGAGCGCCTCGCCTTGATGCCACGGATTGCGGTGGCCGGCAATGACCGGTTTGACGCTCTGCCCGCCGCCAGCGCATCATCGGCCGCGCCGCCTGTGGCTGCCGGCGCGCACACGGATTCGATGGCAAACGCGCGTAACCTGCTGATCCTGAGGCACTATACGGTGTCGCTTCTGGCGGCAATTGCGCTGTGTGCCTGCAAGGATCCGCCCGCGCCGCCACCACCAATCGCCGCAGTAGTCGCCCCACCTGCTGCGCCCGTCGACCTCGCAGCGTTGGAAAAGACCGCCGGTCGCCACTGGACGCTGGACCGCCGCGCCGCCGCGATTGCCGAGGGCAAGGCGACGCTGCACAAGCACCAGTGCACGCGCTGTCACACGCTCGACGGCCAGCCCAGCCACGGGCGCCCCAACGACTGCGTCAAGTGCCACACGTTTCTGCTCGACCTGCCCAACCAGCCCAAGCGCTACCACGACATCGCCAACCGCCACGGCGAGGCGATCGTGCAGCGCTACCTGCGCAATATCGAGCACTTGCTGCAAGTGCCCGATCTGTCGCGCCTTGGCGCCCGGGTCCGGCCCGACTGGATCGGCCGCTACGTGCGCGAGCCGTTCGACCTGCGGCCGCATGCCAGTGAGAGCATGATCCGCACCGCGCTGACCGAGGCCGAAGCCCGCCAGATTGCCCGCTATTTTGCTGCGGTCGCCGACGTGCCCGATCCGGCTGCGCCCGAAAACGCCCCCGAGCCGCCGCCTGCCAAACCGTCGGCCGCGCGACTGGCTCAAGGCAAAGCGCTGTTCGCGACCAAGGCTTGTGCGACGTGCCACGTGTTCGGCAACGTGGTTTTCGACCAAAAACCAGCGACGCCGCTGCGCGGCAAGCCCTCGCCCAACGATCTCGCGCCCAATCTGCGCTTCGTGCGCGACCGCATGGCGCCGTCGGCAGTGGTCGCCTGGTTGCTCAATCCGCAAAGCGTCCAGGCGGATGCCAAGATGCCGCGCCTGGGGCTGACGCAAGCCGAGGCCGAGACGCTGCGCGACTGGCTGTTCCATGCCGATCCCGAGTTGCAACCCCAACCGCCGCCGGCGCCGCCTCAGCTGCCGCCCGCGGTTGCCCGGCCAGTCGGCTGGGCCGAAGTCAAGGAGCGCGTGCTCGGCAAGGTCTGCGTGCACTGCCATATGAACGACCACGAGAACGACACCGGCCCCGGCAACGGCGGTGGGCTCGGCTACCCAGGCCTGGGTCTGTCGTTTCGCACCTACGAACGCGCGGTCTTTGGCGCGCGCGACAAGCAAGGCACACGCCACAGCGTATTCGAGATCCTGCCCGGCGAGACCCTGCCGCGGATCCTTGCTTCGATGTTGCAGCGACGCGCCGAGCACCAGCGAGACAACCTGCCGCCTGGTCGCGATTGGGAGCGCCCGCCGTTTCCGCCTGGCCCGCTCGGGATGCCGATGGGGTTGCCGGCGATGACCGACGAAGAGCTGGGCTTGTTGCGCGCCTGGATCGAGCAGGGCTGCCCGGGGCCGACCGAAGTGACCGGCAAGCCTGGCTTCAATGACGGCTTTCTGGTGCCGGATGGTCCGATCGCCGTCAACCAGGGCTGCCAACTGCGCGCGCCGACCGACCCGCCGCCTGCGTGGTCCTACGAAGCCAGTCGCCGTCATGCCGCTGATCCGCACGCCGTGACGCCTACCGGCGCCCACACCCCTACCGGGCACTGAGTCCGCCGGATGACCCACCGCCTGTGGCAAGCGCTCGGCATCCGCCACGGCGAAGGTGCGCGCACGCTCCGGCTTTTCGGCCTGATTCTCTTGCTGACCCTGACCGTGGCTTTGGCCAAGGCGGCGCAGCAAGGGATCTTTTTGGCCAGTGCTCCTCGCGAACGCATCGCCGACGCGTTCGTGATGTCGGCCGTGGTGCTGGCGTTGGCGTCGTTTGGCGTGTCAGCGCTGGCGGGGCGCGTGGGGCCGGTGCGGCTTTTCGTGGGGCTGTCGGTCGCGGTCGCCGCGTTTTTCGTGGGTGGGTGGGCGCTATTTCACATCCATCAGGATGCGTTGGCGCTGTACGTGCTGGTCGAAGCGTCGATCGGCGTGGTGGTGGTCCAAGGCTGGTCGGTGGCGACCGAGGCGCTGGATGTGCGCAGCGCTAAGCGCCTGCTGCCCTTGATTGGCAACGCCGCTGGGCTTGGCTGGACCTTGGGCGGCTTTCTGGCTGGTCCTCTCGGGCACGCGATTGGAGCGGCTGAGCTGGTGCCGGTGGCCGCCGGGCTGCTGCTGGGCGCAGGAGGCCTTGCCACTTGGGTTGGTCGCGTCGACATCGGGCGCAGTCGCGAGACGGCGGGCAAGTCCACGCTGGTGGATGCGCTCGGCTCGGGTTGGCGGCAACTGGCGGCGGAGCCGCTGTTGCGGACGCTGGCGGTACTGGCCACGGTCGGCCTGCTGACCGAGCAGGTGCTCGACTACGTGTTGTTCGCCACCGCGCAGGCCGAGCTGCAGACCAGGGAACGCATCGCCGCCTTCATGGGCGCCTTCTTTGGTCTGACGGGTGCGATTTCGCTGCTAGCGCCGCTGGTTGCCGGCAGGATCCTGGCCAGGCTCGGCAGCGCCGCGACAGCCCAGGTACCCCCGGGCACTGCGCTGGTGTTTGGTCTCGGCCTCGCCGCACACCCGAGTTTTGCCGCGGCGGTGCTGGCGCGCGGTGCGTTTCGGGTGACGGAAAGCGCCCTCGGGTCGGCGGCGCGCGGCCAGATGCAGACGGCACTACCCGGTGCGGCACGGGCTCAGGGCAATGCGCTGGTCAAGGGCGTGATTGCTCCGGCTTTCTACGCGCTGGGCGGGTTGGCGCTCAAGGCGGCGCCGGGCGTGGACCTACACGTGCTGGCGCTAATCGGCGTGGCCTTGGGTGGCGTGGGCTACTTCGTCGCTGGCGTCGTGCTGCGCAAGGCTTACGCGGGGTTGCTACGCAAGACCATCGACAACCGCAAGCTAGACCTCGACGACGTGCACCGCCTAGATGATGAAGAAGTGCGGCTGTGGGCCAACGAGCTGTACTGCGGCGACCGCGGTCGCGAGATCCTGGCCGCCGAGATCCTGGCGCAATGCTCGGCCAGCCCCAAGGCCCGCGCGGCCCTGGTCGGGGTCTGCACGCTGCCCGACCCGGAGCTTCAGCGCCACGCTTTGACTGCACTGTGCCGGACTGCACGGCCTGCGGACACGGCCACCCTGTGCACGGCGCTGCGCCACGCGGCCGACCCCGAGCTGCGGCGGACGGCGCTAAGCGGCCTGTTGACCGTCAGCGGCAGCTGGCAGATCGCCGTTCGCAACGCCAACGACGATGCCGCAGTCGACGTGCGAGCCCTGCGCTTGGTCGGCGAAGTGCAGGAGCACTGCAAGGGCGACGCCAGCTGCCAGCGCGACGCGTGCGATCGCCCGTGTGGCCTGGCCCTGGCGCAGTTGCGCGCCTTGTCGGCGGATCCCACCCAGCAGGCGCGCGCTGCGACTGTGTGGGCCATCGGCGCTCTGCGGGCCAGCCGCGACAGCACGCTGGAGCTGGCTCTGCAGGGCGCGCAGGACCCGGACGGGCAAGTCGCCGGCACGGCGCTGGCGACGCTGGCAACGCTGCCGCAACCGACAGCGCTGGCGGCGGTGTTTGCCGCGCTCGACGAGCCAACGCGCGCACGACAGGCCATCGACGCGCTGGCATCGGTGCCCGACAACCGCTTGGAAGCGTCGGCGTGCGTTGTAGACGGCTTGTCGCCGCAGGCGCAGCTGGCGGCGGCCGTGGCGTTTGGGCTTGCGCACGGCCCGCACAGTGCAGCGCTGCTGTGTCACCTGCTGACCAGTTCGCAGCGCTCGGTGCGCTACCGCGCCGCCAAGGCGATGGCGACCCGTCAGCGCCACCACACATTGGGCAGGATGCCGCTGGCCGCGGTGCAAGCAGCGGTCGTGGACGAGATCCGCTCGGCTTTACAGGCGATCCTGGTGTTGGCCGGCATTGCCCACGCGCACCGCGGCCACGTGCCAACGGACGGCGGACTCGGCCTGTTCTGCGGCGAGGTCGCGGCACGCGTGACCCTGTGCCAGCGGCGCCTCGTCGCACACTTGTCGCTACTGTGCGACCCGCGGCTGGTCGAGCTGGCCTGGCAGCACAGCCGGCGCGGTGACCCCAAGCGCTTGGCCGCGGCGCTGGAGCTGCTCGAGTCCGCCTTGCCCGAGCCGCTGCGCCACGACGTCCTGCTGGTGCTCGACGGGCAGAGCCTGCGCGAGCGCTACCGGGTGCTGCGGCAGCGCCCCGATTTGGACCAGACCGCCGCCACCGACCCGTTGCAGTGTGTGATGGGTCCAGCCGGCGACGACTGGCTGCGCACCTGCGCCGTCGTTGCCTTTGGAGAGACCATGGCTCGCACCCATCCCGAGCAGTTCGCGGTCAGCAGCCGTCAGGTGCCGCTGTTGCAGCGGGTCCAGTTCTTGCGCGCCGTATCGCTGTTCGATGCCGTGGCCGGCGAAGACCTGCTGCAGATTGCCTCGACGGCCAGCGAGCTGTCGCTTGGACCCGACGCCACCGTGTTCAGCAAAGGCGACCCGAGTCAGGACATCTACCTGGTCGTGCAGGGCAGCGTGGTGCTGGTCGATGGCGGTTCGCCGATTGCCACTGTTCGCCCGCCCGAGGTGTTTGGCGAACTCGCCGCCCTGGACGGCGAGCCGCGGTCAGCATCGGCCGTGTGCGCAGAGCCGACGACGTTGTTGCGCATTGCTCGCGCGGACTTGGATGAGATCATGGAGCGCAAGCCGCAGGTCGCGCGCGAGATCATCCGGGTGCTGGCGCGGCGACTGCGGTCGAGCACTGCGCGGCTGGTGCAGGCTTCGGGAGTGTGGAAGGCTTAGGTTTGCCCGCGCCGCCGCCTGTTGCTACCTTGCGCCCCCGCCGCGTCCCCAAGGGCGCCAGGAATCGCCCATGCTGCTCCGCGCCTCCGCCGCTTTCGCACTTGTTTTCGCGGCGCTCGCCGGCACCGCTTCCGCCGCCCCGCCCGCGGCTACGCTTTACGAACACAACGACTTCGTCGGTATCGCCCAGGGCCTGGCGCCCGGCCGGTACGACATCCACCAGCTGACCGTCGGCAATGACCGCACCAGCTCGGTGCGCGTACCGGCTGGCCTGCGGGTCATCCTGTTCGAGCACGGTGCCTTTGGCGGTCGCCGTCTGGAGTTGACCGGCGACACCGCGCAGCTTCCGGCCGGCTTCAACGACGCCGTCAGCGCTGTCGTCGTCGAGTTGCTGACTCCGCCCGCACTTCCGCCACCCCCGCCGCCCCTTCCACCGCCGCCGCCCCCTGCGCCTGGCGCCATTCGCCGACCGATCGAGGCCGGACCCCTGTGGCACGACGGCGACGCCAAACAGAAGTGTCCAAGCCTCTGTACCCCGCACGGCCGCTGGACCGGCGCTTGGTGGACCACCATCCAAGGCCGGATGAGCGTCTGCGAGTGCGAGTTGGCCGCGCCTCCGCCTCCCCAGGCCGCGCCGCCAGCGCCGCCTCCGCCCCAACCGCTGCCGCCGCCACCACCCAAGGCGATGGACGCCCCGTCGTTCGATGGCTTTGCCAAGCGCGTCAAAGACGCCTCGTTTCCCAAGTCGCAGGTCGCGGCGGTTGGCGATCAGGTCGCCGCCGGCAGTCGCTTCACCTGCTCGCAAGTCATCGCCATCATGAAGATCGTCAGCTTTCCGAATTACCAGGTCGAGGTTGCGGCCGCGATGTGGCCCGCGGTGGTAGACCCGGAAAACCTGCCGGCGGTGTTGGCGTCGCTGACCCACGATTCGCACCGCAACGACCTGCGCAAGCGGCTCAAGAAGTAGCCGGTGGCGGTCCCTGCCAGCGGCGACGGTTACGCCCGCGTACCTGAGTTGCTCGCCCCGGCCGGCGACGACCAGGCGCTCGAGGCCGCGCTGCGCGCGGGTGCCGATGCCGTCTACTTTGGCCTGTCCGAGGGCCTGAACGCCCGGGCCCGCACCGCCAACTTTGCACTGGCGGGCCTGCCCGCGCTGTGTGACCGCATCCACCGCTCTGGCTGCAAGGCCTACCTCACGCTCAACACCCTGGTTTTTGAAGAAGAGCTGTCGGTGGTCGCGGGCATGGTGGCCGCGGCTGCGCGTGCCGGAGTCGATGCGCTCATCGTCCAAGACCCGGCCGTGGCGCTGCTGGCGCGGGCAATTGCGCCGACGCTGCACGTGCACGCCTCCACGCAGATGACCGTGTCGAGCCCAGAAGCGGCCGCGTTTGCCAAGAACCTGGGCGTCACCCGGGTGGTAGTGCCGCGCGAGCTGTCCGTGGCCGAGATCCGCCAATACGCCGCGGGCACCGACCTGGAACTGGAGGTGTTCGTGCACGGCGCGCTGTGCATGGCGTGGTCGGGCCAGTGCCTGACCAGCGAGGCTTGGGGCGGCCGCTCGGCCAACCGCGGTCAGTGCGCGCAAAGCTGCCGGATGCCCTACGAGTTGGTCGTCGATGACCAGATCCGCGACCTGGGCGATGTGCGGTATCTGCTCAGTCCGCTCGATCTGGCAGGTTTGTCCGCTGTGCCGGAATTGGCGCAGGCCGGCGTGCAGGGCTTGAAGATCGAGGGCCGCCAAAAAGGGCCGGAGTACGTTGGCACCGCGGTCGCTGGCTATCGACAACAGCTCGACCGCTTAGGCGCTGGCCGCGCGCTTGGCTCAGCCGAGGTCGCGACGTCGCTGACCCGGATGGCGCTCAGCTACAGCCGCGGGTTTTCGCCGGGCTTTCTGGGCGGCAGTGACCATCAGCACCTGGTCGAGGGCCGCTTTCCCAAGCACCGCGGCGTCTTGCTGGGCACGGTCGCCGAAGTCGCCGGCCAGCGAGTGCGAGTGACGGCCGCTGCCCGCGACGCGCAAGCAGGGTGCGAAGTCCAGGCTGTGGAGCCACAGGCCGGTCTCGGCATAGGCTTCGACAGCGGCCGCCCAGAGCTCGACGAACCGGGCGGCCCCGTGTTTGGCGTGCTGCCTGCGCCGGGCGGCTGGTGGCTGACCCTGGGCCGCGGAGTCGACCTCTGCGGCGTGCGCACTGGCGACAAGGTGTGGGCGACGGCCGATCCACAGCTGGACCGCGAAACCGCGCGCACGTTGAGCGGACCGCCTGCCAGCGGTCGCATTGCAGTCGCGCTGCAAGTACACGGCGAGCCGGGGCAGCCGTTGCACACCGTGTGGACGGCGCAAGGACCGCTCGGTCGGTCGGTTGTCGTCACCGCAGTGAGCGACGAAGTCCTGGAACCGGCCGCCGGGGCAGGTCTCAGTGCGGAGTTACTGCGCGACAAGCTGGGCGCGCTGGGCGGTACGCCGTTTCATCTCTCGTCCCTGTACGTCGTCGGCGCACCCAGCCGTCTGCCTGTGAGCAGCCTCAAAACGCTGCGCCGGCGCGCCATTGCCGACCTGGACGCCGCAGTGCTCGCGGCAGCGCGGCACACCGTCGCCTGCGAACCAGCCGATGCCGTCGCTGCTGCGCTGCAGCCGACCCCGATCGTCCCCCACGAAGATCCCGTACCGCAGCTGCTGCCGCTGGTCCGTACCGACGAACAGCTCGATGCGGTCATCGCCGCCGCGCTGCCCGAGGTCATCCTCGATTGGATGGATCTGGTCGGCCTGACGCGCGCCGTCGACAAGGCGCGTGCCGCCGGTCTGCGGGTGTGCATCGCCACGGTGCGCGTGCAGAAGCCGGGCGAAGACGGCTTTGACCGCCGGTTCGCGCGCTTGCGGCCAGACGCCGTGCTGGCGCGGCACTGGGGGGCGCTTGTGCACTTCGCGCAGCTGCCCGCGGCCGACAAGCCCGAGATCCGCGGCGACTTCTCGCTCAACGTCACCAACTCGCTGACGGCCAATCACCTGTTCGGCTGGGGGGCGCAGACGCTGACGGCAGCGCACGACCTCGACGAACGGCAGCTGCACCAGTTGCTCGGTCGCATCCCGGCCGCGCGAATGGAAGTGGTGGTGCACCAGCACATCGCCACCTTTCACACCGAACACTGTGTCTATGCGCATACGCTAAGCCAGGGCAAAGACTTTCGCGACTGCGGCCGGCCCTGCGAGCACCATCGGGTCGGGCTGCGCGACCAATTTCGGCAGGTCCACCCGGTCGTCGTCGACGTCGGCTGTCGCAACACCGTGTTCAATGCGCAGGCGCAAACGGCGGCGGGGCTGGTGCCGGGACTGCTCGTGGCTGGCGTGCGCCGCTTCCGGGCCGAATTCGTCCACGAGTCGGCCGACCAAGTGCGCCGCGTGCTTGACGCCTACCGAGACTTGCTGGCGGGCCGCTGCGATGCCGCGACGGCAGTGCGTAGGGTGGGCGTACACGAGCAATATGGCGTCACCCAAGGCACTTTGCGCGTGTTGGGGGCGACACCGTGAGCGAGGACCTGGCCACCGTCCGCGCGGAACTCGACGCTGTCGACCGCCACCTGATTGCCTTGCTCGCGCGTCGCGCGCAACTGGTCGCTCGCGCCTGGGACCTCAAGCGTGACCAGGGTTTGCAGTTGCACGATGCATCGCGCGAATCGGTCATCTTTGCGCGGTTGTTGGCGCAAGCAGAGGCCGACGGCCTGGATTCGGTCAGGATTCGCGCCGTGCTGGAGCGCATCGTCGGCGTCGACCTGCGCCGCGACCGCTGACTGACCGGCGGCGGGTCAGCCCACCAGCCAGCTCAGCACAACGACGTCCGCTGCGTTCAGATCCATCTTGTCCACCAGTTCGACGACGCGTGGCCGCAGGCGCGTCAGCCGCAGCTCGCTCAGCCCGTCACGGACTCGCACGCGCTCCAGCATCGCCGCGACCAGCGTCTCGCGCGCTCCGGCATCGGCGCGGGCCGCAACGACACCCCGGCTCGACTCGCACAGTAGCGTCAGGGTCACCGCCACCGCCGACGCCAGGTTCAGGCTGTCGACGGTCCCGGGCGTAGGCAGGCGCACCACCCGCGGGCACAGCGCTGCGTCCTCTGCACTCAGCCCGGTGCGCTCGTTGCCGAACACCAGGCCCAGCCGTGATGGCGCCGCCGGCATCAGCAGCTGGGCACGTTGCAAGTCCAGCGGCTCGGCCGCGGTGGCCTGCCGCAGCTTGCCACTGGTGGCGACGGCCAGGTCCAGGTCGTCGATGGCCTCGCGCAAGTTCGCGAACGGCTGGATGGTCTGCAGGGTCGACTCGCACGGGTGCGCCATCTTGAGCGCGTCCCTGCCGTCAAGCTGGCAGTTGGGTCGCACCAGCCGCAGTGCGCAGCCAAAGTTGCCGCACAGGCGAGCGACGCTTCCCAGGTTCTCGGCGCCGTCGGTGTCCACGAGCACCACCACCACGCGGTCCAGCGGCCGCAGTGAGGGCGCGTGGGCGGCGGCTGTCGGCGGGTTGCGGTGGCGCGGCGGCATGGCTCGCGGTGTAGTGTGGGTCCGGTCGGGCGTCAAGCACAGACCCCCCCATTGTTCAGGCCGTTGAAAACACAAAGCAACGCTGCGCAAGTGCGTCGAAACCTGGCCGACTTCAGCGAAAGCGAAGTAACATCATAGGATTAAATGGCGCATGCCTGCCCCCTTGCTTTTGGCCCGGCCCCCGCTACCCTTCGCGCCCCCGACCGGCCGCGGAGCCCCATGGACCTCATCGCCCAGTTCATCGACATCTTCTTGCACCTCGACAAGCACCTGGTCGAGTGGGCGAACCAGTTCGGTATGTGGCTGAACGCCATCCTATTTGCGGTGGTGTTTTGCGAGACCGGGCTGGTGGTCACGCCGTTTTTGCCCGGTGACTCACTGCTGTTTGCGGTCGGTGCGCTGACGGCGCTGCCCGGGTCGCCGCTTGAAATCTGGAGCGTCATCGCGCTGCTGATCGTCGCAGGTGTGCTCGGCGACGCCGTCAACTACGCCATCGGCCGGCGCATCGGTCCGGCGGTGTTCAAGCGTGAGGACTCGTGGTTGCTCAACAGGCACCACCTGGACCGCACGCACGCCTTTTACGAGAAGCATGGCGGCAAGACCATCATCTTCGCCCGCTTCATCCCGATCGTGCGCACCTTCGCGCCGTTTGTGGCCGGCGTGGGCACGATGGGCTACAAGCGGTTTGCGTCGTTCAACGTCATCGGCGCAGTGGCGTGGGTCCTGTCGTTTACGCTCGCCGGACACTATTTCGGCCAGATGCCGGCGGTCAAGCGCAACTTTCAGTACGTCATCCTCGCCATCATTGTGATTTCGGTCATCCCGGTCGTGGTTGAGTTCTTGCGTGCCCGCGCCGATGCGCGCAAGGCCAATCCGCCCTCAGCGTAGGCATCGGCGTCACACGTGCGGCGCTATTTCTTGCCGCGCTCCGCCAGCAGACTCTCCAAGAACGCCTGCACCGACGCCACATCCCAGCCCATACCCTTGTGCACGCCGCGGATGCGGCCCTTGTCGTCCACCACGAAAAACGTCGGCACGCTCTCGGTGTCCAGCGTCTCCATCGCGTCCGGACCGGCCCACGCAATCGGCACGCCGCCCGGCAGCTGATCCTTGGCAAACTCTTCGATGGCCGCCTCATCCTTGTCGATGCTGAGCGCCACCACTTGCAGGCCCTTGCTGCCCAAGCGCGCGTGCAATTCGTTGACCAGCGGCGCTGTGAAGCGACACGGCCCGCACCACGTCGCCCACACGTCGACCAGCAGCACCTTGCCGGCTAGGGACGCCGGCGCTTTGTCCAGGCCGAACCAGCGCTGGACCTCGATGGCCGGCAGGCCCTGACCCACGCGCAAATCGGCACCCCAACTCAGCTGCTGCGGCGCCACTGCCGGCTTGGGCTTGAGTGCGACCACCAGCGGCGACGCATCGCCCGCCTTGCCCGTGGCGTCGCTCGGCTGCAAGTCGTGGGTCACGAACACATCAGAGCCCGGCCCGCCGACGGCCGCCACCAACGCCTGCGCCTTGTAGACGCCAGTCGGCATCTGAAATACCGCGATGCCCTGGCCATCGGTGACCGCAGTCCGCGTATCCAATGCGCCGCCGCTGGCGTCGGCCAGCTTCAATGCCACGCGCACTTTGGGCTGCGGCTTGCCGTCGCTGGTCAACTGGACCTTGAGGCGCTCCGGCCCTTCCCAGCGCACCACACGCTTGACCGGGCTGCTGCGCGGCTTGACCACACTGGGCCACGGCGGCGCCACGGCCATCCAATCGCCCGCGGGTTCGTGGACCGGCAGGTTACTGGCCGCAACGAACAACACGCCGTCCGCCTGAGCTTTGACCTCCAGCCGCCAGTCGGCAATCGACAGCGTCGCGGCCTCATTGGGCGCAACCAATACGGTGCCTTGGCCACGCTGTGCGCCGCCTCCAGCCAGGGCCTCAGTCGGCTGAGCCAGCGCCCAGTCGTAGTGCAGCAGCTCGCCGGCCTTGCCCGCGTGCGCGAACTGCACCCCCAGCGTATGGCTCGCGCCGGTCGTCAGCAGCGCCAGGCCGGCACGCACGGTCAGTACGTCTTTGCTGGCCTCTGGAAACAGGCGGTTGAGCGCCACCCGCGTGACCGCTAGCACCAAATCTCGGCCACCGCGCCGCACCCCAAGCTCGACCGCTGTGCCCGGCGTGCCGCGAATGTGCTCGGCCACTTCTGGGACTTTGACGCCGGCCGGCACCGACCACTGGTCCACGCGCACGATCAGGTCGCCCGGTGCCGCGCCCGCTTTGACCGCTGGACCACCCGGCACCAGCGATTGGGCGTACACGCCGTCCGCGCGGGCCTCAAGCACCAGCCCGATGCCGCCTGGCGCCCCGGTCGCTGGCTTGGCCGTCGCTGCCCGAAATGGCCAGGCAGGGCTGGGTTGCACAACGGCTTTGGCTTGTTCGGCCGACGCGCTCGCGGCTGGGCCCAGGGTCCAAGCAGCCGCAAGGGCGAAGACGGCGATCCTCATGGTGTGTTCCTTGGTTCAAGCGAGGGCGACGGTCGGACGGCAGGCGCACTTTGGCAAGCCGCAGCCGATTTGCCAAGCGCGGACATCGCGGCCGGCGGTACTGTCAGAGCGCGGACAGTTGCGGCGTGGCTGCCGCCCGGGCCGCAGCAACGTGCTCCGCGACGGCCTGGCGCACCCGCGCAATATCAAATGGTTTTCCGAGGCAGGGCCGGCCCGTCTCGGCGAGCATCTGGTCGGCGTTCTCGGCAAAGGCGCCACCGGTGACGAACACCAGGCGCGCCGCCATCTTCGGACGAATGTCGCGCAGCCGCGCGAACAGCTCCAGCCCGCCCAAATCCGGCATCATCGCGTCGCACAGCACCACATCAAATAGCTCGCCCTCGGTAAGCAGACGCAGAGCCGCCAGCGGCTTGGTCTCGACCGTCACGTCGTGCTCGCCGACCAACACGCGCTGCAAGATGCTGGCCACGAAGCGATCATCGTCGATAACAAGCACCCGGCCGCGGCCGACCTGCGGACTGGTCGGCGGTGCGGCCGTTGGGTGCCGTTCGAGCGCTGCCGGCAGCCGAATTGCGATGCCGCTGGATTCGCTTTCGCACAGCGGCTGCACTTGGCCCCCGTAACCACGCACGATTTCGCCACAGACCTGGACACCAGTGTGCTGCGCGGCCCAGCCACCCGGGCTGAACGGTGCCGTCAACAGCCGGTCGATGCCACATACGATCGGCGCCCGCACCTCGACCGCAACCGCGCCCGCAACGGGTCCCACCAGAACCGACAGCGGCTGGCGCTCGAGCCCCAACTGGCGCAGGTGACTCGCCACATCCACCAGCAGGTACACGATCGCCTGGCACAGCCGCGACTCGTCCGCGAAGACCCGCGGGACCTCGCCCACCAGCTCGTCGACGCTCGCAACTTCGGCAAGCTGGTGGTGGGCCAGGCGCAGCGCGGAGCGCAGCGCGGCCCGTACATCCACCGGTCGGGCCTCGGCCGTGCTCGGCATCGACACCGCGCGAAAGTCGTCCATGACTGCGCGCACGCGCCGCGCGCCCCCGGCTGCCTCGCTCAACATCCCGCCGACCGCGCCCAGGTGCGCCGCAACCTCGATCAGCGATTCACCCAGTGCTGCCAGATCCGCCGGCCCGTCTGCGCGACGCAGGGTTGCGCGTAGGTCCTCAATGATGCCGTGGGCGCTCGGCAGGCGCTCCCTAGCCAGCTCCAGGCTGCCGAGCAGGTGCGTCAACGGGTTGTTCAGTTCGTGGGTCAGGCCGGCCGCAACTCGCCCCAGCGTCGCCATGCGGTCGGCGGTCGCAATCTGAGCCTCCATGTTGCGGCGGTCGGTCAAGTCGTGGACGATCGTCAGCTGGGTCGGCACGCCAGCGATCATCACGGTCAGCGACGTCAGCTCCGCCACGCCAAGCTTGCCATCGGCGCGCTTGAGGCGGCGCTCGACCGGAGGCAGCACGCCGCCGTGCGCCGTCTGCTGCAGCCGCGAGTGACCGGCTGCGCGCTCGCTCTCGGCGAACAGCGTCTCAATGAGGTAGGCGACCGGCTTGCCGACCAGCTGGTCCGCGGCAAGGCCAACGTATTCTTGCAACCGCTGATTGGCGTAAATGGCGACGCCACGGCGGTACACCAGGACGCCGACGGGAAAGCACTCGATGAGCGCGCGAAAGCTCTGGTCTTCCAGGCCCGGCTGGCTATCGACGGCTGCGGTTGCGATGGGTTTGGCCTCGCCTGAGGTCGCGTCGGGCGCCACGGCGGTCTCCGCGCGCAACCCCCCGGTGCGCGCACAAGTGCGCATTGTATCGCAGATGCGCCTTTCGGGCCACATGCGGGCTGCGGCGGGCGCAGATCGCAGAGAGTGCGCTTGACCACGAAGGCATAGCTAGCAGAATCAACTGGTTGGCGACATGCCTGTTCGGTTATGTGTGGTCGTCATGTAAGGCCGCTGATTTACAGACACTTTGAAGGCAGTCTGG
>SXGT01244927.1_pt1 | contig 21302 bp, 19 predicted proteins | sample 3176221 | NCBI WGS metagenome assembly SXGT01 (sample SAMN11356862, study PRJNA531348) | freshwater metagenome | isolation source: freshwater sample F1-120 | place: China: Fuxian Lake, Yuxi | collected 2017-12-25
CAGATATCCCGGCGGCACCGCGCGCCCGGCCACGCGCAGGCGAATGCCATCGAGCGCGCCGGCGGCCTGCGCCATGAACTCGATTGCGGTCCAGCAGGGCAATCCGCCCGCGGGCTCCGCAAGCGGGTGATCGGCGCTGACCTCAGCCTCTGCTGCAAGCGATCGCGCGTCCCACGCGAGGATGCGCGTCAGAAGCAGCATCGGCCCGCGATGCGGCAGTACATCCGCCGGTTGCCAATCGCGGCTCATGCAGCACCCGCGAGGTAGCGCCGCAGCGACTCACGCAGGATGGGCGGCGCGCCGACGTGCATGGCGCCCGTGACAGCATCCACCGCAACCTGCACGGTGTGGCCGGTCGTGGCGCGCTCGCCTTTTACCTCGACGATCTCGTAGGCGAGCTTGAGCCGATAGTCCCACTCGACCAGCCGCGCGCTCACCTGGACGCGGGTGTCGTAATGCAGCGGTCGGACATATTTGACGTCGGCCTGCACGATGGGCCAGACGAAGCCACTGTCGAGCATGCGGCGATAGCCGTAGTCGATCCGCTCCAGCAGCGCACAGCGCGCAGCATCGAAGTAGCGGAAGTAGTTGCCATGCCAGGCTACACCGGCCGGGTCACAGTCGTGAAAGGGGATCGTGAGCTCGACAGTGGCGGCGAGCTCGATCCTCAACGGCAGATCCACGTCATTCAGCATCTCTTCTCCCGCGCCGCAAGCGGCGGACCACCAGCCCCGGCAGCTGCGGGATCAGTTCGATGATCAGGCGCGTGTGCATGAGCGATATCCTGACGTTGTCGCGCAGGAGGCGAAAGTGGGACCTTCCGCCCGGGGGGTACACGACTGGCGTGGGCAGGAAGCGCAGCGGAATGCCGGCCCAGTGTGCGCGCACGAGTATCTCGGCGTCGAACTCCATGCCCGCGCCGGGTCGCGATCGCGCCAGCACCCGGGCCAGACCATCCAGCGGATACACGCGGAATCCGCACATGGCGTCCTCGATGTCGCGGGACAAGGTCGCCACGCGCGACCAGAACAGGCTCACCTTGCGGCCGTGACGGCGCGAACCCGGCACCGTTGCATCGAACACCGGCGTACCGGATACCAGCGCGGTGGGCTCTGCCGCGGCAATGGCAAGCATTTCAGGAACATCGGCCACGCGATGCTGCCCGTCGGCGTCGATCTGCACCGCGTGGGTATAGCCGCTTTCCCGAGCGATCCGCAGGCCCGCCATCATCGCGCCGCCCTTGCCGCGATTGACCGGGAGCCGCACCAGCGTCGCCCGGGAGAAACGTCCCAGCACTGCCTCGAGCGCTGCGAGGCTCGCGGCTGGCGAACCGTCGTCGATCACGATCACCGGCAGCGCGACAGCTTCGAGCGCCAAGAGCACCGGGCCGATCTGCTCGGCGTGACTGTAGTGCGGGATGAGGACGCAGGCTCGCATCAGTCGCGCGCAAACACGAGACGTGCGGAAGAATGCTCGACTGCTGTCGGGCCCGAGGCAGATCGATAACAGAAGCTCGCCCCGTCGGCGACCCGTCGAACTTCGAGCTCGAGCCGGGCACCGGGCCGGATCGGGGCCTTGAATTTGAGCTGCTGGACAGCCGCCGGACCCGCCGTCACACCCAGCAGCTCGCGCGCTGCCGCAATGGCCCAGCGGATCTGCACGACGCCGGCGAGGATCGGTTCGCCCGGGAAATGGCCGTCGAACCACGCGAGCTCCGGCTGCACGATCAGAACGCGCACGAGCGTGTCCGCCGTCAGTTTGGTCGACAACACCTCGGGCTCGCGGGACCGGGGAGCGGGCAACGGCGCCATCGGGAACCGGTGCCTCTCAGCTGCCCGCTGTCGCCGCCAGCCGCCGCTGCACGTGCGGACGGATGAGGCGTTCGCCGGCGAGCAGAGCGCCGGCGAGCAGATACGAGATGAAGCCGTTGTACAACACCCACCACTCGCGCGACGCGTAGAGCGCGGTGCCGAGCGCAAGCACGCCGTTTGCAACGAAGAAACCGCACCAGATCACGGTCACGGTACGGGTGTACTGCACGCCCGCGGCGTCGAGCTCCGCGCCGGTGGCACGCGCGATCCGCTCGATCATGCTCGGCGGCCGGACGAGCGTGGCAGCAAAGGCCGCCAGCATCACCGCGCTGACCGCCACCGGCCATAGCCGGGCCATGAGCTCGCTGCCGGTGATGGTCAGGGTGGCGGCAAACAGCGCGCCAACCGCGAGCAGCGCGAGCGCCTCGCCCCGGCGCGCCGCAGGCACGAACAGACGCGCCGCGAGAACCGCAATAAGCAGCAGACCCGCGAGCCGCACGGCGCCCCGATCGAGAAGGAAATACACGGCTACCGGGTAGGCAGCGGCGAGGAGCACGGTGCCCGGCGCGAGGAGGCCGGTCCGGCTGGCCAGGGTCACAGCGTTTCGAGTACGGCCACGACGTCGGCGATCGTCCGCACCGCCTTGAAGCGATCCGGCGGCACCTGCTTGCCGGTGATCTCGCGCAGGCGGACGATCAGGTCGACGGCGTCGATGCTGTCGATGCCGAGATCGGTATACAGATTGGCTTCGGGCACGATGCTGGCGCGGGGAATCTCGAATTCGTCAGCGAGCACGTCGCGAATCTTCTCGAATAGGTCCTCGGTCATGCGCGCCCGTTCCAACGGCCTGGAATCGTCATGGATGGAGGGGGTTTGCGCCCCGCGCGCCATTATATAGAGGTCCGGACGGGCTCAGCAGGGCCAGAAACCGCCATTTCGCCTCCGGCCGTGCGCGCCAGCTCCGCGGTGAAAAACTGCTGCAGGGTCGCCGTGAATTCCCGGGCTGCCAGACGCGGGTCGGCTGCAGCTGGAGCCCGAACCGGCTCGCAGGCACGCAGCACGAACGTCGGCCGACGCGGCGGAATGCGGTACCACGGCAAACCCTTGTAGAGCGTAGGTGGGTCGCAGGTGACGACCACAGGAATCGCGGCGCAACCGGAGCGGGCCAGGATTGCACCGGCAGCGGTGCTGAAGGCCAGCGGTTTGCCCGGAACGGTACGCGTCCCCTCCGGGAACATCACCACCGTTCGTCCGGCGCGGAGCCGCGCGATCGATTGTTCGATGAACACGCCCGCGTCGTCGTTGGACACGTAGTCGGCCGCGCGGGTCAGCAGTCCGAAGGCGGGATTGCGCAGCACATCGGCCTTCACCACGCAGTCCGCGCCGTCGAAGATGCCGATGAGGAACACGATGTCGATGAGGCTCGGATGGTTGGCGAGCACGAGACAGCCCTGCGCAGCACTCGGTGCCGGCATGCCCTCGACCCGCCAGCGCAGGACACCGACCGCCGCCATGAACCAGACGAACACACGAAAAGCGGCCGACACGACCCGGCGCACCGCCTGTGCATAGCGCGCGGGATCGTGGATGATGAGCCGCAGAATCGAGCAGTACATCGCACCGAGAAGGAAGCCGCCGATTCCGAAGAACGCGAAACTGAGCCCGGTGCCGAACAGGCGCCAGGTACGATCCAGAAATCCGACGACATCCCCCCACATGATCGGGAAGCCTAGCAGGTCGCCGACCCGTGTCGTGGTCGCCCATACGCGGCTGGACGCACCCATGGACCGGCAGTCGGCGCGCACGGCGCAGAGTCGCGCGGGCCGTTTACTCGCACGCCATGCCGGCGCTCTGCTCGCCGGGGTCGATCCAGCTTCGATCACGGTGGGCGGCGGCGGCAATGTACCCCCTCGTTTCGAGGGCGGGCTGCCGGAACCGGTGGCGCTGTCGATCAGCCACAGCGGCGCGTATGTCGCAGCGGCCGCCGCGTTCGGCCTGTCCGCAATCGGGCTCGATCTGCAACTGCCGCGGTCCGCCGGCGGTGTCATCGTTAATCGCGGCTGGCAGCGGTACTTCGTCGATGGCGTGGTGGATACGCCGGCCGCGCAGGAGCGGTTCGCAGCGCTGTGGACGCTGTGGGAGGCCGCCGTGAAGTGCGATGCCGCACCGCTATTGTCTGCGACGACGCCCGCATTCGACGCCTTGCTTGACGGGTTTGCGCCCGGGACGGAGCGGGCCTGGCGTGGTGCGCGGTACTGGGCATCGAGCCGCCGTCATGGCGGTACCTGGCTCACGCTGGTTGGCCGCGACGACGGGAGCGAGCTGCCCGAAGTCGCGTGGCGCGAGGTCGCGCCGCTCGCGGCATACTGATCGCATGACCGGCTCCTGGATCGACACTGTCTCGCTCACCTGTGCCGCGGGCACGGGGCTTGCCGCTGTGCGGGAGTCGATCGCACTCGGCCGCACCGGCCTGCAACCCGCCAGCGGACTGGGTGCGACGCTGGATACCTGGATCGGCGCGGTGCCCGGTGTCGAGTCGCTGGACTGGCCGGCCGAATTCGCCCGCTGGGACAGCCGCAATAACAGGCTCGCCTGGCTGGGGCTGCAACAGGATGGTCTGCGCGCGCGCATCGACGCGATCCTGCGGGAGACCGGGCGGGAGCGCACCGGGCTCATCGTCGGCACCAGCACCTCGTCCATCGGCCGTACCGAGGCGGCCTACACCGCGCTCGACGCAGACGGTGAATTCGCGCCGATCTACCGCCAGCCCGACGTGCACCACCCGCATTCGACCGGCGCGTTCCTCGGCGCGGCACTCGGCATCGGCGGCCCCGTGCTGACCGTGAGCACGGCTTGTTCCTCGAGCGCGAAGGTGTTCGCGAGCGCCGACCGTTGGCTGCGCGCGGGCATTGTCGACGCGGTCGTGCTCGCGGGCGTCGACAGCCTGTGCCGCAGTACGCTCTACGGCTTCGAGTCGCTGCAGCTGATCGCGCGCGGCTTGTGCCGCCCGTTCGACGCGGCCCGCGACGGGCTCAACATCGGGGAAGCGGCGGCATTCGCCGTGGTCACCCGCGACCGCACCCGCCCCGGCCAGCCACGGCTCGCCGGCTACGGCGAGAGCTGCGACGCCTGGCATATGTCGAGCCCGCATCCGGAGGGCCTCGGCGCGCAGCTCGCGCTGCAGGCGGCACTCGGCCGCGCCGGACTTGCGCCCGCCGACATCGGCTACGTGAATCTGCACGGCACCGGCACGCGCAACAATGACAGCGTGGAGTCGCTCGCGATGGCGAAGACGCTGCCCGCCGGAACACCGCTGAGTACGACCACGGGCTGGACCGGCCACACGCTCGGCGCTGCCGGGCTGGTGGAGGCCGTACTTGCGCTCGAGGCCCTCGCGAGCGGCCTGCTCCCCGCCAACCTGAACCTGCAGACGCCGGGCAACGACATCGCCTGCCCGATCCTCGGCGAGAACACCCGCGCCGCGCCCCGCTACGTCGCCTCGCACTCCTTCGGCTTCGGCGGCAACAACTGCGTGCTCGTCTTCGGCCGGGACGCCGCATGAAGCTCTGGATCGCCCCGCGAGCCGGCATCTGGTGCCGCAGCACGAGCGGCTGGGATGCTTTCTCGGCCGCGGTAGCCGCGGGGAGCGAGCCGGACACCCGCCTGCCCGAGCCAGTCCCGGACCTCCTGCCCGCACGTGAAGGCCGCCGCGCGCCGCTACACGTGCGACTCGCGCTGGAGGCGGCGGCGCAGGCCTGCCGCGAGAACGGCGTGCCGCTCAACTCCGTCCTGACGGTGTTCACCTCCGCCATGGGCGACATCCAGATCACCGACTACATGTGCCGCACGCTCGCGACCGAGAACCCGATGCTCTCGCCGACGAAATTCCACAATTCCGTGCACAACGCCGCCTCGGGCTATTGGGCGATCGGCGCGGAAAACCGGCTCGCCAGCACCGCGATCGCCGCTGGTGAAAACAGCTTCGGCGCAGGCCTGCTCGAGGCGGTCATACTCGCGGGCGACACAGCCATGCCGGTGTTGCTGGTGGCGTACGACGTGCCGGCGCCTGGGCCGTTGATGGCCGTGTCACGCAACCGACAGCCGTTCGCCTGTGGAATCCTTCTGTCGGGAGCTGCAGGCAACAGTGGCTGGCGCGAGCTGAGCTTGCAGGCGGAGCACGATGTTGCATCGACGCCGGCCACCGACATGCCCTGGCTGAAGCAACTGGCCGCGGAAAACTCGAGCGCCACGGCTGCGGATCTGCTTCGCGCACTCGCGCAGCCTGGCGCCTGTTCGGGACTGCTGCAGCTTGGATCGTCGCACCGCCGCTTCACCCTGTCACCGAGCGTGCGCGCTTAGCTCCCGAACATCGCCGCGAACTCCGCGCGGCTATTGCAGCGAAGTGGCCTATTTCAACTTGACGACTTCGCCCTGGAAGGTGACGCCGACCATGATGTTGCCGGCACCGCAGTCGTACTCGGTCGCGCTCGTGAACGGCACGCTCTTGTAGTTGCTCTTGATATTGATGACAGCATTGCCGCCGAGCTGCGTCACGCGGTTCTGGAACGAGAGCATCGCCGACAGAAACGCCCACTCGCAGGCCATCTTGTCGGATTTGCCGACACCGTTGGTCTTCTTGTTGCTGGTGAACGTGCCGAAGCTGCGCTCGACAGCCGGATGCGCCGCATCGCCAAAGAAGAACTTGATGTCCGGGCTGAGCTGCGCCTTGGCCGCTTCGGTGGTCATGGCATCGGCAACCGGAAACTTGGTCCGTTCGTCCCGGGCCTGGGCGGGCAGGTTGGCTGCGAACATCGCGATTGCAGCGGCGGCGAGAAGCGTTTTGTTCATGCGGTAATCCTCCGGACGATGCCCACGCAGATATGACGAGTGGAGCGTAACGTGCCGCAACTTCAGTCGGGCCGCAAGCCTGCAGCTGCTTTTTTTGCCGGGATCCGGCAGCCGAGGCGCGACAGCACGAACAGTAGCGCCGTCCCGGCCGCCACGGTCGCGCCGATCGCGGCGAGGAGCGGCACCGACGAAGACCCGAGAATGCCGAACGCCCCCGCCGTGCTGGCGGCACAGGCGAGCACGGCGTGGCGGGTGTCGGCGAATTCCGTGCGGGTCACGCCGGGGCGACTGTAGAAGAGGCAATAGTCGACGCCAAGGCCCGCCACCAGCACCAGCGAAACCAGGTGAAAGAGTGTCACCGAGCCGTGCCAGGCGTTCATGATCGCCAGCGTGGCGAACACGGCTGCGGCCACTGTCCCGGCCGTCCAGGCAAAACGCGCCAGATCGCGCGTGTGCCACCACACGAGTGCGGCGATGCCGATGAGCCCCGCAAGGAGCAGCAACAGCAACCGCGCCCGGTAGTCGCGCATGAGGCTCTCGCTGGCACCCTTGAGATCGACGAGGCGTGCATCGGGCGCATTCGCCGTCAACCAGGCAGTGAACTCGTCCGGCCCGGCCAGGCCATGGAGAAAGAGGGACGATCGCCAGCCTGTGGCCGTCTCGGCCAGATGGCCGGCGACGTAGTCGCGAGCGAAGCCGTCAACCTCGGTGGCGGCTCGATCTGCCGCGCGGGCGGCCTCGACGTCGGCGAGGAAGGGCGCCCAGGCGTCGACGCGGAATGGCAGGCCGGTCGACGCTGCGACGAGTCGCGACGCCAGCGTGGCCGCATCGGGCAGGGCCTGGCGGCGCCGCGCCAGCGTGGCTGCGCTCGGCTCGATGGTGGTCGCCGCCGACCAGCCGCCGACGAGCCCGCGGTCGCGCGCAGTGGCGAGCGAACGCTCGAGCCCCTCGGTCGCCGCAAGGGCCGCGTCCCGTGTCGCGCCCGTCACCGTCAGGAGGTAGCGCACATCGGGCGCGCCGAGCCGCTCGCGCATCGTGCGATCACGCTGCAGCAATTCGGCAGGCAGCGGGGTGACTTCGCTCAGGTTGTCGTTCCAGCGCACGCCGCCCGTCGCCGCGATCGCGAAACCCGCCAGCAGAAGCACGGGGAGCCAGGCGCGCAACGACAGCGCGAGCGGCTGCGGTGTTGTGTCCGGCGGCGGCGCGGTGAGGCCCGGCGGCAGCAGCCGCGGCAGCACCCAGCAGGTGACCGCGAGCGCCGACGCCACGCCCGCCAGCGAGAACACGCCGAGTTGGGCGAGCCCGCGGGATCCCGCGAACACCAGCGTCGCATAGGCAATGATCGCGGTGCCCGCCGAAGCCACCAGTGTCCGCCATAGCGTGCGCACGGTGCTCGTGCCGTCCTGATGGCGCGCGTGACTGAACAGATGCATCGGGTAGTCGTCTACGACACCGACCAGCGTAGCGCCGAAGGCGATCGTGATGCCGTGGATCTGCCCGAAGCTGAGCGTCGCTGCGATCAGGCCACCCAGCACGGCGGCAGCCAGCGGAATCACGCTCATCAACGTGAGCTGCCAGGAACGGTAGGCGAAGGCGACGATGACGAGGACGGCAACTGTCGCAATGATGCCGAGCAACGTCGACTCGCGCTGAATCAGCGCCTGCACGAGGGCACTGTAGACACCGACGCCGTACAGGGCCGGAGCCGAATCAGCGTCATTGCCAACCTCGCCCCACGCGCGCTCGATTGCAGCCACCGCGGCCGACTGGGCGGCAACATCGAACGGCGGCGCGCGAGTCTCCGCGACGAGAAATGCCCGCCCGTCCTCGTCGACCCACTGCAGCTCGCTGCCCATGCCCCCCGCGTCGAGACGCTCCAGCGTGCTTGCCGCGGCCCAGACCGGATCGTGGGCAATGAGCTGGGAGAGCGCCGGCCCGCCAGCGGAAACGAGGTCGCCCACCCGCGCCTCGAGTGCAGCGCGCAGCCCTGCCGTACTCCAGTCCACGTCGGCGAGCTGGTATCGATCGCGCCAGAGCAAGCCGGGCAGGCTCTCGATGGCAAGATCGCGCTCGCCGCTCTCGATCCGCGCGAACAGCCCGGTGGCTTCGAGCGCAGCCCGCATCGCGCTCGCCCGCTCACCCGCCGCATCCGGGTCTCCTGCAGGTAGCTCGATGAACACCAGACTCGCGCCGGCCCCCTGGCCGAGCCGTTCGATCAGGACGCGCTCCTGCTCGGTGCCGGGCTCGGGCAGAAAGTACGCCATGTCGAAGGTCGGCCGCACCACCGCGACAACGAGCGCAATGGCGGCTGCGAGCGCAATGGCCGTGCCAGCCAGCCAGCGATTGCGGGTGGCGGCGCTCAAGTCTCAGCGCTCGCCCGCAACCGCAAAGTCGAGCTCCTGCCACTCGGCCGAGCCCTGCTCCAGTCGCAGCCGCACAAGCCGCGTACCGGTACCGGTAGCGCGCACCAGCGTGATGCCGTTGCGGCCCGCGGACTTCAGCGGCCGCAAGTCGAGTGTCCAGCCGGCAGGTGACTCGACCAGCGTCGCCGCGAACACGCGCTCGAGCGCGGCGGCATCGCGGTTGAGCAACCCGACCACGCCTGCATGAAAGGCGCGCCAGCGCGGGTCGCCACTCAACTTGATCACGCGACGCTTGCCGCCCTTCTCGAGCGTCAGGCTGGTCGCAGTGATGCGCAGACTCTCGGGGGCGGGAGCGGTGACGCGTTTGTCGATGCTGCCATCCGCACCGAGCGTGAGGTCGCCGCGCACCTCGAGAGGTGCGGCGAGCAATGCGGACATCCGCTGCTCCACGTAGGGCATCGGACCCTGCGGTGCCGGGGACAGGGTGGCCAGGAAGCCTGCAAGCTGCGGATCGCCGGCCCCATACGCGGCGTGGCCGAGCAACAGCAGCGCAACGGCAACGACCCGATCAGCTCCAGAAATCATAGAAATTGAACCAGTTCTGCGGCGCGCGTCGAACATGATGCTCCAGCCGCTCGACGAACCGACCGACGGCCGCACGCACGAAGGCATCGCGCGCGGGCTCTGCGAGCGCGGCATCGTCCACCAGCGACTCCACGTGCACGTCGTAACCCTCGCCGTCGAAGCCGGCGAGGATGAGGAACACCGGCACCTTGTACAAGCGCGCAATGATAAAAGGACTCGCAGGGAAGCGCGCCGGTGCCCCGAGGAAGTCCGCCGTCACCGTGCGCTCGTCGCCGCGGTGCCGGTCGCCAAGCCAGCCGATCCACTCCCCCGCCGCGAGGCTCTCGCCGATGCGCAAGGTGAGAGCCGTAGGCTCGCCGGCAGCGTCGAGGATGTTGGCGGCGAACGCGGGGTCGAGTCGCTCGAGCCGCGCGACCAGCCGCTGGTTCACCGCCCGATCGAGCAGCATGCGGAGTCGCAGCAGCGGATTGGCGAGGCCCGCCTGACGCGCCGCCTCGAAGCTGCCGAAGTGCGCCGAGAGCAGGATGCAGCCGCGACCGGCGCGCAATACCGATTCCATCTGCTGCTGGCCGGTGACCCTCATCGGGATCCGGCCATCGCGATCCGCGAACAGGAACACGCGATCCACTGCCACTTTCGCGAATGTGTGGAAGTGCCGCAGTCCCTCGAAAACGCCCGCCGGCCGGCCGCAGGCGCGGAGCCGAAACTGCTGCGACGCGCGCCGCTCCGGCCCGCGGGCGAGCCAGAAGTAGGCCGCGACCAGTCCGACGAAGGCGTGTGCCACGCGCCGCCCGCCAAGGCGCGCGACCCGTTCGACAATCCACAAGCCGACGTCGTGACCGGCTTCAGCACGCTGGTACCAGGGAGTGCGGGTGGCGGGCACGGCGATGGCGCTCAGGCCGTGGCCACGGTGGCACGGTACAGCGCCAGCACCGCATCGCGTGGCAGCTTGCCCGTCGCCGCACGAGGCAACGCCGGCACAGCCAGGATCGGCCGGGGAATGAATACCGGATCGAGCGACGCGGCGAGTGCGGGCCGCAGCGCATCCGGATCGACGCCCGGCGTGAGCACGACAAGCGCGGCGAGCCGGCCCTCCTCGCCCACCTCGGGCACATGGAACACGACGGCGTCGGCGACCCCCGGCGCCCGCAGCAGCTGGCGCGTGATCTCCGCGAGTGACGAACGCTTGCCACCGATCTTCACGAGGTCGGCATCGCGACCGACGATGCGAAAGCGCCCGGCGGCGTCGAACTCGAGCCGGTCCGGCAGCGCGAGTGTGGCGCCGAGATGCGGCGCGTGCAGCAGCGTGGTCTGCCCGACGACGTCGGCGCGAAATCCGGTGAAGAAAGTCCACGGCTCATCCGTCGCTGCGCGCCGGGACGCCATGCTGCCAAGCTCGCTGCAGCCATAGACCTCGGTTAGCGCAGCGCCGAAGGTCGCCTCGGCGCTCGCGGCCAGTGCGGGGTCGAGCGGCGCCGTCGCGCAGAGCAGGCGGTGGACGGCGGGGTAGTGGATGCCGGCACCGGTCAGCGCCTTCAGGTGCACGGGCGTCGTGACCAGGACGCGCGGCGCAGGCATCGCGGCAAGTGCCGCGGCGACATCGGCGGGGTAGAACGGGCGGCCGTCGTGCACCGCGATGGGCGTGCGCAGCGCGCCGAGAATCGTGCCCTCGACGCCGTACATGTGCTGCGACGGCACCGTGGCAACGACGCTGAAGGGCCCCTCGCCCTGGCCCAGGTAGTGGGGCCGGTTGAGGGCAGCGGTTGCGACGAGCCCGCCCCAGCGCTTGGCCTGCGGCATCGACGAGCCGGTGCTGCCGCTGGTGAAGCTCACCGCGGCCAGCAGATCGTTCGCGATCGCCGGATTCGCCGCTGGTCCGTTCGGTGCGCCGGACACGGCAATCGCGGTCCCGGTGGCGTGCCTCGAGGACTCGCCCGGCCCGTCCACCAGCAGGCAATGCCGCGACCAGTCCGCTGTCACTGCGGCGACCGTAGCCGCGAGCGGATTCGGGGGCAGCAGCGTGGTGAGCCCGCGGCTCAAGGCGGCGGCGAACCCGACCAGGAACCGATAACGACTCTCGCAGAGATTGACCACAGCGCCGGCTGTCGGCAACAGGGCAGCCAGGCCACTGACGGCGGCAAGGAACTCAGCCACCGGAATCTGGCGGCCCTCGCAGACGGCGATGATGTCGTCGGCCCGCCGGTCGACGAGCGCCGCGCTGCCGTGGTTCATGGCGGCCGCTGCCGCGGCGTCAACCCGCCTTGACCGCGCTGCGCTCGACGTCGATGTGCGCGGCGAGGCTGCGGAGGTTGGCGAAGACGCGCTTCGTGGCCTCGTCCTCGGCCCGGAGCTGCACCTTGTAGCGCTGGGCGATCGCCACCGCGATCTCGAGGGCATCGATGGAGTCAAGCGCCAGCCCGCTGCCGAACAGGGGCGCCTCGGGGTCGATATCCTCAGCGTGCACGTCCGGCAGGTTCAGGGCCTCGACGATGAGGGCCGCGAGCTCGCGCTCGGTGGGGGTCTGTGCCGTCACTGCTGCGCTCCATCGGGTTGCCGTCGCGGCGCGCTGGAAACCGGTGAGCGACCGCTGTGGCATCATAACCAACGCAGGGGATCGCTGCCGCAGCCGGCGGCACCGCACACCGGGAATGGCATGAGTCTCAACCGGGCAGAAGCCCAAGCCGACATCCGCCGCGGGCTTTCCGCAGCGAGGCAGCCGGAACCGACAGCGCGCCTGTTTGGCGCACTCCGGACCGAACTGCCATCGGGCGAGCGGCCGTTTTTCACGCTGCGCTTCGGCAGCGAGCGCGCGCCTGCGCAACCCCCCGACCAGGTGCTGATCCCCTTGCCCGTGCTCGGCGCAGGCCCGGATTTCGAGGTGTGGACGGGGGCACCGGTGACGCGGCTCGCAGCCTTTCCGGGCGGCGGACTGGTCGCCAGCCCGGACTATCTCGGACTCTACCGGACGGCGGCGGTCGCGCCGGGCGGAGACGTGAGCGCGCCAACGAGCGAGATCTATCACGACCTGCTCGCCCGCCAGCGTGAGCTGGGCTACCCACACTTGGTGCGGATGTGGAACGTCGTGCCGGCGATCAACGCAGGCGACGGCGATGCCGAAGCGTACGTGCGCTTCAACGTCGGCCGCGCCGTGGCCTTCGATGCGCTCGGCCTGCCGGAGGTGCGCTACTCGGCCGCCACCTGCGTCGGCGGAGCCGCTGGAACGCCGCTCACCGTGCTCGCCCTGGCGAGCCGGATCGAGCCCGTGAGCATCGAGAACCCGCGGCAGGTGAGCGCCTACCAGTATCCGCGCCAGTATGGCCCGCGCGCGCCGAGCTTCGCGCGCGCGACGCTGCTGCCGGATGCGGGCGGCGGCACCCTGTTCATCTCCGGCACCGCAAGCATCGTCGGCCACGAGTCACGCCACGACGAGGTCGGTCCGCAGCTCGCCGAGACGCTCGCGAACATCGACAGACTCCGGGAGCAGGCGCTCGCGCTGCAGCCCGGGCTCACCGCCGGCGCACGGCAGAGCTGGCGCGTCTACCTGCGCGACCCGCACGATCTCCCCGCCGTGGAGGGCATGGTTCATGACCGGCTCGGTGGAGCCGGCACGGTCGTCTTCCTGCAGGCGGATATCTGCCGGCGGGAACTGAAGGTCGAGATCGAGGGAGTGTGCGAACTCCTCCGCTCGCACGCGGCCAGCGGAAGCTGACGATCACCATGCGCATCGCTTTCGTGTCACCCAACCGCGAGCACCTGCCCGACCCGGTGCTGCCGCTCGGCATCCTCTACATGATGAGTGCCGTCGGCGCCGAGCACGAGAAGACGCTGATCGACCTATGCTTCGAGGCTGAGCCACTCGCCGTGCTGACCGAGCGACTCGCCGCGTTCCGCCCCGAACTCGTGGCGGTCAGCATGCGCAACGTGCAGAACGCGGATTACACCGACACGGGCTCCGTGCTCGGCTGGTACGACGAGGTGATGCGCACGATCCGCGCGTCAACGAGCGCCCCGGTGGTGATGGGCGGCGGCGGCTTCAGCGTGATCCCGGACGAGCTCATGACGCGCTTCGAGCTCGATTACGGCATTACCGGTGAGGGTGAGCAGCCGTTCGCACAGCTGGTTGCGCGGCTCGCCGGGGGCTCGCGCGACACGGGCGATATCCGCAACCTGCTGGGCGGCAGCGGCACGGCCATGATCGGCGGCCTGCAGCGCCACGACTTCCTGAACCTGAACCAGAACGTGCGCCCGGCGCGGGAGTGGGCCGACCCGCGCTACTACGCGCACTCAGGCATCGCCTCGATTCAGACCAAGCGCGGCTGTGCGATGAGCTGCGAGTACTGCACCTACCCCCTGATCGAGGGCCGCGCGATCCGCCAGCGCGTGGGCGAGCAAGTCGCCGACGAGTGGGATGCGATGATTGCGGCGAGTCCTGCGATCAGCCACGTGTTCATCGTCGACTCGGTGTTCAACCTGCCGCCGCACCACGCGCGCGAGGTCTGCGAGGCGCTCATCGCGCGCGGCAACCGCACGCCCTGGACCTGCTATCTCAACCCGGTGAAGTTCGACCAGGCGCTCGCCGACGTCATGGCCCTCTCGGGTTGCGCGGGCGTGGAGATCGGCTCCGACTCCGGCACCGACGAGGGCCTCGCGAAGCTCCGCAAGGGTTTCACCATCGAGAAGATCCGCGAGACGAGCCGCGTGTGCCACCGGGCGGGCATCCGTGACTGCCACACCTTCATCCTCGGCACGCGCGGCGAAACCATTGCCGACGTCGAGCGCTCACTCGACTTCATCGAGGCGCTCGACCCCTACAGCGCCATCATCATGGCGTACAAGGACGACCGCGAGGCCGTCGATCCAGAACTCGCTGCCGAGCTTGGTGCGTTCCGCGCGCGGGTGCTCGAAGCCATCGAGCAGCGGGCCAAGCCACGCCAGCGCTGGGTGGTACCATCGCTTGGGCTGCGCTTCAACCAACGGCTCTTCAATGCGTTACGCAAGACGGGCTTGCGCGGCCCGCTCTGGCAGCATGCACCGGCAGCCTGAACGCTCCGTTTCCGCGCCAACTCACGAGATATCCGCGTTGCCAACGGCCACTTCGAACTACCACGCTTCTCACTGGAGGCACACCATGCAAAAGCACATCGGGATCGCGATTGGCACCTTCCTTCTTGCGCTCGCCGCACTGCCGGCTCAGGCGTTCGAGAAGACAGGCCCCTACGTCGGTGGCGGCATCGGCGGCGGCAGTGCCGACCTGGACGATGAGGTCAACGAGCTGTTCGGCGACTTCGTCGACGACGACCTTGTGGGTGGTGTGGTGCAAGGTGGCTATCGCATCAATCGCTGGTTCGGCGTGGAAGGTCGGTTGCTCGGGTCTGCGAATGACAGCAACGACAGTGTCGACCTCACGTTCGGCGGGATCGGCGCGCAGATCGTCGGGTTCGCCCCGGTCAGCGAGATGGTCGATCTGTTCGCGACGCTCGGCTACTACACCGGCAGCTTTGAAATCGACGAGGACATCGAATTCTTCAGCGACAATGACGAGACCGTCAGCGGCGCGATGTACGGCGCAGGACTCCTGCTCAACCTGGGCTCGGGCGGAAACTTCGGCGTGCGAGTCGAGTACTCGCGGCACGACGTGGGCGAGCTGATCGACGCGGTCGACATGGTCGCCGTGTCCTTCCAGTACAACTTCTACCGGAAGTAGCCGGCTCCAAACGAAAACAGCCCGGCATCTCTGCCGGGCTGTTCACTTTACGGATTGCCGATTTCGGTCTAGCGCACTTGCCAGCGCGGATCGAAGTGCCAGCGGGCGCGCAGGAAAAACGTCGTCAGGTCGTCCGACAGCTCTAGGTCGCCGCCGAGCGTGAGATTGTCGATCACCTCGAAAGACCCACCGAGGACGACCGAGGTCGTGCCGTCGAGTGCTTCGGTGACATCCGTGTGGCGGAGCGCGCCATTGAGTTCGAGGCGTGGGTTGATCATCAGCCGCGCGCCGGCTTCAAGCTGGAATCCGGTGTCGTCGCCGCCGGGACCGTCGATCTCCGCATCGATGAAGCGCAGGCGACCAACGAGGTCGAAGCCGGTTCGCAGCGGGTAGTTGATGCCGCCGCCGATCGAAAAGGCGCTGAAATCTGCATCGCCATCCAGCTCGACCGTCTGGTAATCCGCCAGCAGGTGAACATTCTTGTGCAAGGCATACGAGCCGCCCACCGCAAAGCCGTCGCCATCCAGATTGAAGTCGTCGAAGTCGACGTCGAGATAACCGCCCTGGATATAGGTGTAGTCGGGCGCATCGGCCGCCGCGGCCGCGAACGGCAGGGCGAGAGCAAAAGCAGCGAGCAGCGCCAAAGGCGCGTGTCTCAGGATCGAACGCATGAGGAGTCTCCGTAGTTTCGCAACACAACCGGGCGGCATTATGCCGGAGCAGCGATGACGCGGCGACGCATTCCGCGTCGGGGCAGCGCATTTGCCGCGAAAGCGCGGCGAATCTCGATTATCCGCGCGAACACCGGCGTTTAGCGCATCGATTCCGCGCCCCTCCCCTGCTGAACTCGCCCCTTCGGCGATTTCGGCCAGGCGGAGGGCATGATGAAGGGCATAACGACGACCAAGGCTCTGCTGTGCTGTCTCCTCGCGAGCGCAGCCGACGCGGCGACGACGATAGGGCGGATCGCAGGCCAGTTCGAGACCACGACCACAGGGGGCGCGGCCTACGGCATCCCGATCCAGGTCGCGGCCGGCATGAACGGGCTGAAGCCCGACGTGGCGCTCCAGTACAACAGCCAGTCGGGCGATGGCATCGCGGGGCACGGCTGGACCTTGAGCGGCTTCTCCGAGATCAGCCGTTGCGGACTGACACGCGCACTCGACGGTCGCGTCCAGGGCGTACGGTTCTCGAGTACCGACCGTTTCTGCCTCGATGGACAACCGCTGCTGCTGCTGTCAGGCGTGCATGGCCGTGACGGCGCGGTCTACCGGCGCGAGATTCACACCCACGAGCGCGTGATCGCGCGGGGCGCCCAGGCCAGCGGGCCGGCGTGGTTCGAGATGCGCCTGCCGGACGGCAGCGTACACCGCTTCGGCAACGACGCCGATTCACGGGTCGAGGCGGCCGGCACCAGCGAAGTGCGCACCTGGGCCATCAACGAAATCGAGGACCGATTCCAGCAGCGCGTCGGCTTTGCCTACAGCGAAGACTCTGTCAACGGGGAGCACGCTCCCGCCGAGATCCGCTGGACCTACGGGCCCGGTGAGACCTTCGAGCAGGCTCGCTACCGCCTCGTGTTCGAGCATGCAGCGCGACCGCCCGGAGACCGCCGTTCGGGCTTTCTCTGGGGCACCCCGTGGCGGGCGACGCAGCGGCTCGCGACAATCCGCTACCGGTACCTCGACGTCACCGGCCTGCGCGAGGTGCACAGCTGGCGACTCGATTACGCAGCTGCGGACGAATCGGCCGACCCGCGCAGCCGGCTCGCAGCCGTGACGCAGTGCGGGCCATCGGAGTGCCTGGCACCGACGGTCGTGGATTGGGACGAAGGCCCGGGCCAGCGGGGTGAGCACATCGTTGCCACCTTGCCGACCAACAAGTACCTGTTCTTCGCCGATTTCAACGGCGACGGGGCGACCGATGCCTTCGGCGAGAAGGACAATCGCTGGAGCGTGTGGCCGATCGTGCCGGGCAGCGGTGCGTTCGTGGCGCCGATCACGCTCGGCGGTGCCGTCGACCAGACGCTTGGCACCCTGCCGATCGACTACAACGGCGATGGTCGTACCGACCTGCTCGTCAGCAGCTTCGCGTCCGACAACCTGCTGGTCTATCAGGCGCCAACGACCACCGGAGGCAGCGTCAGCACCCGCAACACCGGCGTAGCACGCGCGCGACTGGGCTCGCTCGCCGTGATGGACATCGACGGGGACGGGCTCGACGACTTCGTCTACGTCAACGCGGGCAGAGTGCAGGTGCAGACGAATACGGGCAATGGACTCGCGGCGGCAAGGGATGCCGGCGTGCCCGGCACGGTCCTGAACGAGGCGCTGCACGCTGGTGACTTCGACGGCGACGGTCGGGAGGACTTGCTCGTTGCGTACACGGGCCCTGCGCCCCGCACGCTCACCTGGAAGGCGTATCTCTCCGAAGGTACGACCTTCGCGACGACCGCCGTCGGCACTTTCGACCATGAGCTCCAGAAACGACTGCTGAAGGGCGATGTGAACGGCGACGGTCTCACCGACATCATCCGCGAACAGAACGGTCGCTGGCAGACGATCCTGAGCCGCGGCACGAGTTCCGCCGCCGGGCCGGGCCTGATCGAACTCGACTGCACGGATCCACGCACGCACGACAGGTTTGCGAACTCCCAGCCGATCGATCTCGACGGGGATGGGCGGGTGGAGCTGCTGACCGCCTTCGATGGGTTCCGGATCCTCCGCTCGGTGAACGACTGCTTCGCCTTCGACAACGTCGTGCAGGACTATGCCGATCTGAAGGAGAGGGGTTTCGGCATCCGCGGCGTCTCGGACATCGACGGCGACGGCCTGGCGGAAGTGGCTTTCGCGAACGACAGTACGCAACAGGTGCTGTTCGCGGGCGCGACTCCCCGCCTTCGTCCCGACGGCGAGACGCCCTCGCTGCGCAACGATCTCGTCCGCCGCATCACCGATGGTCTCGGCAACTGGCATGAGATCGTCTACAGCGTACTGACCGCCTGGGCGGGCTACAGCACGATCGGGGCCGATCTCTCCGGCACGCGGCTGATCCGCGGTGGCGGGCACGTGGTCGTCCGGCAGGTCCGTACCAACTCGGCGAGCGGCAGCGACCTGCACACAGTCGGCTACAGCTACACGAACGCCCGTCTGAGTCGGACCGGGCGGGGCGCGCTCGGCTTCGAGACGATCCGCTCGACCGACTCGCGCGACGGCCTGACCACCGATACGCGCTACCTGCAGGTGCACCCCTACATCGGCCGAGCCGATCTCGTCACGGTATCCCGTGCTGGTCAGACACTCTCGCGCCTTGATCCCACCTGGTCCGTGGCGACCGCGTACGCGAGCGGCGAGGCGTTCCGCTCGGTGGTGTTCGTGTACCTCAGCCGGGAAAGCCGCGACGAGTACGAGGCCGATAGCGACGGCGGCATGCGCGGCGCGCTGATCCGCACGACCACGCGAACCCTGACCTGGAATACGGCACACGGCGCCATCGTGAACGACCAGGTCGTGGTGACCGCACCCCAGGATGGCAACCGCAGTCACCGCAGCGTCACCACCGTAACGCTCGACGAAACCATCGCGGCGGCGTCAGGCTGCCTCGCCCTCCCCGCGCGCGTCGACGTGACGCGGGATGTCAGTGGCGCTGGTGCGATAACCCGCACCACCCAGTTCAGCTGGGATGCTGCGAGCTGCCGACTCGCCGCACGCACCGAAGGGCCTCCGGCAACGCCAGCCCTCCAGCGTCGCATGAGCTGGAACTGGGACATGGCGGGCCGCACGACCTCGATCACCGTGCGCGATGTGGCGGGGACACTTGCGCCACGGGAGACGCGATTCCGCTACGAGGAGAGTCCCTTCCGGGCCTCGGCCGAGGAACAGATCATCAGCGGCGAGCCTGACCTGGTCACTCGACGCAGCTGGGACGATGCGCTCGGTCTGCCCGCCGCGACAACCAATCCGCAAGGCAACACCACGACCTGGTACCGCGACGAATTCGGCCGCGTCGGTGCGGAGTTCCGACCGCGCGGCAGCACGCTCGTGAACTACACCGCCTGTGGCCCCTGTTTCGCGCCGAACGCCCGCTATGCCGTAATCAGCACGCGCTCGGATGGCTACTGGTCCGAGACCCAGCACGACAGCTTCGGGCGCGTGGTCGGCAGCGCCTCGGTGCTCGCGGACGGGCGCGCGACCCGACAAGTCACGCAATACGACAGCCTCGGCCGCGTGGCGCGCCGCTCGACACCGCATCTCGACGACAGCGCGCCGACGTTCTGGACGGCTCTCACCTACGACGCGATCGGTCGCCCGAAGTCGATCACCCAGCCGGCCAGTGAGACTGCACCACAAGGCGCGGTATCGCTGGTGAGCTATGCCGGCCTCGATACGGTGGTGCGCGATGCGGAGTTGCGCACCAGCACGTACCGCCACGACGCTGCCGGCCGGGTACTGAGCGTGATTGCACCACTCGGCAGCGGCGCGACCTATGCCTACGACGCGCTGGGCCAGCTCGTCCGCATCACCGATGCCGCCGGGCACAGCCGGCAGTACACCTGGGACGCACAGGGCCAGCTCGCGCAGAGCACGGATCCGGATGCCGGGCGGCGGAGCTACACCTACAACGCGTACGGGGAGCTGATCACGCATAGCGACGGCAAGAGTCCGGCCAACATCGTGACCCTGGCCTATGACCAGCTCGGCCGGATGCTCCATCGCACTGAGCCCGAGGGCACGACGACCTGGCGCTACGCGGCGACACCCGGTTCGTCGCGCGGCCTGCTGCTAACGGTCACCGGCCCGACGGCGGCGAGCGCCACCGGCTTCAGTGAGAGTTACGTTTACGGCCCGGTGAGTCGCATTCGCCAGACGACGACCGCGATCGACGGCGCGAGCTATACGACCGACCTGACCTACGATGCCGAAGGCAAGGTGCTGACGATGACCTACCCCACCACGGTGGGCTGGCGACCGAAGTTCGTCATGAGCTACAGCCTCGGGCATCTCACCGGCATCGCGCAGGAAACCCCGGCGCTGTCACCCGTCTACACCCTGCTCGCGATGGATGCGCATGGCCGCGACAGCGCAGCGCGACTGGGCGCGGGCGCCGTCGAGGAACGCAGCAGCCATGACGCCGCGACCGGGCGACTGCGCTCCATCCGCGCCGGCCTGCCCCCCGCCGAGGCCAACGTGCAGGATCTCGCGTACCAGTGGGACAAGGCGGGCAACCTTGTCGAGCGCAGGGATTTGCGCGCGTCACCGCAGCTGACCGAGGCATTCAGCTACGACGCGGTGAACCGACTGACGCAGGTTCGGCTGAACGGCGCTGCCGTTCTCGACATGCGGTACGCGCCGGATGGCAACATCCTGTCGAAGTCCGACGCGGGCTCCTTCGCCTATGGCACCGCCGCGACTCGTCCACACGCCGTTGCCACGGTGAGCGGCGGTCCGGGACCCGCCACGAGCTACAGCTACGACGCGAACGGCAACATGACTGCCGGCGCGGGCCGCAGTCTCGGCTGGACCTCGTTCAACCTGCCGAGCCAGATCACGCAGGGCAGCGACTACGCGCGCTTCAGCTACGGACCGGGCCGCTCGCGCGTGCGCCAGGACGTGAAGGCTGGCGCGGTGACGAAAACCATCCACTACGTCGGGCCGCACTTCGAGGTGGAATTCGAAGGCGCGACGCGCCGTTTCCGCTCCAACGTGTTCGCCTATGGCCGCGCCGTGATGAGCCAGGTCGAATCGAGCCCGAACGGGCTCGCGGCCAACTATCTCCTCTACGACCACGCGGGCAGCGTCGACCAGCGGGTGCGTGCGGTCGGTGTCGGCGCCGATCGCCAGGGTCAGAGCTTCGACGCCTGGGGCAAGCGCCGCAACACGAACTGGACGGCGGACGCGACGGACCAGCGCTACGCCGATCAGCACTTCACCGAAAGGGGTTATACGGGCCACGAACATCTCGACAACGTCCGGCTCATTCACATGAATGGAC
>SXGT01915460.1_pt1 | contig 21300 bp, 17 predicted proteins | sample 3176221 | NCBI WGS metagenome assembly SXGT01 (sample SAMN11356862, study PRJNA531348) | freshwater metagenome | isolation source: freshwater sample F1-120 | place: China: Fuxian Lake, Yuxi | collected 2017-12-25
CCGTCGACCCGCAGGCCGTCGACGTGGAAGCGCTCGAGCCACGAGAACGCGCTCGAGATGAGGAAGCTGCGCACCTCGTGGCGCGCGAAGTTGAAGATGAAGCTGGTCCAGTCGGGATGGAAGCCGCGCCGCGGATCGGCGTGCTCGAACAGGTGGGTGCCGTCGAACCAGCCCAGGCCGTGGGCATCGGTCGGGAAGTGGGCGGGGACCCAGTCGAGGATCACGCCGATGCCGGCCTGGTGCAGAGTGTCGACCAGCGCCATCAGATCTTCGGGGCGGCCGTAGCGCGAGGTCGCCGCAAAGTAGCCGGTGACCTGGTAGCCCCACGAGCCGTAGAACGGGTGCTCCATCACCGGCATCAGCTCGACGTGGGTGAAGCCGAGGCGGCCGACGTGCTCGGCCAGGCGCGCGCCGAGCTCGCGGTAGTCGAGGGTCTTGCCGTAGTGCCCGTGCTCGCGCATCCACGAGCCGAGGTGGACCTCGTAGATCGACCACGGCTGGTCGAGGCGGGCGCCGCGGTGGCGCCCGCGCATCCACGCCTCGTCGGCCCACGGGTGGGCGCCGTTCCAGATGATCGACGCGGTCGCCGGCGCCACCTCGGCGAAGATCGCGAACGGGTCGGCCTTTTCCAGGCGCTCGCCGCTGTGCGACGTGATGCGGAGCTTGTAGCGGTGATCGGCCGCGGCCCGCGGGTCGTGGCCTTCCCAGATGCCGGAGTTCCCGCGCACCGTGAGCGGCGTGCCACCCTGCCAGCCGTTCCAGTCACCGGCGACCTCGACCGCGCTCGCGTTGGGGGCCCACACCGCGAACTCGACGCCGCCGCCCGCGCTCACGTGCGCCCCCAGCTTCTGGTGCAGCCGGTAGTGCGTGCCCTCGTTGAAGAGGTGGAGGTCGTCGTCGGTGAGTCGGCTCATCCGCTGCCCGAGCGTACTACGATGCGGGAATGTCTGCCTCCGACGCCCGCGCCCGCTTCGACGCCGCCACGTTGCGCCACCTGAGCACGCCCCTCGCCGACGGGGTGAGCATCCGTCAGGTCAGCGAGAGCGAGTGGCACGCGTCGGTCGACCCGATGTGGAGCGGCACGCTCGATCGCCCGGGCCTGGCGCTCGGCCCGCTGTTCACCCCCGAGCAGTCGGCGGCGATCCGCGATCTCGATGGCATCGTCGGTGATCGCCTGCAGCACCGCATGCTGTTCGACGCCGGCGGCGAGACCATCGGCGGCTACTGGGGCCAGCAGGAGACCTTCGGCCGCTACTACATGACGGTCTCGGTCTTCCGCCCCGAGTGGCGCGGCCGCGGGCTGTACAAGGGCTTGCTCGAGCGCGTGACCGCCGCCGCCCGCGACACCGGCTTCCGCGAGATGTACAGCCGCCACCGCGCCGACAACAACGCGATCCTGGTGCCCAAGCTCAAGGCCGGCTGGCTGATCGCCGGCTTCGAGGTCGCGCCCCGCTGGGGCCTGACGGTTCACTTGCGGAGGTACCTGGTGGACGCGATGACGCTGGTCCACGAGCACCGCGTGGACGGGGCGCACGTCCCCGCCTTGCGGGAACGTGGATTGAGGCTGCCGTGACCACGGCTCTCGGTGCGGTTCACGCACCGGCGGCGTGATTCGCGCCGCGTGGCCCGATCGATCGCGTACACCGTGCTCGATGGCCCCGCGCTGTGGACGGATCCCGCCGGTCGCACGTACGTCATCGGCATCTCGCAGGGAACGCAGACCTGCGGAGGCCGCTACCTGGCGACGTTCGGGATCGGTGGCACGGCGTCCGACGGCACGCCGAAACCCAACCTCGGTGTGTACATCGGCCAGCAGTTGACCATCCGCGGCGTCGACTTCCAGCCCGAGGCCCGGCTCGGCGCCACCGCGTTCGCGAAGATCGCCGCCTGCGACGACGGGCGCATGCTCGGCATGAACACCGGTGGGCGGCTCTACCAGTGGGCGTCGGCCACGGCCGGCTGGTCCACGATCGCGGAGCTGGGCGTGGGCACCAAGGACCTCGACTGCCACGCCAACGACCCCGTGTACCCCCACGCGTCGAACCGCGTGATCCGCCGCCTCGGGAGCGCGGCGACGATCGTCGCCAACACGCCGGCGGACGCGACCGACCTGGCCTACAACGGTAGCAGCTGGATCCGTCGGTCGGACGCCCGCGCGTACCAGCAGGTCGGCACCGCGTGGGTGAACCGCACCCACGGCGGCACCGAGATCGAGCTGACCGCTGGCCACCTGCTCACGGCGGCAGCCTGGACCACCCCCGGCCGCCACATGCTCTACCTCCGCCGCCTCGATCAGCTCTCCCGCATGGATACCCTCGGAACGTTCGACGCGACCGACATCGACATGCACCACCCCGCCACCTCGACCGAGCCGATCTTCTATCGGCACATCGGTCACGCCATCGAGCGCGGCGTGCTGATCCGCGGCACGGCGCCGCTGCGCTGAGCGGGCTGCCGCGTTGAGCCGGCCGCCGCTGGGCGCAGGCCGCCACGGGCGCGTCAGAACGGTCCTGGCACCTCGCGGAGCTTGATCCGGGGATGGTGCGCTTGCCCCCGAGCGCGGCTTCTCCAGCACCAGCGCGAGCTGTCAGGCGACGCCAGGCCGGCGGCTGAGAGCTCCCACCTCACCCGCTTCTGAACCGGCCCCGCGTCTTCGCCGTCGCGCCCGGCCCGGGCTGCACATCCAGATCCCGTCCGCGCAGCGGCTCGCCGTCCTCGCCGCGCAGGACCTGGCGCGGGATCGCGCGGCCGGTCTTGCGATCGACGACGACGAGCGGCTCGTGGCCTTCGCCGAAGATCCAGCGATCGCCCCACTGGCGGAGGGCGGTCATGACGGTGACCAGGTCCTTGCCCATGGGGGTGAGCTCGTACTCGTAGCGGGTGCCGTGGACGCCGGCGTCGACGCGGGCGAGCACGCCGTGCTCGACGAGGTGATCGAGGCGCTGACTCAGGACGTTCTTGGCGATGCCGAGGTTGGCCTCGAAGTCGCCGAAGCGGCGGGTGCCGATGAAGGCCTCGCGAACGACGAGGAGCGTCCACCAGTCGCCCAGCACCTCGAGGGCGCGGGCGACCGAGCAGTTCTCGCCGTCGAACCGCGTTCGCACCAGAAAATGGTTGCATGAAGAGACCTGATTGTCCAGGCTCGACGCATGTCCGATGACACGAGCGAGGTCACTGGCGCGGGCACGAATGGTCGGTGGAAGTCGACGGCCTGCATCCTGTGCGAGTGCAACTGCGGCATCGAGGTCGAGCTCGGCGGTGACGACGGTCGCCAGCTCGTCAGGTTTCGCGGCGACAAGCAACATCCGGCGTCGCGCGGGTACGCGTGCGAGAAGCCGCATCGCCTGAATCTCTACCAGCACGCGCGCGATCGGCTGATGACGCCGCTGCGTCGCCGCCCCGACGGCACGCACGAGGCCATCGACTGGGACACGGCGATCCGCGAGGTCGCGGCGCGCCTGGCCGCGGTGCGCGACACCCACGGCGGCGACACCATCTTCTATTACGGCGGCGGTGGGCAGGGGAACCACCTGCCCGGCGCGTACTCGACTGCGACGCGGCGGGCGCTGGGCTCGCGCTACCGCTCGAGCGCGCTGGCCCAGGAGAAGACCGGCGAGTTCTGGGTCAGCGATCGCATGCTGGGCACGAGCACGCGCGCCGACTTCGAGCACTGCGACGTGGCGCTGTTCCTGGGCAAGAACCCGTGGCACTCGCACTCGATCCCGCGGGCGCGGGTGACGCTCAAGGAGCTGGCCGCCGATCCGGCGCGCACACTCATCGTGATCGATCCGCGCCGCAGCGAGACGGCGGAGCTGGCCGACATCCACCTGCAGGTGAAGCCCGGTGGTGACGCGTGGCTGCTGGCCGCGATCCTGGCCGCGATCGTCGAGGAGAAACTGGTCGATCAGGCGTTCGTCGCCGCCCACGCGGTCGGTGACGAGCCGGTGCTGGCGGCGTTGCGCGCCATCGATGTCGCCGCGTGTTGCGAGCGTGCCGGCGTGGCCGAACCCCAGGTGCGCGCCGCCGCCGGCGTCATCGGCCGGGCCAAGGCGCTCGCCAGCTTCGAGGATCTGGGCGTGCAGATGAACCAGCACTCGACGCTGGTGAGCTACCTGCACAAGCTCCTGGTCGTGCTCACCGGCAACATCGGCAAGCCGGGCACGCACTTCATCCCGACCACGCTGGTGCCGCTGTGGGGCGGCGCGTCGGCGCATCCGAGCCCGGTGGCGGGCGCGCGCATCGTCAGCGGCCTGGTGCCGTGCAACGTGATCGCCGACGAGATCCTCACTGATCATCCCAGGCGCTACCGCGCCATGATCGTCGAGGCCGCCAACCCGGCGCACTCGCTGGCCGACTCCAAGCGCATGCGCGAGGCGCTGCGCTCGCTCGACACGCTGGTCGTCATCGACGTGGCCATGTCGGAGACCGCGCGTCTCGCCGATTACGTGCTGCCCGCGGCCACGCAGTTCGAGAAGGCCGAGGCGACGTTCTTCAACTTTGACTTCCCCGAGAATTGCTTCCACCTGCGGCCGCGGCTGTTCCCGCCGCCGCCGGGCCCGTCACGAGACGGGCTCGGCGGCCTCAGCGAAACCGGGGCAGGGCCGCTGCCCGAGGCCGAGATCCACGCCCGGCTGTGCGAGGCGCTGGGCGTGATCACCGAGGCGCACCTGGCGCCGCTGCGAGCGGCGGCGGCGCAGGGTCGGGCGGCCTACGCCCAGGCCTTCATGGCCCGCGTCCTTCCCGATCCGAAACTCACCCACCTGGCGCCGGTGCTGCTCTACCGCACGCTCGATCTGCCCGAGGCCCAGCGCGAGGGTGCGGTGCTGTTCGGCCTGGCGCTGCGGGCGGCGATGGCGGCGCCGGCGTCGCTCGCCCGCGCCGGCTTCCGTGGCACGCCGCTCGAGGTCGCGACCGCGATGTTCGACCGCATCCTGGCCGGTCCGTCGGCGGTGGTGTTCGCCGTCGACGAGTGGTCCGGCGTGCTGCCCCGCATCTCGACGCCGGACAAGAAGATCCACCTCGACCTCCCCGACCTGCTCGACGAGCTGGGCAAGACGCTGCACCAGCCCGCGTCCGCGGCCGATGCCGCCTTCCCGATGGTGCTGTCGGCCGGCGAGCGGCGATCGTTCACCGCCAATACCATCATGCGCGACCCGACCTGGCGCAAGAAGGACGCCGGCGGCGCGTTGCGGGTGAGCCCCGAGGACGCGCGCGCGCTCGGCGTGGACAGCGGCGACGCGGTGCGGCTCACCACCAGGAGCGACTCGGTGGTGGTGGCCATCGAGGTGTCGCCATCGATGCAGCGCGGCCACCTGGCCCTGCCCAATGGCCTCGGACTCACCTATCCCGCCGGCGGCGACGGCGACGAGCCGGCGACCGGCGTCGCCCCCAACGAGCTGACCGCGTCGACCGATCGCGATCCGTTTGTCGGCACGCCGTGGCACAAACACGTGCCGGCGCGGATCGAGCGCGTGTAACGCCGCACCCCCGCCCCCTGGGATCCGGGCAGCCGAGCCGACGCTACGCCTGGACGACGTCGCCCGGCGCGTCGGCCAGGTCGACCAGGTCGACGACCGGGTCGACGATCGCCTCGCGCTGCCCCATCTCGGTGACGCGCAGCTCGTCGACGTGGCGGACGACGGGCTTGGGCCGGCGGAAGACCCGCAGGGTCTGCCAGATGGCCGCGGCCCAGCCCAGGGTCCGGTGCTGATAGCCGTGCCGGTCGCAGTACGCCTTCACCAGCGGGCTCATGGTGCGATAGTGGACGTGACTGCAGGTCGGGAAGAGATGGTGCTCGATCTGGTACTCGAGACCCGAGCACCACAGGCGCCCCAGAGGTCCAGTGCGGAAGTTGATGGTGGTGGCGGTCTGCAGCCGCACCGCGTCGGTCGGCTTGGCGCCGGGCTCGAGCGCCACGGCGCCGGCCGGGTAGTGGGCCGGCGCCAGCACCGCGAACAGCGGGTATCCGACCAGCGCGACGCGCAGGAGGTTGAAGCCGATGACGTCGAGCACGGGGAAGAACAGCGACGGCACCACGAACCACGCCACCACGTGCGCCACCAGGGCGCCGGCGTCGGTCCAGTGGGCCCAGCGCCGCTGCTCGGGATCACGCAACACCGAGATCAAGCGCTGGGTGCACTTCTTCTGCCGGGCGAAGCCCGTGGCCCAGGCCAGCATCGGCAAGACCAGCCACTGCGCGCGCCGCAGGTAGATGCGGTGGAGGCCCCGACGGGCCTGGACCTCCGGCTCGGTGAGGGCGAACAGGGGCATCAAGTTGGAGTCGCCATCGACGCCGGCCACGTTGGGGCTGCGATGGTGCAGCGTGACGTGCTGGTACCGCCAGGACGTGGCGCTCATGCCGAGGAAGAACGGATAGCCGAACCAGGTCAGCAGGTCGTTGACCCATCGCTTCGAGCTGGCGGCGTGGTGGGACGCGGTGTGGGTATTGGTGCCGACGCCGAGGTTGCCGAGCGTCATGATCAACAGGCCGAGGGCCTGCCAGGGAAGCGCGTCCGCGATCACGAAGAGCGCGATGCCACCGAGGGCGCAGAGCAGATGGAACCCGAGCTCGACCAGGACCCGGGCCGTGGTCGGACCGGTGAGGCTGCGGGCGCGGAGCTCGGTACGAAGCTCCGCCATTGAAGACGCTCCCACTACGACGTCGGACACGGCGGCCACCATCCTCCGCCGGCAGACCGGAGTCAATCGCTTGTCGATCCATGGCGCCCGTGAGACTCACACCGGGTGACATCCCAGACCGCGCCGACCCGGACCGCACCGCTCCGCGACCTCTTCGAGCGGGTCCTGCCCGCCGTGGGTGCGTTTGCTCGAACCCGCGACGCTGAGGGGATCGTGCGCGAGCTGTTCGAGCTCGCCGACGTCCAGATCGGCGGCACTCGCCCCGGCGACCTCAGGGTCCACGACGATCGCTTCTACGCGCGCCTGCTGCGCGACTCTTCTCTCGGCCTCGGCGAGTCGTACATGGACGACTGGTGGGAGACCGATGCCCTCGACGTGATGCTCGAGAAGCTGCTGCGCGCCGACCTGGCACAGAAGATCACCGGGAGCTGGCGCCTGCGGGCGCTGACCGCCAAGGCGGTGCTGATGAACCTGCAGAGCAAGGCCCGCGCGAGCGCGTCGATCGAGGCTCACTACGACATCGGCAACGATCTCTACACCCGCATGCTCGACGAGCGCATGGTCTACACCTGCGGCTACTGGAAGCAGGCCAAGACCCTGACCGAGTCGCAGGAGGCCAAGCTCGATCTGGTCTGCCGCAAGGTCGGGCTGGCACCTGGCATGCGCGTGCTGGATCTCGGCTGCGGCTGGGGTGGGTTCGCGAGCTGGGCCGCCGAGAAGTACGGCTGCACGGTCCTCGGCGTGACCCTGTCGAAGGAGCAGGTCGCGCTCGGCAACAAGTTGTGGAAGCACCTGCCGGTCGAGCTGCGGCTGTGCGACTACCGCGACGTCACCGGTCGCTTCGATCGCGTGGTGTCGATCGGCATGATGGAGCACGTCGGTCCCAAGAACCACCGCGACGTGATGAACGTGATCGATCGCTGCATGGTCGACGACGGCGTGGCCCTGATCCACACCATCGCCAACAACCGCAGCCTCCACCGGGGCACGCCCTTCGGCGCCAAGTACATCTTCCCGGACGCGGTCGCCCCGTCCCTCGCCCAGCTCGGTCGTGCGGTCGAGGGCAAGTTCGTGGTCGAGGACCTCCACAACATCGGGCCCGACTACGCCCCCACCTTGATGGCGTGGTGGGAGAACTTCGACCGGACGTACACGGAGATCGCCGCGAAGTACGATCGCCGCTTCTACCAGATGTGGAAGTTCTACCTCCTGGGCTCCGCCGCTTCGTCGCGTGCTCGCGCCGGCCAGCTCTACCAGCTGGTGATGACCAAGCCAGGTCGCGCCCAGCCGGACTGCCGTCAGAGCTGAGCCAAGTCCAGGGCGCGCGGCCGCGGATCCGGGCCAGCGCCTGCGCTCGTCGGTGCGGCGTCCGGCGAGCTGCCGATCCTTGCCGATCGGCGCGAGCGCCTTGTTGCCGGCGGCGCCGGCCAGGCGCTTCACCCACCGGAACGCGTCGTTGGCCTCGTGCTTCCAGTCGAGCTCGACACCGTCACCGCTCCTGCTCAGGATCTCCGACCCGGCTCGCCGCCCAGAACGAGACGGCGCCGCCGACGGCCTCGGCCGCGAACAGATACCAGAGGAAGGTCGCGGCCTCGGCGTGGTGGAGGGCGAGGGCGATCCCGCGAGCGGTGCCGAAGCCGGCGAAGGCCAGGCCGCTGGCGATGAGACCCATGCGCAGCCACTCGCGGCGCAGTGCACAAAGGGCCAGGAAGATCGCAAAGCCGAGCTCGAAGCCGACATACGTCGCGATCAGATCGACCCGGCCGGTGGCGCCGGTGACGATGCCCAGTGTCCGGGCGATGCCGTCGAACGCGACGATGAACGCCACGCCGAAGCCGCCGAAGGTAAGCACGCCCAACCACAGGATGATCCGCTCGAGCGCTCGCTTCCCGTCGTCCTTCACGGCGCGATCATCGCACGGCTGGTTAACGGTCGGCGGTGGCCGCCGTCCTTCCTCCATGAAGCTCGCCACCACCCTCCTCGCCCTCGGGACCACCCTCGCCGCCGGCTGCCACGAGACCGCCGCCCAGCCGGCGCCCCGGCCGGCGGCCACCTCCCTGCGCGCGCGCGTGCTCCTTCACGCGGCCAATCACGCCATCACCCAGGCGGTGGCGCGCACGCCATCGCGTCCGCTCACCGACTGCGACGGCCGGCCGGCGTGCGGCAACGTGGGCCAGAGCGGCCGGCTCGCGCCCCAGGCCGTGAGCGCCGCGCCCGATGCGGCCGCCGCCGGCGCCGTGATGCGACCGCGCAACAACAACCGCGAGCGGCCGATGTGCGGCAACGTCGTCGGCAAGGGCAGCCGCCGGCCGTGCGAGGGTGAGTCGCCGTGACCGCGCAGCTCGAGATCACGTACCTGGGCGGGTGGACCGGTCGCCGGATGGCGCGGCGCCGGCCGATCTGCGACGGGCTTCCGTGGGGCATGCTCGATCTGTCGGCGCACAGCCCCGCCGAGCTCGACGAGGCCCGCGCGGTGTGGACCAACGGCGTGTTCACCGAGTACGCCAGCGCCGCCGCGTTCTCCAACCTCGCCACCGCGCTACTAGAGAGCGGCGCGCCCATCGACCTGACCGCGACCGCCGCCGACATCGTCGTCGACGAGATGGCCCACGTCGAGCTGGTATCGCGCCTGGTGATGGAGCTGGGTGGCGCGGTTCCGTACCACGCCGACCTCGGCAAGATCTCGCAGGTCACCAGTCCCGAGGCCGATCGTCCGTTCCTGCGCGCGTGTGAGCTGGCGGTGACCACGTCGTGCGTGGGCGAGGCGCTGAGCGTGCCGGCGCTGCGCCGATCGCGCTCGCTGGCCGGTCAGGGACTGGTCCATCGGGTGCTCGATCGCCTGGTCCGTGACGAGGGCCCCCATGCGCAGCTCGGCATGTGGTTCCTCGAGTGGGCCGCGCCCCAGCTCTCGCGCGGCGAGCGGGCCTGGCTGGCCGGCGTCGCCATGGACGCGATCGAGGTCTACACGCCGCTGTGGCGCGAGGCCGGCGGGGTGGTCGGCGGCGTGCCTGCGCTGGGCGCCAGCGACTTCGAGCGCTACCGCGCGACCATGACCGCGGCCGTCGAGGACGGCATCGTGCCGCGCCTGACCCGGTCCGGCATCACCGTCGACGCCGCCCGCCTGCGCGCCGCGCTGGCGCCGGCGTGACGGTTGACGCGCGTCCCACATGAGGTGATCCGGTCGAGCACCGGACCGATCGTCCCCCATCTGAGGACGCGTAGCGTCCGGACGATGCTGACGCGCCGACACGCGAACGCTCGGCACGCCACGGGTGCGCCGCGACTGCGCCGGGCGATCGTGCGACGAGGCTCAGATCAAGGGGGAGGCGCGTCAGCAGCCGCAGTCGTTGTTGGGGAACGAGACCTCGGTGATCGGCGCCATGCCGGTGGCGGTGGCCTCGTAGTGGCCGGCCATCATGCGGTAGTCGTCGACCTTGCCGATGATCTCGACCGCGCCGTCGCCGTCGGTGTCGACGATCAACGAGACGTCGAGGACACCGTCGGGGCCAGGCACCTGGGTGAGCTTGCCACCCTTGTCCTCGAACACGGCGGACAGGGCGCCGCCGAACTCGCCACAGCCGTCGCCCTCCTGAGCCCACACCACGACGAAGCGGCGGCCGCCGCCGGTGTAGACCTCGGTGGACGGAGTCGGCGCCCACTCGCCTTGACCGTCGTAGGAGCCGGTGTACTCCTTCTGGATGGCGGCGTACGCGGGCAGCTTGCTGAACGCGGCGACCGCCGGGCCGTCGGCCGGGCCGTCGGGCTGCCGCGCGTAGACGACGGCAGTGGTCGCGGGATCGATCGCGACCACGGCGGTGCAGCCGCCGGTGATCGAGAGCTCGCCGACCAGGTACGGCGTGGCCATGTCCCAGATCGCCTGGGCCCGATCGGCCGGGGGCCACACCTTGCCGTCCTCGCTCATCGCCGGATCGCCGTCCCAGGTCTGGACCTCGCCGAAGTGGGGCGTGCCGCCCGCGACCAGTGACAGCGCGCCCACGGTGGCGTCGCAGCTCTTGCCCTGGGAGTCGAAGACCTTCATGGCGCGGCTGGCCCACACGTCGGCGTTGGCGGCCTTGGGCGCCTTCATCATGGCCAGCTTGTGGACGTCGTCGATGGGGCCAGTGAGGGCGCCGTCGCCCCAGTCGGGGTTGGCGTCGGCGGCGATGACCACATACGGCTTCTTGTCGATCATCATCACCACGTAGGCGCTGGCCTTGCCGGCGGCGGCCGCGCCGCCGACGTCGGAGCGCAACATCTCCTCGCGCGCGATCTGGAGGCCGCTCGGGCCCTTGATCAGCACCAGGTGCTTGGGCCCCTCGTCCTTGAACTTTCCCTGGCTGAAGGTCTGGGTGAGGCTGACGGTGGCGGCGACGGCGCTGCCGCGCACGACCAGGTCCTTGGCCTCGACGGTCATCGGGTTCTTGAACATGCGCTTGCGATCGTTCAGCCAGCTGGCGCGATCGAAGCGCCAGGTGCGGGCGCCGACGCGCTTGATGCCCTCGAGCTTGGGCGCGTAGAGGGCCTCGTAGGCGGCGAAGTCGCCCGTGTTCTGCGCTGCGAGCCAGGCCTCGATCAGCTTCTTGGCGCCGGCTTCGTCGACGGCGGGCAGTACGATCTTGCCGCCGCCCGAGGCCGAGCCGGAGCCGCTCGCCGAGGCGCTGCCGCTGCCGCTGCCGGCGGCCGATCCGCTCGCCGAGGCGCTGCCGCTGCCGCTGCCGCCGGCGGCGTTCTTGTCCTTGCTCTTGCAAGCTCCCAGCGCGAGGCCGGCCGTGACGAGCGCGATGATCACCTGGTGCGTGCGCATGGCTCGCACTCTAACTCAGGTCACGTGCGGTCAGGCGGCGCTGGCGACGATCGCGGTCAACACCAACGCGACGGCGATGAGGCCCATGATGAAGACCGACGAGAACGCGATGGCGATGACGACGGCGTGGAAGCGACGGCCGAGATCGCCGCGATCGAAGGCGCCGTGGCGGCTGGCGACGACGGCGAGCGGGAGCTGGCCGGAGGGCCGGGCCAGCCAGCTGCGCAGCGCGTGCCGGTAGGCGATCACGAACACGGCGGCGGTCGGGGCCAGGAACGCGAGCAGGACCAGCTTCGCGGCCGTGGAGTCCATGGCCCAAGCGTCCCTCAGATCGCGCGGATCGACAAGGGGCCGTCGAGCGCACGCGTGACCCAAGCCTTACGCACGGATGCGGGGCTGGCGCGTCAGAACGATCATCATGCTCAGACATCCAGCGATCGCTGTTGCCCTGTTCCTGACGGCCGCCGCCGGGTGCGAGCTCGCGGGGGCCCCGCCGCCGGTGGAGACGCCGACGTCGACAGTGGGGCACCCGAGCCCGAACCCGAGTCCGGATCCGACTCCGACTCCGAACCCGAGCCGGGCTGCGGGTGTGTCTGCAACTGAGGGGTTGGAGGCTCCGGAGCCGGAGATGCGGCCGATGATGCGAGGCGGGCCGAGCTGGGGGAAGGAGAAGCCGCGCTTCAAGGTGAAGACGCCACCGACGACCGAGCCGGAAGCGGCGAAGGCCGACGAGTGATCGAGCTGGGCGCAGGGGTGGCGCCACTGGCGCGGTTCGCGACCGAGCTGCGCGGAGCGGTGCGCGCTGCACCCGACGTGACCACGTTCTCGATGGCCGAACGCGAGGTCGCGCGTCAGGCGTGGGCGGCGCGCATCGTCGACGAGTATCGATCGGTGGCCGTGTTCGGTGAGCTCCTGCACCTGCTCGCCGATCTGGAAGCGCCGTTCGCGGCGCTGTGCGCGGTCCAGCAGCTGATCGGCGACGAGCTAAGGCACACCGGCTGGTGCGCCGACGTCGCCGGCTGGCTCGGTGGGCACGATGACTTCGAGATCGATCTGGCCGACATCGGGCTGCCGGAGCGGGGCGAGCTCGGCAAGGCGCGGCGCGCGCTCGAGATCGTCGGGCGCGAGCTGGTGGTCGGCGAGGAGGAGTCGGTCGTGGTGCTGGCTGCGTATCGCGACGCTGCGACCGAACCGGCGTTTCGCGCGGTGATGGCCGGGCTCCTGCGCGACGAGGTCAGGCACGCGGCGGTCGGGCGCGCGCTCCTGGGCATGTTCACCGACGGCGCGCTGGCGCGGTCGGTGAGCGATGAGGACCGCGTGGAGGTGACCGCGACGATGGTCGCGGACCGGGCCGAGCTGCGGGCGCGGTACCGCGCGTCGGCGCGCGGGGGCCCAGGGCGCGCGCTGGGAGCGAGCATCCGGGTCGCGGACCTGGGCTGATCACTCCCAGCCGTCGTCGACGACGTCGTGGACCACGTCGGACGCGGGCGCGTGCTCCGGTGCCGGCTCGGCGGCCGGCTGCGCGGGTGCGTCCTTCGCCTCGTCGCTTCGCGCTTCGCTCACGACAATCGGTGGAGGAGGCGCTTGGGGAGGGGCGGCGGTCGCGATCGAGGGAGGCTCGGCGATGGGCTGCGGGACGGCGGCGATGGGCTGCGGGATGGCGGCGATGGGCTGCGGGATGGCGGTGACGGTGGGCGGTGCCATCTCGACGCGCGAGGTCTCGGCGTCGGGTCCGGCGACCACGGGGACGCGGGAGGTGACCGACTCGGGGCGCGCGGTGGGCGACGGCGCGCCGTCGCTGCGGCGCTCACGACGCTGGCGGGGGCCGCGATCACCGCGATCACCGCGGTCACCGCGGTCGTCACGGCGCGGGCCGCGATCACCGCGATCGCTACGCTCGGCGCGCTCAGGCGCGGGGCCGGCGACCCTGGTGGCCAGCTCCTCGAAGGTCCGGGCCGCGGCCTCGGCGTCGTCGCCGACGACCGGGCCGACCGCGCGCCACTCGGCGCGCAGCTCCTCGACGACCTCGAAGGGATCGCGGCCGTCACCCTTGAAGAGCGCGTTCTGCTGCATCGCGTGCTTGAGCTGCGCCGCGATGTCCTCGGGCGCCGCCGCCGCCGACACCGACGGTGCGGCCTTGGGCAGGAGCGCCTCGAGCCGCGCGGTCAGCTTGGCCCGCTTGTTGGTCATCGCCACCGGGTCGAGCTCGCTGCCGCGCAGCGCCTCGCCATGCTCGGTGATCGCCACGCGCAGCATGCGCTCGTACAGCGCGGCCACGTCGGGGCTGGGTGCGTCACCGTGCTCGGTCATCTCGGTCACCTTGCGGCGCACTGCGAGGGTACGGCCGGCGACGTCGTCGCCGCCGCTGATCACGGCCTCCATGTCGGTGCGCAGCGCGTCGAGCTCGGCGCGGCGGGCGTCGGCCTCGGCGTCGCGAGCGGCGTCGCGCTTGGCGAACAGGCCGTCACAGGCGGTGCGGAAGCGCTGCCACAGCGGTTCGACGTCGGCGCGCGGCACGCGCCCGATCTCCTTCCACGCCACGCCGAGGTCCTTGATCTCGCCGATCGACTTGCCCCAGCCGCCCTCTCCCGGCGCCCTGGCCACCACCGCCTCGGCGCGGGCGATGAGCGCCTCCTTGGCGGCGGCGTTCTGCTTCAGCTCGGCGAGCTGCTCGTCGAGCATCGGCTTGCGGCGCTCGAAGAACTTGTCGCAGGCGGCGCGGAACCGGTTCCATAGCAGATCGCCCTGCTTGCGCGGGACGTGCCCCGAGTCCTTCCACTTCTGCTGCAGCACCTTGAGCGCCTGCGCGGTCACGTCCCAATCGCTCGACTCGGACAGGGCCTCGGCCTCGGCGCACAGCGCCTCCTTGACCGTCGCCGACTCGGCGTGCTTCACGCCCTCGGCGTCGCGCGCGGCCTTGATCCGCACGTAGGCGGCGTCGGTGTGCGCCTTGAACTGCTCCCACAGCTCCTTCGACTTCTTGCCCGGGATCGGTCCGACCTCCTTCCACTGCTTCTGCAGCTCCTTGAGCACGTCGAGGCGCGGGGTCTCCAGCTCGGCCAGCTCCTTGGCCATCGACACCAGCGACTCGGCGCGGGGCACGTTGGCGAAGCGCTTCCAGTCCTCGGTCTCGCGCAGCTCGTTGGCGCGGACCACGAGCTTGCCGCGGATCTCGTCGTAACGGGTCTCGAGCCGGGCCCGCGCGTCGGGTGCGACCCGGCCGAGCTGGGCGAACGCGGTCCGCGCCTGATCGAGCAGCCGGTCGATGGCCCGCCCGTCGGGCGCCTCGAGCAGCGTGGCCATCTCGTCGACCAGAGCCTCGAGGCTCGACGCGATCTGCGCGGCGCGCTCGGCGGTGTCCTGCTTCGACGCGGCGCGCTCGGCGATCTCGCGCTCGCGGCGCGCGGGATCGTCGACCGTGCCGCGGGCGGCGTCGCGCTCGGCGCGCTCGGCGCGGCGCTCGGCGGCCTCGCGCTCGCGGGCGGCGCGCTTGGGATCGTCGGGTCCGCCGGCCTGCGCCTTCATGGCGGCCATCGCGGCGTGGTTGATGACGTCGCCGCCGTCGCCGTCGCGATCGCGGTCACGCCCGCGGTCACCGCGATCGGCGCGCTCGCTGCGTTCGCGGTGGCGGATCTCGGGCACCGCCTCGCGCCGCGGCGCCGTCACGCCGCCCTGGGCTTGTTTCATCGCAGCGTCGCGGCGGTTGTGGTAGCGGGTGACAGCCTTGTCGAATCGGTCGTCGAGGATGCTGTCGCTCGGGTCGTCGCCTCCGACCAACGTGCCCCAGATGTCCTCGGCCTTCTGCACCACGACCAGCGAACGCTCCCACTCGAACACCTCGGCCAACGCCTCGGCCTCGCGCACGAGCTGGGTCTTCTCGGCCCGGCGCCGGCGCACTTCGTCGGACTCGCGCGGCTTCCGCGCTTCCTCGGCCTCGACCAGGTCGTCGACCTTCTTGCGGGCGCGCTGACGCACCGCCTTGTTCTTGGCCTTCTGCGCCACCTGCTCGAGCAGGTCGCGCGCGGTCAGGCGCTCGACGGCGAGCAGGCCCAGCTCCTTCACGTTGCTGTCGACGGCGAGGCCGCGCAGCACGTCGACGTCGTCGATGCGCGCAACGGCTCCCTGACGCACCTCGGGCGAGCTGGTGGCGCGCGCAAGATCGGCGAGGCCGCGCGGATCGCGCAGCTCGTCGATCGCTTGCTGGCGCACGGCGCGCACCGCGGCGCGGGTCGCGACCTCGGCCAGGGCGCGCTGGTCACCGAGCTGGAGCAGCCCCGAAAGCGCGGACTCGGCCAGGGCCTCGTCGTCGTCCTGGCATGCGCTCGACACCCAGATCTCGGCGGCGCGCGTTCCGGCCAGGCCGCGAAGGCCGTTGTCGCTGTCCTGCTTGGCGATCTCGGCCAGCACCTCGACCTCGTCGAGCTTCTCGATGGCGACGCGGCGGACGGCGGCGTCCTTGTCGGTGCGCGCGACCGAGGCGAGGATCTCGGCTTCGTCGGAGGTCAGGTTGCGAACCGCCTCGAGCCGGATGCGGACGTCGCTGTGGCGGTGCTTGGGACGGAAGAGATCGACGAAACCCATGGTGATGCTTTCTCCAGCCAGGTGGAGCACGCGCCCCACGGAAGGACCGCGAATCTATGATTCGGTCCGCGCGCCGACAAGGGAGAACGGGGCCTGCCAGCAGGCCCGAATTCCCTCGCGATTACGCGGGGGTCAACGCTTCGGCTTGGGCGCCTTGGGCTCGGGCCCACAGGCGGTCTTCACGCCGCCGTCGCACGCGGTCTTGAGGAGCGTGGTGGCCTTGGCCTTGTTGCGCTTCACGCCCGTGCCCTTCTCGTACAAACGACCGAGGCGCTCGCAGGCCAGAGCCTCGTTGCCGTCACACGCTTGCTGGAACAGCACGGCCGCGCGCTTGAGGTTCTTGGCGGCGCCCTCGCCCTTCTCGAGCATGAGGCCGAGGTTCTTGCAGGAGCGCTGGCGCCCCCCGTCGCAGGCCCGGGTGAAGAGCGCGACCGCCTTGGTGTCGTCGACGGCGACGCCCTCGCCGTGGTCGTACATCACGCCGAGGTTGGCGCAGCCGACGAGGTCGCCGCCATCACACGCCTTGGTGTAGAGCCCGGCCGCCCGGACGTCGTCGACGGCGACGCCTTCGCCGTTGTCGTACATGAGGCCGAGGTTGGCGCACCCCTTCACGTTGTTGCCGTCGCAGGCCTTGGTGTAGAGGGCGATCGCCTTCAGATCGTCCACGGCGACGCCCTCACCCTCGTCGTACATGGCGCCGAGGTTGACGCAGCCCTTCAGGTCGCCGAGGTCGCAGCCGCGCGTGTAGAGCTGGACCGCGCGCGCGTCGTCGGTGGCGACGCCCTGGCCGTTGTCGTAGTTGAGGCCGAGGTTGGTGCAGCTCTTGGGCTCGTCGTGGTCGCACGCCTCCTGGTAGATCGCGTTGGCGCGGGCCTGATCCTTGGTGACCAGCTTGCCCTGCTCGAGGACGATGGCGAAGTTCGAGCAGCCGAGCCAGTGCTTCATCCCGCACGCCCTCTCGTAGAGCGAAGCCGCGCGCGCGCCGTCCCGGGCCAGGCCCTCACCGTTCTCCAGCATCACGCCGAGGTTGGTGCAGCCGCCGCCGTTGCCGAGGTCGCAGGCGCGCAGGTAGAGGGTCGCGGCCTTCACGTCATCGACGGCGGTGCCCTCGCCTTCGTCGTACATGAACCCGACGTTCTTGCAGCCCTTGGCGTCGCCGCCGTCGCAGGCGCGGGTGTAGAACTCGATGGCCTTGGCGTCGTCGAGCGCGATGCCCTCGCCGTCGTCGTACATGGCGGCGAGGTTGGTGCAGCCAGGCGGGTGACCGGCGTTGCACGCCTTCAGGTAGAGCTCGGCGGCGCGCTGGTCGTCGGCGGGTACGCCGCGGCCCTGATCGTAGATGAGGGCGAGGTTCTGGCAGCTCCAGACCCGGCCGGCGTTGCAGGCTCGTTCGGCGAGCTTGGCGGCGCCTTTGCGCTTCGACTCGTCGGCGCCCCAGCCGAGATCCACGGCGTAGTCACCGCACGCGTCCATGTCGCCCTTCTCGCAGCCGAGGCGATGCTTCTTGATCTGGTCCGGCGTCGCTTGCTGAAACCCTTGATCGGCGGCGGCCGGTTTGGGCCCCATCGAGATCGTCGCGGCGATGACCGAGCCGAACACACCTGCGGCGATGCCGCGCCCCGACTTCATCATCGCTCGACGTTAGCACCGGCGGTGGCGCACTGCTTGCATCGTGAGGGAGGCAACCGATGCGCCCACGCTCAGGCTCGCTCACGTCCCGATGGATCCAACGGATTTCCGTCGTCATTGCCGGGCTGGCGGCGCTCGCCGCTGGCCCGCGCCCGGCCACGGCCGAGGCGCAGGTCTGGACCGAAGTAGGAGTCCGCTACGATGTGGACAAGCGCCTCACCCTGGGTGTGGATCTTCACACCAGGTTCGACGAGGACGTCTCGCGCCTGGGATCGGTCATGCCCGAGCTCGGCCTCTCGTACCGGGTCAAGAAGTGGCTTCGGCTGGGCGCCGGTTATCGCTTCGAGTACGAGCGCGACAAGGACGGCATCCTGGTGTCGCGTCATCGCGGCTTCGGTTGGGGCCGCGTGCGCCGCGACCTCGGCGACGTCCGGCTCGAGTATCGGCTCCAGCTCCAGGAGCAGCATCGCGCCGATGCCAACCCGGTCAACCGCCACACCGTCCGCAACCGCGGCGACGTGTCGCTGCGCCGCTTCGGCGCGGTCGTGCCCGGCGCGTCGGTCGAGTTCCACCACATTCTCGGGGAGGACAACAACACCATCCACCTCGGCAAGGTCTGGCTCAGCGCTGGCGTCGAGTACGAGCGCGGCGACATCTCGGTCGAAGTCTTCTATCGCGCCATCGTCGGTCAGTACGATCCCGCCGATCCCACCGGCCACGTCCTGGGCGTGGGCCTGCACTACCAGCTGTAGGTCTCCTCGTCGGTCGGACCTCGCGACAACGCTGCCACAATCTGTACCGGGGATGCACAGCCATGACGGATCCAAGAAGTGCGTGTCGGGCGCTCTGCGCCTTCGTCCTCCCTGCGGCCATGCTGGTCGCCTGTGCCGCCGACGACGCGCCGCCGGTCGACTGCCCCTCCGAGGGCCGCTACCTCGAGCTCACGCCCGGCGCGAGCTGGACCTACCGGGTCACCGACGTCGACGGCGTGACCGAGAAGACCCAGACCGTCGGTGCGCTCGAGGACGTCGGCGGCACCAAGGCCGGGACGATGGCCTATCGCCTGACGACCACCAAGGCCGGTGGCTCGGTGGTGAGCTGGCAGGAGGATCGCGGCGACTCGGTGCGGCGCCACAAGGAGCTCGACATGGCCGGTGGCTCGCAGACCACCGAGCTCTACGAGCCGTACCGGACGCGCATCGACGAAGCCGCCGCCCACGTTGCCAACGGCGCGTCGTGGAGCGAGGGTTACACCGAGGTCGTGACCGACGCGAGCTCGATGACCACGAGCACGGCCAAGACCGAGCAGTGGCGGATCGCCGCCGTCGACGAGACGGTGACGGTCCCGGCCGGCACGTTCTGCGCGCTTCGCGTCGGCCGCACCAGCACCACCGCCGGCGGCGGCGGCTCGGACAAGACCTTCTGGTTCGCGCGCGGCATCGGCAAGGTCAAGGAGGTCGGCCTCGGCCAGACCGAGGAGCTGGTCGCTCACTGAGGTGCGGACGCCAGGGACGTCGCCGCGAACGCCTGCTGCGCGCCGTCGAGGCCGCCGTGCTGGTCGAGGTAGGCGGCGGTGGTCGGGGCCAGCGACGTCAGGCGGCGCAGGCCGGCCTTGCCGTACTCGGTGGCGACCCAGCGCTCGAAGAAGTAGGGGGCGCGGGCCTCGAGGCCGCCCGATGGTGAGGCGGCGACCGCGGCGGCGAGCTCGTCGATACCGGCGCCGCTGCGCGCGCTGGTCCGGAACACCGGACGGTCAGCGGCGGCGGGCGCGGCCAGGCGCAGGCTGGCGCCGAGCGCGTGGTAGGTGGCGGCGGCGGCCTCACCGAGATCGCCCTTCGAGACCACGAAGGCGTCCGGCACTTCCATGATGCCGGCCTTCATGAACTGCACGTGATCGCCGCCGTGGGGCGCGAGCACCAAGAAGGTGCGATCGGCGAGGCGCACGATCTCGATCTCGGCCTGACCGACACCGACGGTCTCGACGATCACCGTCGTGAACAGGCGCACGAGCACGCGACAGGCCTGGTGGGTGGCGCGGGCGACGCCGCCCAGCTCGGTGGCCGAGGCCTGGCTGCGGAAGTAGAGTCGGCCCTCGTCGGGAGGGAAACGTACGCGGGTGCGATCGCCGAGCAGGGCGCCGCCGGTGAGCGGACTCGACGGATCGACCGCGACCACGGCCACGCGCTCGGCGGGATCGAGCGCGATCAACCGGGTCGCCACCGCGCCCACGAGGGTCGACTTGCCGACGCCGGGCGCGCCGGTGATGCCGGCGATGCGGCCACGGCCGGCGCCGCGGGCGTCGAACAGCGCCAGGGCCTCGCGCCGCACCTCGGCGGCCTCGGACCGGTCGTCCTCGAAGCGCGTGACCAGGCGCGCGATGGCGCGCTTGTCGCCGGCGAGCGCGGCGTCGACCTGCGCGGCGAGCTCGCTCGCCTCGCTCAAGCGGGGCGTTCCTCGATCACGTCCATCATCCGCTCCATCACCTCGCCCAGCTCGTAGTCCGATGGCGTGAACACCTTGCGCACGCCCAGCGCCTCGAGTGCGGCGATGTCGCCCCTGGGGATGATGCCGCCGACCACCAGCGGGATGTCGGCGCCGCCGGCGGCGGCGAGGGCGGCCACCAGCTGGCGGGTGAGCTCGACGTGCGAGCCGCTGAGGATCGACGCGCCGATCAGATCGGCGTCCTCCTCGACGGCGCTCTGGGCGATCTCCTCGGGCGTGAGCCGGATCCCCGAGTACACGACGTCGAAGCCGGCGTGGCGCGCGGCCACGGCGATGACCTCGGCGCCGTTGCTGTGCCCGTCGAGGCCGGGCTTGCCGACGACGAGCCGCGGCCGGTGACCACGCGCCGCGGCGAAGGCCTCGATGCGCGTGCGCAGCTTGGCGGCGCGAGCCTCGTCGAGATCGAGGCGCTGGCCGTCGACGCCGGTCTGGGCGCGGTACTCGCCGAACACGCTCCGCAGCGTATCCGCCCACTCGCCGGTCGTCACCCGCGCCAGCGCGCACTCGATCGACGGCTCCATCAGGGCGGCACCCGAGCGCGCGGCCTCGGCCAGGCGAGCCAGGGCCTCGCGCACCCGGCCGGCGTCGCGCTTGCGCCGGGTCTCCTCGAGGCCGCGCAGCGCGTCGGCGACCGCGGTGTCGTCGACCTTGAACACGCCGCCGTCGTCACCGCCGACCAGCGGCGAGGGCAGGGCGTCGGTCCACTTGTTGACCCCGACCACGACCTGCTGACCCGAGCCGATCCGGGTCATGCGCTCCGACATCGACTTCACCAGCGCGCTCTTCATGTAGCCCGAGTCGATCGCGGCGCGCACGCCGCCCATGGCCAGGATGCGCTCGACCTCGGCCCGGGCGGCGTCGGCGATCGCCCGCGTCTTCGACGCCACCACCGGGCTGCCCTCGAACAGGTCCGGGTACTCGAGCAAGTCGGTCTCGAAGGCGAGGATCTGCTGCAGCCGCAACGACCACTGCTGATCCCACGGCCGGGGCAGGCTCATGGCCTCGTTCCAGGTCGGGAGCTGGAGCGCGCGGCAGCGGGCCTTGCGCGACATCGTCACGCCCAGCGCCTCGATCATGATGCGCCACGCGTTGTTCTCGGGCTGGGCCTCGGTGAGACCGAGCGAGTTGACCTGCACGCCGTAGCG
>SXGT01400877.1_pt1 | contig 21296 bp, 15 predicted proteins | sample 3176221 | NCBI WGS metagenome assembly SXGT01 (sample SAMN11356862, study PRJNA531348) | freshwater metagenome | isolation source: freshwater sample F1-120 | place: China: Fuxian Lake, Yuxi | collected 2017-12-25
GATGCCTTTGGCCTGCCCGCCGAGCAATACGCGATCCAGACCAACACGCATCCGGCTGCGACCACCAAGAAGAACGTCGACAACTTCCGTCGTCAACTGCAGCGCCTGGGCTTCTCGTATGACTGGGACCGCGAGATCAGCACCGCGGACCCGACCTACTTTCGATGGACGCAGTGGATCTGGAAGCAACTGCACGCGCGCGGCCTTGCCTACGAATCGAACGCTCCGGTGTGGTGGTGCGAAGCGCTCGGCACCGTGCTCGCCAACGACGAAGTCATCAACGGCAAGAGTGAGCGTGGCGATCATCCGTGCGAGCGGCGACCGCTGCGCCAGTGGGTGCTCAAGATCACCGACTACGCCGAGCGCCTGATCCAAGACCTCGACGGCCTCGACTGGTCCGACGCGATGAAGGCCATGCAGCGCGAGTGGATCGGCAAGAGCGAGGGTGCGGAGGTCGACTTCGCTGTGCTCGGCCAACCTGCCTGCTGCGTGCGCGTGTTCACGACGCGGCCCGACACCTTGTTCGGCGCGTCCTTCCTCGTGCTGGCGCCCGAGCATCCGCTCGTGGCAAGCATCACCACGAGCGAGCATCGTGCGACGGTCGACGCCTATGTTCGCGCCGCCTCGGCGAAGAGCGAACTCGAGCGCACCGAACTGGCGAAGGAGAAGACCGGAGTGTTCACGGGCGCCTATGCGCAGAATCCGCTGTTCGCCGATGGCGACCAAAAGGGCCGCATCCCGATCTGGGTCGCAGACTACGTCATCGTGACCTACGGCACCGGCGCGATCATGGCCGTGCCTGCTGGCGACGAGCGCGACTTCGCGTTTGCGCAGAAGTTCTCGCTGCCGATCCCGGGCATCTTTGCGCCGAGCACGGGCGACGCGGCGAAGGACGCGGCGGTCGCGAACGGCGAGTCGTGCTGCGCCGATGAGGCTCCGTATGCAGCGCACTGCCGGACGCGAGACGGCGCCGTCGCGCTCGCGGGCTTGTCGATGCAAGCAGCGAAGCGCGCCGTGATCGAATGGCTGCAGGCGCGTTCTCAGGGCACGCAGAAGGTGACGTATCGCCTGCGCGACTGGCTGTTCAGCCGCCAGCGCTATTGGGGCGAGCCGTTCCCGGTCATCCACACGCAGGACGGCGTCGAACTCGTGGCGGACGCGCAATTGCCCGTCGAGTTGCCGCACATGGACGACTTCAAGCCCGGCGGCGTGCCGGAGTCGCCGCTGATCCGCGCCAAGGAATGGGTCGCCACCAAGGACTCGAAGGGCCGACCGGGGCAGCGCGAGATCAACACGATGCCAGGCGCGGCAGGCTCGAGCTGGTACTTCCTCCGCTACTGCGATCCGCACAATGAGCGCGAGTTCTGCGCCAAGGCAGCGAGTGACTACTGGCTCCCCGTCGACCTCTATGTCGGCGGCACCGAGCACGCGGTGGGGCATCTGCTCTATTCGCGCTTTTGGACGAAGGCGTTGCACGACCAGGGGCTGGTGAAGCAGAAGGAGCCGTTCCACAAGCTCTACAACCAAGGGATGATCCAGGCCTTCGCCTACGAGGACGCGCGTGGCGCCGTGGTCCCGACGGCGAACACGAAGGAGCAGGGCGACGACGTCGTGCACGCCGAGACCGGCGAGAAGCTCACTCGCATCGTCACCAAGATGAGCAAGCGCTACGGCAACGTCATCAACCCCGACGACGTCGTGCGCGAATACGGCGCGGACACGCTGCGACTCTACGAGATGTACATGGGCCCGCTCGCGGACAGCAAGCCTTGGAACCCCAAGGACGTTCCCGGGGTGCATCGATTCCTCGGCCGCGTCTGGCGCCTTGCGGTGCCCGAGGACTTTACGCAAGGTCCTGTGCACGAACGGTTGCGCGCCGAACCGCCCGACGATCCCGAGTTGGAGAAGGCGCTGCACCGCTGCATCGCCAAGGTCGAGGGCGACATCGAGCGCATGGCGTTCAACACCGCGATCGCTGCGATGATGATCTTCGTCAACGAGGCGACCAAGCGCGCCGAGTCCTTGAGCCGGAGCCAGCTGTTGCGCTTCGTGCAGATCCTGTCGCCATTTGCCCCGCACGTGGCGGAGGAGCTTTGGATGCGCCTCGCTGGCAATGGCTCCCTCGCCTATTCGCCCTGGCCGTCATTCGACCCAAGCCTGCTGGTCGACGACGAGGTCGAGATCGCGGTGCAGATTCTCGGCAAGGTCCGAGGCCGCGCGACGGTCCCTGCCAACGCGGATCAGGCCACGATGGTCGCGGCGGCAAAGATCGCGGTTGCCGCGCAGCTCGAAGGCAAGTCGATCGTGAAGGAGATCTGCGTGCCGAAGAAGCTCGTCAACTTCGTCGTGAAGTGAAGGCGACGCTGGCACGAGCGAAAGCTCGCGGTCGGCACTCGCAGGCCTTTGGTGGGCGGAGTTCCCGGATTCGCGCGCTCTTGGGCGAAGGCATGTTCGCGGCGGGTCGTCGGCGCTCGTATAGCTTGGCCGCGTCGCATCCCTGACCGCACGCGCTCCCGCCATGGCCCAACCAAAGAAAGCCGCACCCTTCCTCGCCGTGTCCGCCCTGCTGCTTGCCAGCGGCGGCTTCCTGCTCGGACGCTACACGGCTCAAGACGGCGCGCTGACCAACGGGGTTGCTGCCGCCGGGCCCGAAGTCAGCGATGGTTCTGCGCTGGCTGCGGAGAATGCGCAGTTGAAGCGGCAAGTCGCCGATCTCGAACGGGATCGGGACGCGATGGCCGCGTCGCAATCGCGGACCGAAGCGGCGCCGAAGGAGGCGACTGCGTCCGCTGCGGCGAGTCCAAGCGCGTCGACCGAGGTCGCCACCGGGGCGCTGTTCACCGACCCGCGCTTTGCCGCGCTTGCTGCGATCGACTGGAAGACCATCGGCGCGACGACCGGCGAGATGGCGCCGATGCTGCTGCAGTTGATGCAGGAGTTCGAGAAGACCGGCGAGATCCCGACCGCGCTCGCGATCAAGCTGCAGGCCCTCAACAGCAAGCTCGTCGAACAAGTGCCGGCCATGCTCGAGTCGGGCCTGCCCGGCTTTGGCCCGAACGGCTCCTACACGCACCCGCTCGTCACGGCCAACGTGCTCGGGTCGGCGCTGCTGGCTTCCGGCATGCCGCTGACCGATGCGCAACGACTGGCGATCGAAGGGTTGGCGCGTTCCTTCTCGGGCGAGAACGACAGCCTTACGGCCTCGACGCGCGAATTCGATCTGGAAGGCTTGCTCGCCGAGGCGGAGATGAAGGACCGCTACTTCGCCGAGATCTCGTCGCAGTTGACTCCGGATCAGCTGGCGCGCATCGAACCCCAAGGCGCGGCGGACTTCGACGGCGGCAGCATGTTCCGTTCCAGCCTGATGACGCGGGCCTATTCGGACCCGATCGCAGCGAAGGACCCTGCGGACTTCGCGCGCATCGCCAGCGGGCGCATCGGCGAGCAACTTGCGCTCGACGATGCCACGGCGACACAGGTGCGTTCCGTGCTGGAGCGCATGGCAGGCAACGCGCCAGAACTGTTCCGCGACAAGGCCAGCCCGATCGAATCGACCTTGCGCATGATGAAGCAGGGGCGGACCACGGCAGCACTCAAGCAGCAGATCGCGATGCTCCGTGAGATCCAGCGCACCGTGCCGTTGACGCCGGAGCAGAAACAGAAGCTCCAGTCGTTGCGCCGCGTGTTCGTTCCATTGCCGAGGTAGCCCTGCGCCGGTTTGGCGCGCAAGTCGGCAGCGCCGGCGGTGCCGCAATCTCGGCACAACGGAACGGCCCTGTGATGGATCCATCGAGCTATGCTGGCCGACCGTGATCGCGCCATCTCCCAGCCTGTTTGCGGCAGTTGCTGCCGCTGTCGCAGCCGCAGCAGGCCTCCACGCACAGGTGGGCGGTCCCAACGATGGCGTGTCGGCAGAGCCGTGGTGGGCGTATCGACCACTTGCACGGCCTGCGGTCCCGGATGTCGGCCACGACCGCTTCGTGCAGAACGACATCGACCGCTTCGTGCTGCACGAGTTGCGCAAGAAGGGACTCGAACCGTCGCCGCCTGCTGACAAAGCCGCGTTGATCCGGCGCGTGACCTACGACCTCACAGGGTTGCCGCCGACGCCCGAAGCCGTGATTGCCTTCGTCGCGGATCCGCGCGACGAGGCCTACGCAGAACTCGTCGATCGATTGCTCGCATCCCCCCAATACGGCGTGAAGTGGGGAAGGCACTGGCTCGACCTCGTGCGCTACGCGGAGACCAACAGCTTCGAACGCGACAGCGTCAAGCCATCGGTCTGGCGCTACCGCGACTGGGTCGTGGATGCGTTGAATCGCGATCTGCCCTACGGCGATTTCCTCACGCACCAGCTCGCCGGCGACGAGATCGAGGGTGGGGGAGTGTCGGCCTTGGTCGCGACCGGCTTCTACCGCCTCGGCCTCTGGGATGACGAGCCCACCGAGCCGCTGCAGGCCATCTACGACGACTACGACAGCATCGCGGACACCACCGCGCGAGCGATGCTCGGCATCTCGATGGGGTGCGCGCGCTGCCACGACCACAAGAAGGACCCGATCACGGCGAAGGACTACTACTCCTTCCTCTCGTTCTTCGAAGGCGTGGCGCCCTACCGCCCGGCGCACAGCGGCACTGCGCTGGCAGTCGATCACTATCTGCGCAGCGTTGCGCAAGACGGCGCCGCCGCTGATTTCGAGAAGGCGCGCGCCCAGTTCGCGACGGACCATGCCGCTCGCGTCGCTCGGGCCCGCGAGGTCGCGGCGGCAGACTATGCGTTGCTGTCCGCAACCGCGCGCGTCGAACGCCATGGCAAGGTTCGCCGTTCGCTCGTGGCGCGATACTCGCTCGAACGCAGCGATGCGACGCGGTGGATCGATGACATCGGCACGAACCATGGCAAGGTCGAAGGGCAAGTGGTGCCGGTCGAAGGCTTCGGCGGCGGATCCGGGGGCCGCTTCGACGGCGACGACGCCGTCGTGTTGCCCTTGCTGGTTGCGGACTCCTTCACGATCACGCTGCGCCTGCGCACGACGCACGGTGGCGCCGGGCGCGCGGAGGACACCAGGTGGTTCACCGGCACGGGACTCGTCGACGGCGAGATTTCGGGCATCGTGCGCGACTTCGGCATCGCCTGGCACGACGACGGTCGCGTCGTCGCCGGCACGGGCGATCCTGAGACCTTCGTCGCCGGCCCAGCGGGCTACGCGGATGGGCAGTGGCACCACGTCGCGTTCACGCGCGATCGCGACTCCGGCCGCATCGCGCTCTACTGCGATGGCGTCCTCGTCGGCGAAGCGTTTGGCAGCAAAGAGCGGCTCGACGCGCCCCCGCGCCTCGTCGTTGGCCGCATGCAGCCCGGCGGTCGCGGTTTCCGTGGCGAGTTGGACGACCTGTGCTTTCACTCGCGCGTCTTGCAGGCGAGCGAAGTGTTCGTCGACGCGATGGCGCTGCCTTCGGGACTTGCTGCCGCGGATGGCGAATCGATCCGAGCCATCGCAGCTGATGCGGCGGCGCACAAGCCACCGCAGATCGAGACGATCGAGGTGTTGTGCGCCAGAGAGCGCAGCGCCGCAGTCGAGCCGAGCTACGTGCGCATTCGCGGCGACGCGAAGTCGAAGGGCGAGCGTGTCGAGCCGGCATTCCCTGCCGTGCTCGGCTTTGCGCCGCCGACCATCGCGTCGAAGAACAACGGCCGCTCGTCCGGCCGCCGCACTGCGCTCGCGCAGTGGATCACTCGCGCTGACAATCCGCTGACTTGGCGCGTCATCGCCAACCGCGTCATGCAGCATCACATGGGTCGCGGGCTCGTCCGTTCGTCGAACGACTTCGGCAAGCTGGGCGATCTGCCGACGCATCCGCAGCTGCTCGATTGGCTGGCGTGCGAAGTGGTCGCGCGCGGTCAGAGCCTCAAGGCGATGCACCGTCTGGTGCTGACGTCTGGAACCTATCGACAAGCCTGTGTGCCGGATGAGACGAAGTTCCGCCTCGATCCGCTCAACGACACGTTCTGGCGTTTCGACCGTCGTCGGCTGACGGCCGAGGAGTTGCGCGACGCGATGCTCGCCGCCGCCGGCGTGATCAACCTCGAACTCGGTGGGCCAAGCGTCTTCCCGCCGCTGCCCGCCGCCGTGCTCGCGACTGCTTCGCGTCCCGAGGAGGCATGGGGCACCGCGACAGAGGAGCAGGCTTCTCGCCGCAGCCTCTACGTGCACATAAAGCGCTCGCTGCTCGAGCCGCTGCTGTCGGGCTTCGACATGGCGGACACTGACTCGTCGTGCCCGGTGCGCTACGCGACGGTGCAGCCGACCCAGGCCCTGATGCTGCTGAATGGCGACTTCTCCCATCGCACCGCCGAACAGTTCGCCACGCGCCTCGAAGCCGAGCGCGATGGCCTGCGGGCGCAGGTCGAGCGCGGCCTGTGGCTCGTGACCTGCAGGACGCCGCGGGCTGACGAGATCGATAGGCTCTGCTCGCTCGCCAGCGAGATGCGCGCCGCCCACGGCAAGTCCGCGCATCAAGCGCTGCAGCGCGTGTGCCTCCTGCTGCTCAACTGCAACGAGTTCCTCTACCTGGACTGAAGGCGATGAAGTTCACGACCACGCGCAACACCTTCTGCGGCAAGACGCGTCGCGAGTTCCTGTGGCAGCTCGGCTGTGGCTTCGGTTCGCTGCCGTTGATGGACATGCTCTGCGCCGACGAGAAGCGCGCGCGTCGGAGCGCGCAGATTGTGGTGCCGGGCGGCGATCCCATGGCGCCGAAGCAGCCGCACTTTGCGCCGAAGGCGAAAGCCGTGATCTTCCTGTTCATGTACGGCGGCCCGAGCCAGGTGGACACCTTTGACTACAAGCCCAAGCTCTACCCGCTCGACGGCAAGACGATCGACATTGAGACCAAGGGCCGAGGCGGCACCAAGGGCAAGGGCCGCGTCGTCGGCCCGAAGTGGAACTTCAAGCAATACGGTCAGTGCGGCAAGCAGGTGTCCGACCTGTTCCCGCACCTGGGTCGGTGCGTCGACGACATTGCATTCGTGCACAGCATGTACGCGGAGTCGCCGCTGCACGGCTCGGCGATGTTGATGATGAACAGCGGCCGCATCCTCACCGGAGCGCCGTGCCTCGGCAGTTGGGCGACATACGGATTGGGCACGCTCAACCAGAACCTGCCCGGCTTCGTCGTCATGCTCGACAAGAGCGGTGGCCCGATCAGCGGCGCGAAGAACTGGTCGTCGGGCTACATGCCCGCGGTCTACCAAGGCACCGTGCTGCGGCCCTCGGGCGAGCCGATCCTCGACCTCGATGTGCCAGCTGGCATGTCGCCGACGGAACAGCGCCGCATTCTCGACGCGCTGCGAGAGCAGAACGAGTCGCACCTGCAAGATCGCCATGACGACACCGACCTGCAGGCGCGCATTCACAGCTACGAACTTGCGTGGCGCATGCAATCGCACGCGCCCGAGGCGATCGACGTGTCGCAGGAGAGCGTTGCAACACGCGAGCTCTACGGACTCGACGACCCTCGCACCGAAGATTTCGCGCGCAAGTGCATCCTTGCGCGTCGCCTCGTCGAGCGCGGCGTTCGCTTCGTGCAGATCTACTCCGGCGGCAATCACAACGACCACAACTGGGACGCGCACGGGGACTTGGTCTACAACCACACGTTGCATGCCGGCGCGACGGACCGGCCGATCGCGGCGCTGCTGACCGACCTCAAGCAACGCGGCCTGCTCGATTCGACTATCGTCGTCTGGGGCGGCGAGTTCGGCCGCCAGCCGACCGCCGAATACGAGCAGGGCACCGGCCGCGACCACGACTCCGCCGGGTTCACGATGTGGCTCGCCGGCGGCGGCATCAAGGGCGGCGTCTCGGTCGGGCAGACGGACGAACTTGGTTATCGCGCGGTCGAGAAACCCTTCCACGTCCGCAACCTGCACGCGACGGTGCTGCGTCAGATGGGATTCGACGGCAACCAACTGTCCTATCTCCACGCCGGACTGCAGCAGCGGCTCGTCGGCGTCGCGGGCGCGGATCCGATTCGCGAACTGATCGGCTGAAAGAACGCCGCGTCAGTTCACGCCGGTTCGGCAAGTCTCCGTTCGCTCGTCGTCGCGGCGCATGTCGTACATATCGAGCGCGACCATCGCCGCGATCCACCGCGCGGCGTCGTCGGGGTTCGCCGCGACGAGTTCTCGCGCGCATTGCACGAAGACCCGGAACGAGATCGAGGCTCCGTCGGCGCGCGCCAGCAATCGCTCGCCGAACGCGGCGGCTGGTTCGGCGCAGAGTTGTCGGAGCGCAAAGCCAGGGTCGCAGGGTCCAAAGGGTCTCATCACGTCGCGCGTCCTCTCGTCGTTGCACGTCAGGGCCATTGGGGCCGCTCCGCAGGTCGGCGATGCGCTGGCCTGCTCCTTGTGGACGCTCGACGGGGGATGAATCGCGCGGTTTTGTCCCGGTCAGCCACGCAGCGATGCGACGAACTGAGTCTCGTCCGGAAACCTGTGCTCGTTGTTCTTCTTGTCCCAGTGGATCACCCCGTCGACGGTGACTTTGAAATCGCCGCGCTCGCCGGGGGACATGGTGACGCCCGCTAGCGGCAGCGCCTTGCGGATCGCAGCGGCCAGACTGGCCGCGATGGGTTGGTAGTTTCAGACGACGCAGTAGTCGATGTGGATCTTCATGAGCGCGAAGACGATAGGCCGAGGTCGCGATGCCGTCGACCCGCGCTTTGACGTAGGCTGAGTCGCGTCCACTGAACGCTACGACGTGACCAAGACGCCAAGCAACACCGCGACTGCTGCGCCTGCCTTGCGAGCGCAGCGCATCGACGACGCGCTCAGCATGAAGCTGCGGGCCTTGTCGTTGCTCGGCATCGTCATGGTCGTTGTCGGCCATGCGCCTTCGTATCGCGATCGGCTCGCTCCGAGCGACCGTTCGTTTGCGTTCGCAGTGATGGAGCGGCTGTTCACCGATGCGCTGCCGCGCGTCGTGGTGATGATGTTCTTCGCTGTCTCGGGCTTCCTCTACGTGGTCGGACACTCCGGTCGCATCGCGGATGACTGGCGAAAGATCCGCGCGCGCACTCGTTCGCTGATGGGGCCGTATCTGCTGTGGTCGTTCTTCGGCATCGTGCTGTATGCCGCGTTGCAGTCGCTGCCGTGGACTGCGTCGTGGTTCTCCAGCGGGTCGCGGGTGATCGCCGGCAAGCCAGCCTCCGAACTGGTCCGCATCTGGTTGTTCGATCCGATCCCGTATCAGCTCTGGTTCTTGCGCGACCTGTGGCTGATGGTCGTCGTGACGCCGATCCTGCTGCCGTTGCTGCGCCGTTTTGGCTTGCTCGTGGTGCTGCTGTTGCTGGTGCCGCATGCGCTGGACAAAGGCGTGCCGGGTCCCGGCATCAGCCGACTGATGACCGGCGACGCATACTTCTGGTTTGCCGTCGGCGCGTGGTTTGCGGTCCGTGACCTGCCGACTCGCTTTCAGGCAAAGTGGGCTTGGCCTTGGCTCTTGGCCGTGCTCGCGGTCGCTTTCGGCCGCAGCTACGTGCTCGCGAGCGGCGACTGGCCCGTCGACGCGCCGTTTGCCGACACGCCGGACTTGTTCTGGTTCAAGTCCGTGCACCTCGTCGGCGTCCCCGCTTTGTGGGTGTGCTACGACCGCTGGTTGCGGTGGATGGAGCGGCCGTTCTGGCTCGGCATCAGCTCCTACGCGTTCTTCGTCTTCGTCGCGCACGAACCGCTGATGACGATGTTGCGCAAGCCGCTCGTTCGCTGGCTCGGCACGGGCGACATGATGCACGCGCTGCAGTTTGCGATCACCCTGTGCGGCACGCTTGCGATCGTTCTAGGGGCCGGTGCGCTGCTGCGCCGGTTCGCGCCTGGGGCCTTCGCCTTCGTCTGCGGCGGCCGCCGCGCCTAGGAGCCAGAGTCCCTTCAGCGGAAGTGGATCACGTGCGCGTTCGTGATCGTGCACAGGCCATTGCGCGCGTTGTTCGAAATCGTTCCACCTTGCAGGAAGACCGAGAGCCCGGCCCAAACGCCTTGCACGGTGAAGCTCAAGGTCGGGCTCTGGCCGTTGCTGGGAAGGATCGACACCGGCAGCGCGACGATCGACGCGGGACCGACCCACGTGTCGGGGATCGGGCCGATCGGCACCTGCCCCGTGGTCACGACGTCCGCGACGATGAGGCAGAAGGTGTTGCCTTCGGTGTCGAAGGGCGAACGCAACGCTGCGCGAACCACATCGCCGGCGACGGCGGACTTCGTGTCGACCGGATCGAGCGGCGAGGTCGCGCCGATGGCGGTTCCAAGATCACAGTCTTCGAGCGTGCCGGGATACGCGGACGGCGAGATCACCGTGACCTCGAGGCCCAGATTGGCATCGAAGTCGCTGTTGTCGCTGTAGAAGCTGTCCGGCACGCATACGAAGAGGTGCACGGAGCCAGCGGGAATCTTGACGTTCACCTCACTGGCATAACCAGTGCGGCTGATCCAAAAGTCCTGCGCGATGTCGAGCGGTAGGTTGCCGACCGCAGAGCCGGTGGTTGGCACATACTGCGGGCCGGTCGCGATCGGCTGCGGCAACCGATTCTGTTGCGCGCCGTCGAGCAGAACGCCGGTCGCTGCAAAACAGCCGACCATGTCGCGCAGCACTTCTCCAGTCACGCCGTTGTTCCATTCGCCGACGCAACGCAGCTTGAGCCACTGGCCAGGCGAGACACCGAACGCGCCGATCGGCAGCGAGTAGGCGTTGGTCGCCCCTGGATCCTGATTGGTGCGATAGAAGGTGTTGGTCGAGGCGACCGGAAACACCTGTTGTGCGACGGCGGTCGCGGCGAACGAGAGCGCGAAGCCGACGAATGGAAGAAGACGCATGCTTTGGTGCGGGGGGCAGCGGGGGATGCCTCACTCTACTCGCTCGCATCGACTCGCCTAGCAGTCACCCCAGTGCTGGGCCCGTCCTGCGTTTCTATTGGGCGAAAGCGCGCGCGGCTCCATCGCGACGAACGCTGCGATAGACGGCGAGCAGCCGCTCTGCGTCGCGCTGTGGCGTGAAGTGCTCGAGATATCGCTGCCGTGCGCCGTTGCCGAGCAATTGCGCGCGTGCGGGATCGGCGGCCAGTGCATCCATCGCGCGCGCAAAGGCGTCGGCGTTGCCCGGCGGCACGCGGATCCCGGAGGCGTCGTCGACGACCTCGGCGAGCGCGCCGATGGCTGACGCAATGACCGGGCGACCGAGTGAGAACGCTTCGATGGCCGTGAGCCCAAAGGTCTCGAACCACTCGCTTGGGCACACGATCGCGGTGGCGGCGCGCATCGTCTCGGCGAGGCGGTCGGGCGTGAGTTGGCCGAGCATCTGTGCGCGGTCGCCGGATGACGCCGCCAACTTCGCGAGCGCTGCGCGTTCGGGGCCGTCGCCTGCGATCAAGAGACGCCACGGCCGCTGCGCGCGAGCGCAGGCCTCGAGCAGAATGCGCACGCCCTTTTCGCGCACGAGTCGACACGCCACGACGAAGCGCGGAGGCTCAGTCGGGGACGTCGCTGGCAGCGGCGACATGCCGCGGTCCGCGCAGGAGAGCCACTTTGCGGCGACGCGCTCCGGCGCGAAGCCCTGTTCCAAGAACTGTCCGCGCGCAAACTCCGTCGGCGTCAGAATGCGATCGACGCGGTGGAAGGTGCGGAGCGCGCGGTGGAGCCCCGTGCCTACGAACCGTGTCGCGCTGCCGGTCAGCCCGCGATAGCAGCGGTGCGCGAGGCCGCTCCACGGCAGCGAGCCCTTGCAATCGGTGCAGATCGCGCCATCACGAAAGAAGACTCCGTTCAGGCAGAACAAATAGAAGTTGTGCGCCGTGAACACGGTGGGGACGCCTTCGGCTCGCGCCGCTGCGAACACCGATGGCGACAGCAGCGGCCACACGTTGTGAGCGTGAACGACGTCGGGACGATGTTCGCGGCAAAGCTCGCGAATGCGGCGGTAGGACGACGCGGACCATGCGTTCCGCAACGGCAATGCGAGCTTGTCGAACCAGCCCATGTGGGAGATCGCGTCGTTGTGCGCCGCTTCTTGCACGACCTCGACGCCAGGCGTTGCGGCAAGCAAGCGCGCTTCGTGCTCGGCGGCTGCCGACTCGCCACCCCATGCCTGGTAGTGATTGTGCAGCCAGAGGATCTTCATCGTGCTCCTCCGGCGAGCGCGACCCACGCGGCTTCGACTTCGCGCGCGAGTCGCTGCGGGGAGTAGCGCGACAATGCATTGCGTTCTGCGTTGCGGCCGATCCGCGCGCGGCGCGACGGATCCGCAGCGAGCGCGTCGATCGCGCTCGCGAGTGCGCTCGGATCGCCTGGAGGAACCACGACGCCGGCCTCGCCGTGATCCAGCGCTGCAGCGATGTCGCCGACGTCGGAGCTGACGATCGGCAAACCCAACGCCATCGCTTCGAGCACCGCGAGCGGCAGGCTCTCGCGCAACGACGCGTAGGCGTAGAGGTCGAGCGCCGCCACGCACGCGAGCATCGCCTCAGGCCGCTGGGGGCCGATCACGTGGATCCGGCCTGCGGCACCTGGGCTCGCTGCGATGGCGCGGAGCTTCGCTTCTTCTTCGCCATAGCCGAGCAGCACCGCGTGCGCTCCAGCGGTCGCGCAGCGCAGCACGGCCTCGGCGAGCACGGCGTGGCCCTTGGCGTGATGGAGTCGGGCGTGCATGCCGATCGCAAAGGCGCCAGCAGGCAGCCCGAGCGCCGCTCGCGCTTCGTGCCTCTGCTGCGCGGCGGCGAGCGCGAGCCGGGGGTCGAGCGCGGTCTCGAGGCACCGGATCGGCTTCCCTTTCTGCAGCAGCTTGCGCACGTCGGAAACCGCGTGCAAAGAACCGACCCAGACTTCGTCGGCGGCGCGAACACAAAGGCGGTCGATCAGTTCGTAGAGGCGCAGGCGGAGGTCCCCTGCGCTGCCGGCCCAGCCGTGAACATGCGCGACGAAGGGAATGCCGAGCCCTCGCCGGCCACCCGCGAGGCGGCACAGCAGGTCGCAGCGCATGTCGTGCGAGTAGACGCCAGCGGCTCCATGCTTTTCGACGAGCGACGACAATGCACGAACTGCCGCTCGCGCGTTTCGCGCGCCCCGCCACGAGATGGTCTCGTGCGGAAGTTGCGTCAGTGCTTCTGCGACGAAGTGCGATGACGAAGGCTGGCCTTCGGTGCGGACCTCGACCAGCACCGGTTCTACGACCGTGCGATCGAGATGCAGCAGCATCGTCTCCAGCAGCCTGCCCGCGCCGCAGACTGGAAAGTAGTTGGCCTTCAAGAAGAGGATCTTCATGCAGGCCTCGAGCCTTCGCGTGGCAATCGGATCCACGCGCATGCGAGACCGAGCCACATCCACGGCATCGGCGCCTCTTGCATGTGGATCACGACGGTCGACAGCAGCACGGCAACAAGGCCGGCTTCGCAGCAGAGCCCCAAGTTGCGGTCCAAGGAGCCGCGTGGCAGCTCGCGGTTCTTGCGCGCGAATGCGACCACGAGCGACGCGATCGCGCAGAACGTGAGCGCGAGCCCAGCAAGGCCTTGTTCGACCCAGATCTCCAAGTAGGTGTTGTGGCCGCCGACGTCGCCGAGCCCATAGGCAGCGTGCTCCGAACTCGCGAGCATCCAGCGCGCTTGCTCGACGTAGCGCCCTTTCGCGCTCGCCTCGTACAGCACGCCGTAGCAGCCGTAGCCGACGCCGAACAGCCCGTGCTGCATGCCGATGTCGAAGCCGTGGATCTGCATTTCCATGCGCGCGATCAGTGAGTCGCTCTTGGCGAAGTGCGTCGGGTCGAGCACGCGTTCGATGAGCGTTGCAGGCAGCATCGGCAACACCGCGAGCACGCCACAGCATCCTGCTGCGAGCGTCCATGCCATGTTGCGCACGCCGCCGCGCAACACGAAGAGCAAGAACGCCGCGCCGAGCGCGAGCACGGCCATGCGCGAATAGGTCAGCGTCACGCCGATGCATTGAATCGCCGCAGACAAAAGGACCAGCCAACGCCCGCGCGCGGATCTGGCGGCCTGCAACAACGCCGGCGTCCAGCACAGCGATACCGTCAGCAAGAGCGCAAGGCCGAGCGGGTGGGCAAGCGTGCCGGTGACACGCACGATGGTGCCCGAGCCGAGTTCGTCCGCCCAGACCAGCGCCGAGCCGACGGCGCCTTCAGTGTTCTCCTTGACGAAGTCGACTTGCAGCGATGGCAGCAGCCACTGCGCGATTCCGACCAGCGCGGCGGCGCAACCGATCGCGTGCAGCGCGCGGAGCAAGGACAGCAAGTCCTCTCGCGAACGCACCACCGAGAAGGCGGCGAAGGCCCACAGCGCCGCGTGCAGCGTGCGAATCCCGAAGCTCGCGAACACAGCGGGATCGACGGCCCACAATCCTGTCAGGGCTGCCTGCGCGATGCCGAGCCCTGCCCACAGTAGCGCACGCGGCGGTCGCGGCTCCACGTTGCGGGCGAGCCAATGGACCAACAGCGCCGCGAGCAGGAGCGCCTCGAGCGCGTAGGGCAGCTTGGCCAGCGTGCCGCGCGGCATGAGGATCGAGACGGGACTCAGCAGCAGAGTGCAGGCCATCGCCAACGCAGCAACGCGCGCGCCAGTCGAGACCGAGCCCGTCGCGCCGCGGGCGACGAGCAGGTCGCCGTGCGCGGTGACGGTCATGGTGCGGCGAGATCGCCGTCTGCTCGATTGCCGGCTTCGCGCCAAAAGGTCCAAGCCGCGCCGACGCTTGCTCCGAAGGCCATGCAGAACAACAACACGGCGACGCGCGCGGGCAGGCCGAAGCTCTTGGTCGGCGTCGGCATGAAGGTCGGCGGCGTGACCACTGCGACGTTGGCGATCTTGTGTTCGTCGAGGGCTTGCTCGACCTGCGCGAGCCGCAAGCCCTCGCGCGCCTGCACGATGTCGCGCTTGGATTCGGCGACATCCAGCTCTTGTTTGTCGAGGGCGGCGCGGCCTTGCTCGACGACCATCAGGCGCTGTTCGATCGCGGCGACCGCCAGGCGTGCGAAGTCGAGTTCGGCGGTGAGGCCCGTCGCGTCGGTCTCCGCGTTGGCAAGCATGTCGCGCAACGCGTCGTGCAGCGGGTCGCGGCCGGTCGTGGCGCTGTCCTGCCGCACTTTTTCGGTCGCGGCGCGAAGGCTCTCGATCACTTTGACCTGCTCCGCAGCAGTGCGGACCTCGGGCGCATCGGTGGTGTAGCGCTCCTTGGCGAGCGAGAGGTCCTGCAAGGCTTGTGCGAAGCGAAGGTCGAGTGCGTCACGCGTCGGGTTGGCGCGTTGCTCCGAGGCGACGAGTTGGCTTTCGGGCGTGCGAGTGAGCATCCCCTCGAGATGCGTCTTCTGCGCCGAGGCCCCGGCGAGCCTTCCCTCCAGGCGGCGAACGTCTTCGAGTGCGGCGCTGCGGCGCTGCTCGAGTTGCGTGATCTCGATGGCGACGCTGACGACGCCGAGCCGGGTGCGCATCTCGGTCAGCCTTCGCTCCGCGGCCGCCAGTTCGGTTTCGCGGGCATGCAAGAACCCGTCCAGCACCAAGGCCATGCCGCGGCCGCCAAAGGCCCGGCGGTGGTCCTCGAGGTAGACGTCGAGCATTTGCTGGAGCAGCTTCGCCGCCGATTCGGGCCGGTCGCTGCGGCACTCGAGCGCAAGCATCGTCGAACTGGGGATCGCCGCGATCCGCAACGAAGCCGCCCAGCGATCGAGCGCGCGCTGCTCGTCGGTGCGCGACGGCACGAGGCCCGAGCCTTCGGCGATGGCAGACAGCGATCGCGACACGATGCCTCGCGCCTCGCCGAGCGCCGCATCGCGGTCCCTTTCCAACAGGCGTTCGAACGCCCGACGCAGCAGGTCGCCGCTGCTGAGGATTTCGACCTCGGTCTGCACGTCCTCGCGGCGTGGATTGCCGGCGAGAAAGGGCGCCGGCGAGCCGACCATCGACGGCCTCGAGCCAGCGGTCTCGGGGCCGATCTGCAGCAGCACCTTGGCCTGCACCAGCCAAGCGTTCTTCGTGCCTGCTGCAGCGATCACGCCGACGAGCAGACCGACGATTGCGCCGCCGCCGACGAAACGGATCGCCCGATGGCGCAGCGTGGAATCTCGATCGTTGCGTTCGTTCGACATCAGCAGGATGGGCGAGAGTGACTCAGGCTAACACGAAGGCGCGGCCGCGCGTCGATCGGCCTGCGCGTCGCGCAGCACAAGCCACACGATGCCAGCGCCGAGCGCGATGCGACCGGCGGTTCGGACCCACGCAGTGACCTGGGCGCGATCGTCTCCGGGCACGAACAGGTTGCCGAACACCACGACCGCGAGCATCAGCGACGCCAGCAGCACGAAGCGACCAGGCTTGTCGCGACTGACGAACGAGAGCCCAAGCGGATCCGTCGCGGCGGTGATCGCGGTGCCGATGCAGACGATCGGATACAGCTCCGCCGCGTCAGCGTAGCGTGGGAGTAGTCGCGGCAATGCGTAGGCGACGACGGGCACGCTGGCGGCAGCGAGCGCTGCGATCGCAAGCCCACACACGCGCGCACGGCGCAGCATCGCCCGAAGGTCGTCGCTGGTCATGACGCGGCCCGCTTGTGGCAGCAGCACCGTCATCGTGGCGCTGGTCGCCAACTCCAAGGCGGTCGCGAACAACACTGCGATGCGCAGCCGCGCAGTCGCCGCGTCGTCGCTTTGCGCATCGAGCAAGAACAAGTCGATCTGCGCCGCGGTTGCCGCAAATGCCGTCGCGACGATCATGCGGCCCGAGAATCCCCACAACCGCGCGCGTTCTCTTGCTTCGTCGAAGCCCTGGGCCTTTCCCGGCAGCGCGCCGGCGCGGCGGCTCGCGAGCGCTGCGAGCAGCGCCGTGGATACGAGGTGCGCGATCACCGCGGTCCAGAGGCTCAGCGCTCCCGTGGTCCACAGCAGTGCCCACGCGGCGATTCGAACCGATGAGTTGGCGATCATCAGCAAACTCATGGGCAAGAAGCGCTCGCGCAGCTGCAGTCGGCCCAACTGGAACCAGAACACGACGCCGAGCGCCGAGGCGACCGCGGCGCAGCCGAGCAGCGCCGAGCGCGATGGCTGGTCTGTCTGGTCGACGAACATGCGCAAGACCAGCGCGATGACGAACGAGACGCCGAGCCCGAAGCCGAGGAGCCGCTTCTGCAGCGACCATGCGCTGCGCACCGCTGCGTCGCCGCCGCCGCCGCGCTCGCGTTCGGCAACGGGCCACAGGCGCAGCACCGCCCAGTTGAGGCTTCTGCCCATGAGTTCCTGGCCCCACTGGAAAGCGGCCAAGAACAGGCTCGCGGCGGCGAATGCCGTCTGGTCGAGCGCGTTCGGGAGCAGGATGCCGTTGCCGACGAAACCGAGCACAGCGACGAGCGCATTCGCCGATGCGATCGACAACACACGCGCAACGATGCGCTGGCCTCGAGCCGGTTCGGCGCTGACAGCGGGTTCGGTCATGTGGCAGGCAATGGCGGCAGCGACCGTGTGAGGGGTGGCAACGGCCCAGGTTCGTGGCAGGATGCTTGTCGTTGTGCCTGCTGGCGCGTCAGAACGCGGACGCCGCAGCGGGGCCACAGTTGACTGCTTCGTCCTCTCCGCCGCCATGCTTCGCAGCAACCCACGCCTCGGCCTCGCGTTCGTCCTGCTGGGCGATTACGTCGCCATCGCGGCGGCGACAGCGGGAGCGCTGACGATGGTGGACCTGCGCCTGCAGCCCGGCGCAGCGTTGCCAGTGGCGCTGTTGCACATCTTCGTCGCCGCCGACGCGGGCCTCTACAGCCAGATGCGCTACGTCGCCGGCTCGCAGTTGCTAAGCAAGACGCTCTCCGTCTGGGCGCGCGTGGCCGTCGTCGTCGCGGCCGTTGTGTTCTTCGCGTTGGAGTCCGTGCCGCGCGTCGGCGTATTGTGGTTCGCCGCGTTCTACTATTGCGGGTTCGGCAGCGTGCGGTTCTTGACGCAGTGGCTGCGTCGATTCGTCCGGCAGCGAGGCCGCAACCTGCGCTACCTCCTCGTGGCTGGCACCGGCATGGAGGCAATGCGCGCCGCCGAGACCTTCAGCGGTGACCCAGGGCACGGTCTCCGGCTCGTCGGTTTCCTCGGCGAGCCCCACGGGTTCACGCTGCCGCAGCCGATCCTCGGCCGATTCGTCGACCTCGAGTCGATCGTGCGCGACCGCGTGATCGACGAGGTGGTCGTGGCGGCGCCTTCGTCTTCTGTCGCCGAGACTTCGGCGCTCGTCGAGACCTGCAACCTTCTCGGCCTGCGCACGCATCTGGTCGGCGGGTTCTTGCCTGGGGACTGGCGCAACGTCGATGCGCGCAAGGTCGGCGACGAAGTCGTTCTGAGTCTCACGCCCTTTCCGCACGATGCTCTCGCGCTATTGGCCAAACGCGCGCTCGACATCGCAGTCTCCGCGTTCGCGTTGCTCGGCTTGTTGCCCTTGCTGCTGCTGATCGCGATTGCAGTGAAGCTCACGTCGCCGGGTCCGGTGTTCTTCGTGCAGTGGCGCATCGGCCTGAACGGACGCAGGTTTCGCTTCCCGAAGTTCCGCTCGATGGTCGCCGACGCGGAGTCCCGACTCTCCGAAGTGCTCGCGCAGAACGAGATGGACGGCCCCGTGTTCAAGATGAAGCGGGACCCGCGGGTGACGCGGCTTGGCGGGATCCTTCGCCGCTACAGCCTCGATGAATTGCCGCAATTGTGGTGCGTGCTGAAGGGCGACATGAGCCTAGTCGGCCCGCGGCCACTGATGTCGCACGAGATCGACGGCCACGCGAGTTGGCAACGCCGTCGCCTGTCGATGCGGCCTGGCCTGACGTGCCTCTGGCAGGTCAGCGGCCGCAATGCGGTGGACTTCGACCGTTGGATGCGGCTCGATCTCGATTACATCGATGGCTGGTCGCTCGGTCTCGACTTCCGCATCCTGGTGCGCACGGTGCCCGCCGTGCTGTCGGGTCGTGGCGCGAGTTGAGCGACGCAAGCGAAGTCTCTGCATTGCCATGACCAAGAACTCGCCTTCGCACGCTCTGTTCCTCGCGCTGTTCTTCTTGCCGATCCTGGCATCGTGCGGCAGCTACGCGGATTTGCAGCCAGGCGAGACGCGCGTGGTCGAGACGGAAACGAACCTGGAGGCGCCGGTCTATCGCATCCAACCGGGCGACGGGCTCGTCGTGGAGTTCGCGCATCATCCGACCCGCCGCGCCGAGGTCGTGGTGCGGCCCGATGGCGTGCTGTCGATCCCCTTTGCCGAAGAGGTCCGGGTCGCCGGTCGAACGATTCCGCAGGCGGATGCGGCCTTGACCGAGTTGGTCGGCAAGCGGCTCCGCGATCCAGAACTCACGATCCTGGTCGCGACGATCGCGCAGTCCCAGGTGTTCATCGGCGGCGAAGTCGCGCGGCAGGGCGCGGTGCCGCTCGTGCCGGGCATGACGGCCTTCCAGGCGCTGACTGCGGCGGGTGGAATCGCGCCTAGCGGCGCGGCCGACAGCGTGATCCTGGTGCGCGCCGACGGCCCCGGCAAGCGCATCGTGCGCCGGTTGTCGCTGGAGGCCGGGGACATGCTGACCAACGACATCGTGCTCGGCCCATTCGACATCGTCTACGTGCCGCGCACCGCGGTTGCTGACGTCGGCGCGTTCGTCAATGCGAACGTCAACGCGATCATCCCGCGCGCGTTGTCGTTCACGGCCTTCTACAACATCCAGGACGCCTTCCAGTGAGCGAGCGGCCGCTGCGCGTCGCGATCCTTGGCGGGCGCGGCGTCCCGGCGAACTACAGCGGCTTCGACACGCTGATCGAAGAACTGTCGGCCCGGTTGGTCGCGCGTCACGGCATGGAAGTGACGGTCTATTGCCGTCGGCACTACTACGAGCAGCGGCCCGCTATGCATCGCGGCGTGCGCTGCGTCTACCTGCGCGCGGGTCGCGGCAAGGGCGTGGAAAGCGTCTACCACACGTCGCGCAGCGTCCTGCATGCGATGTTCCGGCGCTTCGACCTCGCCTTCGTCGTCGATCCCGCGAACGCGCCGTTCGTGTGGCCGTTGCGACTGCTCGGCACGCCGACGGTCTTCCATACCGACGGACTTGGTTGGATGCGCAGCAAGTGGAGCGGGTTTGCCCGGCGCTACTATCGGTGGGTCGAGGGACTTTGCGCGCGCACAGCAACGGCGTTGGTGACCGACGCACGCGCGATGCAGCGCTACTACGAGACGACGTGGAGGCGTGAGTCGACGATGCTGACCTACGGCTCCGAGTCGCAGGGCGGTGTGTCCGTCGAGGGCCTCGCGCGGTTTTCGTTGCGGCCGCGGGACTACTACCTCGTCGTTGCGCGCCTCGAGCCCGAGAACAACGCCGAGTGCCTCGTGCGCGAGTATCTGGCTGCTGAGCTTGGTCGGCCGCTGCTGATCGTCGGCGGGGCGCGTTACCGCACGGCCTTTCACGAGCGCCTGCTCGCGATGGCCTGCGACCACGTTCGCTTCGTCGGCGGCGTGTATGAGCCCGCGGTCTTGAACGGGCTCTATGCGAACTGTCGCGCTTACCTGCACGGCCATGAGGTCGGCGGCACCAACCCTGGGCTCCTGCGCGCGATGGCGCATGGCGCGCCGGTGCTGGCGGTCGACTGCGAGTTCAATCGTGAGGTTGCCCAGGACGGCGGGCGCTACTTCGGCAAGGCCGCGGGCGAAGGCAAGGCGCTGCTGCGCGCGCTGGACGGTGATGATGCGGCGCTCGCGGCAATCGGCGCTGCGGCGAAGTCGCGCGCGGCCACTGCGTATCGGTGGGACGACGTCGCGGACGGCTATGCGGCGCTGTTCCGTTCGGTTGCGCGCCAACGAAGCTGAGGCGCTGCGCCTCAGGCGTGCGACGCCTCTGCACTGACCAGGCCGAAGAACGAACTGCCCATCGACGACAAGCCGTCGGCGACCAGGTGCGCGAGGTCCGGGTCGAAGTGACGGCCGGCCTCTTCGCGGAAGAGCGCGACGATCTTCTCGACTGGCCACGCGGGCTTGTAGGAGCGCTGCTCGGCGAGCGCATCATAGACCTCGGCGAGGATCAGGATGCGACCCGGCAGTTCGACGTCGTCGCCAGCCAAGCCTTCGGGGTAGCCCTTGCCGTCCCATCGCTCGTGATGTTGATAGACCCAGCTGCGCACCTTCTGGTGGTCTTGCAACGGCGCCAGGATCTCGAAGCCCATTTGCGGATGCCGTTGGATCACGCTGCGCTCGTCTTGCGTCAGCGCGCCTGGCTTGCACAAGATCGCGTCGGGGATGCCGATCTTGCCGAC
>SXGT01186420.1_pt1 | contig 21291 bp, 15 predicted proteins | sample 3176221 | NCBI WGS metagenome assembly SXGT01 (sample SAMN11356862, study PRJNA531348) | freshwater metagenome | isolation source: freshwater sample F1-120 | place: China: Fuxian Lake, Yuxi | collected 2017-12-25
GCCGCCGACGGAACTGTCTACCATGGCAAGTAGCGTCGTGGGCACCATGAGCAAGGGAATACCGCGCGCGTAGGTGGCGGCGACGAATCCCGCGAGATCGCCGATGACGCCGCCGCCGACGGCGACGATCAGCGTGCGGCGATCGGCGGGAAGATCGACGAGCGCGTCATAAAGTTGGGTGGCGGACGCGAGCGATTTCTGTACTTCGCCGGCGCCGCGCACGACGAGGGTTGTGCGAAAGCCCGCCCCGTTCATGCTCCGTTGCACGGATTCCGCATGGATGCGAGCATTCTGATCGGTAATGACGAGTGCCGTCGCACCTTTGCTGCGAGCCCGCGCAAACGCGCCGGCGCCGACGAGCGCATCGGCACTCACGACGATGTCGTAACTGCGTTCCTGTAGCTGTACGCGGAGGGTTTGCTCGTTCATGGGAGCGCGCACCGAAGAGGCTCGCGATGGTTCAATCCCATGCTACGGAATTCACATCAGGACGCATACGCTCGCTCACTCAACATTTCGCCGACTTGCGTTTCTTGCCGAGCGTGCCGCGATCTTTCAGCTTCTTGATGTAATCGGGCGCGAACGGAACTTTGCACGCGGTGCCGTCCATGTCCACTGCGACTTGGCCAATCGCCTTGGCCGTCTTCATTGCTTGCTCGCTAAGAGTCTTGATGTACCCACCGACGGCGATGACGAAGCCGTTCATGCAATAACGCACGCGGTCCGGCTGATCGTGAATCGTCTTCTCGGCGCGGGCCAGCAGCTTCTTGATCTCGGCGAGGTCCAGCTCGGCGTCGGGTTTCGTCGACACGAGGCTGCTATAGGTCCCCCAACCGGCCGAGGCGACGTTGTCCGCTTTCGCGTCCATCCATTTCAGCGCCATCTCGCGGCCATGCGGCCCGCTTGCTGCCACCCACGGGACGGCGTATTCGCTGAGCCAGGGCCAGTAAGCCGCTTCGACCCACTTTTGCAGGTCTTTCTTGGTCATCTTGGCGTCGTCGGCGATCAGCCCGGCCAGGTACATCGCGTCGGAGTTGCCGGTGTCGTAAAGCTCCAGCGCGAGGGCGTAGTCCATCTTGATGCGTTTGCGGATTTTCTGCAGATCCTGGACCTTGACGCCGAAGACCGGCTCTTTGGCGCCGTGCTTCATTAGTGTCTTTTTGATGGACTCGCTACCAAGTGCCTTGAGTTCGGCAAGGATTTGCGTTGCGGACATTGGTTATCTCCCACGCCACTTGCCGTTTCGCGTTCGCGTGACGCCCTGCGAGCGCTAAACGGCGTGCGGCTTGAATCTTGCTCAAGCCAAGATCTCGTTCACCACCTGCCCATGCACATCGGTCAAGCGGAAATCGCGCCCCGCGTAGCGATACGTCAGCCGTTCGTGATCGAAACCCAGTAGGTGAAGCAAGGTCGCGTGCAGATCGTGGACGTGGACGCGATTCTCGACAGCGCGGAAGCCGAAGTCGTCGGTCGCGCCGTGAACATACCCGCCGCGGACGCCGCCGCCGGCGAGTAGGATCGAGAAGCCCCAGTGGTTGTGATCGCGCCCCATCGCGGGCTGGCCGTTTGCCAGCTCCACTGCGGGAGTGCGGCCGAACTCGCCGCCGATGATGACGAGCGTTTCCTCGAATAAGCCGAGCCGTTTCAGATCGCTGAGCAGGGCCGCAATCGGGCCGTCGATCTCGCGGCCCAGACGACGATGCTCCGCCGCGATGTTGTTATGGCTGTCCCACGGCTGCACGTCGCCGTGATAGCATTGCACGATGCGGACGCCGCGCTCGATCAACCGCCGCGCGATCAGGAGCTGCCGGCCCTGCACGTGGGCGCCATAGGCGTCGCGCAAATGTTGCGGCTCTCCGCTCACGTCGAAGGCGTCGGTCGCTTCCATCTGCATGCGGTAGGCCAGCTCGAACGATTGGATGCGCGCTTCCAGCCCGGCGTCTTCCGCGCGCGCCTGCTGATGCTGCCGATTCAGCTCCGCGAGCAGGTCGAGCTGTCGGCGTTGATCGGTGCGCGTGACGAGCGGGTTGCGGATGTTCTCGATCAGCTCGTTGACGTTGGTGCGCCGGGTGTCGATGTGCGTGCCTTGATAGATGCCAGGCAGAAACGCGGACCGCCAGTTCGACGTATCGGCGACGGGGAGCCCCGGGCACATGGCGATGAAGCCGGGCAGGTTGCGATTTTCCGAGCCGAGGCCGTAGTTGAGCCAGGCCCCCAGCGAGGGCCGCGACAGCCGTTCGTCGCCGCAATTCATGAGCCGCATCGACTGTTCGTGGTTGGGCGTGTTGGCGAACATGGAGCGGATGACGCAGATGTCGTCGATGTGCCGGGCGGTTTTCTCGAAGATCTCGCTGACCTCGATGCCGCTCTGACCGTGCTTGCGAAAGCGAAACGGCGACGGCAACGCGCCGGCGGTGGGCCGTTCGGTTGTGAGATTCCCACTCGGCAACGCTCGCCCCGCAAAGCGAGCCAAGAGCGGCTTGGGATCAAACGTATCGACCTGCGATGGCCCGCCATTGCAGTAAACGTGGATGATGTGCTTCGCCTTCGCCGGAAAGTGCGGCGGCCGCGGCGCGAGCGGCTGGCGTGGATCGGGCGGCGTGGTGTCGTTCGCCTCAGTGCAGAGGGCGGCAAGGCCGAGCAGGCCGAGGCCCGTGCCGGTTTGTTGCAGCAGCTGGCGGCGGGTGAACATGTTTCTTCCTCGTGCACGCGTTGTGAGCAATCGTATCCTATCGCGTTTCTTTGCGGACCGCAACTCACGGCACTGCGTATAACGATCCTAAAGAAAAACTAGGAGGACTCCGATATGTGCCGTCTGATTATCACCTTGATCGCTGTGTGCGCATTTATCGCGCCCGCTCACGCCCAGGCGAAGAAACCCAACATCATCTACATCCTCGCCGACGATCTCGGCTACGGCGAGCTCGGTTGCTATGGACAAAAGAAAATCAAAACGCCGAGCCTCGACAAGATGGCGGCTCAAGGTGTGCGCTTCACGCAGCATTACTCGGGCAATGCCGTGTGCGCTCCATCGCGCTGCGTGCTGATGACCGGGCTGCACTCCGGGCACGCGCAGATTCGCAATAACAGCGAGACCAAGCCCGACGGCCAGCAGCCCATCGCCGCCGATACCGTCACCATCGCCCGCATCCTGCAACGCCTCGGCTACGCCACCGGCATGATCGGCAAGTGGGGCCTCGGCATGCACGACTCCAGCGGCGATCCGCAAAAGCAAGGCTTCGATCACTTCTTCGGCTACTACTGCCAGCGCCACGCTCACAACCACTATCCGACCTTCCTGTGGCGCAACGCCCAGAAGGTTCCTCTCGATGGCAACCCCGGAAAAGCCACGGGCAAGCAGCACTCGCACGATCTCTTCGAGAAGGACGCGCTCGAGTTCATCCGCAAGAACAAGGATAAGCCATTTTTCTTGTATTTGCCGCTGACGATCCCGCACGTCGCGCTGCAAGTCCCGGAGGATTCGCTCGCGGAATACAAGGGACTGTGGAATGATCCGCCTTACCTGGGCAAGAAGGGCTATCAACAACACGAGCATCCGCGCGCTTGTTACGCTGCGATGGTGACACGCATGGATCGCACGATTGGCCGCATCCTCGATCTTTTGCGCGAGCTCGATCTCGACGATGACACGATCGTCCTCTTCTCCAGCGACAACGGCCCGACGCACGATGGTGCCGGCGGCTCGGATTCGGTGTTCTTCGTCTCGGCCGGCGTGCTGCGCGGCTTCAAGGGCAGTCTGTTCGAAGGCGGCGTGCGCGTGCCGATGATCGTACGCTGGCCGCGCCGAACGCAGCCGGGCCGCACGAGCGATCACATAAGCGGCTTCCAGGATGTGCTGCCGACCCTGTGCGACATCGCCGGCGCCAAGACGCCGAAGGGGCTCGACGGCATCAGCATGTTGCCGACGATTCTCGGCAAAGGCGAGCAAAAGAAGCACGAGTTTCTCTACTGGGAGTTCCCCGGCTACGGCGGCCAGCAAGCGCTGCGTATGGGCGACTGGAAAGCGTTGCGCCAGAACATGAACAAGGGGAACACGACGATCCAGCTCTTTGACCTGGCGAAGGACGTGAGCGAGACGACCGACGTGGCGGCGGCGAATCCGCAAATCGTTGAACGCGTGCTGGCGATCATGCGTACGCAGCATGTGGACTCGAAGCTGTTTCCGTTCAAGGCGATTGATGGGAAGTGAGCGGCAGGATCGTCTTCTTTCCGGCCTCCCAGAATGTGACCGTGTCATCATCGACTCGAGCAACCTTGCCCATGCGCGCCGCCCGTGTGCTGAATCCGGGCAGATGGAGCAAAGACCGCAGCAATCCTGGCAGCCCTTCCTGCTCATCCGATCGCAATGCAAAGTAGACAATGCAGTAGTCCGGATGGCACAATCGACGATTCCAGAAGCCGTGGTCGATCGTAATGAACGTTGGCGTCTTCAAAGTGAGAAGGATTTCAGGAATCCGATCGTCGAGAATTTGCTCTCCCGGACGAAGGCTTTGCAATCGAATTGCCGTGATCCACGGCTCCACGGCGGGCAGGACAATCGTGAGGTCCACCTGATCATCCAACACGAGTTGGCTCATGATTTCGTGGCACCGTAGAAGTCGATGAGATGTTCCATGGCAAGCCGAACCGCCTCCTCGATTGCCTCGGGCGACACTTCCGGCCAACTCGTTCGCATGTAATCAAGCGAACGTCCCTTGGCGAGGCAGTAGAGAATTGTGTCCACCGGCACACGAGTACCGCGGAAAATGAGCTGCCCGTGGCACACGCGCGGATCAACGACGAGGTGCTTGCCAACGCGGGTGGGCTGGCGGCTGGCGTTCCTGGTTTTTCGCTTGGTTTTCGTCTGCGCAGGCATTGGATCCCGAACTCCTTGATAGGTGCAGGGGGGCGGCTCATGGGGGCCTCATCCGCCGCTGCTGATTGGTATTGTACCATCTAAGGACGGCGACTGGCATGCAAATCGGGTTCCAGGTCCTGTTGCTTTGCACGGTCATTACGACGCCGATTGTGGCAGCCATCCGCTTCCGCACCGGTCCCGCTCGGTCGTTGTCGGATATCAGTAGCGCACTAGGACCGTATTTGCTTCTCGCTATTCCGTCAGCGCTGCTGGCACAGGAGTCGAAGCCCTTTGTCGAATGGTTCTTACCGGCGCTGGCGGCGATGGTGCTGGCGATCTTTTGCAAGCACGAGAAAAAGTACCGGATATTGTGGTGGGCGACATTTGTCGCGGCGATTATTTTGTGCGTCAATTTCTTGAGTCTGGACGGTGGCGACTATTGTCGGGGCAAGCAATTGATCCAGAGGGTAAACACGGCGCGGACAATTGATTTGCAACGCCAAGGAAAGGAAGCGCTCAAGAATAAATTCGCCGCCGCTGCCGTGATGCCGCCGGGTCCGGTTTCCAAGCTCTTGAATGCGCCAGTCTTCGACGAGGCGGAAATCGTGACCTTCAAAACGGAGTGGCATTCCCCGCTGACGGGCCTCTTTCACGTCAAGAAAGAAAAAGCGATTCTTTGGTATCCAGGCGGCAGAATGGATGAAGCCAGCGAGCGTCTGGAGTTGCGAGTGCTGGAGTGAATGAACGATTGCGGAGTGGTCCAGGGAGCGAAAGCACGGCTCCGCGCGAGCGCCAAACGAAGACGCTACTTCTCCGTCGTCCCCACCAGCACGAACAGCCGCAGTTGCGCTCGGTTCAAGTCGCGCACCGCCTGGAGGTATTCGAGCCGGGCGCCGCCCAGCGTGCGCAAAGCCAACAGCACCTCGCTGGCAGAGCGGCCCTTAATGTTCTGCTTGAAACGCAGATCGCTGAGGCGATACGATTCCTCGGCATGGCGGATGTGTCGCTCGGCCAGGTCGACCTGCTCGAAGCCGGAGGCGATGGAGTCGCGCGCTTCCTGGACCCCGAGAGTGAGCTTGGAACGCAGGTCATGGTAACTGACGTGAACCTGCTGGATGTTCATGTCGGCCTGATGGCGTTTCTGCCGGGCGTAGTAGAACTCGCTGAGGTTCCATTTCGCCTTCACCCCGAAGTCGAAGCGATTGGCCCAATCGAATCGGGTGGCCGGTCCGGCGCCGAAGCCGCCTTCGAGGAGGCCGACTTCAACGACGGGCATCCAGTGCGAGAGGCCGTAGTTGGACTTGCGCGCCGCGGTGACGGTGCGCAACAAGCCTTCCAGTTCGCGAACGCCGGGGCCCTGGGTCAGGGCGCGATCGACGAGATTGTCCAGAGGTTCCTTGGTATCGACGAGTACGATCGGCACCAGCTTGCCATCGGCAACGATGAACTCACAGCATGGGTTAAGGCCCAGCAAATACGCCAGCTTGCCGGAGGCGCCCTTGTTCGCTTCCCGTAACTTGACGGTGAGGACCGTCTGGGCCATCAGTTCGGCCTCGATGCGCGAGACCTCGACACGCAGGCCCGGATCGACGTCGGCAAGCTTCTTGGTTTGATCGAGCAGTTCCTTTAGTCGGCCTTCGGTCTCAGCCGAGATGGCCACACCCGATCGTGCGGCCAGAATGCCGACGTAGGTGCTGGCGGCATCGAGCAGGTTCTCGCTGGTGAGCTTGCTCAACTCCGCCTTTTGCTGCCAAACGCTGCGTTCGGCCTCGACGCGTTTTACCAGCACTTCTTTCCAGTCGTATTTGCCGGTGAACTCGAGGCCCCCCAGCGCGGAAGTGTAGCTGGAGCGGAGGAGATTTCCCTGGAAGTCCTGAATGCCGCCGTCGTGGCGCCAGGCGCCGATGCCGATCGAAAGGTCGGGGAGCCAATGTTTGCTGGCCCAGTGCTGATCGCTCATGGCGTCCTCGACGCGCAAGCGTGCCAGGCGCACCTGGCCGTTGTGATCCTGCGCCAGCCTGAATACCGTGTCGAGACTGATGGGAATGGCCTTGGGACCCTTCACGTCCTGGCCGAGGTTGGTCATGGTGCCCCGCGCGTCGCCCGCGGAAGCGGGCGCAAACGTCTGCGGCTCGCTGAAGGACGCCGTCTGAATGTCGTTGTGGCGCGCGCGCTGCATCATCTCGGCAAGCGGGATCGAATGGCATCCCGTCACCAAGAACAGACAACCCAGGCACCATCTTGGCAAACCGCGCAGGGTCTGCATGCGTATTCAAGTCCTTCCAATGTGGACCGGCCGACCATCGGCCTCTTGGAGAATCCATCGAGTTTTCTCGGTGTGAAAGTTGATCGGAAATACCGGTCAAATCGATTTTGCGGAAGATAACGCTCAAGCGAGCTGCTTGCCCGGCTTGCGAAGTCTCCCTCATTTTGCTCGTCTAGCCAGAACAATCTCAGGCAAAGGCGCAAAGACGCAAAGAATTCCCCCCAAAGACACTGGAGAGGGCATTCAAAGCCTTGCCACAGCTGGTTCAATTTGCCTGCTTTACGCCTTTGCGTCTTTGCGTGAGATTGATTACGGCAGTCAAGGGCAATCGCACTTCGCGCTGGTTCGGGAAGTTGCTATAAGATGTTGATCTACTCGGGCGGGCCGCCTGTCCGCCGTCGCGAATCAATGTTTTTCGTGGGAGATTGAGGCATGCGTTCCACCGTTTGTTCCATCCTGGCCCTGCTTTCGACCGCGCTGTTGACGTCCGCGCAAGGCGTTGCGCCGCCCCGCGTCGAGAACCTCGACACCGTGCTCCACGGCTGGGAAAAAGCCATGACCGATCTGCGCAGCTTCGCCGCCGTCGTCGATCGCGAGACGCTCGACAAGGCGCTGCAGACGAAGGATCAATTCAAGGGATATGCGATGTTCCTCAAGGCCGCCAACAAGGACGACAACAGCAAGGCTCGTCTCGAACTGGCGAAGCCGAGCAATCCCGCCGTCTTCGAGAAGTACATTTGCACCGGCAAAGATTTGTACGAATACGCCCCGACCAACAAGCTTGTCCGCGTCCACGTCATGCCGCAAAACAAGGCGGGCGGCTGGCAGCAGGAGAGCTTCTTGGCGTTCATCTTCGGCATGGGAGCACAGCAGGCCAAGGGACGCTACGATTTGGAAATCGTCTATCCGGCTCCTGGCAAACCCGATCCTCACTATCACTACCTGCGCATCAAGCCGCGCACGCCTCAGGACAAGAGCGACTTCACCGAGGCTCGCCTCAGCCTTTTCCGCGCCAATAACTTGCCGGCCCAGATCTGGTATCACCAGCCCAACGGCAACGAGATCACCTGGAATTTCTCGAAGCTGCAAATCGACGTGCAGATCCCGGCGGACAAATACTTCGCCCCCGACGTGCCCGCAGGCTGGCGCGTGGACCGCGTGCCGCCGAAAAACTAACGCCGCAGGCGTGCGTCGCGGCGGCTCTACGTCCTTTCATCTACGTGGCGCCTCCGCGACGCACCCTGCAAGGGCGCACATATCTTCGCGCGCATCCCCATTTTTTTCTTGACATTTCACATCAAGAAACTAATCTGTAATGATTGCAGCTGGAATCCGAGTCGCTGGGCGTGGAAGGGATCCCGATGACGCACCCGACACGATTCATGCGGAACATCCTCGCCGATCCCGGCGACGACGAGCCGCGTCTGCAGTACGCCAACTGGCTCGACGGTTGCGGCAATCCGCTCGGCGAGTTCATTCGCTTGCAATGCACCTTCGCACGTACACATGCCGCTCCCCCTTCCCTATACGACGAACGCCGCGAACAAGAGTTGCTCGCGAAGTTCCGCTCGGTTTGGTCGCAAAGCATGACCGGCTGCGTGGAGTGGGGCAGCTTTCGCCGTGGGTTCATCGAGGAGGTTTCGTTGACGGATCGGCAATTGATCCGCAACGCCAACGAGCTTTTTCACCTCGCGCCGGTGCGCGACATGCACCTCAAGACCGACGGCCGGCGCCTGGACAATCTGCTGCGCGTTCGCAATCTTCGGCACACGATTTTTCTCGATGTTTCCGCGCAGGGGCTGGGCGACGACGGCATTGCCCGCCTGGCCGAGGCGCCGCTGCTCGAACACGTTCACGGTTTGAACCTCGGCAGTTGTCATCTGGGCGATGACGGCCTGGAAGTCCTTGCCGATTCGCCGCACCTGGAGGCGCTGCGCGAGTTGTATCTCAACGACAATCCGATCACCGACGACGGGGTCCGCCAATTCGTGATGTCGCCGATTGCGGAAAGGCTGAATGTTCTCGATATGCGCTCGACGCGAATCACCGACGAAAGCGTCGCAATCCTGCGGCATGTTTTGGAGTGGAAAGTGCTCGTCTAACCGCTGCGCCGACGCCGTGCGCGGGCATGAAGCCTCAGATCAAGGGAATGGACACACTGCATCCGCACACGGCGTCGGCATGGCGGTTTCAGGTTCCGATTGCTGCTTGGCGTTCGGAAGCGAACACGCAAACGCTATTAGTCGTTGGCGGAAATCACGCCGGCCGCATCTGGACCGGGTTCGTCAGGCGGCCGATGCCGGCGATGTCGATGTGGACAATGTCGCCGGCCGCGAGCGAAAAATCGTCCGGCGGCACGACGCCCGTGCCGGTGAGGAGGATGGCGCCGTTGGGAAAGCTCGTTTCACGCCCCAGCCAATCGATTAGCTCCTCGAAAGACCGCTTCATCGCCGAGACCTTGGTCGCGCCGTCGAAGACGTTCTTGCCGCCGCGCTCGATGATGAGCCGGATGGCGGTGTCGTCGGGCTTGGGCATGGCATCAACGAGCGTGATGCACGGGCCGATGGCGCAGGCATGATCGTAAAACTTGGCTTGCGGCAAGTACAGCGGGTTCTCGCCTTCGATGTCGCGTGAGCTCATGTCGTTGCCGATCGTGAAGCCGACGAGCTTCAATTGCGGCGAGATGACGAGCGCAAGCTCCGGCTCCGGCACGTTCCACTTGGAGTCGCGGCGAATGTGGACGCGCTGCTGGGGACCACTGACGCGATAGGCGGGCGCTTTGAAGAAAAGCTCCGGGCGCGGCGCCGAGTAAACGAGATCGTAGAAGCGTGCCGCACCGGCCGACTCGCGTTCGCGCGCTTCCTGGCTCCGTTTGTACGTTACCCCGGCAGCCCAGATCTCCTGCTGATCGACCGGCGCCAGTAACCGCGCCTGGTCCAACGGCACGGTCGGCCGGCTGCCATCGACGGCTTGCCGGACCGCTTCCGCCGGATCGGCAGCGTGCAGGAAATCCGCCAGCACGTTGAGCCTGGCGAGCGAATTGGCCTTGAGAATGCGAACGTGCGTTTCATCGATCCAGCCGAACGCTTCGCCCGCCGGTAATTGCAGCTTGCAGACACGCATGGATTCCGCCTCGTCTGTTTGGGGTTTGCATCTTTTTCGTTTTGTCAGTATAGGCGGCAGAGATTTTTCCATCGCGAAAAACCCGCGGATGTGCCAGAATGAGGACGAGACGACACGTGGACCGTGTGCGCGGAATGGCTTGAGATCGTCCCCACCATGCCGGAATACAACTGCCCTTGCTGCCAGAACCCGTTCACCGCGCCATCCGGAGCGTCGGCGGCGCACGCGCGCTGTCCGCACTGCGACAGGACCGTCGAATTGCCCAAGTCGCCAGCCGCGCGCTGGTATTATGCGCGCGCGAAGAAGAAATACGGCCCCTACACCTGGAATCAACTCGTCTCCCTGGCGAGTGATGGGCAGGTTCACCCCGACGATCTTCTGCTTCAAGAGGGTACGAAGCAATGGGTCCGCGCCCGCACCATGACGGCCCTGTTTGGCAAACCTCTACCACACGCTGAAACGGCAGACCATACGGCGTCAGCGACAGTCGAGCCTGTTGGGAAGGTGCGTCGCAAGCCAAACGGCGCCGCCAAACCGGCGGCGCCGACGCTTCGTTGGCGCATCGTGGGTACGGGCGGCGTGGGGCTCGGCCTTCTGGTTGGCCTTTCGATTATCCTCGCCTGGTACTTTTCGCGCGATCCCGCGCCCGTTCCACCGCCCGTCAATCAGCACAAGCCGGTCGACGAGGACAAGAAACCGGACAAGGAACTGAAACCCAAGAAGATCGATTCGCCCAAGAATGACGTCGATACCAAGGAAAAAAAAACTCGCCTCGAGGACAAGAAACCGCCCACGCACGAACTCAGGGCGAGGCAGCTTCTCGCCGAACTCAATCGGGTACGCAAGATCGCGGGCCTCGGCAGTGTCACACTCGACGAGGAACTGAGCCGCGGTTGCCTGGCGCACTCCCAATATCTCGCCAAGCACATCGATCCCGCCAAAGCGAACGGAGCGAATCTCCGCGACGAAGAGCCTGACAAGCCCGGCTATTCGAGCGAAGGCAAAAACGCAGCGCAGGCCGCGTTGTTCGCGCTCGGTGATCCCGACGCGATCCTGTCGCACTGGATGGGCAAGCTGGTGCCGCGCACGCTACTGCTTAATCCCGACATTCACAGTGTCGGTATCGGTCTCGCGGATACTCCTCAAGGGCCGTGGTTCTGCGCACTCGATGCGGTTCGGGGTCGCGGCGAGCCGATCGTCGTTTTCCCGGCGCCGCGGCAAGAAAATGTCCCGCAGTCGTTCTCTGGAGGACTCGAGGTTGCCGATGACAAGGCGGCGGCCGGGTTTCCCATTACCGTCACGTTCCCGGCCGGGAAAGTCGTGGCCAACGCGCAGATTGAACTCTGCGACGCGAAGGGTAACCGCCTGGACGGCTGGCGCTGGACGCCCGAGAAGCCTTTGCGGCCCGAAGATGGCCGGAATACGATTGCTCTTATCTCCAAGGGTCTGTTGTTAGGTAATTCTCTTTATCAAGCGAAATCCTCCGCACTGGTGGACGGCAAGCCGTGGAACCTGGCCTGGACCTTCACGACCGATGACGACCTCGACGGCAAGGGTTTGTGGGCGAAGAAGGCCCTCGCCAGGATCAACGCCTACCGCGGGCACGCCGGGCTGAAGCCAGTCCTGCTCGACGACACTCTGCGCGAGAATTGCCTGAAGCACGCCCGGTATCTCGTGATGAATGAAGGCCACCCCTCATTGCAAGGGCTGAAAGCGCACGGCGAGGACCTGACGCTGCCTGGCGCCAGCAAGGAGGGGCATGAGTCCGGCAAGATCTCGAACATTGCCATAGGCGACATCGATCCGCTCGACGGCCTCGACGCGTGGATGGCGACGTTGTATCACCGCGTGCCAATCCTCGATCCCCGCCTGGAGCGCATTGGTTTCGCGTGTGCGCGTGGCCGACGGCAGGCTTGGGTCACCGTACTCAACGTTACGACGGGACGTAGTGCCGAGCCACGTTCGCAGGTGGTGTATTATCCCGCGGCCGACCAGGTCGGTGTTCCGCTGCACTTTCCACTTGGCGGCGAAGAACCGAATCCGATTGTTGACGACAAGGACGGCCGCGCCGGCTATCCCATCACCGCGACGTTTCCGGAATCCGAGCCGTTGAAAGGCGCGACTGGTAAATTGACCGATGAGCAGGGTAAGGAAGTCCCGTGCTGGTTCTCGTCGCCGGAGAAACTCGCTAATAAGGACTTCGCGGACGCTCAACGTAGCACAGTCTGCTTTATCGCGAAGGACCCGCTCGCCGTCAGGACGAAGTATCACATTCAACTTCAGGGCACGCTGGCCGGCAAACCCTGGGAGAAGAAATGGAAATTCACGACCGGCGAAGCGGGCTTGAGCGTCGAGGCTGCGGCCCGCCTGGTCCTGGAACGGCTCAACGTACATCGCGCTCAGGCGGGGCTTGCCGCCGTCACTTTGGATGACAAGCTCGCCCAGGGCTGTCAACGGCATGCGGAGTATTTGGTGAAGAACGCGGACGTGTTGATGAAGAAAAACGCCTCGGTCAACGATGAGGACCCGCTGCTGCCTGGTTATAGCGACGAAGGCCGGCGCTCGGCCCGGCAAGCGTTCGTGTTCAGCAACGCGCCGACGCCGCTCATGCAGATCGACGACTTGATGGCGACCTTTCTGAACCGCGTGCCTGTCCTGAATCCGCGTCTCGAACGCCTCGGCTTCGGCTGCTCTCTCGATGTCGGCCGAGGCTGGCGCTGCGTTCTCGACGTCAACGGTGGCATCGGCGACGCGCGCGTACTCCTGTACCCGGCCCCGGAGCAGACCGATGTCCCATGCCTGGGCTTCGATACGCTCGACGGCGTCAAGGCAAGTGCGGGCTTCCCGATCACCATGAGCTTCCCCCGGCAAACCAGCCTGCGCGCCGCCCAGGCAGTTCTCAGGGACGTCAAGGGGGACAACGTCAACGTCTGGGTTTCTTCGCCGGAGAAGCCGCTGCACAAGAACCTGACTCGTCCAACCATCGCCGTCCACCCGCTCACGTCTTTGCAGCCGGGGCGGACCTACGAAGTCACCGTCGAGGCCTTCGTCGACGGTGTCCTCACCCGGCGAACCTGGCTATTCACGACCGCAGAAAAAGCTCGCTGAGCACGTAATCAACCACGAAACACACAAACGACACGAAAAGCCGAAAAGGATGGGTGTGGTATTCCCGCCGATTCCACGTTCCGTGTCGTTCGTGTGTTTCGCGGCAAATAGCATTTCGGTTGCCCTGGCAAATCCGCCCCGATAACGCTAGAAGCTCTTCTCGATGCGGGAGCGTCCGCGCCTGGCGCTCGTCTTCGCCTCGTGGAGATCTTGCCTATGCTCATGCATGTTTCCCGATTACTGTCCGTCATCGCCATGCTCGGTCTTTGCGTCATGTGCGCCGATCCCGTGCCTTCGCAAGAGCTTGTTCCGCCACTGGTGCAGCTGCAGCCGCCTCAGGTTGAGTCGGAGGTTCCCAAGGGTGTGGAAGTGTTGGCGCGCGGCCCCGTTCACGAGGCATTTGCGTCGCCCTCCTCCGAGCCGAAGGCCACGCCGCACCTTGGTAAGAAACCGCCGGCGCCGCTTGAAGAGATGCCGCCGGATGAAAAGCCCGAAGGCGATGTGGTCTGGATCGGTGGCTACTGGAGCTGGGATGACGACCGAGGGGACTATCTGTGGGTCAGCGGCTGCTGGCGTGTGAAGCCTACGGACAAGGAATGGGTTCCAGGCTATTGGCGCGAAGTCGGCGGCAACTGGCAGTACGCCCCGGGTTTCTGGACGAATGCACAAGCAACCAGAGCACAGGCGGTCACCTATTATCCGGAGCCTCCCGCGGCGCCGAACCTCGCGCCCCCTGGCGAGCCTCCAGGGCAAGATATGTTCCACGTCCCCGGTTACTGGATGTGGACCGGCGATCGCTTTGCCTGGCGCGCCGGCTACTGGACGCGCGTTCGCCCGGACCACGTCTATGTCCCTTCACACTATCGCTGGACACCCTACGGCTACGTTTTCGTCGCGGGGTATTGGGACTACACTATTGCCCGGCGCGGCGTTCTGTATGCGCCCGTGGTTGTCGATGTGGTGGTGGTCGGGCCTCGTTATGTCTACACGCCTCGCTATGCGGTGCGCGATACGATTGTGCTGGATACGCTGTTTGTGCGGGCATCATGCGGATCCTACTACTTCGGCGACTACTATGGTCCGCGTTATGTCGCGATAGGTTACGAGCCTTCCGTGGTTTATAGTCGTCGTTATTATGAACCGATTGTGGTGCATCAACGTTGGGTCTATAGGGATAACCCACGCTGGCATGACACGCAAGTAGCCTTGGTGATCGAACGCCATTCGGGCCGCGCGCCAGTTCCGCCGCGAACATTGGTTCAGCAGAACATAATTGTGCACAAGAACGTGACGAATGTAACCAATGTAACGAACGTAACCAATGTGATTGCACCGACGCGAACCGTGGTGGCGGCACGCGGGCAGAGTGTTGTGCCCATCGACAAGGCAACGCGCGCTCAGGTGCGTGACGCGACGCAGGCTGTCCAACAGACCATGGCGGCGGATCGACGCAAGACGGAGACGGCGCCGACGATCGGTGGATCGGCGCCGCTGACGAAGCCGCGCACGGCCTCGTTGAACGTGTCGCAAACGTCGCCGGTCGCGCCGATCGGGTTGGGAGCGGCAAAGAACCCGCCACCGCCGCTGAAAATGCCGCCGTTGACGAATCTGCCGACCAGACCCGGCGATCTGAGCAAGAACCCGTTCCAGGGGGATCCGAAGGGGATCTCGGGCCCCATTCCACCGAAGGATAGGGTGAAGACCAGTCCGACGGCGCCGGCCCCTACGCCGTTAATCGGCAACCCGCCGCGCGACGCAGGCAAGGGAAATCCGCCGATTCCGCCGTCCAAGACGAAGAAGCCGCCTGAGGAGACCAAGAAGAAAGGGTTGTGATTTCGGAATGGTGGCAAATTAGGCTTGACGACGGAGAGAGAAATCTCTCCGTTTGTCATTTCCAGGCATAGCGCAGCTTTATTACGTTGGTCGTGTGATGTTTCCGATCAGGCAAATCGCGAGCATTGATCCAGACGAACCTATTTGGGGCGTGAGGCAGTGTGAGCGAGATCGCACAATTCTACGAATTTCCAGGGGTAGGCAAATCTTTGCCACGGAACGCAGCCTTCGCAATCGGGTTAAGTGGTGTGATCGCACGAACGTGCGCGCATGGGATTATTGTTGATTCTGGCGTGCCCGGAAGAGTCGCTATAAATTTGGTGGCTTTTCCGTACTTCTTGCTCTGTGTCATTTCTCCAACTCGCCGATATTGGGCATAGTAGTGATGTGTAAACAATCACTCGGTTGTCGATCCTAACCTAGCGGGCGTGTCCGTAAAGGGAAACCGGATCGGCGTGTACTACCAAGGAGAAGGCATGGTCTGCCAACCTCTTCGTCTCGCACTGTTGATTGGCGCCATTACCGCCGTGGCGGTTTCGCCCGTACGGGCTGATTTTCGGGCGCCTCGTGGCTGTGATCCCTGTGCATCGGGAACCTCCAAAGTCGCGTTTCGCAACGTCGGCTGTACGCAATGGGTTCGCGAGTGCTACCAAGTCAAACGGACGACCTATAAGGTCGAGTGTCGCACGGAAACGTACGACACGTTCCGCACCGAATGTGTCCCGGTCGTCAAGGAACGCACCGTGACCGTGCAGAAACGCGTTCCGGTCTGGACGGAAGAAACCCGCAAGGTTTGCAAGAACGTCACGGTCTACGAGGAACGGACCGTCAACAAGACCAGCTACAAGTATGTCCAGGAAACCAGCACGAAGAAGCAGCTCGTTCGTCTGGGCCACTGGGAAACCCGCGAAGTGAAGCCGTTCCTCGGCGGTCTCGGCGGGCTGTTCGACGGTCTCGGCCATGGTTGCCACGACCGTTGCGCCCCGGCCAAGAACACTTGCAACACCAGCTGCCCCAAGACGGTGAAGCATTGGGTTTGCTGCCCGGAATACAAGAATTGCCCGGTGACGGTGTGCAAGAAGGTTTGCGTGACCGAAGCCGTCAAGTGCAAAGTTGCGGTCTGCAAGCAAGAAGTTCGCGAAGAGAAGGTCAAGGTTTGCACCTATAAATGCGTGACCGAGAATCGCGTTGAAAAGTGCACCGTGTACGAAACCCGCAAGGTTCCGTGCAAGGCCACCAAGACCGTTCGCGTGTGCGTTCCTTGCGAAACGACCGTGAACTGCACCCGCCTGGTGCAACGTCCGGCCGCCCCGGCCGCCCCGGCCGCCTGCGGTAACGATTGCTGCAACCGCGGCAACCTGCTCGCCAACCTGCGTGGCCGCTTGGCGCACGACTGCAACCGCGACTGCAACCGCAGCTGCAAATAATCGTCCCTCCTCGATTCGACTCCGCGAAACCTCGCCACTTCGGTGGCGAGGTTTCTTTTTTTGTCCGTAGCGCGTAGTCCGAGATCGGTGGCAAGAACTCGACGATCCAGAGAACTTGCCACGGACCACGGACATGGTTCACGACGAGGTGCTGCCGATGGCCGTGCCGACCGAACCGAAAGTCGTATTGGCGTTTTGCCCCAACGTCGTGATGGCCGCGACGCACACCACGATGATGAGAGCCAACATCACGGCGTATTCGACCGCCGTGGGGCCGTCTTCTTGCTTGAGGAAACGAACGACGAGTTGCTTGAAATGCGACAACATGATACCACCTCTCTGGTCCAGAGAAAAAAGCGACGCAGGCTTACTGGAAGGTCCCTGCGAAGACGCCGTGGAAACTCTCCTCGGCGCGGAACATCGGCCTTCCGGGCAACGAACGATTGCCTTCGCGCTTGGCGCGAGGGCTGATCGTGTGGACCACTCCATTCGGTAGCCTGGCGATCCGCTTCTTCGGGAAGCCGGACCCATGGCTTTGCGTCCCATCCTCACGGATAGTTTGCCTTTGTCGTGGATACACGATCACGAACGCTGCCGGGAAGCCGTGTTTTGCACGGAAATTTACGGTGTGGGCGAAAAGGGGATTATACTGCACGCGGTCAGGATTGACTCATTCACTAGCCCGCAGCGCCAGCAAGGGATGTCCGTGGTTGCCCTTGCTAGCGCTGCGGGCTAGTGAGGCAAATGTGTCATTTCCGCCCGAGCGCAGTATAGCGTCAAGATGGGCGTGTCACTCGGCCTCGGGGAGGGCTGCCGTGAACCGCCCAAACCATACTGCTACGCAACCCTAGGTCGCGATTTTGGCGTTGTCAAACGTGGGCAGAGTTTTTGTTCTCGTTCTTTTGCGACGATTGGGAAATCGTAGACATCACGCTCGGCGTGATGGAATTCCATCACGCCGAGCGTGATGTCTGCGATGAACCGCGACCCTCGAGTAGACCAGCACGCAAGGCTCGAAAGCCTTACCTACGGCAATCGGACCGGCCTCAATCGCCGGCGCGATCGTCGAAGTTCTTGCGGGATTCCGCACTCGGCGGGTCGAAATTGAAGACCCTCTGGAGATTGCCCACCAGTTCCGCACGCATCGTCTTGGCATGCTCTTGCTGGGCGCGCTCGATGAAAAGGTCGCGGAATCCCCCCTGCTTGTTGTGCCTCGCGCCCAGGAACGCTTCCTGCAACAAGGTCTCGTATTCCTTCTTCGCCAGTGGGTCGGCCTTGGCCCATGTCGGATCGATCGGCGCCTTGGTGATGAAGGCGACAAAAAAGGTGCTGCGCGGCTTGTCCGTCAAAATCTGCACGTGATAGGTCGCGGGATTGGGGACCTTCTTGTCCTTTTCGAAAACGTCCTTGTTTAGCTTGTTGGCCTCGTCGAACAACTCCTTGTTGATTTCATCCAGTTGTTTGCCCAAGGTGTCGAGCTCTTTCGGTTTGCTGTCGGCGTCCTTGTGCTGGATCTTGATCGGCTCCTTCAGGTCAACCAGCTTCAGGGCTTGATCAACCATGTCGTCGCGCGGGAACTCGACCTTGCCTTTGGGCATAGGGTACTTGGAGTAATCGCGGAATTGCTGGAACGACTCCGCGTGCATGAGGCTCATCCCGTCGAAATCGAAATATTCACGTTGCTTGCTCGCCGTCTTTTTCTCGGCGACATTGAAGACATCGCGTTTCAGGCCAAGCAACAGCTGGCTGCGCGCTCCGTCGTCGTGGGCGTCTTTCAGCTTGACGAGCACATCGTTGGCGAGCTTCCTGGCGTCGGGGAGCGCCTCGGTAGTACGGGCCCGCTCGAATTTCCAGCCGTCGACGATGCGTTTCGCGACTTCTTCCAGGTCCGCCAGCTTACTCTTGAGATCGGTTTCCCGCTCGTTTAGGCGTGCCAGCGCGTCCGCGCTCTTTTCCTGCTCCTTGTCCTTCAAGACGACGGCCAGATCGGCGTTGAACTTGCCATACTCGCGAACGAGCTGCCTGTCGTAGTCGGAGTAGCGGACCGGGGCGGACTCCGTAGTGCGCCAAAACAGCATGGGCTTGGTCGCGGTGATGAAAAGGTGGTCGACCAGGCCGGCCTGTTTGACGCCGTCCTGAGCGAGCAACTCGCGCATGAGCTGGTCTTCCTCTTTTTGATCGATGCCCTGGACCAGGCGCGGATCGATTTTCTTCCACATGCGGGCGCTATTGCGTTTCACCTCGGGGGGCCAAATCATGGCGCGGTGCAGCGCTGTCGCGGAGAACGTCTCGGAGGAATCGAAAAACATCTTGTGGAAATCGGTCGGCTTGAGCAATTTTTCAGGAGTGACGTCCCTCGCTTCGTAACCGTTGATCTTGCCCGCATATTCACTGAACGCGTCGCGCAACGGCGCCAGTTCGGGCGCGCTCTGCACTGTGAATTTCGTGTAGCCGGCCGAGTCATTACCGTCGGGCGGGCCATAGGTTAGCTTCAAATCGCGCAGTTTCTCTTTTTGCTTCGGGTCGTTCTGAAGCTCCTTGGGCCACAGTTCTTTCAAATTTTCGCGCAGCACCTTCTTGTATTTCTCCGCATCGCCGACGGCCTTATCCAGCTCGCGGCGCATCTTCTGGATGTTGGCCTGGGCCCATTCCTCGGCGATTTGACGGGCGAGAATCGTCTTGATCTCGCGCTGGATCGTTTCGGTCGTGTATTGCGGGTTCGCGTAGACGCCGAAGAGCGGATGGATTGACACGATCTTGTCCAGGCCCACGAATGGCCCCATCATCTCGAACGGCGACTGGTAGCCCGCGCTGAACGCGAAAAGCTGGGCATAAGCCGGAGCCCGGCGGCGCATCTCGGAGTGGAGCGCCATCTCGAGTTCGCTCGCAGGCAGATAACCATCGGTTTCCTTGTAAGCGGGAGCGCCGTCGTAGCCGTGCTTGAGTGCGCCCCAGGCGAGATAACCTGCCGTCGCGCCGTGAACGTCGAACGCGGCAATCGGCGATAAGTTCGGCAGTGCCGCAGCGCCCACCAGGCTCGCGATTGCTTCGGGATGCTTCTGGGCAAATCGATCCAGGATCGGCGTTACGCAGTCTTTTTCGCTGTAGAGGGCCGCGCCGCGCCGGCCTACGTTGCTCAGCATGGCCTGGTGATGATTATCCAGGTCGATCTGATGCTTTTGCGCGACGGCCATGTAGCGCGTCGCGGTGACGATCGGCGAGAGCGGATCGTACGCGATCGGATTGAGCACGTTGAGATGGGCAATCAACTGCGCCAGGTCCTGATAGCCCGGCGCCTTCGGATCCGCGATCAGGTATTTCATCTGGATCTTGGCCTGTCGTTCCAGGCCCCACTCGTCGGAGCTTGGGTCTGCCGGCTTGTTCTTGTTCAGGTCGAAGAATTCCTTGCGTTGGATGTCGCTGGGCGTGTCTTTGATCTTGTCCAGAAAGTCAGCGACCTTGACCGGGACCAAGGTGACGTTGAACAGGGCACGTTGCTTTCTGTAGAAGTCGCTGAGCTGCGCCAGCGCCATCGGCGCGCGTATCTCGTCCGGGACTTCCGGGTTGGCGTACTTCTCCAACCCCGGCAACCCCTCGCGCCGGTCGCCAAAAAGGTAGGGGGATGGCTGCACGCCGAGCACCGCGTACTGGGCGATCTTGACGCGGAATTCCTCGGTGATCGCTTGGCGCGCGAAGACGTGGCCGCCGTCGCGCCTGCCGCCGCGCATCGCTTGCCCTTCGGCCAAGCGCAACTCGTCTCTAGTCAGCACCTCGTGTATTTCCGGGTAATGGAAGAACTCCGCCTGGAACAGACGATCGACGTCTCTTTCTTCGAGATGGACTCCCATCTTGTCGGCCTGGGCCTGCCACAGCATGAACTCGAGAAGATCGTCCAGCTTGACGCCGCCGTCGAAGTAGCGCGGCTTGTTTTTACGATAGGCGATCGTGTCGATCATCAGCTTCATGCCTGCGAGTTGGGACGCCCGTTTTTGCACGTCCTTGGCTTTGTCCTTTTCACCTTCGAATTTGACGGTTTCGTCGAACCAGCGTTTCGATAGCTTCTTGAAGGCGATTTCGCAACAGCCCATGATCCACTCGTTGGCGAAGTTGCGCTGCGCCTTGAGCTGCGCCAAATCTTCGCTGGTGACCGCGCGGCCGTGGACCTTGGCGATGGGTGGGCCGCTCCGCCTGAAAAATTTCCCCCATCTTTCATCGGACATGCCGCCCGTGCAAAAGACGAAGGTGACCATGCAGATCATGAGGATGGCGGCCATCCAGAAGCGTCTGTTCTTTTGAAAGGTGGTGAAGGGATTGAACGCCATGGAAAGCCTCGGTGTTGGGTGCGGGTACCAACCAATAACGATCCGGCGGAACACGCCCGGCGGATCGCGATTTTCTCTATTGTAGGGAAAGCCCTGCTTGACTTCCCATAGATAATGGTAAACAAAAGCGGGTCGTGGGAAAGAGGCGGGCCACGCTTCACGCTGGACACTTGGACAATGAAGCTGTAAACTCGGTTGCAAGCGCTTGCCGCCGCTTGCCGTTTAGCGCTCGCTGACCGTGCTCGTTTGTTGTCGATATTTGTCCGCGAGCGCTAAACGGCAAGCGGCACTAAAGGAAACGCAACATGGCCACAAGGAAGAAAAAGCACCTGGTGATCGTCGAATCGCCGGCCA